>Ga0306921_10005027_pt1 | contig 13688 bp, 10 predicted proteins | sample sta12Cox44000080_FD_203760 | JGI IMG/M metagenome (GOLD analysis project Ga0306921, IMG submission 203760) | Lab enrichment of tropical soil microbial communities from Luquillo Experimental Forest, Puerto Rico - statoxic.12C.oxic.44.000.080 (v2)... | ecosystem: Environmental > Terrestrial >... | reverse complement strand
ATCCCCACTGGAACAAGCGTTTTTTCAGTCTGCAAGCGGCACATGACGGAGAGACCTGGTTTTGGCAGGCCACCCACATGTTTGTACGTTGGTCCGTGCTATCGATTTAGGACGTTGTTCTTGCCTTCGTCCTTGATCGAGAGGCCAGGCCTGGAGCGGCCCAAGCGCGGGCGACTAATTAACCTCGCGCGAAACGCTGACCAGAAGCCGGCCGGTAGGCGAGCCGTGTATGACCGGCGCAATAGGGCAGGCCCTCGAGCGGCATGTTGCCGCAAAAGGCAAAATCAGCATACCCCGGCGTGCTGATCGGCCAGCGGCATTTTTCCTTGCTCAGTTCGAGCAACGAGCAGCGGTGCTCGCTTTCGATCTCCTCGGCGGGCGGCGCCTCGGCGTACAGTTTCCGCAGCATTTGATACTGCATCCGCGGCACCGATCCGGCGCGCCTTCCGTGTGCGTCTTCCCTTGGTCCGGCGCGGCGTGCCTTGACCTTCTTTTCCCGCGTCAGGTTGAGACGGCTGAGCTTGCCGATCACGGCGTTGCGGCTCACCCCGATTTCATTGGCGATTTCGCGGCAGGAGAGACCGGCGGCAAAGTGATTTTTCAGCAATTCGACGCGTTCGGGCGTCCAGGTGGGTTCGAGCATGTTGATGGTCCCCCAAGTTATGAGCCGTCACGCCGGCTCCCCATGGACCTTTCAGTCGCCGAATTCGACCCCCGCCCCGAAAGCTGTCTCAGGGCGTCTTGCCATTGTCGCGAATGGAGAGCAGCCCGTCCTTGATGGCGAGCCGAATGCCTTCCTCGATCAATGTTCTGGCAACACCGGGTACGCTGGTGCCGTGGGTGCCCTGTCTGACCAGCTTTTCGAGATAGGCGATGGTCGAGAGCGCCAACGTAATGGGAACGCGGTCGGTTTCGGCTTTTTCTGTGGCCATGCAAAAAGCTAGCCCTTAACGGGTGTACTGAAAAGTATCTTTTTAGAGTCAATTTAGGTCGAAAAAGGGGCAGATTGTCAGCCCTTGGTGACCGGCGTACCAACCGGCATGGCTGCGAACCCTCCCGCTACCCCGATCCTGTTCGACCGCGCCTTGCTCCGTGCGCGGCAGAACCGTGCGCTGCGATCAGGGACAGCAAGCTTCCTGCTCGACCGCGTCGTTGAGGACATGGCGGAGCGGCTCGATGCGGTGGTGCGGACTTTTTCTGATGCCGCCGACCTCTGGACGCCGGGCGAGGACGTCTCAAACATGCTGCGCGATCGATGCCGGTCCGTGACCCGTGTCGGCCTGCAGGACTCGCCGACGGAAACGCTTCCTTTCCCACCCGAATCGCTCGATCTCGTCGTCTCTGCCCTCGCCTTTCAATTCGTCAACGATCTTCCGGGCGTGCTGACGCAAATTCGCCGCACGCTGAGGCCCGACGGGCTGTTGCTGGCGGCGATGGTCGGCGGCGATACGCTGACCGAACTGCGGCACGCCTTCGCCGCTGCCGAAACCGAACTTGAAAGCGGCGTATCGCCGCGCGTCGCGCCATTCGCCGATCTGCGCAATGTCGGCGCGTTGTTGCAACGCTCAGGACTTGCATTGCCGGTTACCGACGTCGATCGGGTCGTCGTGCGTTATGACAGCGCGTTCGCCTTGATGGCAGACTTGCGTCGCATGGGAGCAACAAATGTCCTGATCGAGCGGCGGCGGGGTCCGACCCGCCGTTCGACGATGCTGCGGATGGCGCAAATCTACGCTGAGCGCTTTGCCGACACGGACGGACGTATCCGCGCCACTTTCGATGTGGTCTGGCTGTCGGCCTGGGCGCCGCATGAAAGCCAGCAGAAGCCGCTCAGGCCGGGCTCGGCGAAGGTCAGTCTGGCGGAGGCGGTGAGGAAGGATTCATCCTCCCCGTCCAGGGGAGGGTGAAGACGGATCACAGCAGCAAATCGATTAGATGCGGGATCAGCGGAAGATCCGCCGGGGGCATCTTGAACTCGCGCAGTTTGTTGGCGCGAACCCAGGCGAGCTTCTGGCCTTCGCGCGCGATCACGCTGCCTTCCCAGCGCCGGCAGACGTAGAGCGGCATCAAGAGGTGAAAGTCTTCATATGTGTGGCTCGCGAAGGTGAGCGGCGCGAGGCAGGCCTCGCTGACTGTGATGCCGATTTCCTCATGCAGTTCACGGATCAGCGTGGTTTCCGGCCGCTCGCCGGGCTCGACCTTGCCGCCGGGAAATTCCCACAAGCCCGCGAGCGCCTTGCCTTGCGGGCGTTGCGCAATCAGCACGCGCTTGTCGGCGTCGATCAGCGCGCAGGCGGCCACAAGCGTCAATTTGATTTCAGTCATTCCAGCTGCAGATTGCATGGGGACGGGGTCGGCGATTTCAAACCATCGGAAATGATTCATTAACCCTATTAGGCGAGCGAATCGTTGACCGCAATAAGTTGACCTTCATAAATCTGATCCACCTTAGGCGCAGTCCATTGTTGAGGCATTTTTACCATGCGTATTCTCGATCGCGTGATGCGCCGTTTCCCCAAGGATCAGCGCGGCAACGTCGCTGTCATTTTTGCGATTGCATGTGTCCCCCTGATCTCGGCGGTCGGCTGTGCGATCGACTACACCGAGGCGACGCGAATCAAGTCCAAGCTGCAGTCGGCTGCCGATGCCGCGGCCGTGGCGTCAATTTCCCAGCAGTCGAGCGGCTGGCTCGCGGCATCGAGGATGACCGGCAACGGCGAGGTCACGGCCGCCGAGACCGACGCCAGGAACATCTTCAACGGCAACATCACCGCGGCCACGAGCCTGTTCAATAATCAGACCGTGACCGCCACCGTGACCAAGACCGGTGCAAACCTGACCTCGCTGGTCACCTTCACTGCCGACGTGCCGGTCACCTTCATGAAGGTGGTCGGGTTTCAAAAGCTGACGGTGACGGGGTCGTCGGCGGCAAGCGCCTCGCTGCCGCTGTACCTCGATTTCTACCTGTTACTGGACGTTTCGGGATCCATGGGCCTGCCGTCGACGCCGGCCGAAGCAGTCCGGATGCAGAACATCAACCCGGACAACTATTCGAATTATCCGACCGGCTGTACGCTGGCCTGCCATTTTCAGGTGCAGAATGTGTGCGGCAACAGCACACAGAGGTATCCGACGAACAACTATTGCATGGGATATGCGTATTCGCGCCTCAGTCAGAGCGCGCTTTCAAATCTCATCAACCAGGCATCGACCGTTAGCGTGCCGAAGCAGGTTCCAGGCTTGCCGAATGCGATGCTTCCCAATCTGAGCGCCAATCTTACTCCTGGCGCGGCGAATTCGCTGGTCACTGGAAACTCCAGGAGCTTGCCGTATAGCCTGACCGCGGCCACTTCCTGCCCGACCGATGGGACAGATGCTTGCATCCAGTTGCGCCTCGATGCGGTGGGCTACGCGGTGAATCAGTTGCTCCAGATGGCCAACACTGTGGCAGTTGTTCCCCAGCAATTCCGCGTCGGGATCTATCCGTTCATCCAGACCATGGATGCCAATTATGCTCCACTGACAAGCAGCATCAATGGCAGTCCCAACACGGCGGGCACTATCAACTACGCCGCCGCCAATTTGGCAACCGAGCTTGATACCAATGCGAACGCGGCTCTCGGTTCGGGCGGCACGAATATCGCGCAATCGCTCGGCAACATGAACACCACGATCGTCAGCGTGGGCAACGGCAGTTCAGCCAGCAGCACGCTGCCCTATGTCTTCCTCGTCACCGATGGTGCGGTCGACCCCCAGACCAAGCAGCTGAGCGTGTCCGGCGGCTGGGCCGGCAGCAACCATGCGACCGTAATTGCGTCAGGCGCCTCGTCGCCCTGCAAGCAACTCAGGGATCGCGGCATCAAGGTTTCCGTGCTCTATATTCCCTATGTGCCAATCAATCCGGTGAACGCGTCCTTTGCCAATGACGAAGACGATTACGCCAACAACAACATCGCCAACATTCCGGCAAGTCTTCAGTCTTGCGCCTCGCCGCCTGATTCGTCGGGAAGCTATTTCTACACCGCGAGCTCACCGCAACAGATCCAGGACTCGCTGAAGGCGATGTTCAACCACGCGCTCGTCACCGCCCACATCACGAATTGAGGGCGAGAATCGAATTTAGCCGGTCGTGACGTTCACGACCGGTAATCGCCGTTGATCGCGACGTATTCCTTGGTGAGGTCGCAAGTGAGCACCCGATCGCGGCCCTTGCCGAGCCCGAGCGCGATTCGGATCTGGATCTTCGGCTGCTTCATCGCCGCCGACACTTCCGCCTCGACATAGGACGGATCGCGCGCCCCGCGGCTGGCGACCCGAATGCCATTGAACGCGATCGACAGCCTGTCGCGATCGGCAGGCTCGCCGGCCTTGCCGACCGCCATGACGACGCGGCCCCAATTGGCGTCCTCGCCGGCGATCGCAGTCTTCACCAGCGGCGAATTCGCAACCGACATCGCGATTTTGCGCGCCGAGGTTTTCGATACGGCGCCCTCGACCAGGATCTCGACCAGTTTGCGCGCGCCTTCGCCATCGCGCGCCACCTGTTCGGCGAGGTCGGCCAGCACGGCATTGAAAGCCTTGGTGAAGGGTTTCAGGCGCGGGTCGCTGGCGCGACTGATTTTTGGCGCGCCTTCGGCCAGGGCGGCGCCGGTCGCAAAGGCAAGCAAGGTGTCCGAGGTCGAGGTGTCGCCATCGATGGTGACGGCATTGAACGTGTCTTCTACGCCCGCCTTCAACAGCGACTGCAAGGCGCTCGCCGCGATCGGCGCGTCGGTGAACACGAAGGCCAGCATGGTCGCCATGTCGGGTGCGATCATGCCCGCGCCTTTGGCCATGCCGTTGATCGTGACCTTGGCCTTGCCGAGCCTGACGGTCGCGGTTGCCACTTTCGCGAAGGTGTCGGTGGTCATGATGGCGCGCGCCGCGCTCATCCATTCGCCGGGCGCGGCCTGGGTCGCAAGATCGGCCAGCACGCCGTCGAATTTCGTGGCGTCGAGCGGCTCGCCGATCACGCCGGTCGAAGCCAGAAACACTTCGTTTGCACGACATCCGACCGCCCGGGCGGCAATCGCGGCCGTCATCGCGGTCGCCTGCCGTCCGGTCTTGCCGGTGAAGGCATTTGCATTGCCGGAATTGACTACCAGCACGCGCGCGGCCGCTGATCTGGATGATCCGAGCTTGGCCCGGCACCATTCTACGGGTGCCGAGGGGCATTTCGATTGGGTGAAGACGCCGGCGACCGCGGTGCCCTTGTCCAGGACCGCAAGCAGCACGTCGGTGCGGCCCTTGTAGCGGATGCCAGCCGCGGCCGCGGCAAGCCTGACGCCCGAAATCGCGGGCAGCTCGGGAACGTCGGTCGGGGCGAGCGGGGAGATGGCCATTTCTAACTCGTCATTGCCGGACTCGATCCGGCAATCCATCGAATAAGATGGATGCGCGGGTCAAGCCCGCGCATGACGAAATTGCTAATTTACTTCTTCGCCGGCGCCATCTTGGAATCGGCGGGCTTGGCCGCCTCGCTCTTCTGCGCAGCCGCCGGCTGATCCATGCGCTCGACCTTTGCGGTCTCCCGCAGCTTTGCTACGTATTCGGCCTGCGCCCGGCGCGTCACATAGGTTTCGATTTGGCCCTTGACTTGGTCAAAGTCCGGCGCCTTGCGGGCCCGCTTCTCCTCGACCTTGATGACATGCCAGCCGAATTGCGATTTCACGGGGTCGGAAATCTTGCCGGGCTCGAGCGAGAAGGCAACGGCAGAGAATTCCGGCACCATCTGATCCTTGGTGAAGAATCCGAGATCGCCGCCATCGGAGGCGCCGGGGTCCTTGGACTTCTTCTTGGCGAGTTCGGCGAAATCGGCGCCCTTCTTCAGCTCGGCGACGATTGCCTTGGCCTCGTCTTCGGTCTCGACCAGGATGTGCCGGGCGTGAACCTCCTGTTCGCCCTCGATCTGCTTGGCCGCCTCGTCATAGACCTTCCTCATGGCTTCTTCGGTCGTCGCGGCCTTGCCTTCGGCCGCCAGCAAATTGTCCATCAACAGGCGGTTGCGCGCGAAGGCGAGACGGGCCTTGAAGTCGTCGCGGTCTTCGATCTTCTTGGCTTCCGCTGCCTTGGAGACGATCTTCATGTCGATCAGGAAGGCCAGCACGTTTTCCTTTTTGCTCGCCGGGTCCATCTGCGCAAGGCTCGGCCCGAGTTCCTCCTCCGCGAGCGTGACATCGCTCTGACGGATTTCTGAGCCGTTCACCTTGGCGAGCACGGGGTTACTATCCTCCGCCCGCAGCGGCAGGCCGGCGAGCAGAACCATCGCAAGACCAGCCGTAGCGGCGGTGCCGAGGCGAGCACGCATGCCGAATTTCGCGAGGGATGACGAGGTGGTCATGGATAATCCTTATCTTCAAAGCCAATAGGCTTGTTTGGGGCAGGGGCTATTCGGATGCCGCGCGACAGTCGCCCAATCAAGCGGTGTTGGCAACGCGAAAAGTCTGTCAAAATCATGAAATCCTTGAAAGCCGAGGGCTTGCTTTCGAGCCTTTGCGAACCATTTTCGGCGTTCCCGGACACGCATTCCGGACGCGATGGGGCATCCGTCAAAATGCCCGTTTCCGGCGACGCAGGGCGCAGGATCGAGGCCCGGTATGAACGTGCCTCGGGCATAGTTTCGAGCTGAAAATCGCAGGCTCCGGCCGCCGTTGACAAGGCTTAAGCCCAGCCATATGTCTCCAAAACCTAAGTCGATGGCGATAGCGCTTTTTTCGCAGCGTTTTGGCCGTTGAAACTTGGATTGCTGAACTCCCACTCATTCGACGGAAGATCCCCGGTCAGGGGCTGCCCGCTGCGTCACGATGAGTTGATTGGCAACCCGGTGGATCACCTCACGGCGGCCTCGCCGACCGAGAAGGACAGGAATTTGGCATGATCGGCGCGCTCGCCCGCAAGTTTTTCGGTTCCGCAAACGACCGGCGGATCAAAGGGTATCAGAGCCGCGTCAATGCCATCAACGCGCTGGAGCCGGAGCTGGAGGCGCTGTCGGACGAAGCGCTGAGGGCGCGTACGGCCGAATTTCGTCAACAGCTCGCCGACGGCAAGACGCTCGACGACATCCTGGTTCCGGTCTTCGCCACCGTACGCGAGGCGGCCAAGCGCACGCTCGAACAGCGGCATTTCGATGTGCAGCTGGTCGGCGGCATAGTGCTGCACGAAGGCGACATCGCCGAGATGAAGACGGGCGAAGGCAAGACGCTGGTCGCAACGCTTTCGGTTTACCTCAACGCGCTCGCCGGCAAGGGCGTCCACGTCGTCACCGTCAACGACTATCTCGCCCGGCGCGACTCTGCATGGATGGGGCAGATTTACAGTTTCCTCGGGCTGACCACCGGCGTGATCGTTCACGGCCTCGACGATGCCGAGCGCAAGGCGGCCTATGCGTGCGATATTACCTACGGCACCAACAACGAATACGGCTTCGATTATCTGCGCGACAACATGAAGTACCGCCTCGAGGACATGGTCCAGCGCGGTCACTTCTACGCCATCGTCGACGAAGTCGACTCGATCCTGATCGACGAGGCGCGCACGCCGCTGATCATTTCCGGACCGCTCGATGACCGTTCGGATTTCTACAACACCATCGACACCTTCTTTCCCAAGCTCGACAAGACCGACTACGAGGTTGACGAGAAGCAGCGCACGGTGACGCTGACCGAAGTCGGCATGGAAAAGATCGAGACGCTGCTGCGCGAGGCTGGTTTGCTCAAGGGCGATTCGCTCTATGACGTGGAGAACGTCTCTGTCGTCCACCACATCAACCAGGCGCTGCGCGCACACTCGCTCTTCACCCGCGACAAGGACTACATCGTTCGCGACGGCGAGGTCATCATCATCGACGAGTTTACCGGCCGCATGATGCCGGGCCGACGCTATTCGGAAGGCCTGCACCAGGCGCTGGAAGCCAAGGAACATCAGCCAGTGCAGCCGGAAAACCAGACGCTGGCCTCGATCACCTTCCAGAACTATTTCCGGATGTACGAAAAGCTGTCGGGTATGACCGGCACCGCGGCGACCGAAGCCGACGAACTGTTCGACATCTACAAGCTGGAGGTCGTGGAAATCCCGACCAACCTTCCGGTGGCGCGTCTGGACGAAGACGATGAGGTCTATCGTACCCAGAAAGAGAAATACGCCGCGATCCTGTCCGAGGTGGAGCGCGCCAATACGCGGCTGCAGCCGGTGCTGGTCGGCACCGCCTCGATCGAAAAATCCGAGGTGCTCGCCGAATATCTCAAGAAGAACGGCTACAGGCAGATCGATTTCGGCAACCCGAACGCCCTGGAAAAGCTTTATGCCGCGGCGCGGGCCGGCAAACCGGCCAAGCTGTTTGCGGTGCTGAACGCGCGCTTCCACGAACAGGAAGCCTATATCGTGGCGCAGGCGGGCGTGCCCGGCGCGATCACGATCGCCACCAACATGGCCGGCCGCGGCACCGACATCAAGCTCGGCGGTTCGCTCGAGATGCGCATCCAGCACGAGACCGCAGGTGTGGCGGACGAGGCCGAGCGGACGGCGAAGATCGATCAGATCAAGGCCGACGTCGAACGCTTCCGCGACCTCGTGCTGAAAGCCGAAGAGACGATCGAGATCGAACCGGCCAAGGGCACAAGACCGGCAAAAACCGTGACCAAGCCCGGCGGCCTCTACATCATCGGCTCCGAGCGCCATGAGTCGCGGCGTATCGACAACCAGCTGCGCGGCCGGTCCGGCCGACAGGGCGATCCCGGCCGCTCGAAATTCTTCCTGTCGCTGGAAGACGATCTGATGCGGATTTTCGGCTCCGACCGGCTCGACAGCATGCTGACGCGGCTGGGGCTTAAGGAAGGCGAGGCCATCATCCATCCCTGGATCAACAAGGCGCTGGAAAAGGCGCAGCAAAAGGTCGAGGCGCGCAACTTCGACATCCGCAAGAACCTGCTGAAGTTCGACAACGTGCAGAACGATCAGCGCAAGGTGATCTTCGACCAGCGCGTCGATCTGATGAAGGACGAAAGCGTCGCCGAAACGGTCACCGACATGCGCCACGCCTTCGTCGAGGACGTGGTCGCCAAGCATGTGCCCGAACACGCCTATGCAGAGCAATGGGACACGCCCGGCCTGAAGGACGAGCTCAAGCGCGTGCTCGATATCGACCTGCCGGTCGATGAGTGGGCCAAGGAAGAGGGCATCGCGGATGAGGAGCTGCTGACCCGCATCGAGAAACGCGTCGACGAACACATGGCGGCCAAGGTGGCGCAGTGGGGCCCAGATGTGATGCGCTACGTCGAAAAAACCATCCTGCTGCAGACGCTGGACCATCTCTGGCGCGAGCATCTGGTGATGCTCGACCATTTGCGCCAGGTGATCGGCTTGCGCGGTTATGGTCAGCGCGATCCGTTGCAGGAGTACAAGTCGGAGGCGTTCAGCCTGTTCGAGGCGATGATCGCGCATCTGCGTGAGGCGGTGACGGCGCAATTGATGCGCGTCGAGATCGTTCCGCCGGAATCCCAGCAGCCGGTATTGCCGGTGATGGAAGCACACAAGTTCGATCCCAATACCGGCGAGGACGAGATGGCCTTCGCCAACGTCTCTCTGGTGCCCTCCGCTACCGCCGACCGCGATCCGAAAAATCCGGCGAGCTGGGGCAAGGTCGGCCGCAACGAGGATTGCCCCTGCGGCTCAGGCAAGAAATTCAAACACTGCCACGGCAAGTATGTGTGAAATCTAAGCGCGATGGTTTTAGGTCGAATAGCCGTCGCGCTTTGGCCTGGCATTTGCACAAAGCATCACTGGCATTTGCACAAAGTATCAGCGCACGGTGTTGAGCAGAGGAATGCTCTTCGGGTCGCGCGGCGCTGGCATCTGCTGCAGATAGGCGTAGAGATCGGCTGCGTCCTGATCGGAAAGTACCGCCGCTTCGTATGGCGGCATCTGGCTGATCGGATGACGAAGCTGGGCCAGGAAGTCCTGATACGAAAACGCGGTTCGCGAGACACGCGGACCGGTCCTGAGCGCGCCCTGGCCGGCAAGGCCATGACACTGATAACAACCGACCTGAACATAGAGCTGCTCGCCATTGGCCGCATTGCCGGCCCGTGACGCCTGTTGGGCGGAAGTCGCCCCTGCAATCAAGGCGAGGGCTGCAAGCGCGAGCATCATCGGCTTCAACGAGCTCTCCCTCACCGCGGCTGCGTGACGACGTCGATCAGCGCGGGCTGGCCGGCCTTCACCGCGGCGATACCCTCGCGGAAAGCTTGCGACAGATCGTTCGGATCGGTGATCGGGCCGATGCCGACCGCACCGTAACCTTGTGCGATCTTGACGTAATCGACGTTCGGATTGTCGATCGTCGTACCGATATGGGCATTGCGCACGCCGCGATTGTGGCGGTTCGCCATCCGCTGCACGTGCATGACTTCCTGATGATAGGCACGGTTATTCTGGATGATGGTCAGGTATGGAATGCCGTGATGTGCCGCGGTCCACGGCGTGTGCGGCGCCATGTTGAACTCGCCGTCGCCGGTGACGCTGATGACCACGCGGCCGCCGGCGTCGCGGTGCGCGAGCGCCGCCCCGAGCGCAGCGACCGACTGATACCCCACCCCGTATCCGCCCGGGCCGCCGATGAAACGATAATGTTTTTCCAGGGGCCATAGCCGATGCGGCCATCTGGAGGAGAAGTCGCCGTCGGAGACCAGCGCCCAGTCCTCGTTCCTGATCAACTCCCACAGCTCCATATACATGCGTGCGGTCGAGATCGGGCTTGCGTCCCAGGCGAGCGCGGCTTCTGCGCGCGCGAGTTCCGCAAGGCCGCTATAGGCGTCGCGCAATTTCTCCCCGCGCATCGCGATTGAATTTCTGCGGCCGGAGCCTGTCTCCTGCTGCACTGCTTCGATCAGGAACGGCAGGGTGGTTTGCGCATCCGCAGTGATGCTGAGATCTGCGCCGACATAGCGCTGGAAATCCTGGTAGTTGGAATGCACCAGCAAATCCCGGGTCGAGATGCTGATGACCTTCACGCTCTTGCCGGTCCGCGAGATTTCGGTGCGCTCCAGCTGGTCGCGCATGGCATGGAGCTGGCCAAAGAGGTCGACGGGCTCGAGCGAAAGGATGCAGTCGGCCCGAGCGAGCAGGCTCGTGGCGCGCTCCGACTGGCAGAGATAATGCGTGTTCGGCATGTTCATGCGCGAACGGTTGTCGATCACCGGCGCCTGCAAAAGTTCGGCGAGCCTGACGAGATCGTCCATCGCGGCTTGCGAGCGCGCGTAGCGATCTGCGATGATCACGGGGGCTTCTGCCGAAACCAGCATTCTGGCCGCATCCCGCACGGCGTTCGGGTCGCCTGCGGTTTGCGATGGCCTCACCAGAGGCGGAATCCTGAGCCGGTTTTGCCCGCGTTCGTCAAGCGGATCCTCCTGCAGCTTGGTATCGGCGACAATGAATGCCGGCCCAGGCGGCTGCGCACAGGCGAGTGCATGGCCGCGCACCGTCGACTCCGCAAAATGCTGCAGCGACATCGGATAATCGTCCCACTTGACGAAATCGCGCACGGTGGCCGCGGCGTCCTGCACGCTGTGAAACCACTCGACACCAGGCCGGCGCTCGTTGAGCGCGCCGGCATTGCCGGTAAAAATCATCACCGGAACGCGGTCGCAGTAGGCATTGTAAATCGCCATTGCCGCGTGCTGGGTGCCGACCGTTCCGTGCACGATCGCCGCCATTGGCTTGCCGGCGACCTTGGCGTAGCCGTGCGCCATGCCGACCGACACTTCCTCGTGCAGGCACGTCAGCCATTCCGGGTGCTTGTTCTGTCCGTAATTGATGAAGCTTTCCTGCAGCGCGCGAAAAGTCGAACCAGGGCAGGCGGCGACGTAGTCCAGATCGAGCGTCTTGCAAACGTCGACCATGAAATCGGAACCGGTCTTTTCCGTCGTCAGTCGTTCGACTTCCGCCGGGTGTTCGCGTTCGGTTGCCTTGGCAGCTGCACCGGGAGGCAACGCGTTGCCGGTCGGCTTTTCCGCAAGCTCTGCCTTAACGTTTGGCGCTCCGGCGATGGTTGCGCCGCCGGCGACGGCCATGCCTGCGAGAAATCGACGGCGATGCAAGGCGGCCGGTTCCGATTCAGCCATGGACGCTCTCCCGGTCTTTTCTGCCATCCAGGTCCGATGGCTTTCTCTTCGCAAGACCAAAGACTACTGCATCGACTGGTCCGAGGCGAGCGATCGCATGAGTACGGGAGCACAAAGCGATGAGGCGTTCCTCCGTCGTCCGCTTTCAGGCGTTCTGAATTGCGTCAGGTGGTCGCGGCGAAATCAACCATTGGTCCCGGTCACTGCTCGACCGGTCCCTCGGCGCGACGCCAATGCTGGATTGATTACTTCGCGGCCGAGAAGCGGCTCTCGAACGAATTCGCCGAGAGAACCGGCTGTGCACCGGCGACCAGATTATCCTGGGATGGCGCAGGAGCGGGTGCGGCGGCGACGGCCTCTGTTGCCGTCGGCTTCAAGGCCGGGTGCGCCGGGGCCTGCTTGGTATCGGCCTTCGCAGTTGAAGTCTTGGAAGCTTCGCTGCGCGGCGGCTTGGCTTCGGTAGCCTTGGGCTTGGCGGCCGGGGCCGGCTGCGTGGCGCTTGCAGTCGTGTCGGCTGCCGCGCTGCCAATGCCCATTCTGTGGGCGAGATTGGAGAAGAAGCCTTCCGATGGCGCGGACTGGGGCTGGCTGTCGGATGATGTGGCCGCGGCCACGCGCACGGCTGAAGTCGAGGGCGCCAGCGACGCCGCCAGCGGCTCATCCGGCGAAGTGACCGGCCCGCGCGGCGGGTTGACATTCTGCGGTATCGTGCCCGGCGGCTTTGACAGCGTGAGCAACGCCAGCCCCTGGCCGCCCTCCGACAGACCGGTATTGCCATTGGGCAGCTTCGCGGCGAATACCTTGTGCATTCCGCCGTCGACGCCGGTATTCAATCGCGCCACCGGCGTTCCTCTCTCGACCAGTTTGGCGAATTCGGCTTGATCAGCTTCCTGCTTTTCGCGCACCGCCTCTGCAAGCTCTCCCGGGACGATGTAGGCCGGGCATTTTGCCGAAGCTTCGAACACCGTGTCGCGCTTGGCGTCCGGCGGCTTCACGGCGTCGAAGACGTATTTCTTCTCGCAGAAATCCACCTTCGGTTCCTGCCGCGTCACTTCGAAATGATCATAGCCTTCCTTGATCATTTTCCAGAACGGCATGTTCGGATTGTTGCGGTGTCTCGCCATATTGAGCGGCGTCATCCGGAACGGATAGGCCTGAAACTGAAACGACTTCTGGCCGCCGAAGAAGGATTCGCGTCCCAGCGCGTAGATTTCCGCGATCTGTTCATCGGTCATCGCGTAGCAGCCGCGCGACGAGCAGTCGCCATGCACCATCAGCTCCGAGCCGGTATGTCCGAGCGACCGGTCATAGGCGTTGGGGTATCCGGTGTTGAACGAAAGGTAATACGCCGACTGTGGATTCATCTGCGCCGGCGTGATCGCGTAGAAACCCTCAGGCGCCTGCCGATCGCCCTCGCGAACCTTGGGTCCGAGGTCCCCCGACCAGCGGCAAATCGGGTAGCTCTTCAGCAGCGCAAAACGGCCTGAGCGGTCCTGCTTCCAGACCTCGAGCTCAGCCTCCTGCTTGAACAGC
>Ga0306921_10005018_pt1 | contig 13699 bp, 12 predicted proteins | sample sta12Cox44000080_FD_203760 | JGI IMG/M metagenome (GOLD analysis project Ga0306921, IMG submission 203760) | Lab enrichment of tropical soil microbial communities from Luquillo Experimental Forest, Puerto Rico - statoxic.12C.oxic.44.000.080 (v2)... | ecosystem: Environmental > Terrestrial >... | reverse complement strand
GAATGAGGTCCGAGCCCTTGAAGTCCTTCCACGGCCCGTCATCACCGAACGGCGTCATGCGCGCGGTGATGAGCTGCGGAAAACGCGCGTTGAGCGCCGCGTGGTCGAGCCCCAGGACCTCGTTGAGCGCGCCGCAGCTTGCGTCGAGCAAGATGTCGGCGCCGCCGAGCAGGCCGAGCATCTTGTCACGGCCCGCTGGTATCAGCAGGTCGAGCACGACCGATTTCTTGTTGCGGTTGTAGCTCCAGAAGAACAGCGAGCGTTCGACGCCCGGCTCGTCACTGAGGAAAGGGCCGATGCGCCTCGTCGCGTTGCCTTCCGGCGGTTCGATCTTTATAACCTCGGCGCCGAGCCCGGCCAGCAGCAGGCCGGTATATTCGGCGCGCTCGTCGGCGATCTCGATCACCCGTAGGCCCGCCAGCATACCCGGTCCAGCATTACCGATCATTTCGCCGGGTCCGGCAGACAAAGAGGTTGGCGCGATCACGGCTTGCTTCGCCAAGGCATTCTCCCTTCAAATGTCTCTCGGCTCCCCGAAAGCGGAGAGAGGATAATCCCGCCGATGAGCGACTGGAGCAAGGTGACCCGGCCGATTCCCGTTCCGAACGAATGGACGAAGCCATTCTGGGAGGCGGCCAAGCGCGGCGTTCTGGAATTGCAACGCTGCCAGAGTTGCGGATATTTCCAGCACCCGCCGTACCCGACCTGTACCCAATGCGTCGCGACCGACCTGAAATTCGAGCCGGTGCGCGGTTTGGGGACGATCAACGCGTACACGATCATGTACCATCCCGGCGACAAGCGCTTCGCCTCGGCCGTGCCCTACGCCAGCATCATCGTCGAGCTCGATGATGCGCCGGGAGCGCTGCTCGCCGGCAATTTGCTGGGAGCGCCTTATACCGAAGCAAAAGTCGGGCGGCGCGTCGAAATCGTCTTCGAGAAGCTGAACGACGACATCACCTTGCCGCAGTTTCGCCTCGCGAATACCGAGGCATCGCCCCCACCCTTCCCTCCCCCGCATGCGGGGGAGGGTTAGGGAGGGGGTGCCGCCAGCGACCCCGCCGGTCGGGTGAGGAGGAAAACGCCATGTGGAAGAACCGGTGCAAAGTCGCGGTCAGCGGTGTCGGATTTTCGAAAGTCACGCGCTCGGCCGAAATTCCGCTCGCGGCCCATGCGCTGACCGCGGTCAAGGAAGCGGTTGCCGATTCCGGGCTACAAATGTCCGACGTCGACGGTCTGGCGACTTACCCGGAATTGCCGGCGACCGGGCACGCGGAGGTGGACGGCATCTCAGTCGTGTCGGTCAACTGCATGATGGCGATGCTGAAATTGCCCAATCTCAGCTGGCACATCCAGGTGGGAACCACCAACATCGGGGGCGCGGTGCAGCAGGCCGTCAACGCATTGCTCGCCGGGGTGTGCAAATACGCGGTGGTGTGGCGAGCGATGCACAACCCGCGCGGCACTTATCAGAACCTTCCGGGGGCTCAGGCGCAGGGTGCTGCCCAGTTCACCGCGCCCTATGGCTTCGGCGGACCCGGGCAAGGCATGGCGGTCGCCTATACCCGCTGGCTCGAGCGGCACAACCAGAACCGCGAGAAGATGGCGACACTCGCGGTGACCCAGCGCCATCACACCCAGCACAATCCGCACGCTTATTTTTACGGCACGCAGCTCAGCCGCGAGGATTACCTGAACTCTCGGATGGTCGCGTATCCGTTTTGCCTGTTCGATTGCGATATTCCGGTGCAAGGGGCAGTCGCGATCGTATTGACGACGGCCGACCGGGCACGTGATTTGAAGCCGCGGCCGGCCTATCTCGCCGGCTACGGTCAGCGGCTGCACTTCGAGGTGGCGGGCCGCATCGGCAGCCTCGCCGACTACATGGAGGGCGGCCGCAGCTCGGCGAAATTGACTTGGGAGCGCTCCGGCTTTGGCCCGCAGGATGTCGATGTGGCCCAGATCTATGACGGCTTTTCGGCGTCGGTCATCTACGGTCTCGAATCCTACGGCTTCTGCGAGCAGGGCACCGCACTCGATTTCATCCAGGACGGGCGCATCGAGCTCAACGGCGAATTGCCGCTCAACACCTTTGGCGGCAGCCTCGGCACCGGCCGCATCCACGGCCTCTGGCACATCATCGAAGGGGCATTGCAGGCCTCGGGTCGCGCCGGTTCGCGCCAGGTCAAAGACGCCAATGTGTCGTTTGTGGGCGCCAGCGCCCCGATCGTGACCGGCACGACATTTATTTTCGTCCGCGAGCCTTACTGAGGCTCGCTAGCGGCAGAGCCAAACTCTGCCGCTCGTGTCATATCGACACCCCCGTCTTACTGGGCGGCGGCTCGCATCGGTACGTGCGCTTTGAGGAAGCTGCGCACGCGGTCGATAGTGCGCTCTTTCAGCTCCGGCGGTTCGCGCCACGGGAAGACCGTGATCTCGGCGTTGGGTGCCAGAGAGGCGACATCGATCGAGGTCTGCAGTGGGTGCGCCGGCGTGTCGTCGGGCAGGACCAGGATCGGTGTGCGGCAGTTGCGGATGAAATCGCGCGAGACGCTGTATAGGAAGTCGGGATTCACGCGATAGAGGTTGTGCAGGTACTGCTCGACCTGCGCTATGTTGAGGTCGGACCGGCGCGGCAATAGCTCGGGGGCCCAGACGTCCTTGCCGGAATTGTACATGTAGTCCGGGAGTTCCGGCCGGTGCCCGACGGTCTGGCAGAACACGGCGGCGACGATGCGTTGGGGCGCTCGCTGGAGCAGCTTGCCGGCAAAGCAGCCGCCGATGCAGTAGCCCATGTAAAAGAACTCTCGGATCCCGAGGTGGTCCATCAGCCCGAGCTGGTCGTCGGCAAAGGCGTCCCACGGGTCGCCGGTCGGGATCGGGCCGGTGCTCTCGCCGCCATTGGCGTTGCGCTGGTCCATCGTGATGCAGCGGAAGTCATTCTTGAACGCCTCGGGCGCGTTGAAGACGGCGGTCGGCCAGTTGCTGACCCGCGAGTTCAAGCCACCGCCGGGAGTGACCAGCATCGGAAAGCCGGAGCCAGTCTCCTCATAGCGGATGCGGACATTGCCTTTTTCATAGAATGGCATCGGGTTTCTCCTGTTACTGGGCGGCGGCCGCTAACGGCTGATGCGCTTGCAGGGCAGGCTGGTGTGCCCGAAGGAAGGTTCCGATGTGGCGCAGAGCGAGCTGGATCTGCTCCGGGTTCGCCTTCCACGGATAGATGCTCACCTGTGCGTTTGGCGCGAGATGTGCGGTTTCCATGGCCACGGCATAGGGGTGTGCCGATACATCGTCGGGCAGGATCAGGATCGGCGTCCGGCAGTTACTCACGAAATCGCGGGTCACGGTAAAGACAAAATCGGCGTTGGCGCGATACATCTTCTCGAGGAAGGTGCCAGCCTGCGCCATCGTGATGTCGGGGCGGCGCTCGCAGAGGGCCGGCGCCCAGCCCTTGATGTTGTTCTGATAGAAGAGGTCGGGCATCGTCGGCCGGAATCCGGAGGGCTGCGTCAGCACGCCGGCGATGACGCGCCCGCGCGCCCGCTTCAACAGGTTCCAAATAAACGGGCCGCCGATGCAAAAGCCCAGCACCATGAACTCGCGGATGCCGAGATGATCCATCAGCCCGATTTGGTCGTCGGTGTAGGCGTCCCACGGCCGGTCGGTCTCGAGCGGCCCCGAGGACTGGCCGCCATTGGCGTTGCGCAAATCCGCCGCGACGACGCGGTACTCGCCTTTGAACTCGTCCATCGGGTTGAAGGGGTGGTTGGCAAGGCCTGCAACCGTCGAGTTTAGCCCGCCGCCCGGGATCACCAACAGCGGGAAGCCCGAGCCGACTTCTTCGTAATGGATGCGGACGTTACCTTTTTCATAGAACGGCATGGCAGTTCCTCCTCACTCGTCTAATCAAAATAGCGGCCGGAGTTGATGACCATCGCTGACAGGTCATCGTTTCGGTGCGGCGCATCCCGACCACCATATCAGCGAGTCCTCCTCATGGAAGGATTTTCAGGTCGCTGGCCTACTTGTAGTAGCCGACACCGCAACCGAGATCGTCCACCCTGGCAACAAAGCTGATTTTCGGAACCACCGGCGCGGTCGTACCGGGCTTGGGAAACAGTACGGACCGACCTCGGTGATTTGGCGGTCAGACCCCTGCGCCGCGGCATAAAGCTCCACGCCAAACTTCTTGCCGGTTGGGTCCTTCAGAGTTCTCACATCCGTGCCGGCCGGAACAGCACGCGGACTGGCGAGGAGTCTCCCGTCCGCGATTCTGAAGCAGCATGGATCGAGGTCGCTATAAAGCCGCTTTCTCCCTTGTTGAACATCGCCAACGCCACGGCTTGGTCCGCCTTTACGGCGGCAACGGCTTTGTCGAGCATGGCCCTCGCCTCCTGCGGCGTACCGAGGGGCGCTTGCTGCGCGAAGGCGGTTGGCGAAAGCGCCAGGACGGCAGTCGCCGCGGCCACGACGGTCAACCGATGGATTCCTCCCCGAAGGTATTGTCACGGCTTCAATGGATTTCAGAGGCCGCTCTGCGAGGCTGGCGGGGCCGGTCGGGCAAATAGCCCCAGCCTTGACGAGAACAAAAAGTAAACGTATAATTGCCGGTTTCGTTTAATTGTCGCCGCTGGGAACGTACCCGATGCTCGAAGCCATCGCCGATCCGCCTGCTCGCTCCTGCTGTTCGCCTGCTTCCAAAACCGGAATGCTGCAATTTCAATGGGTTGCTCCTGATCGCTTTACCTCGCGCGCGCACGCGCGCGCGGACTGAATCCGCACCCCGCGCGGCAGCACGCATTGCAGGGATCAATGAAAATAGCGGCCGGAGTCGATGACCATCGTCTGGCCGGTCATTGTCTCGGTCCGGCACATCGTGACCACCATATCGGCGCAGTCGTCCTTGTCGGCGGGTTTTTTGAGCAGCGAGGTGGCCGCGGAATTCTGGATCTGCTCGTCGCGCAGGTTGGAGGTCGCGCGCGTGCCCTCCAGCAGGCCCGGCGCCACGCAGTTGACGAGGGTCTCGGGCGCCAAGGCCACCGCCATGCAGCGCGTCAGATGGATCAGGCCCGCCTTCGACACCGCATAGGCGATCGACGAGCCGGTCGGTCCGACTCCCGCCACCGAGGCGATGTTCACGATGCGGCCGCGGCCTTGCGCCTTCATGACCGGCGCCACCGCCTTGGTGAGGCGCATCGGGCCGGTCAGGTTGACGGCGATGATCCTGTCCCACACCTCCATCGTCAGGCCGTCGAGGTCGGCGAACGGGATCGCCTTGTTGTAAGCGGCATCGTTGACGAGAATATCGAGGCGGCCGAAATGCCGGGTCACGTCGCCGACCACCCGCTCCACGGCTGCACCGTCGATGACGTCGCAGGCGAATGCCGCAGCGTTGATCTGATAGCGAGAGGTAAGCGCGCAGGCGACGTCGTGCGCCTGGTCGCGGCTCTGCGCATACATGACCGCGATATGCACACCCTCTTTCGCCAGCGCGTGGCAGATACGCTGCCCGAGCCCGCCATTGCCGCCCGTCACCAGGGCAACCGCGCCCGCAAGGTCCATGAGTTTTCTCCCGTATGCCGATGGCGACCGTCTCGCGGCGCCTCCGATCTCCGCCGGCAATTTGCTACCCCGAGCGCAGGGAAATTGTCAGCGGGAAATTTGCGGCGGTCCCCCCGTATGTCATAGTCGACACTCGGTACCTCAGTGAAAAAGCGGCCGGAGTTGAAGCGATGCCTGCAAAACGAGCCTATGGCATGGACCAGGACTTTTATCCCTGGTCCCCGATTGTCACGCGCCCCATTCTCAGGTGGCCGGGCAACGCCCGCGTCGCCCTCGCCGTCATCGTCAACCTCGAGCACTGGGACTGGGAGGTGCCGGCCGATACGCCGGTGGCGGTGAGCCCCCTGGGGGGCCCGGAGGGCATGTGGACCGGAAATCCGCCGGACTTTCCCGACATCGGCGGCTATGGCAACCACGAGTACGGCAACCGTGTCGGGATCTTTCGCATCTTCGCGGTGCTGGACAACTATGGCGTCAAACCCACCCTAGCGCTCGATAAGGCTGTCGCCGACCACTACCCGTTTCTGATCAAGGAAGGGCAAAAGCGCGCCGCCGAGTTTATCGCGCACGGTCTCTCGCGCCGGCGCATTATTCACATCGGCATGTCTGAGGATGAGGAACGGCAGTATATCCGCGCCTCGATCGAGGCGGTCGAAAAGGCCACGGGCACGCGCCCGATCGGTTGGTCCGGCCCCGACTTCCAGGAGACACTGAACACGCCCAACCTCCTCGCCGCGGAGGGCATTCGCTATGTCTGCGACTGGGGCAACGACGAGCAGCCCTACACGATGACGCCAAAGACCGGGGAGCTCTACTCGCTCGGCGTGAATGCCTACCTCGACGACAACTACATCCACCTCCACGGCCGCCGGACCATCAACGAGGTCAACCTTCTGTGGCGCGAGTGGTTCGATGGTCTGTATGCCGATGGCGCGACCACCGGACGCATGATGGTGCTCCATTTGCATCCGTGGATCATAGGCCAGCCGTGGCGCATCCGGCATCTCGACGAAGTGCTGAGCCATATCAGCCGCCACGCCGGCGTCTGGAAAGCCACCGGCAGCGAAATCATCGACTGGTTCAAGGCGCATTCGCGCCAGTAGGCCATCTACTGGACAAATTCACAATTATCGCCAGCAGACGGAGAAGCAACATGGCTCTCGCACCCGGCCGATTCGATTATGCGCCGATCACTGAACGACCGGTCATCAAGTGGCCTAGCAATGCGCGCGTGGCGTTCTGGGTCGCGCCGAATATGGAGTTCTTCGAGTACCTGCCGGAGAACCGGCCGACACGGCCGGACATTCCACACTACTCGCGCATGGACTATGGCAATCGGGTAGGTTTTTGGCGCATGCTCGACGTTCTAAACAAGAACAATGTTCGCGCGTGCTGCTGTCTCAATCTTGAGCTTCTGGATCATTTCCCGGAAATAAAAGATGCAATGGGCGCTAGTAACTGGGACTACATGGCGCACGGTCTCTACAACAGCCGGCCGATCTACGACTATACCGAAGAGCAGGAGCGGGCATATTGGCAGGACTTCATCACGCATCTCAAGGAGATGACCGGCAAACGTCTGAAGGGACGCCTCGGCGGCGGTGCTGGATACACTATCAGGACAGACGATCTGATGGCTGAAGCTGGCTGCCTCTATCACACGTCATGGATCATCGATGATCAGCCCTGGCCGATCAACGTACGCGGCGGCCAGAAGTTCATCTACGTTCCCTATACCGGCCAGACCAATGATGCGGGCATGTTGAGCTGGAATCGTGAGGTGGATTACTTCCTGCAAATGATCAAAGATCAGTTCGACACGCTCTATCGGGAAGGTGCGGAAAACGGGCGCGTGATGTGTCTTTCGCTTCATCCGCACAATATCGGGCGTCCGAATGCGGCGAAGCATCTCGACCAGGCTCTTCGGTACATTCTCGGCCACGACGGCGTTTGGAACACCACCGCCGACGACATTGCCGAATATTACATCACCCACTGCTATGACCAGGTGTCGTCCTGGATTGCTGGACGCAGCGCTCAGGCGTAAGGCGCCGCTGTAGATTTGACGCTCCACTCTCGGGGCACCCGCCGCGGGACTAGCACGTGACACCCACGGTTTGCTACTATGCCGCATCTCTCGACGGTAGATTACAAAGGATACGCGAATGAACGACACGATGACGTTGGCCGAACGCGCCGATGCGCTCGAGCACAAGATGATGAGCGAGCTCGACGCGATCATAGTCAAGTCACGTCTGTTCAAACTTGCCGACGGCGATATGAGCACCGCGAACGGCGGGGCATTGCTTGCCCAAAACCCTGGCAAGCACATGCTGATGGGCGACGACCCGCGCCTGCCGAAAATGCCGACGCGGCCGACTCTGATGGACTTCTTCAAGTACCGGTTTGGTCCGGCTAACCACTTGCTGCAGAGCGCCCGGCATGCGGTTAAAGCCGGCATGGACGAGAAGGTCGTCATCGCTTGCCTGGTGCACGATATCGGCGTCATCGGCTTCATCCGCGCCGATCACGGCTATTGGGGCGCCCAGATGGTGGCGCCCTATGTCGACGAAGAGGTCTCCTGGGCGGTCCGCGCCCATCAGGCGTTGCGCTTCTACCCGGACGAGTCGGTCGGCTATGCTTACCCCGAGTCCTACGTCAAGAATTTTGGCGCTGAATACCAGCCGGATTCCTATATCGAAGAAGAATACAGGCGCGCTCGTGACCACAAATGGTACATGACGGCGCGCATGATCACCGTCCACGACATTTATTCGTTCGATCCCGACGTCGTGGTCGAGCTCGAGGAGTTCACCGACATCATCGGCCGCAACTTCCGGCAGCCGAGAGAGGGGCTCGGCTGGGACAGCAGCCCGTCGGCGCATGTGTGGCGCACATTGATCCGGCCGACCCGGTATCTCTGACCTGTCGAAGTACGGGACGAAAGCGCTACCCTGATGGCCGACATCCCAATGACCCTGACCTGCGCCGACTATGCGCGGGTGATGCCGCTCGTTGCGGGCGACGTCAAACCAAACGGGATCGCCTTGACGATGGTCCACGGAACGGCCGGCTCATGGGAGGAGCGCGCGGAGATGCTGCGCCGCGCGCTCTACGATCCAACGGTGCAGGGCGGGGAGGCGTCGATGGCCGGCCATCTCCGCCGCATTGACACGGGCGACCGAAGCCATGTCGGGCTGCCGGTCTTTCCGCTGCGCAACTTCACTGCGCGTGACCTCTATGTGCGAAAAGGGGGACGGGTCAAGTCACCAGCCGACCTCATCGGCAAACGTATCGGCATGTACGACTGGGTGGCGAGCGGCTCGATCTGGTACCGACACTTTTTGAGGTTTATCGAGGTGCCGCCGGAAAGCATCGAATGGTGGATCGGCGACATCGATACGTCGCGGGCGACGACCCATCTCTATACGCTGCCCGCGGGGGTGCGCCGCCCGCCGCAGGGGCGCTCTTTGTCGGAGATGCTGATCGCCGGCGAGATCGACGCGATCTATAGCCCGCCGCGGCCCCAGCGCTACGACCCGGTCAACGGCCCGATCGTCCGGCTCTTTTCCGACATCCGCGCAGTCGAGCGCGACTATTTCCGGCGGACCGGCTGCTTCCCGCCACAGCACCTCATGATCCTGCGCCGTGATGTCTGGGAGCGTGAGAAGTGGATCGCGCGCAGCCTGACCGAGGCATTCATTCGCTGCAACGACCAGTTCGCCGCCGCGCAGCGCCGGTTCCCTTACGTCTCCCCCTGGCTCGATGTCGAGCTCGAAGAGACCGAAGCGTTGATGGGCATCGATTTCCACCCCTACGGATTTGAGAAGAATCGAAATGCAGTCGAAATCTTCTGCCGTCAGGCACACGAGATCGGGATCGTCAACCGCCCGATCACCGCCGAAGAGTATTTTGCCGATTACCTTGCATCGTAAGCTAGCCGGGGGTTCGTGGAATGGCGATTAAACTTTATGGCTATTTCCGGTCCTCCGCCGCATTTCGGGTCCGAATCGCCCTCAACCTCAAAAAGCTCGAATACGAAACCGCCCCGATCCATTTGCGGCGCAATGACCAGACCAAGTCCGATTATCTCGCCGTCAATCCCCAAGGGCTGGTGCCAACGCTGGTGGATGGCGGCCGGACATTGATCCAGTCACTGGCGATCGTCGAGTATCTCGACGAGACTTATCCCGAGCCGCCTCTATTGCCTGAGCATCCCGCTGACCGGGCTCGGATCCGCGCGCTCGCCGAGATTGTCGCGTGCGACATCCATCCGATCAATAATCTGCGGGTGCTGCGTTACATTACCCATTCTCTCGGCCATGACGAGGCCGCGATTGCCAGCTGGTACAACCACTGGATTGCTGCCGGCTTCCAGGCGCTCGAAAAGCTGCTGGTTGAGGATTCGCGGACTGGCGGGTTCTGCCACCGCAACGCACCTGGTCTCGCCGATGTTACGCTCGTACCCCAAGTCGTCAATGCCGAGCGATACCGGCTCGACCTCGCCTCCTACCCGACGATCACCCGAATTTACCGAAGCTGCATCGAGCTCGAAGCTTTCGCGGCCGCGCATCCGGACAACCAGCCCGACCGCGAGGCGTAAGGGCCGCGCCGGGCCCTTAACCGCCGCTATCCCTTTCGGGCGTCAGCGACCAGGTTCTTCAAAGCCTCAAGATCGATCGCACCGGGGACGATGTGGTCGCCGATGATGAAACCCGGCGTGCCGCGAATTTCGAGTGCGCTCGCGAGAGCCAGATTGGCTTTCAGCGCCTGCTCGATCTCCGGCGCCGCCATGTCGCGCTTCAGCCGGTCGACATCGAGCCCGACCGAACCCGCGACTTGATACACCACCTCGTCGGTGATCTGACCTTTGGTCGCCATCATGGCTGCATGGAAGTGCTCGTATTTGCCTTGTAAACGCGCGGCAAGTGCGGCATGGGCCGCAGTCACGGATGGGGCTCCGAGAACGGGCATCTCCTTGTAAATGAAACGCAGTTTACGATCCTCGTCGAGCAGCGCCTGCAGCGAAGGTTGCACCTGCTTGCAATATGGACAGCGGTAATCGAAGAACTCGACAATGGTGACGTCGCCCTGCGGATTGCCCCCCACCGGCGTCGCCGGGTCATCAAAGATCTCGTGGCGATGATCGCTGAGCGCTTGGTTCGTCTTGGCATCCTCGGCCGCCCGCAGCGCGTCAAGCAGGACGTCGGGATGCTGCATCATATAGTCGTGGATCATCGCCTCGATCGCCTTGCGCTGTTCGGGGGTAAACTCGGCGGCTGCGATCGAACGAAGGGGAACGGCGGCGAGAAGTGCGCAGGCCAGGGCCAAGGCCGCAAATGGCGCGCGGTAAGGCATGTCGACGGGTACTCCCGCAGGGAAAGGGTCAGGACGAGATCGTCGCAATCAATGGACGTTCGCGAGGCCGCCCCCCGAATCCTCGATATGCTCCGCTTCGAGATGGATATTCTCGGCACGGTTGTAGCCGGCGGAGTTTTTCGGCAAAAGGGCTTTGGCCCGGAGGGCCTGCTGCTGGGCGTCCTTCTTCTTTCCGCCGGCAAGCCCCTCCTCGGCCAGCGCCAAGGCGGCCATGCCGATCTGATTGTCGCGCCCATAGGCGGTCGCCAGCAAGTGCCAGCCCTCGGTTTCCTTGTCCTCGGTGCGCAGGGCATCGTTCAGAAAGGCAATCGCGCGCTTGTTCATCTTCGGATCATTCGATTCGATGTAAGTTTGCGCGAGCGAAATGCGCAACAACGGCGCGCCGGGGGCGAGCCGAACTGCCTCCTCGTAGGGCTGCACCGCATCTGCGATACGCCCGTTCTCAAACAGCATCTGCCCCTTGAGCTCACGAAAATACGGATCTTGCGGAAATTCTCGTATCAATCCGTCGATGGTCGGGAGCGCCTTGTCCAGCTGCGGGACTCGATAATAGGCGATCGCTCGTGCGTAGCGGGCGAGTACGGACTGGTCCTTCTCGGGATAAGCCGCAAGCGTCGACGAGGGCGGCGAGATGAAGGCATCGAGCTTGACCTTTACCCGCTTCAACAAGTCGATATTGGTCTGAGTATCCGGCACATCGGAGAAGCGCGAGTGCTCGACATGGTTGCGGACGTAGTCGATGCGCTGAGCGGTCAACGGATGCGTGCGCAGATAGGGGTCCTCCCGGATGCCGGAGAGCATTTCCTCCCCCTGCAAAATCTGGAAGAACTGAAGGAGCCCGCGAGCAGATTGCCCGCTGGCGTCGAGAAAGGTCATCGCCGCGTGATCGGCCGAGGCTTCCTGCGTGATCGAATATTGCATGAACGCGCGTTCCGCGACGCCTTCTGCGGGCAGCATGGCCGCGGCGCCCCCGCTGCCCTTCCCAGCCACCATCGCGGCGGCGCCGGCCACCATCGCGATGATCCCTTCAATACTGGCGTTGCGCATCGCGTCTTGAAAACGGGTCAGATGTCCGCCGGCGATATGCCCCGTCTCGTGCGCGAGCACACCGATCAGCTGGTTCGGTGTTTTGGCCCGCATGATGAGGCCGGTGTTGATGAATTCGTTCTGCCCGCCGGCGACGAAGGAATTGATCTGCTTGTCCTCGACGAGATAGACGTGGAGCGAACTCGGCTCGAGCCCCGCCGCCTTCCAGATCGGTGTCACCATCGTCCGAATGTCGGCCTCGATCTCGGTATCGCGGATAAAACTCTCCGCTGCTGCGGCGGCTTGGCCACAGGCGACACACGCTGCGAGAACGACTGCTGTAAGACCGCAAACCCGAGTGGCCACAAACGGTTCTTTCAATAACCAATCGGCGTCGCCATCCGTCCCTCAGGCCCCCCGGGGGTAGCGGCAAGCGCGAACCATCCGCCAACCTCACTCAAAGAATAGAAATACGGCGAAGACGGGGCAAGCGTGTCGGGAGCAGTCCCTCTTGCCGATTCACCCTACGGCTGGATCAACCGCTGCCACCAGCCCCGGCGCGGGGTCGACGACTTCTCGGGCCCCGCCTCGACCGGATGCTCCGGCTCCGCTGGTGGAGCGCCAGCGGAAAATGCCGCTTTCGGAGTTCGCTCCGTATCGCCGGTGGAAAATAGCTCCTGCTCGGCGGGGTCCGCCGCCTCTGCTCCCGCCCTCGCTTCGACCGAATGATGACGCGGTACTGCCAAGTTGCCAATCTCCCCAGGCATCTCCGGTGGCGCCGCAAAGGGATCGGGCACCGACGGCCCGGTCTCGCGTATCGGCTCGATCTCTGCACCGTTGATCTCTCCGGCTGTGCTCGCAAGGCCCGCCATTGGCGTTGGCACGAGTTCCTCAATATCGGAAGCCGGCAAAATCTGGACGATATCGGACTGCGGGCGTGATTCCCCGAAAAGGGGTTCGAAATCGCTCTCGCGTCGCCCGCGGCGCCTCCCGCCGCGGCGGCCGCGCCGGCGCCGGCGCCCGTCCGCTTCATTCTCTTCCTCGCCGTTGCCGTCTTCGCCACTTGCTCGACCCTCCACCGGGGTGAGTTCGTCCGTCGCTGCTTCAGCCTCCTCGATCACCTCAGATCGCGCAGCAGAGGCGGGAACGGGCTCCTCATCGCGCCGCCGCCGTCGTCGGCGCCGGCGGCGGCTGCGAGCGCGCTCCTCTTCGCCCTCCTGCTCCCGCCGGTCGGATTCTGCGGCCTCTGCCTCTTGCTCGGCCGCGTCCCCTACCTCTGCCTCTGCCTCTTTCTCATCGAGATCGGGCGCCTGGGTCAGCGGGGTGGTCGGCGCAACCGCCGGCTCGGCCAGCTCATAGCCGCGCAGCCGTTCGAGCCGGAAGGCCGGCGGGATCAGTGCGTCGTCACGCGCCACCAACACTCGCAGACTGTAGCGCGTCTCGAGCTGCACCAGCGAATCACGCTTCTGGTTGAGGATGTAGAGTGCCACCGCGGTCGGTACGTAGACGCAGATCTCGGCTGAGCGCCGGCGCATGCCCTCCTCCTCGATCGAGCGCAGCACATAGAGCGCCGTCGATTCGGTCGATCGGATGAAGCCGGTACCGCCGCAATGCGGACATGGCTGCGTCGAGGTCTCGACCAGCGACGGACGCAACCGCTGGCGCGACATCTCGAGGAGACCGAAAGGGCTGATTCGGCCGACCTGAATGCGGGCACGATCGTTCTTCA
>Ga0306921_10005012_pt1 | contig 13710 bp, 14 predicted proteins | sample sta12Cox44000080_FD_203760 | JGI IMG/M metagenome (GOLD analysis project Ga0306921, IMG submission 203760) | Lab enrichment of tropical soil microbial communities from Luquillo Experimental Forest, Puerto Rico - statoxic.12C.oxic.44.000.080 (v2)... | ecosystem: Environmental > Terrestrial >... | reverse complement strand
TGGATTGCCGGTGAAGGTTTGCGCCGAATTTGCTCGCCCCTCCGCATGACGCGCTGGCCCATGGTGAAACGACTGTCAGTAACAAAACGACTCCAAGCGTACCCGTCAAAACTCGCAAAGCTACTCTCCTCGTCATGAACTTTTCCTCCTCCGCCGGTTCTGCCGGTCGGGACGAACGGTAACCCGAATCGCCTGGCGGAGAGCAATGCACAACAGGTGAAGCGTGGTGAATATCTGGTTGAAGCCGGGACTACCTGAAAATAGGTGACTTCTTTGCGATCTGAGAAACCGGTGCTATACTCCGACCCAAGAAATGCCTGCCCCTTTGTCAGCCGAGGTCGTCAAATTCGACGAATTTGAGCTCGATTGCAACCGCTACCAACTCCTCCGCGCCGGCCGCCGTATGAAGCTGGAGAGACTTCCGATGGAGTTACTCGTCCTTCTCCTCGAGAAAGAGGGGCATCTGGTAACGCGAGAGGAAATCATAGACCGTCTCTGGGGCGAGCGGGTCTTTCTCGACACCGAGCACGGCATCAATACTGCCATCCGCAAGATCCGCAATGTCCTTCGCGATGACCCAGAGCGGCCGCGTTTCGTGCAGACCGTCACCGGCAAGGGTTACCGGTTCGTTGCCCCGATTAACCGGATTGCACAGGAACGCGGGAAGGAGAATCATAACAGGACAGAATTGGTCTTGCCCGAGACCGCTCAGACGCAGCCTGATGGGCAAGTTCCGAGCCCTCTAAACCAATCACACCACCGCGTCAGCGGCTTGGTGCGAGAAGCGGCTCTGGTATTGGTTGGCGCAATTGGAGTCGTTGCCGTCCTCGTCGGACTGGATGTACGTGGAGTACGCCAGCGCCTATTTGCTCACGCCGGGAGCCCTCGCATCCGCTCGCTTGCCGTACTCCCGCTCGAGAATCTCTCCGCCGACCCGGGGCAGGACTATTTCGCCGACGGCATGACCGATGAATTGATCACCATGCTGGCCAGAAATTCAGACCTGCGCGTGATTTCGCGGACCTCGACGATGCAGTACCGAAAAGTTCATCGACCGTGCCAGACATCGCGCGCGAACTCGGCGTCGACGGCATCCTGGAGGGCTCGGTTGCCCGCACCGCCAACCGGGTGCACATTAACGTCCAGTTAATCTTCGCTCCAACAGATACGCACGTTTGGGCGGAGGGTTACGACCGCGATTTGAGCGATGTGATCTCCTTGCAGAGTGAGCTTGCGCGGACCATTGCGCGGCAGGTCGGGGTAACTGCATTGACTTCAGCCAGGCCGGAGAAGCGAATCAGTCCCGAGGCGCACGATGCATATCTGCTGGGAAGGTACTACTGGTTTACGGACGACGGTTCCGAAAGGAGCCGGCAATACTTCCAGAAGGCCATCAACTCCCAACCCGATTACGCGGCCGCCTGGAGCGGCCTGGCTGATTCCTACCTACTGGCCGCCGTCAGCGGCGAAGTTCGCCCCGAAGACGTGTTGCCGCATGGAGACGCGGCTGCCAGGAAAGCTGTGGAGTTGGATGATTCTCTCCCCGAAGCCCATAACTCCATGGCCGCCGCATATATCTGTCTGTAGGACTTGCAACGCGCTGACCGCGAATCCACGCGCGTTCTGGAACTCAATCCAAATTTTGCCGAAGGCCATCACTTGCGCGGGTATGTTCTACAAGCTCTCAATCGCACGGACGAGGCCGTCCACGAACAGAGGAAAGCGATGGAACTGGATCCTTTCGCCCGCCCCTGGGAGCTGGCATATGCGCTCATGCGAGCGCGTCAGTTCGATGCCGCACTGAACGAGGCTCGTTTGCGAAGTCGAGCCCAGCCAGACAATGCGGCGCTGCACGAGGCGCTCGGTGCTGCTTACTGGAACAAGGGCATGGAGAAAGAAGCGGCTCAGGAATGGGAAATGTTCTTTCAGCTTGCTGGCGACACGAAGAAGGCTCGTCTAATGCACCAAGCCGTCCAGCGTGGGGGCGCAAGAGCGGTGTTTGAATTCCAGTTAGATGACGACCTTAGGAAAAAGGTCGCCGGGAAATATGTATCGCCGCTAGAACTCTCCGAAATTTACGCATGCCTGAAGCACAAAGACGAGGCGCTCTATTACCTCGAGCAATCGTACCAGGAACGTGCACCCTGGCTGGTGCGGATTCAGAGCGATCCCAATTTTGACTTTCTACACTCTGATCCGCGCTGCCAGGCCATCGTGAAGAAGATGGGTCTGCCTTCTGCCTCGTGACACTGCCCGCCAGATTCCCTTCTCGTTTTCGGTGAGGTGCTGTGATGAAATTGTGATAAGACCCTGTTCACAAAGAGAGAGATCGGGACAGGACGGTTCAGATCCCTTAGCTTGTAAGTGGTTGAAGAATCAAATAGCATAAGAAATTTTCCGAACCGAGCTGGAGCTTCCGTGTGTTCTTCAAAACCGGCGATGGGTCTGCCTAGCGGATCAATGGTGCGTTCGACTCGCACACGCTTCCGCCATAGTTCCGGCGTGACTGGAGCCATTGCCCGGCGGTCAAAAGCATTGCCGTCTTCTTGCAAAACCCACCAGGCCGAGAAAGCACCGTCGTACACCGTCACCCTAGTAGCTTGGTTAACCGATACAGGCAGGCCCGAAGCCAAGGATTCCCGGCTGCCGCAACCGGCTGGTAAATTGCCAGCCGTCGCCAGCATCTTACGAATGTGGGGACCGAGGGCAACGCCCAACCGGCACCATCAACGAGCCGGGCAAAGAGGTGGAGAAACCCACCTTACTTCAGGGAGCGCTTGATCGCGCGCGCGATGAACGTCTCCTGGCTGTTCAAGGCATTCTTCTTGCCGGCGTGTGCATCGCGCACGTACTTTCCATCGGGCTGCATATGGCGGGCCTTGGCCTCGTCCTTCAGATAGGTACCGAGGATATCATCCTTGAGCACGCGGATCAGGTTCTTGTCCTGCACGGGAAACAGTACCTCGACTCGACGGTTAAGATTACGAGGCATCAGGTCAGCACTGCCCAGGTAAATCTCCTCGTCACCGCCATTGCAAAAGTAATAGATCCGGCTGTGTTCCAGGAAGCGCCAGACAATACTGGTCACCTTGATGTGATCGCTCACCCCGGGTATTCCTGGCCGCAGGCAGCAGATGCCCCGCACCAACAGGTCAACCTTTACCCCCGCCTGTGAAGCCTGATAGAGCAACTCGATCATCTCGTGATCCACCAGCGAATTCATCTTCAGGATCAGATGCGCCGGCCGGCCGGCCCTCTGGTGATCGATCTCGCGTTGCAGCAGTTCTGCGAAGCGATCGCGCAACGAAATGGGGGCTACCAGCAGCTTGCGATACTTCGATTTTGCCGAGTAGCCGGTGAGGAAGTTGAACAGATCCGTGCAATCGGCTCCAATCTCCGGATCGCAGGTTAACATACCTACGTCCGTGTAGAGCTGCGCGGTCACGCTGTTGTAGTTTCCCGTAGACAAGTGCGCGTACCGCCGGATGATGTCACCTTCCTTGCGCACGATGAGCAAAGCCTTGCAATGCACCTTCAGACCTAGCAGCCCATACACCACGTGGACGCCGTATTCTTCCAGCTTGCGCGCCCAACCGATATTGCTCTCCTCGTCGAAGCGTGCCTTGAGCTCCAGCACTACCGCGACCTGCTTGCCGTTTTCTGCGGCTTCCAGCAGGGCGTCAACCACAGGTGCGTTCCGGCCCACGCGATAGAGAGTAATCTTGATGGCCAGCACGTTGGGGTCCTTGGCGGCTTTCTGCAGCAGTCCCACGATCGGCTGGAAGGAGTCGAAGGGATGATGGAACAAGATGTCGCCACGCCGAATAGTGGCGAAGATGTCTTCTTCTTCATCTTTTAACAGTGGCGCTGGCAGCGCCGGCACGAATACCGGGTATTTCAAGTCTGGGCGATCGATTCTGGCCAGTCCACGCACGCGTACCAACGACAGCGCACCGGTGATCTTGTAGATATCGTCGCGGTCGAGTTCCATGTTCGTTACCAGAATCTCAAGCACCGACGCCGGCATAGCGTCGTTGACTTCCACCCGCACCACGTCGGCAAAGCGGCGTTGCCAAACACCTTCCTCGACCGACTCCATCAGGTCACCCGCTTCCAAGTCCTGGATCTCCCAGTCGGCATCGCGGGTCACATGGAAAGGATGGGCCTGCAAAATCTCCATTCCCGGGAAGAGGGCTCCCAGGTTGGCAGTGACCAGTTGCTCGATCCACACGAACACCTGGTCTTTCACGATGAGTTTGGTCTTGCTCTTCACCTTGGGGGTGACACTTACGGGGACCAGCTGCGGCAGCGTGCCGGGGATTTTGACGCGGGCAAAATGTTCCATTCCGTTGGCGTCGCGAAGCACCACCGCCAGGTTCAGGCTCAAGTTTGAGATATGTGGAAAGGGGCGGCCGGGATCAAACGCCAACGGCGTCAATGTGGGAAAAATGGTTTCCTGGAAGTACGTATTGGCCAGTGCCCGCTGCTCTTCGCTCAGGTCTGCGAAATTCTCAATGCGCACACCCGAACGGCGCAGAGCCGGCACCAACTCTTTGGACCAGCATTCGTGTGCCGCACGGTTCAGACGTATGACCGAAGCGCGGATGGCACGCAACTGTTCGGCGGGCGTCATGGCGTCGGGGCCGCTTTCCATCACGCCCTTTTCAATCTGCCGCTTCAGTCCTGCGACTCGAACCATAAAGAACTCGTCTACATTCGAGCCTACAAAGGACAGGAACATGACCCGTTCGAGTATTGGATTTGTGCTGTCCTGGGCTTCCTCCAGAACCCGTCGCTGGAAGTCCAGCAGACTCAGCTCGCGATTGATGAACAGGCTCGCGTCGTCGGGAGCAACGACCGCTGGGTGCTGCACCGGGACGACGGCGTTAGCATCGGGCGCCGGCGATCGACGCAGAGATTTGCCCGACTTGGTGGGTGCGGCTTTAACCGAGGTTGCCATGGCGATCCAACCGGGGGATCCTGTTGCCCCGCGCACATTGTAATGTGCAGGCGCCTGAATTGCCCAATCAAGGCCCGCTTGGCGCGCAATATTCATTGGTGACGGACAATTCCCCGGTGCCGTACCCTGGCCGGTGCACGCGAAATCGCTTACCGGGTTACCGTTTAAAGCGGCTGACTAGCAGCTCGCGGGATTCTCCACTGACCCCCAGTTCTCGCCCCAGGGTCTCGGGCAGCAACAGGGTGGCCGATGCCATGGTGAGGTAAGCGATGACGGCAAAGGCGGAGATGGCGTGACCCAGGCCCATGCGGGTGCTAAGGTAGCCGACCAGCGTTGGAAACAGGGCCCCGATGGCACGTCCTACATTGTAAGAAAACCCCTGGCCGGAACCGCGTACGCCATTGGGAAACAGTTCGGTAAAGAACGCCCCGATCGGGCTGAACACCCCCGAGGCAAAGAATCCCAGGGGAAAACCCAGCAGCAGCATGACGGAATTGCTGATCGGCAAATAGGTGTAGGCCACCACCGCCAGGAACGAGCAGACACAAAATAGCAGCAGTGTCGGCTTGCGCCCCAGTCGGTCGGCCAGCCAGGCGCTGGCCAGGTAGCCCACAAACGATCCCGCAATTACAACGAACAAATAGGCACCGGTATTAAGCACCGAGAGCCCTCGGGTTGACCCCAGATAGGTCGGCAGCCAGGTTGTGATGGCATAGTAGCCTCCCTGGGCGCCAATCGCCAGCAACGCGGTCAACAGCGTGGTTGGCAACAGGGCTGCGCTGAAGATCTGGAAAAAATTGCTGCTTTCTCCGCGGCTGGCTGCAAGGTCCCGGGCCTGCTGGAACACTTCCGGCTCGGGAACGCGCCGCCGTATGTAGGAAACCATCAGCGCCGGCAGGATGCCGATCCAGAATAGAAAACGCCAGGCGATTGCGGCTGGCAGCAGGGAGAAAAACCATGTATAGCAGACCGCGCTGACTCCCCATCCTATGGCCCAGCCTGCCTGCACCGTCCCGACTGCTTTTCCCCGATAGTGGGATCGAATGGCTTCACCGATCAGCACCGAACCCACCGCCCACTCGCCGCCGAAGCCCAGGCCCTGAAGGGAGCGGACGACCAGCAGCTGCCAAAAAGAGTTGGTGAAGCCGCCAAGAAAAGTAAATACCGCGAACCATAGGATCGTGAGCTGTAGGATTCGGGTACGTCCCCAGCGGTCAGCCAGCGATCCCGCCAACCAGCCTCCTGCCGCAGAGATCAGCAGGGTGGCCGTGCTCAGCAGCCCCGCCTGCCCCTCGCTCATGTGCCAGGTGGCGACCAGCGTGGGAATCACGAAGCTGTAGATCATGACATCCATGCCATCGAGCGCCCAACCGCCGAAGGTGGCAACCAGGGTGACGCGCTCATTTGGCGTCAGGTCACAGATCCAGGGACGAGAGGCGGCGGGTGCAGCTTGGCTGGGGGGCATGGCGATCGGAATACCTGCGCATCATACTGGACGGGGCAGGCAGGCACGAATCATTTTCGCGGCGCACCAGTTTTTGCCCCCCCGGGTTCCGTCCCTCAGGTTTGACACCCACGACCGCATGCACTATTCATCGGAAGATACAGCAATGACCGCGTCAGCGCCATTGGGGAGCACCGCCCATGAAGATCATTGCGGGCAGCGATTCATCCTTGCTCGTCGTCTTCGGTGACGCCATCTCCTCTGCGATCGAGGACCGCGTGCGCGGGCTGTTGTATGCGCTGCAGGCGAAACGGGATGCGCGAATCTCGAATTTGCATCCGGGATACACTTCGCTCCTGGTCGACTTCGATCCGCTGGCGGTGAGCCACGAGGAGGTCGCGGCGATCATCGAGTCTCTCGCGAACCTTCCGTGTTCCCCGGTGGTCGGCGAAACGAAGGTCGTGGAAATCCCTGTTTGCTACGATGCGGAATTTGGACCGGACCTCGAGGATGTTTCCGCCTGCACAAGGCTGTCGGTCGAAGAAGTCATCCGCCTGCATTCCGCGTCGAGCTATCGCGTATGCTTTCTCGGCTTCACCGCGGGCTTCGCCTACCTCGGTGGCCTGCCGGAAGCGCTCCACACCCCCCGACTGGCGACGCCACGGGGCGCGGTGGCTGCCGGCAGCGTGGGAATTGCAGGCAGCCAGACGGGAATCTACCCCACGCAAACTCCCGGAGGCTGGCGCCTGATCGGGCGTACTCCGCTGCGCATGTTTGATCCCCGGGCACGGCCCCCAACCCGCGTACAGACCGGCGACCGGGTGCGATTCTCGTCCATCGATCGAGCACAGTTCGATCGGCACTGGCAGGCCGGCCAATGACCATTCGCGTTCTCCAGCCCGGCTTATTCACCACCGTGCAGGACCGGGGGCGCTACGGTTACGCCCATCTGGGCATCTCGCCGGCGGGGGCCGCGGACGGGATGTCGCTCCGCATTGCCAACCTGCTGGTTGGAAATGATGACAACGCTCCGGGGCTGGAGATGACCCTGCTGGGCGCCACCCTGGAGTTCCTGGAAACTACCACCATCGCCATCTGTGGCGCGGATTGCGATTGCAGAATTGGACAGCAGCGGGTAGGCGCCAACACGGCGCTCGAGGTGCCTGCCGGTTCAGTCTTACGATGTGGGAGCACGACCGGCGGCGCCCGGATCTACCTGGCAGCGCATGGCGGTATCGATGTTCCCCGGGTCATGGGCAGCGCTTCCACCGATGTCCGCGGGGGGTTCGGGGGCCTGGAGGGGCGTAGGCTGCAAGCCGGAGATGTGCTGCGGCTGCACAAGTCCGGGGCGAGACGTTCGCCGAGGCTGGCCACCGGTGGCCTGGGGTTTTGGCAGCGTTCCGGTCCTCTCCGGGTCACCAAAGGTCCGCAGCACGACTGGTTCAGCGCGGAAGCACACGCACAGTTTTTGGCCGCCGCCTATACCGTTAGCCAACAATCAGACCGTGCCGGCCTTCGACTCACGGGCCCCCCGGTCACACTGCGCGAATCCAAACAGTTGCTGACTGACGGCATCCCGCTGGGCGCCATTCAGGTGCCGCAAGACGGGCAACCCATTATCCTGTTCGTCGATCAGCAAACGACCGGAGGCTATCCCAAGATTGCTAACGTGATTGCCGCCGACAGGTATCGCGTCGGCCAACTGCGGCCTCGCGATACGGTACGCTTTGCGGAGGTATCCATCGGCGATGCGATTGAGGCTTTGCGGGCCCAGGAGCATTGGCTGAAATGTCTGGCAGATGGAGGGGACTGACGATGAACGACCTGTCGATTGACATCAACTCTGACCTGGGAGAGTCAGAAGAGTCGCTGGCCGATGGCAGAGACTTCGAGCTAATGCACTACATCACCTCGGCCAATGTCGCCTGTGGCGGGCACGCCGGAGACCAACGCACCATGCGGCAAACGCTGCACTTCGCCAAGCAGCTAACCGTGGCGGTGGGCGCCCATCCCAGCTATCCCGACCGCGCCAATTTTGGCCGTATCGAGTCCTCCATGGCGGCAAGCCAAATCGAAGCCACGGTGCGCGACCAGATCGCCGCCCTGGCGGAGGTCGCAGGATCTTTGGGCCTCCGTCTGGTGCACTGCAAGCCGCATGGCGCGCTGTATCACGCCGCCAACAAGAGCAGCGAGGTTGCCGCTGCCATCGGCCGCGCCGTGCTGGAGAGCGACCAGCAACTCATCATGGTTGGCCAAGCCGGGTCGTCAACCCTCACGCTGTGGGAGTCCATGGGACTGACGTGTGCCGCCGAAGCCTTCGCCGACCGCGCCTACGAACCGGACGGTGCCTTGCGTACACGAACTCTCCCCGGAGCGCTGCTGGAAGATCCCGCTGCTGCCGCCCGGCAGGCGCTGGACATCGCCGTCCGCCACCTGGCTGTGGCAAGCGACGGTTCGCAACTGAAAGTGAACGCGGGTACGATCTGCATTCATTCCGACACGCCGGGCAGTGTGCGGATTGCTCGTGCGGTCAACCAGGCGCTTAAGAAGGCGGCCGTGAATCTGCGGCCGCTTTCCAGTACCCTGTCATCCCCATAAGGCTTTCGCTTGGCTCTCCGGGCTGCTTCTTCCTGGCGGGCCGAAGCGGCAGCAATCGACGAGTCCGCGCCAACGACGGATCCCTATCGATCCCCTACTGCCCGGCGGACCGGAATACATCGCAGTTCGGCTTATTCCGCTTCCCGCAGTAATTTCTCCAGCGTCGTTTTATGCCTTGGTGGTTGGTCTATGCGCTTCTTGGCGGAAGGTTCCGCGCGCGTCGGTGGAGGCGTACCAATCTTCTGGCGGGCCGCCGCCTTCACGGCCAGCGTGGCTTTGAAGGGCTTGGGTCGCGATCGCTTCGACGGCATCGCTGCCTCCGGGCAGTAGCAGTCCGCATCTTACCAGCACGCAAGGCGAACGTGCTAAGTCCTTGGGGCCGAGACCAAGGGTAGCTCGCATGACATTTGTCACTCGCGCTGTCTGACAATCGGCACTGCCAGCCGCTCCCGCTTTCGCAGATCATCGTTCAAGACAGAGAAAGCGCAAACGGGGGCCAAAGATGTTCACCGCAACTGCCCGAAGGTATCCAGCCATGGCACCGCCAGCCGCCAGCGTCGCCTGCACCCGCGGCCTGACCAAGACGTACGGATCGATCACGGCACTGCGCAATGTCGAGCTGGAGTTGCGGCGGGGCGAGCTGCTGGGGCTGCTCGGTCCCAACGGCGCAGGAAAAACAACTCTGGTGCGGATGTTGCTCGGCCTAGCCAGCCCCGATTCCGGCAGCGTCCGCGTCTTCGGTGCGGATCCGCGGGATGATGCCATGCGCTACCGAGTAGGAGCCATGCTCCAGGTCGCGCGGGTTCCCGAGACATTGAAGGTTCGCGAGCACATCGACCTGTTTTCGTCCTATTACCCTGCGCCTCTGCCTGTCGCCGCAACCTTGCGCCTCGCCGGTCTCGAGGAATTCGCGGAACGTCGTTTCGGCGAGCTCTCCGGCGGGCAGCGCCAGCGCGTGCTCTTCGGCATCTCTATCTGCGGCAATCCGGACCTGCTTTTCCTGGATGAACCGACGGCAGGTCTCGACGTCGAAGCTCGCCGCCTCATGTGGATGCAGATTCGCGCACTGGTGGCGGGCGGGAAGACGGTACTCCTTACCACCCATTACCTGAACGAAGCCGATGCGCTGGCCGACCGCATCCTGGTGCTACAGCACGGCGGCATCGTGGCCCAGGGCACGCCGGCGGAGATTAAGTCGCGTGCCATCGGCAAACAGGTGCGCTGCTCCAGCCGGCTGTCGCTGGCCGAGATCCGCTCCATTCCCGGTGTAATGAGCGTCACTGCCGACCGCGAGAAGTTTGAACTGCAAGTGCAGGCGGCCGAGCCGGTGGTTCGCGAGCTGTTGCATCGGGATTCGTGGCTTTCGGACCTCGAGGTCACCAACGCCGGGCTGGAAGAAGCCTTCCTCGCTCTCACCCAGACCCATCATTACAACGGGAGTAACTGACATGGCAACCACTACCCTTCCCGCCAACCTGCCGGTGATGCAACGACCCTTGGGAAACCTGATCGGACTCTTCGCCAAAGAAGCGAAATATGAGGTGCTCAAGAACATCCGCATTCCGATCTATGCCGTCTCGACAGTCTTTTTCCCGCTGATGTTCTACGTGCTGTTCGCCATCGTGTTGGGGGCGGGCAATTCCACCTACCTGCTGGCGACATTCGGAACGTTCGGTGTAATGGCTGTTTCACTGTTCGGCTTCGGTGTCAGCCTGGCCATGGAGCGCGGCCAGGGATGGCTGCAGGTGAAACGCGCCTCTCCCATGCCGCTGGCAGCCTACTTCGCCGCCAAGCTGATCAGCGCCCTGCTCTTCAGCCTGGTAATAGCCCTGGCGTTGCTAACCATTGGATACGTTTTTGCACAGGTTCGTCTTGGGCTAATGCAGGTGGCCGGGCTGGTCGCCGTCCTGGTGCTCGCTTCGATTCCGTTCGGCTCGATGGGATTGGCGTTGGGCTATCTGGCGAAGCCCAACTCGGCACCGGCACTGGCGAACCTAATCTATTTACCCATGTCGTTCTGTTCGGGCTTGTGGATCCCCATATTCCTGTTGCCAAAGGTTCTTCAGGCGGTAGCGCGAGCACTGCCGCCTTATCACGTCAGTCAGTTGGCCCTGCAGGCAGTTGGCATACGGCCCGACGGCGGGCCGTTCTGGGGACATGTGCAAGCGTTAGTGGGCTTCACCTTGCTATTTCTGGGCTTTGCTGTCGTGCTTTATCGACGCGATGAAGGCCAGCTGTATGGCTAGGCCTCAGCCCAAGTTGGCGCGGCGAGGACCGTCGGTCATCACCTGTCGCCCGATGACGGACCGGCCTCAATGGCCCCCGAGTCGCCCGCGGTCTGGCGATTCGGGTTGTCACGAACCGAAGCCCGCGCTTCAAGCCCCACCTGCTGGCGGCGCGCGGCTTCGGAACGTGAAGATGGTCGAGCAGTTGCTGCCTGGACCCGCCGCTTCGCCGTCGGGTGCCCCGTGCTGGCACACCCCCAAGCTGAGAATTCAAAAGCATACGGAGTCGATATGAGCAGTACTACCGTGCAATGGATGATCTGGGCATTGCTGATGTTCCTGTTCACCGGATTGACGCTGGCGGCGCGCTGGCTGGACCTGGCTTTGGCCCTGACTCTGGCCGCGATCTTCTGGTACGGGATTGTGCCCGAGATCCGTTCCGGACGACAATGATTCGAGAGGACAATGGAAGCAGGAAGCGATGACCACACTTCAGTCAATCTGGCGAACGATCTATCCCAGTGACAACCCGCATAAGTGGATGCCCGTGGTCTGGCTTCCCTTTATGTTTTGGTTTTTTCTGGATCCGTACTGGAAGCATGCCGGCCCACTGCGATGGACCCTGAACACCTTGTATGGCCTGTTCTTTATCTTCCTGTACCTGCAAGCGTTTTGCCGCTCCGACCGGGTGCGAAACCTTTGCATCGCATTGATGATCCTGATGGCGGCGATTGCCATGCCCTTCAACCTGGGGGCAGTAGGGTTCCTGATCTACGCGGCCGCCGCCGGCGGCTTCAAACCCAAGCTTCGCTGGGTGATCGTCACGCTGGTTATCGAAGTCGCAATCCTCGCTTTCTACGTTGTGCGCTTGCATCTGGAGCTGGGAATGTGGGGCTCCATGACGCTGCTGATTGTCCTCGTCGGCCTCGGTAACCATCACTGGGCGGTCAGCTGGTGTGCTGACCAGAAACTGCACCTCGCCAACAAGGAGATCGAACACCTCGCCCAGGTAGCGGAACGCGAACGTATCGCCCGTGATATGCACGATGTGCTCGGGCACACGCTGTCTCTTATCACGCTTAAGTCCGAGCTGGCACGCAAGCTGGTGGACCGCGATCCCGAACGCGCCAAGCAGGAAATGCATGATGCGGAAAATGCTTCGCGTGCCGCGCTGATCGACGTGCGAGAAGCCATCCGCGGTTATCGCACCGAAGGCATCTTTGCCGAGCTTGCTCGCGCCCGTGCTGCGCTGGAGACCGCTGGCGTCGCCGTGCAATGCGACACCGACACGGTTCCGCTTACTCCCGCCCAGGAGTCGGTCCTGGCGCTCGCCCTGCGTGAGGCGGTCACCAATGTGGTGCGCCATGCCGAGGCGCATCGCTGCAATCTGACCCTGAGACGCAGGGAATTGCTTTGTACGCTTGAAGTCGCTGACGATGGCCGGGGGGCGGATGGTCCTGAAGGCAACGGCTTGCGGGGAATGCGCGAGCGGCTGGAGGCCCTTGGCGGCTCTCTTCGGCTGCTCAGTTCCGACGGAACCCGCCTGATCATCGATTTGCCGCTCGCCTGAGCTGCCACGCTCTGCGAAACTTGGGACATGCCGGCAACCAGGCACGATAAGATTAGTGTCGTCATCGCCGAAGACCAGGCCATGGTTTTGGGGGCACTGGCTGCCCTGCTCGAAATGGAGGACGACATCGAGGTCGTCGCGCGCGCCCGTTCCGGTGACGAAGCGCTCCGCCTGGTCCAGCAATACCGCCCCGACGTTTTCATCACCGATATCGAGATGCCGGGAAAAACCGGCCTCGAAGTTGCTGCCGAACTGAAACGTCGCGGCGTTCTGGTGCGTGTCATCATTCTCACGACCTTTGCCCGCGCCGGATATCTTCGACGGGCGCTCGATGCAGGCGCCTCGGGCTACTTGCTGAAAGACATGCCCGCCGAGCAGCTCGCCGATGCCGTGCGCCGGGTCCGCACCGGGCTAAGGGTCATCGATCCGCAACTGGCTGCGGAAGCCTGGACCAACGAACCCGACCCGCTCACCGAGCGCGAACGCCAGGTACTACGCCTCGCCGGCGAAGGAATCGCCAGCTCCGACATCGCCGCCGAGCTGAACTTATCCGAAGGTACGGTGCGCAACTACCTGTCGGAGGCGATCAGCAAACTGGGGGCTGCCAACCGCGTGGAAGCCGCGCGCATCGCGCGTTCTAAAGGATGGCTCTAGCGCTCCTGGCGGTGAGTCCTCGTTCTGCGCCTCTACCGGTCGCCGATCGAGACCCCTTAGTGCGAACCACCCCAGCCCGCCACAAAGCCCGGTTTGAGCTAACCCAGCAGTTCACCGCTCAGCCCTGGAGCATTCTTCCCAGGGTTTATCATCGCTTCGCTACGAGGAAATCGAATTTTGACTGAGACGGCGCGGATCGAAGCCTTTTCCGACGGCGTGTTTGCCGTTGCCATTACGCTCCTGGTCCTGGAGATCAAAG
>Ga0306921_10005011_pt1 | contig 13710 bp, 7 predicted proteins | sample sta12Cox44000080_FD_203760 | JGI IMG/M metagenome (GOLD analysis project Ga0306921, IMG submission 203760) | Lab enrichment of tropical soil microbial communities from Luquillo Experimental Forest, Puerto Rico - statoxic.12C.oxic.44.000.080 (v2)... | ecosystem: Environmental > Terrestrial > Soil... | reverse complement strand
TTGTTGGCCCGCGAATCTGAGCGAAACACCTTTGCCTGGTGTGATTCCGTAAATGTAAGCAATATCGCGCACAGCAGTTTGGCGCGTGGCCTGCTCGCAGGCCGGCGCTTCCTGGGGACTCCTTTGACCCTCACGGATACCCGCCGCAACAGTCCCTATTTCGCCGATGTCGGCCAGGCTGAAAAGCAGGCTCTGCTCGATGCACTTGGCCAGGTCGGCACGCAAACAGGTAAATCGCTGTCGAGTATCGCCCTACGCTGGATTCTGGACCATCCACAGGTAAGTTCGGCTCTCGTGGGCATTAAGACTAAGAAGCAGGCGGAAGAGAATTTGGAAGCGACGGGCTGGCGGCTGACTTCCGACACTCATTTCCTGCTCTCGCGCTTGTCTGCGGCGTGCCCCCAAGGTCTCACCGGGGTTCCTGCTCACGCGGCGTAGTGAGGGCAAGTGAATACCGGCAGGTAACCCACAGTAAAGGTACGTACGCTTCCGTTCGGACCACTCAAACTTGGCGGCCTCGCGGAAAAGCAAGGAGCGGAGGAGCAGATGACGGAAACAGAGAGAGTACGGGCAAACACGTCGCGGCGTTCATCGGAGCTCCTGGCCAATCGACTTCGGCGGCGGGTACTGGCGATGATCTGCCGTGCGAAGAGCTCTCACATCGGATCGGTGTTCTCGACGATCGATCTACTCGCCGTCCTTTACGACAAGATTTTGAGAGTTGACCCGTCTTGTCCGCAGTGGTCCGATCGCGACCGCTTCATTCTCAGCAAGGGACACGGCTGTGCCGGGCTTTATGCAGCCCTTGCGGAGCGCGGCTTTTTTCCCCAATCCTGGCTAGAGGAGTTTTTCGCGAATGGGGGGCGCCTCGCTGGCCACGCGACGCATTGGGGTGTGCCCGGAGTCGAGGCTTCCACCGGCTCTCTCGGCCATGGTCTGTCCATCGCGAGCGGCATCGCCCTGGCTGGCAAGCGCGACAAACTCTCCTACCGGGTCTTCGCGATGTTGAGCGATGGTGAATGCGATGAAGGATCCACCTGGGAAGCGGCGCTTTTCGCTCCCCATCACCGCTTGGACAATCTGGTCAGCATTATTGATTACAACAAAATTCAGAGTTTCGGCCGCGTAGACGAAGTTCTGAAACTCGATCCTCTTGCCGCCAAATGGGAATCCTTCGGATGGGCCGTACGTGAAATCGACGGACATGACCATGGGCAAATCGAACAGGCGCTTCAAACGGTTCCTCTCGCCGAGGGCAAGCCGACCTGCATCATTGCGAACACAGTTAAGGGTAAAGGCGTGAGCTTCATGGAGGACCAGGTGCTATGGCACTACCGGTGTCCCGATACGAACGAACAGCGGCTCGCATTCGCTGAATTGGAGAGGTCGTAAATGAGAGGCGCCTTTTTCCGGGGCCTAATGGACCTTGCTGTAAGGGACGATCGCATCTATCTGCTCGTCGGCGATCTCGGATTTGGCGTGGCTGAACCCTTCCTGCAGAAGTTCCCAGAGCGCTTTCTCAATGTCGGCGTCGCCGAGCAGAACATGACCGGTCTGGCGACGGGCATCGCTCTCACGGGGAAGGTCGTTTTCACTTATTCAATCGCGAACTTTCCGATCCTTCGCTGCCTTGAACAAGTCAGAAACGATGTCTGCTATCACAAAGCCAACGTGAAGATCGTTTCTATCGGCGGCGGCTATTCTTACGGTGCGCTGGGCATGAGCCATCATGCCACCGAAGACTTGGCAATTCTTCGAACGTTGCCGCAGATGACAGTCGTTGCTCCCGGAGACCCTGTGGAAGCCGAAGCAGCAACCGGCGCGGTCGCGGGGCACGAGGGGCCGTGCTACTTGCGACTGGGACGGGCCGGTGAAGCCGTAGTACATAGGGCTCAGGTCCGGTTTCAAATCGGAAAAGCCATCCGGGTCAGGGAAGGGGATGCTGGCACGCTGATTTCGACCGGAGCGATGTTGCGGACAACGGTCGACGTCGCCGATGTGTTGCGGCAAAGAGGAATTGCCTTGCGCGTCCTGAGCATGCACACCATAAAGCCTTTGGATACGGAGGCGGTGCTTGCGGCGGCGCTGGAAACGAGGGCGATCGTCACGATTGAAGAACACAGCGTTAGCGGTGGTTTGGGAGGTGCCGTTGCGGAATGTCTGGCCGAGTCCGGAAAGCTGGTCATTCCTTTCAAACGGCTTGGCATCCCAACAGGGTTTTCGGCGCCTCCTGGAACTCAAGAGTATTTGCGGGAGCTATGCGGACTTTCTCCCGCAGGCATTCTGCAAGAACTCGAACCGTTGCTAGAACGAGTCCTGGCACCGTCGTTCTCCACCCCCATCGCATAAGGATGGGGTCAAACATTTTCGCGCTCTGAGAGAAACCGGATTCCATCTCGCCCGTAAGAGCCGTTTTTCACTGCCCGGCCCGTTCTAATTGCCCGCCCTTGCAGGCGGAACAGCATTCCCAAGCCATCGTCCGCAAGCCATCAAAGGGGAATTTACAGATGCTCCAGAAGCTCTACACGAAGACCAACCAGGTGTTGCTGGACGCTTTGATCGTGGGTATTTCCTTCTTCCTGGCCTACGAGATCCGATATAACGGCGATATTCCAAGAGCGGAGTTGGTCGGCTGCGCTCTGTTGATCGTCCCCATTGTCATCGCACAACTTCTTTTCTATCTCGCCTTCGGCATCGAGCGAATACCGTGGCGGCACTTTAGCCTAGGCGACGTTTTCCGAGTCGCTCAATCGCACCTGGCCCTCTCACTCCTACTGCTTTGCTTGCGGTACCTTCCCCACGCACCCATGCTCCGAGTCCCGTTCGACGTGATTACTGTAGAACTGCTACTTTCGCTTTCCGGCGCGCTGGGCGTCCGCATGCTGCGGCGCTACCTGTATGAACGTGAAGTCAATCCACGCGGCGGTACGGAGCAGCGGAGGCGCCGAGTTCTATTGATCGATGCGGGCGTAACCGGGGCCCGCGTCGCAAAGGAAATGATGTTGAATCCCTCGGTTCGCGTAATTGGTTTTTTGGACGATGACCCTTCGAATGCCGGCTGCGTTATCTCCGGGGCGAGGGTTTTAGGCCCAACCAGCCTGCTGGCCGACCTTGCGAAAAACCAAATGATTGACGAAGTCCTGGTCTGCACGCCTCCTGAATCGCGTGCCGCCTTCAACCGCTTCGCTGCCTTGCTGGAGAATCTTCCCATAACCACCCGGTTTATGCCGACGATCGACGAGATCATGGCCAGCAGTGACGGGCTCCATCTCTCCATGACCGCAAACGGCAATGGGGCCGGAAGTAACTCAGGAAACGGGCAGCTTTCCCGGCCGGACTCCAACGGCGACAAGCCCCAGCCGGTGCGCTCGGAGATACGAAACAAACGAATCGTCATTACGGGTGGTGCTGGGTTTATCGGATCGAACCTGGCGGAACGGCTGGCCAGCAAGAACGAAATCACGTTAATAGACCGGACCTTCTACGATCAGCCGGTCCATTTCACCTCGCTTTCTTCCGATGGACACGTGAGAATGGTGGAAGCCGATATTCTGGACGCAAATGGGGTGAGGCCGTTTCTTCGCGATGCCCAAATCGTAATTCACGCCGCCGCCATCGTTGGGGTGGGACGAGTCTGCAGCCATCCCCGGGAAACCCTAGAAACGAACTTTTCAGGAACCTCGACGATCTTAAAGGCTCTTGAAAGAAATTCCCGCCTGGAGCGCTTCGTCTACTTTTCGACGAGCGAGGTCTTCGGGGTCAATTCCTTCCGCGTCCAGGAGCACGCACCATCCTTGGTTGGGCCGGCGGTGGAGGCACGCTGGAGCTACGCGATCGCCAAGCTTGCCGGGGAACATTTGGTGCAGGCTTACTACCGCCAGTGTGGGACGCCCGTGGTGACCGTACGCCCGTTTAATGTGTTCGGTCCACGACGTCTCGGTGCTCACGCGGTAAAGAGCTTCATCTTGAGTGCGCTGACCGGGCGGCCTATCGATGTGCACGGAGACGGCTCGCAAATACGCTCCTGGTGCTACATCTCGGATTTTAGCGACGCAATTATCGAGATGATTGCGCGTCCAGCCGCGATCGGACAAGACTTTAACATCGGAAATCCTGTAAACACTGTCACGGTGCTTCAACTCGCGCAGCAGATCGCTGACCTTACCAGGTGCCACGTCCCGATTCGGTTCACCGAGCATCCCTTCCCCGATATCGAAATTCGCGTGCCCTCGTTAACCAAGGCGCAGACGATCCTGGATTACAAACCCGCCTATGACCTCGCGAAGGCGCTGGTGCCGACCGTCGAATGGTATCAAGAGCATTTGTCCTTCTTTGAACCTCTACTGGCATCTGCCGCAGCAAGGGTCTGAACGCTGCAGATCCTCGGTCGGAGACCGCCCACTGCCGCCAAGCCTCCTGCCCCCCCTCGCCTTCCCGCCTCTTAGCCACTCTAGCCAGTCCTAAGGCGTACATCCCTATTTGGCAAAGGTTCGATTTTGAGCAATCTCTCGTCAGAAAACGGAACTTTTGTGGCCATCCGGGTTAACCGCCTAAGAGCATCGGAGAATCCCGGAGGCGCTCGAATTGAGGACCTTCTGTCCAAGGAGTACAGGGCTTTTTTGCGTTTGCATCTCTTTGCTGTCGCTGGAATCCTGCGCAACCAACCGAACGGGCATAAATGGCGACGTCAGTTGTTCGGGAATAGTGCCGGGTCGGCTGGCCCACTATGACCGTTACGTGCGGCAGTTCCTAGACCCGGCAACCAGCCATCCCGACGACAACTTGGCCGGGGATATTGTTTGGGGCACCCGCTATTACATGGAATCGCTTCTCGACGCGTACGAAGCCACCGGCAACATGAAATACATCAGGGCCTTCGTGGACACGGGAAGTAGTGTCATGCACGAGGTGGAGACAATTACGGTCACCGACGTTGCTGACCCCACTGCGCCGGGAAACACGGTCGATTCGCCGACGATCACGGTAACCGGCTGGCCGACTGAGCTCGGCAGCTTCAGCCAATCGGTGCCCATTCCCACGCCGGAGGGACAAGTCGCGCTCTACGTTCAAAATTTCGAGCCCAATGCCCCTAACGGCCCGATCTACTTCCAAGTAACACCACAAACTGGGGGCGGTGTGATTCTGGCCTGGTTGGGTGCTACTCAAACCCTCGAGGTTCATTCTGTCCAAAGCGTTTCAGACCTGTTGGCCCTCGCCTCTCGGCCCTTAATCGAGGGGCAGTCGTACGGCAGGATCAAGCCGACCGGCGCGGGTCTGCCCGCTCCCGGCACTTATGTGGTGGACTCTCCCATTTCGACAATATGGCACGAGCAAACAGGCGGAATTCTGCTGCCCTTTACCCGCTTTCTCCTGCTCGCCAGGAGAAATCCGAGGCTGGCCGATCCCCAGCTCATCGAGAACTGGAAATCCGAGGTGGTCAGGATTGCGGCGAGTTACCAGAATGAATTCTTGGCCGACAGCGATGGAGCGCTTCGGCTTCAAAATCCGATCTGGCTGCCGAACACCGTTGCGGGCACGCATGCTGCGACAGACTACATCGCCGTAGAAGCCACTATGCGAATGTTTCTGTACGAGCTGACTGACGACCCCGCTCAGCTCGCGATCGCCCGGGGCCTGGTCGCTCATCAGAGCAGCCATCACTGGCAAGCGACTTCAGACGGATGGTTCTTGCTGAAATCCTGGCCGTGCATGGTTCCATGGTCCACCAGGGCCGACGCCCCTTTGGGCACCATTTGGGATGCCTACAGTTTTGATCCCACGACACCTGCATCTGTCGAAGAGGGGGCGACAGTTGTGGATCTCCTGCACGAGGCGAACGTGCTAGGACTTGCTAGTCGACTGGGAATTTCCCCTGCGACCTATACAGAGAACCGTAAGACGCTCGAAGAATATCTCTATTCTGATCCGTCTGACGTTGCCAGTCGACCCGGGGGACTTTTGCGCGGCGCCTACCCATCTCTGGCATCCACGCCGACTGATGCACCGAGCACAGCAGCCTATTCCTGGTCAAGCGCATGGTATGTGGCCCCCGAAGTGTCGACTCCCGCGCTTGTGAACGCAAACTGGAAATGGATGCTTCAGTTCAATCAAAGCCCGCAAGCAGGAGGCGGGGATATCGGCTACTTTCTCAAAGCGTGGGCCATGTCGGAGGCGGCCGAATCTGACCTCTGTACCTTCCGGTGAGAGGGCCCGGCACGGCACCCGGTTTCATTTCGAAGACGTCGAGTTCCGGCCAGTGGTCCGACAGCCCCGTGGCAGCGAACTCCGGCGAAATGACGTAGAGCAACCTTAGCCAAGAGGTCCGGCTGTCGCAGCATTTAGGCGGCCGCAGGCGAAACAAGAGCACTGCGTTCCTCGCCACATTCCCTACATCGCTCATGGTGACGTGATCGTCCGGCATCACTATCACTAACGCTCCGGGGTTAGCCCTGTCCGCGTGGAGGCAGGTGTAAGCGCCATATTCGGTGCACCTGTTGGAGGTGAATTCGGCCGGGCTCTCGACCAGCAGTTCGGGACCCTTCTTCGGGTTTGCCGAACTCACTCGGGCCACGGGGAGCCCTCGATATTTGAGATAGGCTGACAGGGTCAGAAGCTGATGTCTTGTCGCATACGGAAAATACAGCCTGACCGTTTGGCCAGTCGCCCCCTGAAGATACTTTCCCAGGAAATCGGCCAACTGACGGCTGGCAAGAATCAAGCTTTTGCGTTCAACGATGCGAAACGAGGAATAGGCCCCATCGTGAGCCACTAGGCAAACGAACGCAGTTACCAGGAAAGCGATACGAAGCTTGGGTGCTGCGGGCAGTGCGCTAAGCGCGAGCCGTCCCAAGTAGATCAATGCGACCAGGTCTACGGGAGCCAGGTAGTACCCACTGATCAGTCTTAAGGCCAGAATAGAAAAAAAGTAGGCAAGCGCTCCAACGGCGAGTGAATCCCAAAGCGGGTCAAGCCCTTTTTGGTAAGGCGCGCGGCGCAGGAGCCGCAATAGAAAAACAGTGAGTAAGAGCCAGGGCAACCAATCGATAACCAAATAGGTTTGCAGAACTGACCTGACTCGTTGCTGGTGTTCGGCAACGTAAGCGGAGCTCCAGGGGGCCATAGTGGCAAGAAAAAAGGCCAGGTAAACGGCGCATACGGCCAGCAGACTGAGGCAGAGGGCATTTTCCCAGCAAAACTTTGGCCACGACGAACGGGCGGAGGGCTTGCGGTAAAACCCTACGAGCAAGCAAGACGCTGCCGAGGCGACAATGAAAAGGACGAGGGTCTCCTTATAGTATAGGGCAAAATGCACGCAAACGAGGGAGGCAACAAAGTAGCCGGGCGCGCGCGTTTTCGAGTATTGCTCGAAACAGAACATCAGGAGGGCCAACCAAAACAGAACGTCGCGTTCCGGGTAAACCAAACCCGTGAAGGACATGGAAAACGAGGGGGCCAGCATCAGTGCCGATAGCAGCATGAGACGATAACGAAGACGGAATTGCCGCAAAACGGCGGACAGCACGAGCAGACAGATCAATAGCTGAACCGCCGCGAGGAGCTGATAGCCGGCAGGGGAGCGAGTAAGGAATCGAAGCACATTGAATTCTTGAAATGCCAGCGGGAAGAAGCGCCCCTCGGCGGGCCAGATCGGAGCAGGGAGCGCCCGCCCAGAAACTGAAAAGTCCGTGAGCTGATCGTTGTCCAGAAAAGCAAAGTCCTCCTTGTACAGGATCATCGTGATGTAAAAGACGAGAAAGAGCCCAAAGAAGACCAAAGCACCAACGTCAAGGGGTGCGCGTTCTGAGCCGAGCACGGGCTGCGATGAGCGCGGCAGAACGAAGAGACTTTTCCGGCCGAGCCAGTATCCGGTAACCACAATACAGATTAGGGAAAGAAGCCAGAGCAGAAGGAAATGCGACGTGATCGCGTCACGGAGCGAAGAAACAAGCCATAGGGCCAAGAGCATATCCAGGCGGGCGGATCTGTCTACTAGGGATTCTTGCTCAGACGGCGGAAATAATCGGCGACGGCGTCCTCGTATCCCGGTGGCGCGGGCCGCGATTCGCTGTTGCGAACCTGTCCGGACTGCTTTGCGTCCAGATCACGCCGCAATTCAAGTGCAAGTTTGTCGATCCGACTCAGAACCTGATTGTGCAGCTGCTCGACAATTTCGGGATTACCGGGGAAGCGGCTCGGATCGAGGCGCTGCATCTCGCGGATCAGTTCCTGCACCTGGCGCAGAGATTCGGGGTCATCTTTCAGCGTTTGGCTCAAGTGCTCGAGCTGTTGAACGCTTTCGCGATAGGCTTGCTCCGGCGGGACCGGCGAGGGCGCCGTATCGCGCGAAGGAGGGGAGTACCGCTGGCCATAGTCGTTGTTGCCGGTATTCATTCCTCCATACACGGGGCCCTCATAGGGGGCTCCAGCGCGATTGACGAACGGCCCGACCGTTCCGCCGGGCCCGGCTGGCGCGATGGTATTGTCGCCGTAACGGCCCTCCCCCCCGCTGTCATTGGCCCCGGCTCGACCTGGTTGGTTCGCATTGCCGCGGGCGCCGAACGTGCGATCCAGTGCCTCCAGGCGATTGCGCAGGTGTTCGACTTGATTGAGTGCACTTTCCGAATTGTCGCCATTCTTGCCAGACGCGGCGGCTTGTTGCCCGGCCTCACGGACTTGTTGGTTCAGCCTTTGTAACGCAGAGGTGATTTGCGATTCGCTGCCGTTCCGATCTGGGTTCACGCCGCGGCGGAGCCAGTCGGCGCTACGCTCGAGACGCGTATCGATATCCGATTGATCCAGTTCGCGCAGGGCGTCACGCAACTTCCCGGCGGTGGCCCGATCGTTCGAAGAGAGGTCGCGGACGGAGTCACGCATCTGTCTTTCTAGCCGCGAGAGATCGTCTGCCAATTGCTGGCGGTCATTCGCCAACCTTTCGGGGCTATCCTTTGCAGCGCCGGCCGCGGAATTCTCGCCATTCTGACCCATTTGGCCGTTGGCCAGGGCATGCATGCGCTCACTCTGTTTACGCTGCTCGTTGGCCAGGCGATCGGCCTCACCGGCGAGGGCGTCGACACGGCCCGATTGCTGCTGACGCTGAGCGCCGCCCAGTAAATTGGTGGCTTCGCGAAGTCGCTCCGCAGCGCGACGAGCATCGGCCCGGCTTTGCTGAGAGCCCGCCCGCTGCATGTCCTCATTTGCCTGCCGAAGTTGATTGAGAGCTTGCTGAATGCGCGGATCGGAAGCGCTCCCGCCCTGGCCCGAGGACGACCCCGATGGTTGACCAGAAGATGGGCGGCCCTGAGCAGACCCGTTCTGACCATTTCGCGACAGCCGTTCGATCTGGCGCTGCAGTTGCTCAGCTTCGCGGCGCAACATTTCTTGTTGCCAGCGCTGTTCGGGCGTGGGGGCATTGTTTTGTGAAGCTAGCTGGGCCTCACGTCGCGCCAGTTCATCGAGCTTACGCAGCGCTTCGTCGATTTGCTGATCCCGTTGAGCCTGGGAGTCGGCGGTCTGCGCCGTCTCGTACTGATTTTTTTGCGTGTCCAGCTCGAGATCGAAAAGGCTGGCCAGATCTCGCCCTGCCGAACCCGCGCCACCGCCGTTCGCTGCGCCCGCGTTGCCGAAAGCTACTTGGATTCGACGGAACGTCGCTTCGGCCCGCAGCAAGTACTCGAGAGCTTTTTGCTCATCGGGCAATGCGTCCTTCCACTTTTGTTGCTGCAACTTCTGCGAGGCGGGGCCCATCGCCTTGGCGGCGGTATTCATGTCCGCCTGAAAGCCGGTGAATTCATCGTTCTGCTGGACCAGAGCGCGGCTCTCCAGGCGGCCCGCCAGTGAGATGGCTTGGTCGCGCAGCTTCGATTGCACACCGGAAAGGAATTTCGCGTTTTCCGCAGCGCGCTGGGCACTGCTGGATTTGTCGCCCAGCTGTTTCCAGGTCGCGCCGATAATTTCTTTCTGGCGCTGAGAAATCTCATCGGGTGCATTGCCTCGACCGCCCCCGCCTCCCATTTGCTGCGACTGCGAGAACTCGCGTTCAAAGGGGTCCGCCTGAATAAAAAACATATCGGTGCGAGATTCGGCGTGAGCGTCTTTGGCGGTCGCGTACACGCTCACAACATCGCCGGGAACCAATTTGAAATTCTCAAGCGAAAGTACCGTAGCCGCATCAGCGGTTTTGTCGCCTTTTTGCCTGAGAAGGTTGACCGTTTGCTCGGGGGCGCCGTTGACCGAGTAGTGCACGCCCAGCTCATTGAGCCCGAACGGATCATCTGCCTTTACCGAAACCGTTACCTCCTCAATCGGGCTCGCCCGGTAATCGCCAGCTGGTTTGGAGATTACCAGGTCGGGTGGATCCGCTTTGCTTGCCTCGATAAAGAAATCTTCTGACAGACGAATCGACTGATCGCGATCTAGAGTGGCGAGGTGGTAGCTGCCGTCCTTATCGATCCTAAGCGCCGCTTCATACGTGTTTCCCGTGCCGCGAGCGAGCGAAATCTGGCGATTGTCATCGAGGACGAGAGCGCCGTTATTCATCGGGCGATCCGTGGTGATTTCGAGTTGCGCTTCGGTGCCCTCAATCGCGCGCAGGTCGCCGCCGCGCTCTTCGGTAACTGGGCGCATCCCGGTCCACGGCGGGTAGTGATAGGTGACGCGAATCTGCTTGATCGTCGGCACATCGGTGACTCGAATTTTGAAGTGCCTGGAATGCAGGGGACCCGCTTCGACGTAGTACTCGACATCTTCGGGGATCCCTGCGAAGAGAAACTGGAAGCCTGAGGCGCCTGGCTGCGACTGCATCGCCAGCTGTTCCCATTTGGTGGTGCTTGCATAACGCGCGTGGATACGAGCGCCATTCACCTGGATTCCGCGCGGTTGAACCGTAACGAGCTGGTCCGCATTGCGGCGCACAGTGGCGTCGCCGGGAAGGACGTGAATATCGTAGAGCGGAGCCGCGCCGATATCGCCCGTCCACAAAAGCGCAGCGCCGTAGCCCAGATAACCCGGCCCGGCCAGGATCATCCACAGCAATACTCCCAGGGCCCCCAGCACCACACCGAGAGAAACAAGCAGCTTATTCTTCGGCACGACAACGATCGGCTGGGCCTCGCGCGTCATGGCCAGTGTATCGGCGGCCAGCAGTTCGGCGAATGGTTCACTCTTCGCGGAATCTCGTTCAGCTAAGGTGATCAAGCGCTCCTGAAATTGCGGAAAGACCCTTTCCGTTTCCGAGGCGGCACGGCGTCGATTCAGCCGAAGCAAAGGAACGACGCAACCCAGCGCCACGCCGCAAGCGAGGATCAGCAAAAGTACGGTCCTTGCCCCCCACAGACTGCTGCTCGAAAACGCAAAGGCATTCGTGACCAGGACTAGGACCAGGGTTGTTACCAGGGCGGACGACGCCACGATCGCGGCGCCGAGCAGGAGCGCGCGCATCCGCAGGCGCCCCCTCAGCTCGTCGATGTAGGCATCCAGCTGCTCGCGTGCGGTCATGATTTCTCCGCCTGGGTTACCAGGTACCGGCTGGCCAAGAGCGATTCTCCGACGGCCGCCGCCAGCACCAAAAGAATAGCGTACCACCAAAGGCTCTCTCGGTTCTCGCGCTCATTTTCCGCTCTCGCAGCGGCCAGCCGCTTAAAATCAGCGCTGTTTTGTCCGCTCCAGAGCGCGAGAACGTCATTCGGCATCGGCTCCAGGTTCGATTCCCTCCGATCGGCATTCACGCCCAGCAGATCCTGCGTGCCGTTGGCCAGCCGAACAGTATAAAAACCGGCGCTCGTCAGTTGATAGGACTCGGCCGAGGCCGCCTCCTTGAGCGAAAGCGGCCGATGTCCCGCTGGATCTATTATTTCGACGCTGACCGCCTGATCTTTGGCTGTCCGCAGCTCCAAGAACGAGTCGACCAGGCGCGAGCCGTTTCGCTCCTCGCTTCCTGAAAGATATCGGGCGACTTGCTTGACGAATGGAACAAACACGGGCTCGACGGGGAAATCGTTGGTCAGATTGTCCAAGCCAGAGGCGAACAACAACACATGCCCCTCGCCCATTTTCTTGTCCACAAGCACGGGCGTCTGGTCGCTAAGCCGGGCGATGACTCGCCCACCAGAAGGGTCCACGGCGACTGCATAATAGAACCTGATCTCAGCCCAGCCCTGACTGCCCTGCATGGACGGATGAGAGGAGTCACTCTCCGCTACGCTGAGGAAGCGCTCGCCGTCCCGCGAGTAATCGCGCGCTTCGATGATGGGGGCATCCCATAGGGGAATGCGCCCCCGATGCGCTGCCGAGGTTCCCGCTGCAATCAACACGCTCCCACCCCCCCGAACATATCGCGCCAGGTCGTTTTCGAATTGCTGCGGCAGGGAACCGAGGTCGGACAGCACGACGAAAGCGTATTTCGAGAGCGTGACACCGGAAAGCCGTTCCAGGGCGACGCTGTCCAGCGCGAAGGAAGCCTCTTCCGCCGAGGCCAGCGCGCCCCCAAAAAACAGCGGCGACCGTGCATCCGCCGATTCATGAACAAAGAGGGCAGGTTGTGGATCGGAACGCTCTACCGCGAATAGGTAGGAGTCATCGGCCGGAAGGGAATCGTCCGAATCGATCCTCACTTCACAGCGGCTCAAGCCATACGGCACATTGAGATTCTGAAAATCGACCGTCGCCCGCCCGCCTGCAGGAACATCCACTTTGCGGCTATCGATAACTTTCCCGTTCACGACCAATGCGGCTGTTCTCGACGCGCTCGGTGTGTGATAGCCGGCAACCACCGCTTCCACGTGCGCCTTTTTCGGGTCCCAGACCCGGCTCGGGGCATGGACGCTCTCGACCGCCCAGTTGGGTTGGGTATCCTTTGCGAGGGAATGAATGACCAGCGAAACATTGGCTGGGAGCGCCATTTCCTGAAAGCTCGCCGGCATATCGGTCTTTTGCATGTCGCTGAATAAATGCAGCTCGATCGGCGAGTGCGTGCTCTCCTGGATCGAACGAGCCGCACGGGTCAGCTCGCCGAAGTTATTGCGGGAATCGCCGGGCACGATGCTTTCGACAGCTGCGCGCAAGACGGCCGGATCCCGGATCGGTTGCGTCATCACGTGCAGTTGCGAGCCTAGCAAGGCGACTTGCGCGCGATCTGACCCATTCCGCGAGGCTAAGATCGAGATCGCTTCCCGTTTCGCGTCGGCCAAACGCGTACCCGCGCGCATGCTGAAGGAATTGTCGATGACCAGCAGCATGAGCTTGTCGCCTGCGGCGCTCGCGACGGTGCGCTTGATGTACGGATTGGCGAACGCCAGAGCCAACAGAACCAGCACGGCAAGTCGAAAGGCTAGCAGCAGCAGGTAGCGAAGCCTGCGGTGCCGAATCGAGCTTTGTGTTCGCTGCTCGAAAAACATCAAAGAGCTGAAGGGATGCGGTGTCGTCGTGTGCCGCCTCAACAGATGAAGGTACAGAGGCAAGGCCACGGCAGCCGTGCCAACCAGGAAGAAGGGAGAAAGAAAGCCCATCAGTTTCTCCCTTGTCGAATGGTCAGATATTGGCGCAAAGCGGCATCGAGCGGCTGATCGGTGATGAGCAGGCAGTAATCCATCTGCGCGGCGCGCGCCCGGTCGCGCAGCGAAGTGATGTGCGCCTGAATTTTTTGCGGGTATTCGTCGCTTGTATATTCAGGAGTCACTTCGAGGTGACGATCGGTCTCCAGGTCAAAGAGGATGG
>Ga0306921_10005008_pt1 | contig 13713 bp, 17 predicted proteins | sample sta12Cox44000080_FD_203760 | JGI IMG/M metagenome (GOLD analysis project Ga0306921, IMG submission 203760) | Lab enrichment of tropical soil microbial communities from Luquillo Experimental Forest, Puerto Rico - statoxic.12C.oxic.44.000.080 (v2)... | ecosystem: Environmental > Terrestrial >... | reverse complement strand
CACTACGGGTCGCAATGGCACTGACAGATGCGCATCTTTCTTAGTTGATGATGTGGATGATGATTCCCCTGGCGATCATCGGACTGAGCAGCTGCGGCGACGGACATGTGTCCGACGTTTGAACTACAGTTTGAGAAGAAGTTCGATCAGGAAGCGATTTTAGTGAAAACCTGCGGAGTGGACTGGGGAATTTCAACCGTACCGCTCAAAATCTATCGGTTCGAGGACCAGCTATGGTTCAAGGACAATTTTGTTTGGAGACGGGTCGCCGCAGGGACAGACCAAGTTTGCGACGTACTCGATATCGATGCGCAGGACGGCGATCGGCGCTCGCGCCGGGATCGCTACGGACCGCGACGTGCGAGCCAGTGGCTCGCGTGGCGCTTGCGTTTGTCAGGTTGTTCCTGAGGCACTCGCCTCAGGCCTGCGACGTCCGCCGCCCGATCGAGATCGGGCTGGGGGCCAAAGAGGTGAAATGCCATCTAAAGAGTTGGGGGGAAGCCTTCCTCACAGCCGCGCCGGGCCTCTACGGTGCGGCTTTTCTTCAAGATCCCGCCGACTTGATTTATTCTGGTGGCAACAGTTCAGGCAGGGCCGGAGCATCGTCCGCCGCATCACCGGATTGCAACTTGTCGCGCCAATCACGCAGTGCGTTAGCCGCGCTTTCGATGGCCTGCTGATGTTCTTGAATTTCGTTGTCCGGCAATTCAACCGCTTGGAAATTTCCCGCCTGATCTTTGACGAATGTTGCGACACGGATCGGTCCAGCAACGCCCCCGGGATTGGTGTCGATGACATGCTGCACAGCCCAGGTAGCCAAGAAGATTGACTCGGGAACTGTCGGCTGTCCGTTTGGACAAAAGACGTCGACCAGGAAGCGAAGGAAGGGATCTGCTGACAGTTTCCCTGATCCGAGCGCCGCATAGTAATGATGCGAGTCAAGCAGACGCGGCTGCAGTTGTCCTTCGAACATACAGCAATGGTGCGAGCCGCCGTGACAGTAGGCGAGGATTGTATTTGCACCGATCGCATTGCCCACGATGCCAGTATTTCTGAGTTGTTCGACGATCCCTTGAGACATGCCAAGTCCATATTCTAGCGCATGCGAAAGTCCCCCGATTTGGGAATGATGGTGCTGGGCCATGATTTTGAATCGTGCGGCTTGGCCTTGGTCACCAGCAAACGCGAACAGCTGCGGCCCCGGCAATACCTCTATCTTCCGGCCATGATGGTGACCAACGCCAATGCCACCCATATTTGGGGTGATCATGCTGTCCGCGGCAATTACAACACCGTCGGTACAATAAAAGGCAACGACAACAGTCATCCCCTAAAGACGCTTTTCGCCTTCATTTCGGGATAACGGTTGTAGATTGACGCCACAAGCTGCTGGAAGGAGAGCTTTAGCACCCAATCAGCCACGCTCACGATATAATCCCGAGCGTTCCCAGCTAGCGAATCCAGAATATCGTTGCCCCGCTGATAGCCGTACTGTGAAAGCTGGTAGAGTCGGTAACGTCCCGTATTGTGGACAACGGCCAAATCTTCGCGGGAGAGGTTTTCGAGCTCGACGTAAACATCACGATCGAATGGGCCATAGTCGTATGGCTGGAAATCAAAATGCGGCCCATCTAGGACACCGGCGGCTTCACGGTCGAGGAGGAAAAACAGCTTTTGAACCTGCACAGGAGTATAGGTTGCATTCTCGCCTCCCGCGGCAAGGCCGGCTAGCAATATCTCACTTCGTGTCATGGCAAGCTCCGTGAGATCGAATCAACTATTTTCGATGCTTTACGACAGCGGACAGCAAGTTAACACGACAATAACGGCCGGCGCGAGTGCTTGTCTCCGCCATTTTGCGGCGATCTCGGGGGACATTGATCACAGCGATGGCAACGACGTCATGGTAGCCAGGCTCGAGGGGCCGTTCCATTGGCACAAGCACGACGATACGGACGATTTCTTCCTCGTTCCGTCAGGCACGCTCGACATCGAACTTCGGGACCCCACCGTCACACCGAACAAGGCCGAGGTGTTTGTGGTGCCGAAAGGGGGCGAGCATCGGCCCGTGGCGCGTGGGGAATTGCATATTCTGCTGATCGAGCCGACGGGAACGCCCAATACAGGCGACCAGGCCACCGCCGCATCCCCCCGGGTCAACCTCGCGATCCTGTGAAGGAAAGTCGCGCGACATCATTGCCAAACCATTTTTTTCATTTCCGCGAAGAATGCCGGAAATGAACACAAGCCAGCATTGGCCGCTCTGATCAAACAACGGAGTTCGATCATGTTGGCGATCATCACGCTCTTGTACCGCGAATATTGCGGGGCATGCTTGGCCGGGATGCACAGGCGCCACCTCGGCGCTAGCAAGTGATGTGATTTTTCGATCCGGCCCGCGTAGCGACTCCGTCCAATGAAGGGGGTGCGTAGGTTTATTCTGGTTGCAGCCATTGCCTTGACGTCGACGGCCGCCTGCGCCGGACCATCACGCAGCCTCAGCCTCGCGTCGGCCGACGCCACCCAATTCGCCACCGAGCAACAGCAAGAGCCGCAACGCGCTGACGTTCCCAAGCGGGCGGCAACAAACCCCTGCCCCGCAAACCCAAACCAAGACGCCGGTGACCGACGAACGGCCTACTCAAACCTCTCGGCCACAGCGAAGGTCCGCGCCGATCGAAGCGCGCATCATTTACGAGCTGCATCGCCACGGTATTTACTGGTAGCGCCGCAAAGCCCTGAGCAGCTCAAACGGCTACTCGCCGACGCAGGTGCGGACAAACTCGCGCCGCTGGGGTCCTACGATCTTCTGATCGATTGCCTGCTTCAGGCAGTCCATGCGCGCCTGCGCCATGCAGAGCTGCATCTGATCCTGCCGATCCTGCCCTTGCGCAGCCTGTGAGGCGGCACGACAGGCGTAGCGCTTGCTCTGCGAGACGGGAGCTGCGGGCGCCGCACTGGTTTGCACTGTCGGTGTGGGACTGGGCGAAGCCGACTGCGCGAAGGCGGCGATTGCGAGGCCCAAAGGGACCAGCGCAATCATGGCGCTCAACAGATATCTCATCGGTCGCCCTCCCAATGTGCGCGGACCATGGAATGGACGGCCTGAACGGGCGGTGAACGGTAGTTTCAGAGCCAATTAAGCGGCATGTGCCCTCAGCTTGAGGCTGCGCGGGCGCCGGCCATTGTGTCTACCAAGTATCCTGGCCGAAGTGCGGTTGCTGGGCGACCAGCATCAGGGGCGTGCCGGTGCGGGGCTTTGCGACCTTGCGCTTCAGCACGGGCGTCTTGGAAACCATCTTGGGCTCCGGCAGGGTCACGATCGACATCTGGCTCATCTTCGGGCCCGTTGCCTCGTCCATGTCGCGCAGTTGAGCAAACGCCTCGCGCACCCGCGCCTTGGCCGACATCTCAGGGGCGGCAGGCGGAACGATAAACGGTACCGGCGCTGGCGCAGCGGCGACCACGGTCTGTGCAGCGGGAACGGAAGCCCTGACCGGCACGCTTGTGTCGAAGACAACCTTATCCGGCAACTTCCGGTCGGAGTGGATACGCACCGGCGGCAGGTCGGATCCGGAGGTCAAGGTGCCGGGCAGCGGCACCTGGGGCAGCACCACGTTGGAGACCAGCAGCAGCGTTAACAGCGCGCCACCAACATACATAAAATACCGCAGCAAAGGCATTTTGACACCGTTTCCCACCCGCGCAAACGCGCGCCGTTGCCCAAAACGGGCGATCTAACGGTGGGTTCCGGAGGGGGCCCCTCCGGTTCAACGCCGAAGGTCACATTTTTGCGACCCAAGGGTGTCCTTGGGGGACAAGATTACGCCGATCCCGGCTCAGATCCGGCTTGCGGTCACCAATGAGCAAATCGCCTTGCTGGCGTTAACATTGACGAAACCGACATGCATCCGAGTGAAGGTTTTGCGGCTCTTCATCTCGATCGTGTCGGGGATGACCCGAGTGCGTTCGGTCAGATGGCTGCCGTCCCTACGGGTGAAGGCGCAGTGAATCTCAACATCCTTGACGGCGTACTCGTTGTTGTTGCGCAACGTAAAGGTGAAGAGCGCGTTCGAGCCGAGGCCGCCCCTGCGCCAGGATTGCGACGAGATCTTCAGGCCGTTGACAGCCGCGGGCTCAGCGGGAGCGGCCTGCTCCGGCAACGCAGGCTTGAGCGAGACGTCGGTGGGAGCTGCAGCAGACCCGGCAGATGTAACTGTTGGCTGGATCGTCGCAGCTACCGGAGGCACGGGCTCGCTCTCGGCTCGGCCGGTACTGTTGCCCGCTATAAGCAGCCACACCACCGCGATTGCGAACATAATCGCAGACAAAACTACCAATCGCGGCCTGAGGTACCAAGCCGTGGCCGATTCAGACCGATCAAAAAGACTGTCGCCGAGCCACGTAAGCTTCGCAAGCTCGATGCGACAATGCATTGTGCTCATCGCAGCACCACAGCCCGATAGGGACGCGCGTGAATCAATCCGCACGCAGGCTAACGGTTCCACGCAAACGCGACAATTGGAGGGCGGCTGATGCCCTCATTGCGTCCAGGGGATGGTCACATCCGAGCGTGACCGCTAACATCGCGTGCCGCACAAAACAAAGGGAGGTCCAAAATGCCGAGCGTCACCTGGGATCATGTTCATTTGCGCAGCCCTGATCCGGAAGCGACGGCAGCCTGGCTTGAGCGCGTCCTCGGCGGCGAAATCATCAGAGGGCCCGGACGCATCGACGTGAACCTCGGTGGCGCCAAGGTGTTCATCGCAAAGGTCGAGCCCGGCGATGGCGTCAACGCGCCGCCGACCACCCCCTATCAGGGGCTCGATCATTTCGGACTGACCGTCAAGAACATCGACGCAGTCGCAGCCGAGATCAAGGCCAATGGCGTCGAGTTCACAAAAGAGCCGACGACCATCCGGCCGGGCGTGCGCATCTGCTTCATCCGCGGCCCGCAGGGCATCTCGATCGAGCTTCTTGAGCGCGACCAGAAATACAAGTGACGGCTGGCGCTGCTCCGCGCCCGCCTTACGTCATCGATCCCAGCATGAAGCAGCGAATGCTTAGACCGAGATAGCCTCGGATCGGCCAGACCATGGTGCGGCCGATCCGGTTGGGCTCGGTGATGACGGCTTCGTCGGGAACATCGACCCACTCGCCGTCGATTCGCACGCGGTAGTGTCCTGCCTTGGTTTCCCAATCGACGTCTGAGACGGCGCTTCCGTCGGCATCCGAGCAGCACGGACCTTTGCCGCTTCGCAAGCCCTCGAACCACTGGTGCAGTTCGGGGTTTTGCGCGGCATAGCGTCCATCGACGTCACGTGCCTTGGAACTTGGCGCGGCCAGCGCCACCAACAACATCGCACAGGCAAATCGAAGCGGCGCTCTCCATCTGACAGCGGCGCGAATGGCGAGGTGATGTCTCAGGCTATTTCTTGGGTACGCGACACTGCATTGATGCGGCGCGTGGCCGCCGGAATCGATCCAGTCGCTCATTTCATCCTGCTCCTGCACCTACCCCAGGGTGCGAAGAACATTATGCATTTAGCGGGCCAATTTTTCCGTGCAGAATTGATTCGCACACAACTTTGCGTCACTGACGCGCGATATGCGACGATTCGGTCGAAATGTCCGCGTTGCGCGGAATGGAACCGTTTGGCATAACAGAGGAGCCGGCAAGCCGTGGGCGACGGTAGCCGGCAACGGGACGTCATGAAGAACGGACTGTATTCGATCCATGTCACCTTGCTCGACGGGCGTGTCGGCAAGGGCAGCGGGGTCGTTGTGTTCCGCGACGGCAAGGTCGTCGGTGGGGACGCCTATCTTTTCTACACCGGCACCTACACTGTGAAGGACAACAGCTTCAAAGGCGAAGTGCTGGTGCAGCGGCATACCAGCCCCCGCGATAACGACAATCCCCTGTTCGGCGGCCCGGCCCCGGTCGGCATCGGCGTCTCCGGAACTTTCACCGACACCCGCGGCGAGATGACGGGAACAGCGCTGGTCGGCAAGGCCAGCCAGATCTTTGGCGCAACGCTGCGCAAGCTCGCCGACGTCGATTAGCGACATCCCTACTCCGCCGCCTGCTCCATCGGCGCTACGCGCGGCAGGATGATCTGGATGCGCGTTCCGCTGCCGGGCGCGGAGTCGAGATCGAGCCGGCCGCCGAGGCGATTGGTGACGATGCTGTAGACGATATGCAGCCCGAGTCCGGTGCCGCCCTGGTCCCTGCGCGTGGTAAAGAACGGATCGAAGGCGCGCCGGCGCACGTCAAGCGACATGCCGCAACCGTTATCGGCGAAGATGATCTCGACATTGTCCTTGCCGGATTCGCGCACGTGAATGTCGACCGCGCCGGGTTTGCCATCCGGAAAGGCGTGCGCCACGGCATTGAGAAACAGGTTCGTCAGCACCTGCCCATAGGGGCCGGGATAGCTGTTCATCATCAGATTGGGCTGGCACTCGACGTTGAGCGTCAGATTGTGCTTGCGCAAACCGGGCCGCAGACTCATCACCACCTGCTCGGTCAGGTCAGCGAGATCGAAGGTCCGCTTGTCCGAGTAGTTGCGGTCAGCGGCGACCTGCTTGAACGATTGGATCAGCTCGGCAGCACGGTTCAGATTGGAGACAAGCTGCGATGAGGCGTCCTTGCTGGTCTTGAGAAAGTCGTTCAGGCTGGAGCGGCGCAGATCGCCGCGCTCCACTTCGGAGGTGAAGTTGGCGGTCTTGCGCTCCAGCGCGGAGGCAACCGTAAGACTGATGCCGACGGGATTGTTCACTTCATGCGCGACGCCCGCGACCAGGCGGCCGAGTGCGGCGAGCTTTTCCGCCTCGATCAGCGAGGCCTGCGTGTCGCGCAAATTGCGCAAGGCGGTCTCCGCGGCATCGCGCGCTTTCCGCATCTCCTGTTCGCCGCGCTTACGCTCGCCGATATCGAGCGCAACGGTGACGATGCGCTCGATATCGCCGTCGGCATCGAGCAGCGGCAGCTTGTTGACCAGCCAGTGTCGCAGATTTCCTGCGGAATCCAGGTACTCCTCCTCGTAGAAGCCAAGCCCCCTCTTTGTTGTCATCACGCGCTGGTCGTTCTCGTCGGTCTTGGCGGCGCCATAGCGCGACATCAGGTCGGTGGTGGTGCGGCCGATGGCCTCGGAGGGCTCGATGCCGAAGATACCAGCCATGTAGCGGTTCATCAGCACATAGTGCAGGCTCCGGTCCTTGACGTTGATCACCGCCGGCACGGTATCGATCACCTGCTGCAGCAGCCTGCGGCCCTCGGCGATCGCGTCCTCTGCCCGCCTCTGGTCGGTGATGTCGCGCACCGTGCCTTCATAGCGGACAATCTCGCCCAGGTCGTCGCGCACCACCGTGGCGCTGTCCGACAGCCAGAGAATGCCGCCGATGCGCTGGCGGACCTGATACTCGAAATCGCGCACCATGCCGTCGCGCAGCATCAAGCGCTGAAATTCGTCACGCGCCGCCGAATTGACATAGACCGAATGTGCGATGTCGGTGACGGCTGCGATGAGCTCTTCCGGCGTCTCATATCCCATCATTCGCGCCAGCGCCGGGTTGGCATTGAGCAGCGCGCCGGCCGGCGTCGTCACGTAGATGCCGTCGACCGAGGTTTCGAACAATTTGCGATAGCTCTCCTCCGCGAGTCGCTGCTCGGACAGCGCACGCTCGGCCGCGGCGCGGGCGTTGTCGACATCCACCAGCGTGCGGCGGAAGACTTCGGCGGCGCGGGCAATGTCGCCGATCTCGTTGTTGATGTCGGTGTCGGGGATCGAGGTGTCCTTCTTGCCGGCGGCAAGCGCGCGGATTGAACCGGCGATCTGGGCAAGCGGCCCCACAGTGCGGCGGACCACGAAGGACGCGGCAAACGTCCCGATCAGCACGCCGATGGTGGACAGGATGATGCTTTGCCACTTGGCTTCGCTAAGCGTTCGCGCAAAATCACGCGAGAGCACCCGCCCCCGCCGCGCGCTGAGCTCGCGGAGCAGCTCGGTCACGCGGCCGATCAGGCGGCCTTCGGTGCCAAGCACCTCCTTGTCGAGCTTGGCGATCTCGCTTTCGGTGCCGGCAATCGAGATCAGCGCCTCGGCATAGGCGTCCGCGGCGGAGCGGAGCGCAGCATCATCGATCGCACTTCCACGCATCCGGATCGCGGCCTGTTCGGCTCCGGCATAGTCGTTCGCGAGCAAGGCCGCGGTGATCTCGTTCTGCGCCCGGAACAGGGTTCGCGCGCTGGCGCGATCCGGCACCTCGGCAATCGCCTGCTCGAAGCGCGTGCGAACCGGAGGCAAAGCCGCCAGAAGCTCGGCACGGTGCGAAATCAGGGCGGTGACGCGCTCAATGCCCTCGCGATAATTTGTGAGGCGGTGGGTGACGCCATCGATCATGTCCTGCTGCTCGGGCGCAAGCTCGAGCCGCGTCTTCTTCAAGAGCGTCCCCAGTTCGGAGGCCGCTTCCGCGACGCGATCGGACTGTGCGCCGGGATCGGTGACGAAGTCGCGCGCCGCAAGGCGTAACTCGTTCATGCGCCGATCGATCTCCTCGGCGAGATCGCCGACATCCTGCAGCCGCCTGAGCTCGGCAAAGGTCGTGTCGATATGGCGGATCGCGATCACGCTCGCCATGCCGGTCGCAGTGATGACGGTCAGAAGCAGCAGGAAGCTGCCAAAGGTCATCTGTCCGATCGAAGGCGAAAACGATCGGATTCTTTGCAAGATCGCCGCGAACGCTGCTGGCATGGTTTTGAGCCCGGAGCCTCAAACACCGACAATATACGACGTATTCCCGATCTGGGGGAACATATTGAAAACACTCATATAAGCTGGCAAGTCGCCCTTCGCCTTCTTGTCATATTGCCTGTTCTTTTCGGCCCCGCTGTGGCGAGCATTTCCGCCATGCGTCAATCGGCGGTGATACCCGCTTCCTTGACCACCCTGGCCCACAGAGCCACGTCGGACTTGATGATGTCGGCGAAGGCCGAAAGCGGCGCGCTCTTGGCCGCGCAGCCAGCCTTATCGAGCTTCTCACGTACCTCCGGCGCCGCAAGTGCGGCCTCCAGCGCCTTGTCGATGCGCTCGACAATCGGCTGCGGCGTCGCCTTCGGCACCACGATTCCGAACCACGGCGTGACCTGGGCATCGGGATAGCCTTGCTCGGCCAATGTCGGCGCATCGGGGAAATATCTGGTGCGGCTCTCATTGATGGTACCGATGATGCGTATCGTACCGGTCTGCACCTGTGCCAGCGCCTGGTTCACCGAGAAGAAGCTCGCCGTGATCAGGCCGCTTGCGATATCAGGCACCATCTGCGGGTAGCCGCGGTAGCCGACCCCAGTGACCTCGATCCCGGCGGTCTTCTTGAATAGCTCGAAACCCAGATGCCCCGTCGAGCCCTTGCCGGGATGACCGTAATTCAGCGCGCCCGGCTTTGACTTCGCGAGCGTCACAAACTCGGCGACGTTCTTCACCGGCAGGCTCGACGGCACGATGAAGACGTTGGGTGCCCGGCAAATCTCGCCAACGGCGGTGAAGTCGCGCTGCGGATCCCAGCGGAGCGTGTTGTCGAGCGCCGGGCTCGACGTGAAGAAGGTGGTCACGATCAGCCAGGTGTAGCCATCGTCGCCATGTTCTGCGCGACGATGCGACCGAACACGTCGGCGACCGTTCCCGGCCCGTAAGGCGTGACGACGCGGACAGGATGGTCGGGAAAATTGTCCTGCGCAGTGGCGCCACGTAGCGATCCAAACAGCGCGGCAAGCGCGCCGATCAACACGCCGAACCACCGCACACTCATCGCACGTCCCTGCCCTTGTCTTATCCGGACTTCGAACGTGTCCGGTTCTTTGGCGGCAGGATGACGTGGATATCGATGCCCAGCAAGGGGTGGTTTTACGAGGTTTTCAGCGCAGCTGCACTGCGTGCGGGCCATGTCATCGCCGCGACCCCAACCACGACACAAGCCAGACCAAGCCATGCCGTCGGCGACAGGCGTTCGCCGAGGAAGATCACAGAGATCGCGACCCCGATCGGCACGCGAAGGTAGGCCTGCGCGGTGGTGCCGACCGACCCCAACGTCTGGATCAGGCGAAAATAGATTACAAACGCCGCTGCGGTCGAAAACGCCGCAAGGCCGCTGAGCGCCAGCAAGGAGGCGTTCGACGGCGCCAATGTCCATGGCCGCTCGACCACGAAGCTGAGCGGGATCAGCGCCGCCGCGCCGCAAAGCAAGGAGCCCGCGGCGGGCGCCATCGGATCTAGACCTTTGAAGCCGCGGCTGAAGATCGCGCCGCAGGCATAGCAGATGGTGGCGGCGAGGATTGCGATTTCCGCCAAGAGCTCCTCGCCAACGCGGTCGAAGGCCTTGACCCCGACGATCAGGCAAATCCCCGCCATGCCCGCGATCACGCCAAACAGCTTTCGCGGGCTTGCTGCTTCGTGGCGGGTGACCAGCGCCGTGAACAGGAAGGTGAAAATCGGCGCAGCCGAGTTGAGGATAGTCGCCAGCCCCGCATCGACCGTTCCCTCGCCCCAGGCGATCAAGGTCCAGGGAACAACACTGTTGAGGCACGCCTGGAAGGCAAAGCGGCCCCAGGTCGCCCCGTCGGTCGGCATGCTCACGCCCCGCCAGCGCATGATCAGAAGCAGCAGCACACCCGCGATCAGCGTGCGTCCCGCGATCAAGGTGATCGGTGGAATGGTCGCCACACCAACCTTGATGAAGCTGTAGGATGCACCCCACAACGTCGCGAGCAGCAAGAGCAGGGCGAGCTCGCCGGAGAGGCCCGCGCGCGGAGAATTTTCCATAGGTTCCGATCCCGATCTCAAGGGAAACGGAAACTATCGGATCGAATGGCCCTGACATTTCGATAGAGAGCGAAGTATCTCAGCCGGGCTGGCCGACCTCGAACAGCTCGCCGTCGTAACCGGCCTCGCGCGGGATGTGCAGCTGGCGGCCGCCGTTCAGCCGTGTCATGACCGGCATCACGGTGACGATGGTCCGGCTCTTGGAGTCCTCAAGCGCATCCTGGACGTTCGACTGCTTGCCGAGCCTGATCAAATTGCGCGTGGTCGGAAACGGCAGCTTGAAGCGGCCGTTCTCGCCGCCCTCCAGCGCCTCGCGCGGCGATACCCAGATCGAGTCGGTGGATTCCTTGCCGTCGTGCGCGCCGAGCTGGTCTTCCGGCGCAGCCGCGAGGAAGAACCAGGTGTCGAACCGCTTCGGCATGCCCTCCGGCGTGATCCAGTGCGCATAGGGCATCAGCAAATCGAGTGCGAGACAAAGGCCGTGTCCAGTGAGCACATCGAGAAACGTCGTCTTGCGCTCATTCAGCGCCGCGCAATGGGCGGCCGCGAGCGAGCCCGCGCGTTTGGCGTCGATCAGCGCCTTAGCGCCTTGCGCACGCGCGAGCAGGATGCCGCTTTCCTCAAAGGTTTCGCGGATGGCCGCGACCCGGAAACCAAGCGCCGCCTCATCCAGCCCCTCGCCGCCGGAATAGAGTGCGGCATTCGCCGCGATCTCGCGGTCGTTCTTGTCGACACTGCCGCCCGGAAACACCAGCGCGCCCGAATTGAACTCGATCTGATGATGGCGAACCATCATGAAGACCTCGATCTCGCGCCTCGCCGCATTGTCGCGCAGCAACAAGATGGTGGACGCCGGGCGCGCCATGACGATCTCAGACATTGTCTAGCCTGCCGCGCTCGACTGCGGCCCGAAATGCGCGCGGCGATCGACCCGCGCCACCCGCGAAAGCAGATAGTCGACTTCCGCACGCGCGGTCGCGGTGATGCCGGAGCCCGGCTTGCGTTGCGCGCTGGAAGCGATGATGCCGCGCTTGTTCAGCACATATTTGCGCACGGCAAGGCCAGCGCCCAGCTGCTGCTCGTAGCGGATCAGCGGCAAATGCGCGTCGAACAGATCATGCATCGCGTCGCGCTTGCCCGCCTTCCATAGCTTGACGACGTCGATCAAAAGCTCGGGGAACGCGTAGCCAGTCATGGCGCCGTCGGCGCCGCGCTCCATCTCGAAATCGAGGAACAGCCCCCCATTGCCGGTGAGGATCGACAGCTCGCGCAGCGAGCCGTCCTTCTGGAAGGCGCGCAGCGCGGAAATCTTTTCCAACCCCGGCCAGTCCTCATGCTTGAGCATCACGCAGGACGGGCTGTCCATCACGATCTTTCGGATCACGGCAGGGGTGAAGACGACCGAGAGCGTCAGCGGATAATCCTGGAGCACCCAGGGAATGTCGGTCCCGATCGCCTCCTGAGCCTGGTTGAAATAACCCGCTATCTGGTCGTCGGTGCGAAGGTTCGGGGGCGGCGCGATCATCACGCCGGCCGCGCCCGCGTCCATCGACGCCTTGGCCAGCGAGCGCATCGAGGCAAAGCCCGGCGCCGAGACGCCGACAATCACCTGCATCTTCTTCGCGCGTTTGACAAAGCGGATCGCTACCTGCTCGGCCTCGGCGGCATCAAGCTTCGGCGCCTCGCCGAGGATTCCGAGCACGGTCACGCCCTCACAACCGACCTGCTCGTAGAAATCGGTCAGACGATCGATCGATTTCTCGTCGATCCGGCCGTCGTCGTGGAACGGCGTAGGCGCAATCGCAAAGGTGCCTGCGGCCTTGGCAGTGAGTTTTGTCATTGTGTCTCCAATCTCTCTTCGGGATGGCCCGAAGGGCCAGGCCCGGAATCCATATTCACCGGCTGTAGCTATAGATCCCAGGCTCGCGCTTCGCGCGCCCCGGGATGACGCTGCGCGTCACTTGAATCGCCGCGCCGACTTCTTGATCTCCTCCTCGGAGAAGAAGATCTCCTTGGCGTGGGTCACGATATCCTCGGCCTTCCAACCCGTGAACGGCGGGGTCCAGCCCTCCATCTCCATCATCCGCATCTCCCGCACACCGCGCGGGCCGGAGACGCCGAGCACCTTGCCGGTCTGGTCGCCGGAGAGCTCGCTGACCATGTATAACACCGCCGGCGCGATTCCGTCCGGCCCGAGCGCAGCACCTGGGTTCTCCTTATAGCGGGGCAGGTCTGCGGTCATGCGGGTCAGCGCGCCCGGCGCCAGCGTCCAGATGCGGATGTTGTACTTGCGGCCTTCGATCGCGAGCACGTTGGAAAAGCCCCAGATACCGCCCTTGGCCGCGCCGTAATTGGTCTGGCCGAAATTACCGATCAGTCCTGATGTCGAGGAGGTATTGACGATGACGCCGCCGCCATTGTCGCGCATCCATCTGAACACCGGCAGCGTCGCGCAGAAGGTGCCCTTGAGGTGCACCTTGAGGACCTTGTCCCAGTCTGCTTCGGTCGCCTTGGCAAAGGTCTGGTCGCGCAGGATGCCGGCGTTGTTGACGAGGATGTCGGCGCGGCCGAAGTTCTTGATGGCGTCATTGAACAGAGACTGACCGCCTTCGATGGTCGAGATGTCGGCGCCATTGGCGACCGCACGACCGCCGGCCGCCTTGATCGCCTCGACCACCTTCTCCGCCATCGACTTGTCGGCGCCCGAGCCGTCACGAAGACCACCGAGGTCGTTGACCACCACGGACGCGCCCTCACGCGCGAAGAGTTTTGCATAGCCTTCGCCGAGCCCGCCGCCCGCACCCGTGATCAGCGCCACCTTGCCGTCGAGAAGTCCCATGGTGTTTCTCCTTTTCGATTCTCGTGTCCCGGACGCGATGCAGCGTGCAACGCTGCT
>Ga0306921_10005007_pt1 | contig 13713 bp, 7 predicted proteins | sample sta12Cox44000080_FD_203760 | JGI IMG/M metagenome (GOLD analysis project Ga0306921, IMG submission 203760) | Lab enrichment of tropical soil microbial communities from Luquillo Experimental Forest, Puerto Rico - statoxic.12C.oxic.44.000.080 (v2)... | ecosystem: Environmental > Terrestrial > Soil... | reverse complement strand
GCGGCCAAGGCGGAGAAGAAAGAGCGCTCGCTCGAGGTGTCGGCGATCGCGTTCAACCCTCAGGGCAGCGAAGCGCTCGTGCGGTTCACCGCGAACGACAACAAGGACCGCTGGCTCGCGACGGTCGATCTCGACAAGCACGCGCTCCGGCCCGAGCACCGGTTGACCGACAGCGCGTGGGTCAACTGGGATTACAACGACGCCGGCTGGCTGCCCGACGGCAAGCGCTTCTGGTACCTGTCGGAGGAGACGGGCTATTCGCACCTCTACCTGAAGTCGCCGGGCGGCAAGGCGACGGCGCTGACGAGCGGCAAGTTCGAGGTGTCGCTGCCCGCCCTCTCGCCCGACGGCCACTGGATCTACGCGCTCACGAACGCCGAGGCGCCGTACGCCTACGACGTCTATCGCGTGGCCGTTACCGGCGGCGCGCCGGCGCGGCTCACGCGACTCCAGGGTTGTAATGCGTTCGGGCTCTCGCCGGACGGCACGAAGCTGTGGGTGCAGCATTCGACCACGCACATGCCGGTGCAGCTCGCCGTGGCCTCCGCTTCAGCTGGCCCGTCTCACGAGCTGACGGACACGCGCACGGCGGAGTACAAGGCCATCCGCTGGCCGGAGCCGCGCATCGTCGCGGTGCCGTCGAGCCACGGCGCGGGCACCATCTGGTCGCGGCTCTACCTGCCCGCCGACACGGCCGGCGTGCACCCGACCGTGATGTTCGTGCACGGCGCCGGCTACCTGCAGAACACGCAGCTCCAGTTCCCGTACTACTTCCGCGAGCAGATGTTCCACCACCTGCTGAACGAGCGCGGCTACGTCGTGCTCGACATGGACTACCGCGCCTCGCAGGGCTACGGCCGCGACTGGCGGACGGCGATCTACCGCCGGATGGGCACGCCCGAGCTGGAGGACCTGATCGACGGCGTGCACTGGCTCGCACGCGAGCACGGCGGCGACGAGAAGCATGTGGGCGTGTACGGCGGCTCGTACGGCGGGTTCATGACGCTGATGGCGATGTTCAGGGCGCCCGACGTGTTCACGGCCGGCGCCGCGCTGCGCCCGGTGACGGACTGGACGCAGTACAACCACGGCTACACCGCGGCCATCCTCAACACGCCGCAGGTGGACAGCCTCGCGTACGCGCGCTCGTCGCCGATCGAGTACGCGAGCGCCCTGAAGGGCCCGCTGCTCATCTGCCACGGCATGATCGACGACAACGTGCTGTTCGAGGATTCGGTGCGGCTCTACCAGCGGCTGCTCGAACTGCACAAGGACCACGTGACACTCGCGCCGTTCCCCATGGAGCGCCACGGCTTCACGCACGCCGACAGCTGGCTCGACGAGTACAAGCGCATCCTCGAGCTGTTCGAGCGCACGCTGAGGTAGCGCTTCGTCGCGCCTCCGCGCCGCCTCAAGAAGCGGCGCTTCCCGTGTGGATCGACATGCGTCGCTCGATGGACGTCGTGAGCAGACCGATAGGGTGACCGCCAAGGTATCGGCACCAGGCCTCCGAATCTCCGCAGAACGCCTAGAACGCCTGGTCCCACCTTATCGAGAGCCGGACCGCGGCGCTGATCAGCCCGACCATGCTGTAGGTCTGGACGAAGTTCCCCCACTGCTCGCGCGTCGTGGGGTCGATGTGCTCGGCGAGCAGTCCGTGGCGGTTGCGGCAGGCGAGCACGTGCTCGAACAGCGAGCGTGCCTCGTCGCGCTCGCCGAGCGAGCAGAGCGCGTTGATGTACCAGAACGTGCAGGCCAGAAACGCGTTCTTAGGCGGGCCGAAGTCGTCGGCCTCGACGTAGCGGAACACGAACTCGCCGCGCTTGAGATCCCGGCCGATCGCGCGCACGGTGCCGGCGAACCGCGGGTCGTCGGCGTCCAAGAAGCCGAGCTCATTCAAGCGCAAGAGGCTCGCGTCGAGCGTGTCGCCGTCGAGTGTTCCCGTGAAGCTCTCGAGGCGCGGGTTCCACGCCCGCCGGCAGACAGTGTCGTGGATGCGGTCGGCCGCGGCGCGCCAGTGGGCGGCGCGCTCGGCCAGTCCGAGATGGTCCGCGATGCGCGCGAGCCGGTCGCAGCCCGCCCAGCACATCACGCTCGAGAACGTGTGCACGCGCGTCGTGCCACGCAGCTCCCAGATGCCGGCGTCGGGCTTGTCGAAGCGCGCCGCCGCGGCGTCGCCGAGCGGCTCCAGCCGGCGGAAGAGCTCGACGTCGCCGCGCCGCACGAGCCGGCGGTCGAAGAACGCGTGCGTGGCGGCGAGGATCGCGGCGCCGTAGACGTCGTGCTGCTCCTGGAGCGCGGCGGCGTTGCCGGCGCGCACCGGGCCCATGCCGCGGTAGCCGGGCAGCGTGTCGACGATCCGCTCCGCCGCGTCGCGCGTGCCGGTGACGCCGTAGAGCGGCTGGAGCGACGCCGCGTCGCCCTCGGCGACCAGGTTCAGGATGTACGCCAGGTAGCGCTCCATGGTCTGCGTCGCGCCCAGGCGATTGAGCGCGTTGATCACGAACGACGCGTCGCGGAGCCAGCAGAAGCGGTAGTCCCAGTTGCGCCCGCTGCCGGCGGCCTCGGGCACCGACGTCGTGACCGCGGCGACGATGGCGCCGGTGTCCTCGAACACGTTCAGCTGCAGGCTGATCGCGGCGCGGATCACCGCGTCCTGCCACTCGAACGGGATCGCCAGCGAGCGCACCCAGTCGTGCCAGTAGGCGACGGTCTCGGCCTGGAACCGCGCGCCGATCGCGGCAGCACCCTCCTGCGCGGTCTCGTCGGGGCCCAGCAGCAGCGTGACCGTGTCCTCGAGCAGGAATGCGCTCCGCTCGAGCACCGTGGTCACGGGCACGTCGGTCGTGAGCCGCAGCGCCGGCTCGCCGTCGTCGCTCACGAAGCGCACGTGGTTGCTCCCCCACGTGACCGAGCGCGGCGCGCGGCCGTAGCCGCACGTCGGCGTGAGGCGGATGCGCAGGCGCGGGTGGCCGGCGAGGCGCTGGATGCGCCGCACCAGCATCATCGGGCAGAACATGCGGCCGTACTGCCGGAAGCGCGGCGCGAAGTCGGTGATCTCGATCGCGCCGCCCGCCTGGTCGAACACGCGGGTGACGAGGATGGGCGTGTTGGCGAGGTACTCCTGCTCGTGGCGGACGGCGCCCGCGAGCTCGATCGCGAAGCGGCCCGCGCCGCCCAGCAGCGAGCAGAACGCGGGGTCGCCATCGAGGCGCGGGAAGCACCCCCAGACGATGTCCCCCGCGCCATCCACGAGGGACGCGACGGTGCAGTTGCCGATGAGTCCGAGATCCAGCGACATCGGCGTCACAACAGGGCTCCCCAGCCCGATTCGAGCCACTTCCACACCGCAGCCACGTCGCGCAGCCGCCAGCGCGCGGCGGTGCGGCCGGGGCCCACCTTGATCGAGAGCCCGCCCATGCGGTTCACCGTCGTGAAGCCGTGCTCGTCAGCGACGTCGTCGCCGATGAACACGGCGGCCCGACCGCGGAATGGCGGCTCGCGCATGAACTCGGTCACCGCCGCGCCCTTGTCGCGGCCGGCGGGCTTCAGCTCGACGACGCACTTGCCGGCCTGGATGCGGAACCTCGAGCCCAGCTTCGGCACGAGCCCGCGCACCAGCCGGTGCGCGTAGCCGCCGAGCTGCGGCGCGCGGCGGTAGTGGAGCGCCAGCGACGCGCCCTTGTCCTCGAGCACGAGCCCTGGCCGCTCCGCCACCGCCGTCGCGAGCTGCTCGCGCGCGCGCTCGAGCTGCCCGGCGGCGAACGGGTGGTGGGTGACGTGCCCCCTGGCGTCGCGCCGCTCGATGCCGTGCTGGCCGGCGGCCGCGAGCAGCGGGCCGTCGCCGAGCAGCCGGTCGACGTCGGCGAGCGCGCGGCCGCTCACCACCGCCACCGCACCGCCGGTCGCGCGGTGGAGCCCGGCGAGCAGCGCGCGCAGCCGGCGCTCGTCGCGCACCGGCGAGGGGTGGTCCACGAACTCCAGCAGCGTGCCGTCGAGATCCAGGAAGTACGCCCAGTCCGAGCGTGGCTCCGGCAGCACCCGCCTCACGCTCCGCGCTCCAGCACGCGGTCGCGCCGGCGCATGTGGGCGGCGTCGAGCAGCATGCGGCCCGCCCAGCGGTAGACGTTGAACTCGCGCACCAGGCCGCGCATCAGGCGCATGCGCGCGCGCTGGTCGGCCGCCGGCATCGACAGCGCCACGTGCAGCGCGCTGGCGCACTGGTCGGTGTCGTACGGGTTCACGATCAGCGCCTCGGGCAGCTCGCGCGAGGCGCCCGTGAACTGGCTCAGGATCAGCACGCCGCGCTCGTCGTCTCGCGCGGACACGAACTCCTTGGCGACCAGGTTCATGCCGTCATGCAGGCTCGTGACCATGCACACGTCGGCCGCGCGGTAGTACTCGTAGACCTGCTCCGGCTGGTGGTGCTCCACGCACAGCACCACCGGCGGCGGCCGGTCGCCGTCCGCGAAGCGCGCGTTCAGCTTCTCGGCGAGCGCGCGCACGTGTGCGTCGTACTGCTGGTACTGCTCGATGCGGCTGCGCGTGGGCGCCGCGATCTGGACGAACGTGAACCGGCCCACCCACTCCCGCCGCATCTCGAACAGCCGCTCCACCGCGCGCAGCCGCTCCTCGATGCCCTTCGTGTAGTCGAGCCGGTCGATGCCGACACCGAGCGCATGGCCCGGCGGCAGGCCATGGCGCTTGCGCACGGCGTCGCGGCAGCACTCCACCGACGGCGCCGCCGCGGCCACCGACGACGGCCACTCGACCGAGATCGGGTAGCGCTTGACGCTCGTCACCGCACCCTTGGTCGTGACGCTGAACAGCTCGCGGTCGACGCGCGCCTCGATCAGCCTCTCCACCGTGTCCACGAAGTTGTTGCAGTGGAACTGCGTGTGGAAGCCGAGGATGCTGCTGCCGAGCAGCCCGTCGAGCAGCTCCTCGCGCCACGGGCAGATCGCGAACGCCTCGGGGTTGGGCCACGGGATGTGCCAGAACGCGATGACGGTCGCCGCCGGCATGGCCTCGCGGATCATTCTCGGCGCGAGTGCCAGGTGGTAGTCGTGGACGAGCACGATCGGATCCTCCGAGCGCGCCTCCTCGGCCACCGCCCGCGCGAACGCCTGGTTCACCTTCGCGTACTGCTCCCAGTCCGCGGTGCGGAAGACCGGCCGCACGTGCGCGTTGTGGCAGAGCGGCCACAGCCCCTCGTTCGAGAAGCCGTAGTAATAGCCAGCCTCCTCCTGCTCGGTGAGCCAGACGCGGCGCAGCCGGTACGCGGAGGATTCGGGCGGCGGCGGCACCTCGAGCCGGTCGTGGCGGTCCACCGTCTCGCGGTCGCCGGAGCCGCTGCCGTGCGCGATCCACGTACCGGAGCACGCGCGCATCACCGGCTCGAGCGCGGTCACGAGGCCGCTCGCCGGCCGCGACACCTGGATCGTGCGGCCCTGGCGCACGTGGATGTAAGGCTCGCGGTTCGAGACGACGATCACCTCCTGTCCGCGGAGGTCGTCGTTCAGCACCGCCCGGAGCGTGTCGGGCGCCCATGCCACCTGCTCCTCGTCGACCGCACGGCGCGCGGTCTCCAGCTCGCGGATCAGCGCGCGCACGTCGCGCGCGATCGGGCGCAGCTCCGGACCGAGCGCGCGCGCGGGCCGCAGGAGCACGTCGCCGCGCAGCACCGCCCGCAGCCCGTGCACCCAGCCGCGCCACGACAGCTGCGCGATGATCACGGTGATCAGCGCGATCGTGAACCCGAGGCCCACGAACAGGTAGAAGATGTACTTGCGGGTTTCGGCGCTCCGGCGCGCGACGAAGCTCAGGTCGTGGACGAGCACCAGCTCGCCGAGCCGCCGGCCGTCGTCGGCGAGCGAGCGCACCGACACCATGAGCGGCCCGCTCGGGCTCGAGAGCAGTCGCGGGGGCGCGCCCGCCTCGGACTGGAGCTCGTCGCACCGGAGCCCCTCGGGCAGGTTCGTGGTCGCCAGGAACCCCGAGCTGTCGGATGGACAGAAACCGACCGCGAACACGCGCTCGTCCTCGGTGAGCCGCGTGAAGTAGTCGAGCAGGGCCTTCCGGTCGCGGCTGCGGACCAGGTCGTGCACGCGCTCGCGCGCGGTGTTCGCGACCAGGGTCGCGCGCATGTCCAAGTCGCGCACGAACCAGCCGAGGATCAGCCGGTCGACGAGCGGCACCACCGCGTACCCGAGCAGCCCCAGCGCGACCAGCAGCGGGAGCACGAAGCGGAGTGACAGGCGCATGGGTCTCCTTCGGCAACGGGGACGATTCCGGTGACGACCGAGGGAGGCGCGATGCGAGTGCCTCGAAAGGAAGCCTAGCCGCCCAACGCGGGATGGCAACCCCAAGACGGGCGAACTTCACCGTGTCGTAACGCTTTCGCGCCCTGGGCGGGCGTTCGACCGTGCAACACCCGACGGTCGCTACGGGGAATCATTGGCATGCGCTGGTGCACCCCTGTAGCCTGCGGGGCGGTCCGAGCGATCAACGCCCACGCCACGTCCCACGACAGGGAGGATCCCGATGCGGAAGTCCACGTTGCTGGCCACGTTGTTGATGCTCGCGCTGCCGCTGTGCGCGCGGGCGCAGGAGAGCGCCGCCACCAAGCCCTCGTTCACCGCCATGGCGAAGGAGACGAGGAAGTTCACCATCACTAAGATCGACAAGGCCTCGCGCGTCGTGACGCTCAAGAACTCGAAGGGCGACACGATGTCGGTCCAGTGCGGCGACGAGGTGAAGAACTTCGCCCAGCTCAAGGTGAACGACGTGGTGACGACCACGTACACCGAGTCGCTCTCGATCCACGTCGAGGCCGGTGGCGAAGCCTCGTCGTCCACCGAGACGATGAGCTCCCAGGCCAAGCCGGGGGAGAAGCCGTCGGCGAGCGTCATGGACAGAACCACGATGAAGGCCAAGATCACCGCGATCGACAAGGAAAAGGGCACGGTGACGCTGCACACCATGAGCGGCGAGACGTTCCCGGTCACCGCGGACGACAAGTCCAACCTGGAGAACATCCACGTGGGCGACGCGGTGGTGGCGACGTACACCGTGGGGCAGGCCATCTCGGTGTCGTCGCCGAAGCCGAAGAGCAGCACGACGACGAAGACCGCGTCGACGAAGACCAAGTAGCGCGAGCGCGCGAAGGACCAGAACGCCCGCCGGCGAACCCGGGCCCGACCCGGACGCTGGCGGGCGTTCGGTTCGTACCCAAACGAGACCGCCCGGTGACGTCCTGTCCCCGGGCGGCTCGGTCGCGCTGACGCGGAAGAGTCGGCCCGCGCCGCGCGTGTGTTCTGCGCCAGGAGATTACGCGGTGCTCGCCGTTGCCGCCAGCGCGGCGACAGAGGGTTCCATGCGGGCGCCACGGGCGCGAAAGTGCCACCTCGTTCGCCGCTCCGCGCGACGCGACGCGTCTTGATCGTGCGCTGAGCCATTTGGCGCGCGCCGCATCTCGGCGCGCCTTGTCCCGCGCACGACCCGCCGGTAGGCTCGCGTGGTGAGCGCGACACGGACGTTCGCCCCACACACGCTTCTCATCGCCCTCCTCGCCGTCGCGGGCACGTGGCTGTGGCTCGAGCACGCGCGCGCGTGGGACCTCGGCCGCTCGTCCCCGGTGCTGGGCTACGACGCGGCGCAGTACGCCGTCGCCGCGCGCGAGCTGGCCGAGCACGGCCGGCTCACAACGCCGTTCGCGCTGCCGGTCGAGCTGGCGCGACACCCCGCGCCGCCGTGGCCGCTCTCGCTGGTCCAGCCGGGGCTCCTGCTCGTCGAGTCAGGCTTGTTCCGCCTTGCGGGCACGTCCTCGCCCGAGCGCATGTCGTGGCTCGTCCTCGTGCTGCCGTTCCTCTGCTACGTGGGCACTGGCATCACGCTCGCCCTCGCGTGCGCGCGACTGATCGCGGACCATGCCCCCGAGGCGCCCGCGCTCGAGCGCTTCGCCGCCGCGTCGGTGATCGGGCTCGCGTTCCTGCTGGACCCGGAGGCGCAGCACTACGCGACCGGCGGCTTCACCGAGCTGCCGTTCACGCTCGGGCTCGCGGTCGCCGTGGCGCTGCTCGCGCGCGGCGGACGCTCGCAGCCGGCCGGCTTCGGCGTGGTGCTCGGCGTCGCCGGCCTGTTCCGCGGCACCATCCTGTGGCTCGCGCCGATCCTCGCCGCGGCGTACGCCGCGAGCGCGCCCGAGCGCCGCGTGCGGGCGTTCGCACGTGTGCTGATGGGGGGCGGGCTCGTGCTCGCGCCGTGGTGGCTCTACAAGTGGCGCGCGTTCGGCAACCCGGCATGGGACCTCTCGGGGCTGTCGCTGTGGGACGGTGTCGGCGGGAGCACCTGGTTCAGCTTGAACCACCTGCCGCAGTTGCCGAGCGTGCCGAAGGGCATGGAGGCCGTGGGCGCGCTCGTGCAGAAGGCGCTCCACAACCTGCCGACGCTGCTGCTGCTGCTCTCGACGGGGCCGCGCGCGGTGTGGTTCGGATCGCTCGCGGTCGCGGCCGTCATGGCAACGCGGGCGACGCGGGCGACGCGCGCGACGGGGCGCGGGCGCGAGGCGGCGGGACTCGCCGCGGCGGCATGGGCGCTGCTCGCGATGCTCGCGGTGTCCACCTTCGTCGCGTCGATCACGGTGCCGTTGCTGCGCTACCTGATGCCCGCGCGCGTCCTCGCCGAGGCCGCGGGGCTCGTCGTGCTGGGGGGCCTCGTTCGCCGCCAGCCCGCCGGATCGGCGCCGCCCGTCGTGCGGGGCGCGCTGAGCGTGGCGCTCGCGTTGCTCGCGCTCGGCTGGGGCGTCGCCCAGACGCTGGGCGGACTCGGCGAGGCGGCCCGCACGGCGCGCGAACGTGGGACGCCGTCGGCGAGCGCGATCGCCGCGATCGCCGCGGAGATCGACCGGCGGCTGCCACCCGGCGAGCCGCTGATGAGCAACCTCGGGCCATCGCTCGCTTGGGCCACGCGCCGCCCGGTCGTCCACCTCGCACTGACGCCGGGCGACGTCGACGCGTGCCGGCGGCTCGTCGACTTCCACCACGTCGTCGCCGTGTTCCGAGATCCCGCGCACGCGTGGCCCGGCTGGACCCAGGCGGTGCGACAGCCCGAAGAGGCCGCGCACGATCCGCGGTGGAGCATCGCGTCCGTGCGCACGTCCGCGACCGACGACGGCTTCCGGGTCGTCTGGTTCGAGCTCGGCACGCTGCCGGCGCCGTCCGCGACCGGCGCGGCGGGCGGCCCTGGAAGCGTTCACCCCTGATGTGAGGCCGCCAGCCTGACGATAACGCAGGCTGGCCCCGTCACCGGGTGGGGCATGGGTCCAGGGAGGGCCACGCCGCATGAGCGGGTCTCAGGCCGCATCGACCTCAGTGTCTCGACCACTTGAAGGCCCGGCGGCGGCGACGTTCGAGCCGGTGCCCACCGGCCGGCCGGGCCGGAACGCCTGGATCCTGCTCGGGGTCACGCTCGTGCTGCTGCTCGCGCACTCGTGGCTCTATCGCTTCCTCACCGACGACGCGTTCATCTCCTTCCGCTATTCCGTAAATCTCGCGCACGGGCAGGGGCTGGTGTTCAACCCCGGGATGGAGCGCGTCGAGGGCTACAGCAACTTCCTGTGGGTGCTGATGCTCGCCGCGCTCGACGTCGTCGGCCTAGCGCCCGAGCACACGGCATTGCCGCTCTCGTTCCTGTTCACGATCGCGCTGTGGGCGGTCGTGGCGTGGTTCGGGTGGCGGCAGCGCCGGGAGGGCGAGCCGTCCTGGCTCGCGGCCGTGCCCGCGCTGATGCTCGCGGTGACGCGGAGCGTCGCGGTGTGGTCGACGAGCGGCCTCGAGACGCGGCTCTTCGAGGCGCTCGTGGTCGGCGGCGCGCTGCGGCTCGTCGTCGAGGTGGAAACCCTCGAGCGCGACGGGAAGCCGCGGCTGCTCTCGCCGTGGGCGTTCGCGCTCGCGACACTCACGCGCCCGGACGGGCTCCTGATCTCCCTCGCGGCGTTCGCGGTCGCCGCGCTGCACCTGGGTCGAGTCGCGCGGCAGGCGCTGCCACGATGGCTCGCGGGCTTGGTCCCGTTCGCTGTCCTGGTCGGTGGGCATCTCCTGTTCCGCCGTGCCTACTACGGCGACTGGTTGCCGAACACCTACTACGCGAAGGTGGACGGGCGCACATGGTGGAGCTCGGGGTTCACCTACCTGTCCGCGTTCGCGCTCGAGTACGGCGCCATCCTGTGGCTGCCGCTGGTCGCGTTCGGGGCGCTGTTCAACGTGCAGCGGGGCCGCGCGTTCATCCCGCTCCTCTTCGCTGCGGTCGTGGTCCCGCACACGCTCTACGTGGCCTCGATCGGGGGCGATCACTTCGAGTACCGCCCGCTCGACCTCTACTTCCCGTTCGCATTCCTGCTCGCCGCCGACGGCCTTCGCGCCCTGCTCGCGCGGCGCGTCGCGGTCGCGTTCGCCGGCGCGTGGCTCGCGCTGGCGCTGCTCGGCCTCTGGGACATCCCCTGGCAGTCCCACGTCCAGTCGCCGCCGCGCTATCTCACCGGATTCCCCGGCACACGTGTGCGCGAGCCGCTCGCGCTGGAGTATCTCGACCCCGCGCGCGATCCGCTCTGCCGCTGGTGGCCGATGCGCGCGTTCGCGGAGCTCCATCGCGACCAGGTGCGAACGCTGACCCGGAACTTCGTCGCCATCCGGCAGGAGGAGCACCGCATGTTCCTCGACACCGTGGTGCCAGAGGGACACCGACTGCGCGCGCTCATGGACCAGGGCGTGCTGCCGCGCGACCTCTACGTCGCGATGGGCTCGGTCGGGGCGATCCCGTATTACTCGAACGTCCGCACCCTCGACAAGGTCGGGCTCACCGATGCGCACGTCGCGCACTCGCCGATCGTGCGCCGGCGCCTGATGGCACACGACAAGGACGCCACGATCGAGTACGCGCGCGATCGCGGCGTGGACCTGTGGACCTACCACCCCGTGCACCTGATCGTGTCGCTCAATGCGCGCACGTTGCTGGTGGCGGTCCGGGACGCGCTGGTCGGAGGGAAGGACGCCTGGGTGGCCCCGCTCTCCGACAGCGAGGTCGTGCTGTGCCGGCTGCCGAAGGGCGTCGACGCCGCGCAAGCGCGCATGCCGAGCCTCCGGTTCGTGCCCATCGTGGACAGCGCGTTCATCGCCGGCTGGAGCGCGCATGCCGCCGCGCCGTTCGAGGCCGCGCTGGCGCGCGACTCGAGCGACTTCGAGAGCCGCGGCCAGCTCGCCTACATCCAGATGATCCGCCGCGACTACGCGGGCGCGGCCGGGAACTACGCGCGGGTCGTCGCCTCGGCGCCGCGGAGCCCCGAAGCGCTCGAGTACCTCGGCGTGTGCCGCTATCGCACCGGCGATGCGGCCGGCGCGCTCGGCGCGCTCGAGGGCTCGGTCACGCAGTACCGCCAGGTCGGCGATCTCGCCGCCGCCGCCCGTGTCGAGTCCGACCGGCTCGCCATCCTGAGCGCGCTGGTGCCGAAGGCAGCAGCGAAGCACGGCGCCGGCGAGTCAGCCGTGCGATTGGCGTCCTGGCCGATCGACCCCTGACCGCGAACGCGGGGCGGCGTGGTCTCCGTCAGGGCTTCGGGACCTCGACCAGCCGTTGGTGCTCGAGGTCGAAGATGCGAACCGGGAGCGGCGTCTGCCGGCTCATGTTCTCCGGGATGCGCGCCGCGCGCGCAGTGGTGAGCGGGTCCAGCCCGGCGAGCGGATCGAAGCCATAGCGCCGCGCGAACGCCCGCCGCGGCGGCGGCCAGCTGAGCGTCATCGTGCTCCCGGCGAAGAGGTCGGGGCGCCGTCCCTCGAGGCGCTGGTAGATCTGGAAAGTCGTGGCCATGTCGTGATCCCAGAGCAGAAAGCCCGGCCCGGGCGGGACCTTCTCCCACAGCGCGCGCATGCGGCGGTCGACCTCGATCGTGCCCGCCCGAGTCGACGACATCTCGGGAAGCTCGACGACGGCGAGGACGCCGAGCACGGAAGCGACCGCCGCGAGGGCGAGCGCGTCCCCGCGCGGGCTGCCGCGACCGGCGAGATCGGCTCCCAGCGCGGGGATCGCGAGCAGGCCGAGCGCCATGGCGGGCTCGAAATAGCACGACGGATCCCGCACGCCGTACTCGAACGCGACCAGCGTCTGGCTGAAGGCCGCGGCGCAGAACGCGGCGCGCGCGAGCCGCTCCACGCCGCGGGCCCGGAGCACGGCGACGACCGAGAGCGCGAGCGCAGGGAAGAGCACGGGCCAGCAGTAATCGCGCAGCAGTCGACTCTGCACGTCGTCGGGCGCGAAGTGTCCCAGCAGGTCCGCGTATTCCGAGCCCCGCACGTGGGCGACGATGCTCGACCACGTGGGCTCGAGCAGCTCCCACTGGAAGCCGGCGGGATGGAAGGCGCGCCACGCGACGAACGCGTAGGCGGAGAGCGGCGGTAGCGCCGCCACGGCGGCGAGCACCGCGATCGGCAGCAGCGGCTGCCGCGCTCGGACCACCGCGATCGCGAGCGCCACCGTCATCGGTGCGAGCACGACGACGGCGGTGAGATGGTGCGCGAGCCCCAGCCCGACGATCAGTCCCCAGGCGATCGCTCCCCTTGCGATGATCGCGTGTCCGGGATCGCGCCCGGCGAGCCTGCGGAAGGCGGCGAGCGCGAAGAGCGACGCACCCGCCACCCATGCGAGGTGCCACGTGTAGACCTCGGCGAGGATCGCGTCGAAGAGCCAGATGGGACTGAGCGCGAAGACGCCGGTCGCGAGGCACGCGAGCGTGAAGCGCGCGAGCCGCCCCGGCGCGGCGCGCGGCGGGACGAGGCGCGCCGCGAGCGCGTGGAGCAATCCCGCCGCCACCCCGCCGCCCACCGCGCTCCAGGCGTTCGCGGCATACGCCCAGCTCGCCCCGGCCGCGTGCAGCGCCTGCACGAAGGGGTGTCCGAGGAGCACGTAGAGCGGGTAGCCGGTGGGGTGCGCGACGCCACCGAACGCGAGCACCAGCGTGAACTCGGCGGCATCCTTGGGCCCCGATACCGGCGGCGCGAGCGCCAGGTCGAGCGCTCCGAACAGGGCGCCGACGAGCACCGACCACAGGGGGGCGAGCGTGACGGCGGGCGTGCCCGCGATCGCGGCCGCTGCCAGCGCTCCGCCACCGCGGCGCGCCCGGTGTTCGACCGCGGGGGTCGGACGCACGGCTGGCGCGGCGCGTCTCGCAGGCTTCGAGTCGCGGCGGCCCATCGATGCAAGAGCTTAGCAACCCTGCGGCGCGCCCGATCCGCAATTTCTGCGGCGCGGCAGCCCATGGCGGATCTAGGATGGCGCCACCGCTGGTCGTTTCGCCGGCGCGACGCAAGGAGAGGATGTCATGAGCACCGTGGTGGAAGTTGAAACTCGTATTTCGTCTCGATCGATGGCGGTCCCCCGGACGGGCGCGCTCTGGATCCCCAGGCAGGGGATCCGCTGGTCCGGAGGCATCGCGGGCAAGCCGTTGAAGGTCGAGTTCCTGGTCGAGAACCGCGGGACGGAGCCATCGACACCGAGGCCTGTGAGGATCGACGTCGCCCCGTTCGGCGCCTTCGTCCCGTGGCGTCCGCTCACACGCCTCGACCTCCCGGGTATCCCGCCCGGCGGGCGCGTGGTCATGACGGCCACGGCCGGGGACGACGAGCTCCCGCAGACCACAGATTTGCTCGGGCGCGGCCGCGCGGA
>Ga0306921_10005005_pt1 | contig 13716 bp, 9 predicted proteins | sample sta12Cox44000080_FD_203760 | JGI IMG/M metagenome (GOLD analysis project Ga0306921, IMG submission 203760) | Lab enrichment of tropical soil microbial communities from Luquillo Experimental Forest, Puerto Rico - statoxic.12C.oxic.44.000.080 (v2)... | ecosystem: Environmental > Terrestrial > Soil... | reverse complement strand
AACAGCTTGCCTTCGAAAAGCCCGATGGCACGAGCGCGGACCGTCGGCACCACGTTCGGTTCTGGCTGGTCCTGGACAAGGGATCGGACGGCCGTCCTGTCTGGCTCGGCTCAGTCACCTTCGACCGAGGGGTCGGCTTGAGCCACGACACGGGGCAGGTAACCCATCACATCGCGCCCGACATCGATGCCGAGCGTGACCTGTTGATGCACGATTTGCGCGAAGCGGGAATGGTCCAAAACTTTTTCCAGATTTCCGGGATAGGCCCGACGTTGTTTGCCCGAAATGGCGAAGGCGATCCGTACTACACCGATGGCGAGATCGACGTCGCCACTTTGGTGATCGATGGCGTGAGACAAACGCAGCCGCCGGTGACGATACCCCCGCCACCGCTCATCGCGTTGAAAGATCAAATCTGGCACAGTGTTAGCAGCGCGATCGGTCGATAATGAGGTGTAAGCCCGGACACTGTCTTTTCAGGCCAGGGCGGAAACTGCCGATAATGGTCAGCGCTCATGACCTATCGCGCACGTCCTGGGTCGATACTTTTCCTCGTTTAGTGGCGCAGGCCACAAATGGCAGGGGGCTTGCTCTATAATATCCTACGAGGTCCGGTCGGCAGGGAGCGCAATCATGCGAGAGCCAAATTCAGACAAGTTGAATGAACTCGTCGGCAAACTGGTGGGTGATCTTGGTGCTGCGATGGCAGGTGCGAGCATTCTGCTCGGGGATCGGCTTGGACTTTACAAAGCGATGGCCGACGGTGCGCCGGTCACTTCTTCCGAATTGGCCAAGAAGACAGGACTTCATGAGCGCTACGTGCGCGAATGGCTGTCAGGTCAGGCCGCTTCGGGATACATCGATTATCACGCCGAGAAAAACGCGTTCTCACTATCCCCTGAGCAGGCAATGGCATTTGCCGAAGAGGGATCACCTGCTTTCTTTGCCGGTGCATTTGATGTCGTTCAAGCCACCTACCTGGACGAACCCAAGGTCGCCGAAGCGTTTCGAACCGGCAAAGGAGTCGGCTGGCACGAGCATTCAAAGTGTCTGTTCTCAGGCACCGAGCGCTTCTTCCGGCCTGGCTACAACGCCAACCTGGTTCCAAGTTGGATCCCCGCTCTGAACGGCGTCGAAGGGAAGCTCAAGGCCGGCGCTACGGTTGCCGATGTCGGATGCGGTCATGGTGCGTCAACGATAGTGATGGCTCAAGCCTATCCGAACTCGAAGTTCTTCGGATTTGATTATCACGCTCCTTCAATCGAACGCGCCAAAGCTGCAGCGAAAGAGGCTGGTGTCGGCGACCGCATCACATTCGCGCAAGCGAGTGCCAAGGATTATCCCGCGAAAGGCTACGATCTGGTCGCGTTTTTCGATTGTCTGCACGACATGGGTGATCCGGTGGGTGCGGGCCGGCACGTGAAGGAAACGCTGTCGAAGGACGGGACCTGGATGATTGTCGAGCCGTTCGCTCACGACCATCTCAAGGATAATCTCAATCCCGTCGGGCGCGTTTACTACGCCGCGTCGACCTTCATTTGCACGCCAGCTTCGTTGTCTCAGGAAGTCGCCCTTGGGCTCGGGGCTCAAGCAGGCGAACGTAGATTGCGCCGGGTCGCCTCTGAAGCCGGCTTTACGCAGTTTCGCCGGGCGACCGAGACGCCCTTCAACATGATTTTCGAAGCGCGGCTTTAAATATCGAGGACCTCTTCGGACGCGGGCGAGCACCCCTTTGGTGCTCGCCCCCCGTTGCGCGCAGCGCCCTGAGAGCTCACTCGTTTTGGCCTTAGCGGACGTGAGCCTGACCTCTCAGGCTAGGAGCAGCCGACCAGGTTCGAACGCGCGATCAATCTCAAGAGCGCAAAGGTTCGCGGGCCTCGCAATGCCGTGGACGTCGCTGGCTCGACCTTGTTGCGGTGCGTGAATCGGGTTGTGGCTCGAAGTCGAACAAGCCCATGACCGTCGCTAATCAGCCGGTTGTCTGTGCGCCAAAATGATCCTAACCCCCCCTTTAGTGTATCAGGCTGAGCGGGCATGATGGGGGACATGAGACGACGCGCGTTCATCAGCTTCGCGGCTACGGCAGCATTCGGATGGCCTCTGTCAGCGCTGGCGCAGCGAGATGCCACGGTGCGACGCATCGGCGTGCTGATGCCGTCTTCCGCTGATGACGCCGAGGTGAAAGATGAATTGGCTGCGTTCGTACAACAGCTACAAAGATTAGGTTGGACGGACGGCGGCAATCTCCGAATCGACTATCGTTGGTCGAGCGACAGCCAGACACTGCAGGCCAACGCCGCGGAACTGATCGGCTTGCAACCAGATGTCATCTTCACTCGCAGCACGCCGGCTACGGCGGCATTCTTGAAGCAGACACGTACCATCCCGGTGGTGTTCGCGGTGGTTTCCGATCCGGTTGGCGAAGGATTTGTCGCGAGCCTCGCGCGGCCTGGCGGTAATGCGACGGGGTTCACGAATGCCGAGGCTTCACTGACGGGAAAATGGCTGACACTTCTGAAGGAAATCGCACCGGGAATGAGGCGATTGGGATTTATATTCGATCCGAAGATGGCCCCAGGCGGGGGCGCCTACTACACGGGCTTGGTCGAGACAGCGGCCGCGTCGTCTGCCGTGGTCCAGATCCCGATGCCCGTGCACACCGTCGGCGAGATCGAGCGCGCAATAGACGATTTAGCGCGTGTGCCGGATGGCGGTTTGCTCGTGCTGCCGGACGCGACGACGAACCTTCATCGCGCAGTGATCATAGCGCTGGCGAACCGATATCGGCTTCCCTCGATTTATGCATTCCATAATCTCGCGGAGGAAGGCGGGCTCATTTCCTACGGCGTTGATGTGTCGGAGCTATTTCGGCGCGGCGCAATCTACGTTGATCGGATTTTGAAAGGGACCAGCCCCGCTGATCTTCCTGTTCAACTTCCCGAAAAATTCGAGTTAGTCATCAATCTGAAGACCGCCAGAGACCTGGGACTGACCGTTTCCAATCAGGTGCAATTGCTCGCCGACAAGGTGATTGAATGACGTTGCCGACGACGCTCACGTCGGAGCTTGGACAACAAGTTGCTCGCGCCGGTGCGTTGCACCAGAGCAACACTTTTTGAGAAAAACTGACGATCCGCGTTTCCGCCATTGCGTATCCATGTCGTGACCCGAAAATCAGCGCCGTCGCGTGACTGGAGTGCAACCTGGCTCGGTGGAGCCTTTGGAGGCTCGGATCATGAACCCGCGGCGATTTGCGAAAGCGGCGGCGGTGTTTTGTCAAATGGCTCTCGCAGGCGGGGTTGTGGCCTGGCTTGCCGGCTTTGGTTCGCCCAGCATCGAGAACACCAGCGCAACGCCAATCGTGGACCGCCGCGCGGCATCTCTCGCAGCCAACGTCCAGCTCGCAGGCGCGCCGCAGGCAACCGCAAAGGACAACCCCGTTGTCGCTAACGCTGATGTGGTGACGGCCATCGAGCCGGCGGCGCAAACAGACGCCGAGACGAAGACGGCGGCCTCGGATCAGCCGGAACCGATCGTCGATGCCGCGTTAACCGATTCGTCGCAGACGTTGCCCCCCGAAATACCAGCGGTGCAGGTGGCAACAGTAAGCACGCCTGATCCGGTGGCCAAAGATGCCAACGAGGCGGTGAGCTCTATCGAAATTCTCGACGAGTGCCTGGTAGCGGATCCCTGCATCGATCGATACCTGTGGGCGCTCTACGAGCGGACTCCCAAGGAGGACACCATCAAGGTGGACGAGCAGAGGAAAGTGACAGTCAAGAGGAAGGGGAAAAGAGTGACTGTTACCAGAACCTTTACCAGGCTCGTCGACGAGGATTTCGCGTGGAAGGATCCGAAGGCGGCGGAAAAAGCCGGCAAGCCGATGATTGACTACGTGATCGGCGGCATGGATCGGAGCTTCAGACTGAAGCTCTTTCACATGCTTCACGCGGCGGAGGAGGCCGGACTGTCGCCTGGCATAACCAGCGCGTTCCGCGATGACTATCGTCAATCGATCGCAAGCGGCCTGAAGGCGGCGAGTGACAGATCGTATCATGGCGGGAGTTCTCGCGGCGGTTATGGCCACGGGCTTGCGGCCGATGTCGTGAGCGTCAAAGGCGGGACACGGGCGCAGCGGTTGACCTCCACGGAAAGCCTCTGGAAATGGATCGATGCACACGAGAAGGAGTTTGGAATCGGGCGACCGTATCTGGATAGAGATCCGCCGCATCTGGCACCGATCGACGGCAAGGAATATGCGGCTCACCGTGGAGCGAAAGCTGTTCACGCAGGATCGGATACGAAAAAGCACAGCCGGCAAGCTGTACGCAACGATCGGATGAAACATCAAAGAACCGCAAGATCGTCCAGAACGATCTGACGCGGTTGAAGCGCACGCATGCGGCGGAACGCCACAAAGTCGAAATAGCGACCGATCTCACGACCGACCTGCTTCGGGTCGGGCAAGCTAGCTGGCCGGCACTTCGGGCTTGATCCAAAGCGGACATTATGTCGCAAGCCTCCGGTTTCCGGTGTGCTAGTTTAAGTCGTGCTATGCCCTTGGGGCAGGCAAGAGACGCCGCGCGATTTCATTTGCAATCGTCAGCGGCGTGGCAACCCGGCCTGTGGCTGCAAGATGCAATCGCAGCGTTAGGGGCAACTGCCATGCGCATGTCCCGGGTTTGGGGATTGCATGAAACGACGCGAGTTCATCACATTTATCGGTGGCGTGTCAGTTGCATGGACGATGCCGGCGCGCGCCCAAATTTCTCACCCGGCAACCAGGATCGGCGTGCTGATGGGCATCAGCGATATGGACCCCGAAGCAACGCCGCGTGTGGAAGCCTTGCAGAAGGGGCTACAGGAACTCGGCTGGAACGAGGGACGAAATATTCATTTGGATTATCGCTGGACAGCGGGTGATGTGGACAAGGCGCAGCTATTTGCAAAGGAGATCGTCGACCTCAAGCCGGATGTTATCGTGGTCCACAGCAGCCCAGCGGTAGCAGCCCTGCGGCGGCTGACATCTCGGATACCGATGGTGTTCGTGTTGATCGCTGATCCGATCGGAAGCGGCTTCGTCGAGAGCCTTGCGCACCCCGGCGGAAACATAACGGGATTCATGAATGCAGACGCGCCGATGGCGGGCAAATGGCTCGGTTTGATCACCGAGATCGCTCCGAACGTCAGGCGCGTCGCTCTGATTTACAATCCGCGCACATCTCCCTATGAGTCCTTTTTGCGGGCGTTCGATGCGAGCGCCAAACAACTTGGACTCGAGGCAATTCCGACGCCAGTGCTGGATGCCAATGAGCTTGAGCGCGCGATCGCCGAACTCGGCAACAGACCGAACAGTGCGTTCTTTGTGGTGCCGGACGTTTTTGTACAGGTTCACCGCGCACTGATCGTAAACCTGGCCGAACAGTATCGCTTGCCGGCGATCTATCCATATCGTTTTTTTCCGACCAGTGGCGGCCTGCTGTCGTATGGATTCGATACTGTCGTTGCCTTTCGACAGGCGGCATCCTATGTCGACAAGATTTTGAGGGGGGCTTCACCGGGTGACCTTCCAGTACAAGCTCCTGCGACCTTTAAGATGGTGGTCAACCTCAAGGCCGCGCGCGCCATTGGTCTGACCATCCCGGAATCCTTCCTCGTGCGTGCCGACGAAATAATCGAATGATCATCCTCTTCGCCGCGGCGCATGAGTTTTCGTCGTGATGTGACCTGGAGGCTGCCCAATGCGACGGCGCTGCCAATGGCGCCGCGGGCACGCCCACATGACCGGCCGATGTCTGCTCTGGGCGAGCACCAATTATCGGGCGAGCCGCTGAAGAATGCTGGCGAAAACCTGGCTTGCACTGATCTGCTCGAGTGGCTTGCCATATTGATCGGAATAGACGCGCCGGGTCATCGCCTCGCGCGCTTCATTACCGATCAAGCTGAGCGCAAACTCATTGTCACTCTTGCGGGCTATGACGGCCTGGCTCTCGAAATCCCCAATGATGACATTGGCCGGCGATCCAACGGGATCCGATATCGCGCCTTCCAGACGCATTCCACTGACGGAAATGTCCGCGACGTCGAACAGTCGAACGCTGTCTCCGATTCTGATGATCGCTTTTTCCCGGGTGGTGAACCGTTCATCGACCCGGCGTCGCGGCTGCTCGATGCAGACCAGGCAGCATATCGTGAGCACGAGGAGGTTGTACCAGGCCCAGAACAGGTTGAGTGCCCCGCCGTCCTCGATCAAGTCCGAACCGTGGAAAATGAAGACCTTGGCAAGGCCAAGCAGCGTGATGATAGCCAGAGCAAGGAAGCGGGAGAGCAGGCGCCATTGAACATTCAAGCCAGCATGTTGAATGCCTTTGGCGGTGACGTTGAATTTGTGGCCGTGCGGACGTATCAGCGTAAAGGTCACTACTTTGATGATCTCCGGCGCGATCAACATTTGGTAAGCGTCGGAAATCAGCGGCAGCATTCGGCCGCCGCCGAGCCAGATCGTAACCGCAACTTGCGTAATCAGCATGGGAGCGAAGTGCGCGACCGCATCCGAAAGGTTGGCCTGGACCATGCGAATGTCGAACAGAAAGAAGAGGGGTGGGGCCAGAAGACAGCACATGCGGAACAAGAAGCTCGGGCCCCAATAGAGAAACGTCTCGATCAAGCTGACCCGGAATGAAAGCGGAAGGCGGTTGCCGAAGCGAAGGGGACCTGACCGGCCGCGGCAGATTTGAATGAGACCCTGGCACCAGCGGGTGCGCTGCACTGCGTACTCTTTTATCCCTTCGGGTGCGAGGCCAACGGAGAGCTTTTCGTTCAGGTAGATGGTCCGGTAGCCGCGCTCTCTCATACGAACGGTGAGCAGGAAATCCTCGGTGACGGAATCGGTCGGAAAGCCGCCGATCTCCCGCAGTGCGCTGAACCGGATGATGGATGAGGTGCCGCAACAGAAAGCCAGATCCCAGGCGTCTTTGGAGGGCATGATGATGTCGAAGAAGAAACGCTGCTCGTCCGGAAAGACTTTCGAGATCGCGAGGTTGCTCTGGATCGGGTCGGGGTTGAAGAAATGTTGCGGCGTCTGCACGATGCCGACACCTGGTTCCTTGAACAGACTGAGCACGCGCGAGACGAAATTGGAAAAAGGCACGAAGTCGGCGTCCAATACGGCAATGAAATCCGGCGGCGAGGATAGCGCTGCCAGATGCCCGAGGGCATGATTGATATTGCCCGCCTTTGCGTGCGAATTGTCCGGCCGGGTGAGATAGTGGCATCCCTTCTGGGTACAGAGATCGCTCAACCAGTCGCGCCGGCCATCGTCGAGAACCCAGACCCTGAAATTTGGATATCTTATGCCCATCGCCCCGATGATGGTGCGCTCCAGGATCGCCCGGTCTTCGTTGTAGGTGCAGATCAGGACATCCACGAGCGGCCGTGTGTGCATGAGCCACGGCATATTGGCATCGACAGTCGCCGATCGCGAGGAATTGCGCGTCAGCAGGGTCCATGTGATCGTCCCACCAATGGCCGTCAGGAGTTCAGCGCCGAGAAAGGCCGTTCCAAACAGCCAATCCGTAGAACCGAAAGGCGGCAACGTCGTAAATCGCCAAAGCATATAATTCCAGGTCATGACCAGAGAGAACATGACGAGCGACGCGCGGACCCAGGGATTGCTGCGGTCGGACCACGGAAGGATGATGCAGAGAAGGCCTGCGGCCATCAACGCCGGCGCGATCGGTTCGGACCAGCCGTCGGACATGGTGTTCAGGAGCCAGGCATAAAGAAAGAGATCGCGCGACGAAACGACCGTAGGGTTCCGCCGGTGCTAGACGAGTTAAATACAACCGTTCCGGTGCGCCCCACGCCACATTGCGCCGATGCTAGCTCGGGGACTGACACGGCGATCCGATATCCGCCGGGTGAAAGCCCCGTCGGTTGAATCGCAAGATTGTCCGGCGGAGCGGCACTTCCCGACATGCGCACGATCGTTCCGTCATATCGGCCCGATTGGTTCGAAAAGCGGAATTGCGCCTTGTCGCCGATGTGCAATTGATTGAACACGGACTCCCGAACTGTCGCGGTGACGAGCGCGCCGGAACAATCGAGGAGGCGCATGAGGTCCTGACCCTTTCTCACCTCTTCGCCGGGAGCGACAAGAACTTCCCAAACCTGTCCGTCGACCGGAGACGACAGCACTGCATTGGACATTTCGGAATATCGCGCGTTCTCGGCGTCAATCGCGACGCGCAGCTTGGCGAGCCGCTCGTCACGAGAGCTGAGATCGGTCTCGGCCTCGGCGATGCGGACCGAAAACTCGTCTGCATGCTGAAGCGAGCTTGGGCGATCGTTATAGGAGTCGCCGATATATTCGCCTCGACGAGCGGCTTCGAGTTCGATCTCGCTCGCGAACAGCCGGTGATTGAGAGACTTCTGGGTTTCGGTGGCGACCTTCGCATCGCGTTCGGCCCGTTCCACTGCCACCGTCGTCTGATATCCCGACGCTGCCAACGACTTGGTGCGCGCGAGCGTCGACGCGGCCTCGGACTCCGAGACCTCGGTCGCCGAAACCTGCGCCTTGAGGTCCAGCACACGCTCCTCGAGTTCGCGGATGCGCCCGGCTTGAAATGCGCGCGCCTGCTGGGCGATCCCTTCGTGAATTTCCTTAAGCCGCGCCAGGCGCCTGACGATGACCGGCCGCTCGCCTTCGGCTTGATCGGCCAGTTGCTGCAAATCGTGCAGCCGGCCCCGGTCGGCCCGGCTGTTGGAGATGTGCAGCATCAGCCTGCCCCTCGGCACCGCAGTGCCGATCGTCGGCATAAAATCTTCAATCCTGCCGTCGATGGGCGCGCGCAGCGAGATGAGACGAGCGTTGACCACAGCTTCTGTGCTCGAGAGCTCGAGCAAGCGCTGCATCGGTCCCACTCCTGCGATGACCACGACCAATAAACCGAGTGCCGATTTGACGCCCCGCCAACCGTACCGCGAAAAAATGCTGCGGCTTTGAGGTGACGCCTTGGCGCCGGGCGTTTCGAGTTCGATCGAATCTGGCGTTTGGAAGGCCTCGTGCAGGAGCGCTGATTGTGCGCGCACATCCAGACCCGCCAGGCGATCCATGACGCCTTCGCGATCTGGTCCGACCGGGGCGCCCGAGGCCGTAGAACCGCGCGGAGAAGATTGGGAGGGCTCTATTTCAGCACCTGGCACCTTCTTTCGTTCGGCAGCCATCCCCAATCCTCACCGCTTCCGCGGATCCAAGTCGATAAAGATAAACAATAATTCCAGTAAGTTAGGCTCAGGTTGAACCTCGCCGCGAACGGTCTGCGCGAAATTGCGGTTAAATTTCCCTGAGTTATTGGCAAAGGAATAGAGAGAATAGTTTTTGTTTGTGTTTACGCGGGGAAGGCCTGCCACCATCGTCCGAAGTTTGGTTAAGCAAACGTAAGCACCTCCTGCAGGACGGGCGGGTCACTCATCGGTCATTGCCATTGCGGCAAACACAGACACGGCCGTCATGACCGTCGATGACGTTTTTCCCTGGGGCGTCCTTATAAACCTATGAGACCGACAGCGAGCCTGGTGCGGCGATCAACGCTCGCCGTTCCATCCTGTCGCATGAGGATCCGCGAAGCCAAGCTTTGTTAAGAAATCGAAGCCAAGATAGTTTCAAGATAGCGCCAGTCATTTGAAATTTGGTTGCGCGACAGCGAGAAGCGTTTTTTAGGTGCCGCAAGACGTCTCGTTGTCGCCGATGAGAGACCGGAATTTTTAGTGAGCATTGCTTTTGCTCACGAGGTTGGCGGCAAGACGCGCTGAAGTTGGACGGCACGTGAATATTCACCAAACGATCAAGAGCAATGTCATTTTTGCAGGAATTGGACGTCGCGGTCTCGAAAGGTTCGCCTGAAAGTCGCGAGCGGGCACTTTGGTACGCAACCGACCTATTGATCGTGGGCCGCTACACCGACGACGAAATCTGGATGTTCGGCGAGGTAATCGGCAGGCTGGAGCAGGACATCGAGACGGCCGCTCGGGCCCAACTCGCAAGGCGATTGGCTCGGGCGGACAACGCACCCGTTCAGCTCATCAACAAATTGGCGTTTGACGACTCAATCGACGTCGCAGGTCCCGTACTTCGTGAATCCGTGCGTCTCGATAACCAGACCTTGATTGCCAATGCCAGGTCGAAAAGCCAGCAGCATCTGCTCGCGATCTCACAGCGGAGGTCGATCGACCCTGAGGTGACGGACGTACTCGTGACGCGAGGCAATCGGGAGGTCGTGCGCTCGGTGGCAACCAACAGCGGCGCGCAACTTTCCAACTTTGGCATTTTGCAGATGATCAAGCGCTCCGAGAGCGACTCGATCCTTATCGAGGAAATGGGCCGCCGCAAGGATATTCCCCGGCATCTCTTTCAGCAACTGATCGCAAAGGCGTCCGAAAACGCGAAAAAGCGGCTCGGGAGCGAACGCCCAGAGGCGGCAAACCAGATACGGGCCCTGGTGACGGACGTCACTGGTTCACTGCATTCGAAATTCGGGCCAGCGTCGAGAAGTTATTTTAACGCGAAACGGGCTGTCGCGGGACAGCATACGCTTGGCAATCTCAACGAGAAATTGATTCTGGAATATGCCAGGTCGCACAAGTTCGAAGAGGTAATCGTCGCACTCTCCTTGTTGTGCTCCCTTCCTGTCGATGTCGTTGAGCGCGCGCTGATCAACAAGAACAAGGAAATGACGTTGATCTTGACCAAGGCATTGGAGTTTTCGTGGGAGACCGCAATGTCGCTCCTGTTCCTGGGTGCGCCGGATCACCGCATCCTTGCGCAAGACCTTGACGAAATGAAACGGGAATTTGACCGGTTGAACGTCGAGACTTCCCGAAGCGTTCTGCGCACGTATCAGTCACGCAAACAGGCGGTGGCGGCTGACAGCGACGACCGTCGGCTGCCTCAACTTCACAAGATATAAATCAGCGTTGGCTGATAGAAGCTGTCATCGCCGATCATGGGCGTGGAGACGACACCCGCTTCCGGGGTGAGACGGAATCAAGGTGGCTTGCGGCGGAAGTCTACGTATGAATCAAAGTGGCAATAGTTAGGCGCAATCGCCAAGTCGGAGCTCATTTGCTTTTGGCGGGTTGCGAGTTACACTGTGCCAATGCGGGCAGGCAAGACTTTCCGGCTTGTTCTGATCAAGCCGTCACATTACGACAATGATGGTTATGTCATTCGATGGTGGCGCGGCGGGCTGCCTTCGAACTCGTTGGCCTGCCTCTATGGCATCGCACTGGATTGTCGTGAGCGCCAGGTTCTCGGCGCCGACTACGACATCAGCATCGAAGCAATCGATGAGACGAACTGGAAGGTGCGGGTCGAGGATTTGACCCGGTCGATCAAGGCTGCGGATGCCGGTATGGTGATGCTGGTCGGCGTACAGTCGAACCAGTTTCCGCGGTCGCTGGATATCGCAAGACGATTTCGCCGCCGGGGAATTCAGGTCGCGGTCGGCGGCTTTCATGTGTCCGGTACGCTCTCAATGCTGCCGGAGCGTGATCCCGCCGTTCAGGAGATGATGGATCTCGGCGTCTCGATTTTCGCCGGCGAAGCCGAGGGCCGACTTGAGAGCGTATTGAAGGACGCCGTCGCGGGACAATTGCAGCCGACGTACAATTTCCTCGACAATCTGCCGCATTTGGAAGGGCAGCCCCTGCCAATCATTCCCCGCCAGCAAGTCGAGCGGGTCACCGGCCACACCACGAGCTTCGATGCCGGGCGCGGCTGCCCCTTCCAGTGCTCATTCTGTACAATCATCAACGTGCAGGGCCGCAAGTCGCGACGTCGGACCGCGGACGACATCGAAGCAGTGATCCGCGGAAACGTCGCACAGGGTATCTACGCCTTCTTCATCACTGACGACAATTTTGCGCGCAACAAGGATTGGGAGACTCTGCTCGATCGAATCATCGAGCTTCGCGAGAAGGAAGGCTGGAAGCTCAGCTTTACGATCCAGGTCGATACACTTTGCCATAAGCTGCCGAACTTTATCGAGAAGTGTGCAAGGGCCGGCGTCCGGCGGTGTTTCATCGGACTGGAAAATATCAACCCGGACAGTCTGCTGGGCGCCAAGAAGCGCCAGAATAAGATCACCGATTATCGCGAAATGATGCTTGCCTGGAAGCGGGCCAGGATCATGACCGTTGGCGGTTATATCCTGGGCTTTCCGAATGACACGTCGGCGTCGATCGTTCGCGACATCAAAATCATCCAGCGTGAGCTGCCGATCGACATGCTGGAGTTTTTCTTTCTCACGCCGCTGCCCGGCTCGGAGGACCACAAGACGCTGTATATGAACGGCGTCGCGATGGATCCGGACCTCAATAAATACGATCTGGACCATGTCACGGTTGCCCACTCGAACATGTCCAAAGCAGAGTGGGAGCGTGCTTATGAGCTGGCCTGGAATACTTACTACAGTTGGGAACACATCGAAACTGTTATGCGGCGTGCGGCGGCGACCGGTAACAGCGTCGGCAAGATCAAGACCTATGCTCTCTATTTCAAAGGCTACCATCCCATCGAGCACGTTCATCCGCTTGAGGGTGGCGTGCTCCGGCTAAAGAGCCGGCACGAGCGCCGCCCGCAGTTGTCGGTTGAACCGGCCTGGTTGTTCTATCCGCGCTATTTTGCGGAGACTGCGGTGAAGTTCGTGCAATGGGCGACGCTCGCGATCCGTCTCGAACGGCTCTCGCGCAAGGTCAAGAACGATCCGCATCGGCTCGAATATATGGATCAGGCGCTGACGCCATTGGCCAACGAAACCGAGAACCTCGAGTTGTACAAAACCAGGTCCAGCCAGGCATTTCTCGAACAGAGGCGACATATCGAAGAGGCGCAGAAGACCAAGGTCGCAGCGAAGTAATTTGACTGCGTTTCGGCGTTCCCCGAAATCCTTCCAGGGCAGGCGCCGCACAATCGAAATTCTCGCAGCAATTACTCGCTGCCGCCCAGCCGAAGACAGTAACGGGTCTTCCGCGTGATAGCTTTTCGTAGCGGTTGGAAGAGCCGTCGCCGGAACGTGCCGGTAGATAGTATCGCGCGAACTCAGACCACGCTCAGTTCTGCGCGTTCTGCGCCGTCACAACGGGAGCGCCCTTCAAACAGCGGCGGGCGGATTCGATCTCCGCCTCCGTCGCTCCCTTGCTGCGCGCCCAGGATTCTGCGGCAGCCGCGCTATATTTCGCGACGTAGTACCGAACCACCGAGCACGATACGCGATGGAGTAGGCCACCTTGCTCCGCAGCAACGGCGTTAGGGGTAAAAACCAGTAACACGGCCAAAATGCAAAATCCGGGCAGTCTCATGCTCGGTCAACCTCGTTCTAGAATGTCGGGGATTTATGCGTCTGAATGCCCCACGAGGTGTCCTTTGGCAACCTGCAATTCGGTCTGAAGGGTATGCAGAACGCTACAAAAGTTCCGCTTTTGGCGCGAAGTGCCAATTTGTTGGCTCAAGATAACAAGACCTCGCCATTGGGAGTGCCGTAGAGCTATTCACGCCTGCGTCGCGGTCGCGCGCTCGGCGGTTGCGGCGGGGGACGAACTGCCATGCGATCGCGACGCAGGACGTTCCCGGACATTGCGCGGGCTCCCCAACTGATCCGAAGCAGAATGTAGGCGATCCAGGACATTATGCCTGGAAGGGATCGCGTGCGCCTCTTG
>Ga0306921_10005004_pt1 | contig 13720 bp, 9 predicted proteins | sample sta12Cox44000080_FD_203760 | JGI IMG/M metagenome (GOLD analysis project Ga0306921, IMG submission 203760) | Lab enrichment of tropical soil microbial communities from Luquillo Experimental Forest, Puerto Rico - statoxic.12C.oxic.44.000.080 (v2)... | ecosystem: Environmental > Terrestrial > Soil... | reverse complement strand
GAACCAGCCGCCATTCTTGCCCTTGCCGTTGATCGAGAGATTGACGACGGGATCCATGACATCGGCGCCGACCCAGTTGGTGAAGAATATGTTCCAGCCGCCCTCCTTCGGCGGCTTCTGGCTGGCGCGGCGGGTCACGACCGTCTGCCAGTCGGTCGCCTGCACGTCGACCTTGAAGCCGGCCGCGCGCAGCAATTGGGCTGCGACGATCGGCTGGGCCTTCAGCGTCACGACATCGCCGGGTGCCATCAACACGACAGGCGTGCCGTCGTAGCCGGTTTCGGCGAGCAGCTTCCTGGCTTCCGCCACGCCATTGGCCTTGACGAGGGTTTCCGAACCGACATCGGAAGCCAGCGGCGTGCCGCAGACGAAGACCGCGCCGCAGACCCGGTAGTAGTCGGGATTGCCGACCAGCGCATCGAGCACGTCCTTCTGGTTCATCGCCAGGAAGGCGGCGCGGCGGATCTTCACGTTGTCGAAGGGCGGATAAAGGAAGTTCATCCGGCCGAGCGTCTGGAAGCCGAGCTTGTTCAACGTGTCGACCTTGATCTCAGGGTTGGCGGCAAGCATGGCAAGCAAATCCCAGGGCGGATTTTCCATGAAATCGATGTCGCCGGACTGCAGCGCGTTCACCGCGGTCTGCGCATCCGCCATCGTGATCCATTCGACGCGGTCGACCTTCACCACCTTGCCGCCCGAGGTCCAGCTCGGCGGCTCCTTGCGCGGAACGTAATCGGTGTTCTTGACATAGACGGCCTTGACGCCAGGCTGGAATTCGGAGGCCACGAATTTGAACGGACCCGATCCGATCTGTTCCTTGATCTGCTGGCCGGGCGGGGTCTCGGCGAGACGCTTCGGCATCATGAACGGCACCAGCGAAGACGGCTTGCCGATCGATTCCAGCACGAGACCGTAAGGCTCCTTGAGCTTGAGCGTGATGGTCCTGGCGTCGGTGGCCTCGATGCTCGCGGTGAAATCCATCAGCTTCTGGCCCATGCCGTCGTTGCGGCCCCAGCGCTTGAGGGAAGCCACGCAATCCTCCGCCGTCACCGGCGTGCCGTCGTGCCATTTCAACCCGTCGCGAAGCGTAAAGGTGTAGGCGAGCTTGTCGTCGGAGACCTTCCAGTCTGCCATCTGCGGCTGGATCTTGAAATTGGCGTCTTCCGAAAGCAGCGTGTCATAGACCATGTAGCCGTGATCGCGGGTGATGTAGGCGGTGGTGAAACCGGGATCGATCACGCGAAGGTCGGAATGCATCACCGCGGTGATGGTCGTGGCATCGGCCGGCTCGGTCACAGCCAATGCGCCCGAAAGCGTCACGAGCGCGATCATCGTTGCCATCACGGGACTTTTCCGTCGCAAGATCTGGTACATTCGTTTCTCTCCTGGCACCAAAGCGGTCAAAGACAGCTCATTCGGTGTGCATGCGGCACGTTATTTGGGCGGCGTAACGCGCTGTAACTCCACCAATATTTTAGACTTGCACTGACGCAATTGCTCGTCAACCGGACTTTTCGAGAAGACGAATACGACGAACCCATCGCGCCTATTTCACTTTACAAATCGATCGCCTCCTTCTCGTATGCAGCTTCTGTTTGCATCCGAGAGCCCCCCGCAATGAATCCAGCCAATCTTCCATTCGATTCCGAAGCCATGCTCCAAGGCTTGCGAAACTGGGTCGAATGCGAAAGCCCGACCTGGGACGCGGATGCGGTGGAAGCGATGCTCGATCTCGCCGCGCGCGACATGGCGATCATGGGCGCCTCGATCGAACGCATCGCGGGACGTCAGGGCTTTGCCGGCTGCGTCCGCGCCAAATTTCCACATCCGAAACGGGGCGAGCCCGGCATCCTGATCGCAGGCCATCTCGACACCGTTCATCCCATCGGCACGATCGAGAAGCTCAACTGGCGACGCGAGGGTAACAAGTGCTTTGGCCCGGGAATCTTCGACATGAAGGGCGGCAACTATCTTGCGCTCGAGGCAATCCGGCAGTTGGCGCGCGCCTCCTTCATGACCCCGCTGCCGGTCACCGTGCTGTTCACGCCGGATGAGGAGGTCGGCACGCCGTCGACCCGCGACATCATCGAGGCGGAAGCGGCGCGCAACAAATATGTGCTGGTGCCGGAGCCCGGCCGGCCGAACAATGGCGTCGTCACCGGTCGTTACGCGATCGCGCGATTCAATCTCGAAACGATCGGCAGGCCGAGCCATGCCGGTGCCACGCTTTCGTCCGGCCGTTCGGCCATTCGGGAAATGGCGCGCCAGATTCTCATCATCGACGGCATGACTACGGAGGACTGCACCTTCAGCGTCGGCATCGTGCATGGCGGCCAATGGGTCAATTGCGTCGCCACCACCTGCAGCGGCCAGGCGCTGAGCATGGCCAAGCGCCAGGCCGATCTCGACCGCGGCGTCGAGCGCATGCTGGCGCTCTCAGGCACCACCAACGAAGTGACGTTCAAGGTCACGCGCGGGGTGACGCGGCCGGTCTGGGAGCCGGATGGGGGAACCATGGCGCTTTATGAGAGAGCGCGCCACCTCGCCGGGGCGATGGGCGTGGAACTTCCGCATGGCAGTGCGGGCGGCGGCTCGGACGGCAACTTTACCGGCGCGATGGGTATCCCGACCCTCGACGGGCTCGGGGTACGTGGCGCCGATGCCCATACGCTCAACGAGCACATCGAGGTCGACAGCCTCGCCGAGCGCGGCCGCCTGATGGCGAGCCTGCTCGCTACCCTGGAGTGATCTCTGCCATGGCCAAACCTCACGCCAAAGCGGCACAAACCATTTCCCGCTCGGCGCCTTTCAAGACCATTTTGGCCCGTGCCGAAAAACGCAAGGGCGGACCGAAGGCGCTGCAAAAGCTGCTGCCGGGCAAGCCCGACATGAAGGCGCTGGAAAAGCTTGCTGACGACCGCTTTCTTGCCGAGATGACCAAGCGCGTGTTTTCCGCCGGGTTTGCCTGGAGCGTGATCGAGGCAAAATGGCCGGGCTTCGAGAAAGCCTTCCTCGGCTTCAAGCCAGCCAAGCTCGTCTTTCAACCCGACGATTTCTGGGACGGGTTATTGTCCGACACCGGCATCGTGCGCAACGGAGCCAAGATTAGCTCGGTGCGGGAAAATGCCGCGTTCGTGCAGGAGGTCGCCAAGGAGCACCGCAGCTTCGGCCAGTTTTTGGCCAAATGGCCCTCCTCCGACCAGATCGGACTGCTCGACCTGCTCGCCAAGCGCGGCAGCCGGCTCGGCGGCAATACGGGGCAGATGTTCCTGCGCTTCGTCGGCTGGGACGGGTTTGTCACCTCGCAGGATGTGGTCGCGTGCCTGCGCGATGCGGGCCTCGACATCGCGGAGGAAGTGAAGTCGAAGGGCGACCTCGTCAAGGTGCAGGCGCAGTTCAACGCCTGGGCCGAGGAAACCGGGCTGCCTTACGTGCATCTGTCGCGCATTTGCGCGATGTCGGTTGGCGAGAACCGTTCGCCTCACTAGGCCGGTCCGTCATCGCCGGCCGCAATGGCACGCGGTTTGCAGTCGCAACTCAAAGACGCAATGGCGTGTAACCGCCGTCGTTACGAGGAGCACAGGCGACGAAGCAATTCATTTCGCAAGGCAAAAATTCTGGATTGCTTCGCTTGCGCTCGCAATGACGGTGTAAATAGGATCGCGCAAATGTCGTTCCGGACCTGCGCCTTGCGCCGCATCCCGAATGACGCAACTGAGATGGACCATGCTCGGATATCTGTTTCGCCGCGTGCTGGCCGCGATCCCCGTGATGGGCGTGGTCGCGCTGTTCGTATTCCTCCTGTTGCGCGTGACGCCAGGCGATCCCGCCGCGATCCTCGCCGGCGACAACGCGACACCCGAACAGCTCGAACGCATCCGCACCTCGCTCGGCCTCAACGAGCCGCTTTACACCCAATTCTTCACCTGGATCGGCAAGCTGCTGCACGGCGATCTCGGCGTATCGCTGATCTCCAACGTTCCGGTCTTGAAAATGATCGGCCAGCGCGTCGAGCCGTCGATCTCGATTGCGATCTCGACCATCATCCTTTCCATCCTGATTGCCGTGCCGCTAGGAGTGATCGCCGCCTGGAAACACGGCACCTGGATCGATCGCTTCGTGATGGGATTGTCGGTGGTCGGATTTTCCGTTCCGGTTTTCGTGATCGGTTATGTGTTGATCCAGATTTTCGCCATCGACCTGCGCTGGTTGCCGGTGCAGGGATATCGCAGCATTACGGCAGGCTTCGGCCCGTTTCTTGAACGTCTCATTCTTCCGACCTGTACTCTTTCCTTCATCTACGTCGCGCTGATCGCCCGCATGACCCGCGCCGCAATGCTCGACGTGCTGGGCGAAGACTACGTCCGCACCGCGCGCGCCAAGGGCATCGGCGAAACCAGCGTGCTGCTTCGCCACGCGCTTCGCAATGCCGCCGTGCCCGTCGTCACCGTGATTGGCACCGGCTTTGCGCTTCTGATCTCGGGCGTCGTCGTCACCGAAAGCGTGTTCAACCTGCCGGGCGTCGGCCGTCTCACCGTGGACGCGGTGCTCGCGCGCGACTATCCCGTGATCCAGGCGATGATCCTTCTGACTTCGGGCGTCTATGTCGCCGTCAATCTTCTGATTGACGTCGCCTATACGCTGCTCGATCCCCGAATTCGTTACTAGACGCGAGGGCGCCGATGGCAGTCGAGACCCTCCCCGAACCCTCGATCCCGATCACGGCGCCGCTACGGCCGGGCCTGGGATTCCTCACCGCTACGCCGATCATCGCCGCTGCCACGGTCTGTCTTGCGTTCGTCATCACTTCCGCTGTCCTTGCCCCCTGGCTTTCGCCGCATGATCCGTTGCAGCTCGCGCCAGCCCTGCGGCTGAAACCGGCGAGCGCGCAATTTCTGCTTGGCACCGACGGCTACGGCCGCGATCTGTTGTCGCGAATTCTCTATGGCGGGCGGATTTCGCTCCTGATCGGCCTTGGCGCGGCCCTGTTCAGCGTCGGCATCGGGCTCGTGATCGGCCTCGTCTCGGGCTTCTTCAGATGGGTCGACGCGATCATGATGCGCGTGATGGACGGGCTGATGGCGATCCCGAGCATTCTGCTCGCGATCGCCGTGGTCTCGCTCTCCGGCGCCAGCCTGATGACGGTTCTGGTCGCGATCACCATTCCCGAAATTCCGCGTGTGGCACGCCTGGTGCGATCGGTGGTGCTCTCCGCGCGCGAGGAACCCTATGTGGAAGCCGCGATTTCGGTCGGCACGTCGCTGCCCAAGATCATGTGGCGGCATCTGATGCCGAACACGATCGCCCCGCTGATCGTGCAGGGCACTTACGTCTGCGCCTCTGCAATCCTGACGGAAGCGATCCTGTCGTTTCTCGGCGCCGGCATCAGCCCGGAAACCCCAACCTGGGGCAACATCATGGCCGAGGGGCGCGCGTATTTTCAGATCAAGCCGTCGCTGATCTTCTGGCCCGGGTTGCTGCTGTCGATCGCGATCCTTTCCGTGAATCTGATCGGCGACGCCGCGCGCGATGCGCTCGACCCACGCATGAGGCAGCGGGAGGGCGGGAAGTGATGTTGTTACGGGGCGACGAAGCAACAACGTCATTCCGGGATGGTGCGCCAGCACCAGACTTTGAATGCGCAATTGTGCATCGGGGAATCTCGTCATTGCGAGGGGCGGAGCGACGAAGCAAATCCAGACTGCCGCCACGACAAACACCCCTGGATTGCTTCGCTACGCTCGCAATGACGATGGAAAGAGTTGCTTAACATGTCCCCCGTCCTCGACCTCAACGGCCTCGTCGTCAGCCTCGGCAAAAATCCGAAAGGCGCGCGCATCCTCGATGGCGTCTCGCTTGAGGTACGCGAGCGCGAAACGTTCTGTCTCGTCGGCGAAAGTGGCTCCGGCAAATCCGTGACCGCCTTGACCGTGATGGGGCTGTTGCAAAAAAATTCGCTGCGGCCGACGGATGGCAGCATCAAGCTCGTTGGCGAAGAGCTGTTGACCGCGGGCGAGCGCCGTCTGCGGCAATTGCGTGCCACCACCATGGCGATGATTTTCCAGGAGCCGATGACGGCTCTCAATCCCGTGGTGCCGGTTGGACGGCAGATCGACGAGGTCTTGCGCGCGCACACCAATCTCGACGCCCGCGCCCGGCGGGCGCGAATCCTCGAAATGATGGAACAGGTGCGGCTGCCGGAGATCGAGCGAATCTTCGCGTCCTATCCGCACCGGCTGTCCGGCGGCCAGCGCCAGCGCATCATGATCGCGATGGCGCTGGTGCTGGAGCCGAAACTTCTGATCGCCGACGAGCCCACGACGGCGCTCGACGTCACCACGCAACAGCAGATCCTGACGCTGATCCGCGACCTGCAGCGCGACCACGGCACCGCCGTGCTCTTCATCACCCACGACATGGGCGTGGTCGCCGAAATCGCCGACCGCGTCGCGGTCATGCGCGCCGGACAACTGGTCGAGACCGGGCCGCTTGCCACCGTCCTGCGCACGCCTGCGATGGAGTATACGCGCAACCTGCTTGCGGCGGTGCCTAGTCTGGTGCCGCGCGCGAGCCGCACCGAATCAGGCGAGCCTGTGGTGCTGGAAGCAAACGCGCTCGGCAAGATCTATCGCGAGCGCTCCTTCTTCGGCCGCACCCGCGAAGTGGCGGCGGCCGAAGATGTCACGCTGACGCTGCGCAAGGGCCGCACGCTCGGCATCGTCGGCGAAAGCGGCTCCGGCAAATCGACGGTGGCGCGCTGTATCGTCCGCCTGATCGATCCGACGTCCGGCGGCATCCGTTTGGCCGGCCACGAAATCTCCGATCTTTCGCACCGCTTGTTGCAACCCCATCGCAGGAAAATCCAGATCGTGTTTCAGGACCCGTATCGTTCGCTCAATCCGCGCCTCACCGTGGGCGAGACCATCGCCGAAGGGCCGATCAATTACGGCGTGATTCGTGCGGAAGCGCTGGCGAAGGCGCAGGAACTGCTTGAGCTGGTCGATCTGCCGGCGGATTCAATTTCCCGCTATCCGCATCAGTTCTCCGGCGGTCAGCGCCAGCGCATCGCCATCGCCCGCGCGCTTGCGCTCGATCCCGACGTGCTGGTGGCGGATGAAGCGGTTTCCGCGCTCGACGTCTCCGTACAGGCGCAGGTTTTGGAGCTGCTCCATGAGATCCAGAACCGGCTCGGAGTAGCACTTCTGTTCATTACCCACGATTTGCGGGTCGCTGCGCAAATCTGCGACGATGTAGCAGTGATGCAGAAAGGCCGCATTGTCGAACAGGGACCTGCGGCGCGAGTCCTGACAAATCCGCAACAAGCCTATACCCGTGCCCTGCTTGACGCCGCGCCCGGACGAGGCTGGGATTTTGCCAATTTCCGGCCGGTGGCGGCAGCGGGTGCAAGCTGATCCTGACCCTATTATTCTGGATTGCTTCGTCGCTTTGCTCATCGCAATGACGGAGGGAGGCGGCATGCAAAATCGAATTACTCAATAACTTGCGCTTGTCGCAAGCCCGTTGCTAACGTTCGCGCGCAACTATCGAGACGAACCCATGCCCCGCATCGCCATTGGCGGATTCTTGCACGAGACCAATACCTTCGCGCCGACGAAAGCGACCTATGCCGATTTCGTGCACGGCGGAGGCTGGCCTTCGATGGCGCAAAGAAATGACGTGCTCAAGCTACGCAACATCAATGTCGGGATCGCGGGGTTCATCGGCGAAGCGGAGGCACGCGGCTGGGAACTGGTGCCGATGATCTTTGCGGCCGCGAGCCCTTGCGCCCATGTGACCCGAGACGCCTATGAGCGCATCGCCGGCGTTCTCGTCGATGATCTCAGGAATGCCGGCCCGCTCGATGCAGTTTATCTCGACCTCCACGGTGCCATGGTGAGCGAGCATCTCGACGACGGCGAGGGCGAGATCCTCGCCCGCGTGCGGCGGGCGATCGGAAATGACCTGCCGCTGGTGGCAAGCCTCGACCTGCATGCCAACGTCACGCCCGAGATGGTACGCCACGCGGACGCACTCATTGCCTACCGCACCTATCCGCATATCGATATGGCCGAAACGGGGGGCGCCGCAGCGCGTCATCTGGCGCTATTGCTTGCAACCAGGCAACGTCTGGCAAAAGCATTCCGGCAATTGCCGTTCCTGATCCCGATCAGTTGGCAATGCACCAACGATCAACCCGCCAGGGGCATCTATCAGAGGCTGGCGGCGATGCCGAGCGAGGCAGTGCCGACGCTGTCCTTCTGCCCGGGCTTTCCGGCAGCAGATTTTCCGCACTGCGCACCCAGCGTCTTCGCCTATGGCCGAACGCAGGCCGACGCGGACGCCGCCGCCGACCGACTCGCGGCAATCATCGAAAATCATGAGGACGATTTCGACGGTCGCATCCATACGCCCGACGAAGGCGTGCGGCTTGCGATGGAGCTCGCGAAGACTGCGAAAAAGCCCGTCATCATCGCCGATACCCAGGATAATCCGGGCGCCGGCGGCAATTCCGATACCACCGGCATGTTGCGGGCTCTGGTTCGTAACAACGCGGTCAATGCCGCGATCGGCGTCATCTGCGATCCCGCCTCCGCCAAGGCCGCGCATGCGGCCGGCCGTGGCGCCACCGTCAAACTCGCGCTCGGCGGAAAATCCGGAATCAGGGGCGATTCTCCTTACGAGGAGACGTTTATTGTCGAAAACCTGTCCGATGGAAAATTCGTGGCCCCGGGCCCGTACTTTGGCGGCCGCGATATGGACATGGGGCCATCGGCCTGCTTGCGGATCGGGGAGGTGCGCGTGGTCGTGAGTTCGTACAAGGCGCAACTGGCGGATCAGTCGATGTTTCGCTTTGTCGGTATCGAGCCGACGCAGCAGGCGATCCTGGTGAACAAGAGTTCGGTGCATTTCCGCGCCGATTTCGAACCGATCGCCGAAACGCTCCTGATTTGCGCCGCCCCCGGCGCGATGTCGGCCGATACCGCAGCCCTTCCCTGGACAAAACTCCGCCCCGGGATTCGTCTCAAGCCGAACGGCCCTGCCTTCGTCGCTCCCGAAAAGTTACCTTCACCCTCCCCCATCGGATAACAGCATGCCCAACATCGATCGTATCGACGCCTTCGCCGACGAACTCACCGCCATTCGCAGGGACCTGCACGCCCATCCCGAAATCGGGTTCGAGGAGGTGCGCACCTCCGGCATCGTCGCGGAAAAGCTCGCGCAATGGGGCATCGAGGTCCATCGCGGGCTCGGCGGCACCGGCGTCGTCGGCGTGCTCAAAGGCAAGGGCAACGGCAGCAAGCGGATTGGGCTTCGCGCCGATATGGACGCGCTGCCGATGGAGGAGAACACGAACCTGAGATGGCGCTCGACCATTCCCGGCCGCTTCCACGGCTGCGGTCACGACGGCCACACCACCATCCTGCTGGGCACGGCGCGCTATCTTGCCGAGACGCGCAACTTCGACGGCACCGTGCATTTCATTTTCCAGCCGGCCGAGGAAGGCCTCGGCGGCGCACGCGCCATGATCAAGGACGGGCTATTCGAAAAATTCCCCTGCGACGAAATCTACGGCCTGCACAACGCGCCGGACCTCAATCATGGCGAGCTTGCGATCCTGCCTGGGCCCGCGATGGCGGGCGCGGACTTCTTCGATATCACCATCAATGGTTACGGCGCGCATGGCGCAATGCCGGAACGCTCGAAGGACCCGATCGTGATCGCGATGGCGGCCACACAGGCGCTGCAATCAATCGTGTCCCGCAATATCACGCCGACCGATGCGGCGGTAGTTTCGATTACGCAGATCCATGCGGGCTCGGCCTATAACGTGATTCCGGGCGAAGCCAAACTCTCCGGGACCATGCGCGCCTTTTCGGATGAAGTGCGCGCACTGATGCGCGAGCGAATGCACGCAATCTGCGCCGGCATGGCGGCTGCGTTCCAGGTGGAGATCGACGTCGACATCCGCGATATCTTCGGCGTGCTGGTGAACCAGGAGGAGCACTCCAGCGTGGTTGCGGAAGTCGCCAAGACCGTTGTCGGTGCCAGCAACGTCAAGACCCGCGCGCAGCCCAAGATGGGCAGCGAGGATTTTGCGGACATGCTGCAGGCCGTGCCCGGCGCCTATTTCTGGCTCGGCCATGACGGCTCGGTGCCCGTGCATAACCCCGCCTTCACGCTCGACGACAAAATCTTGCCCGTTGGCGCCAGCATGTTCGCCCGCATTATCGAGGCTCGATTGCCGGCAGGCCGTCATGCATAACGCATCCCAAAATGAGGTCTCGGAACTGCACGATCTCTCTGCCGTCGACATGATCGCAGGATTTCGCGCCCGCCAATTCTCGCCGTCGGAAGTGCTCGACGACGTGCTGGCGCACATTGCGCTGTGGGAGCCGCACATCAAGGCGCTGTACGCGTTTGATCCGGAAGGGGCGCGCGTGCGCGCAAAACAATCGACCGAACGCTGGCAGAAAGGCGAACCGGCCGGTGCGCTCGACGGCGTGCCCGTCACCATCAAGGACAACATCGCGACCAAAGGAGTGCCGGTGCCGCTGGGCGCGGCGACCACTCAACTCACACCATCGGAGGCGGACTCACCGCCGCCCGCGCGCTTGCGCGAAGCAGGCGCGGTGATTTTCTCCAAAACCACCATGCCCGATTACGGCATGCTCTCGTCCGGCCTTTCGAGCTTCCATCCCCTCACCCGCAATCCCTGGGATCTCGGCAAAAACCCGGGCGGCTCCAGCGCAGGCGCGGGTGCCGCGTGTGCCTCAGGTTACGGCCCCCTGCATCTTGGCACCGACATCGGCGGCTCGGTGCGGCTTCCGGCATGCTGGTGCGGTATCGTCGCGCTCAAGCCGAGCCTGGGACGCGTTCCCGTCGATCCGCCCTATGTCGGCCGCGTCGTTGGACCGATGACGCGCACGGTCGACGACGCCGCGTTGATGATGAGCGTGATGGCCAAGCCGGATCGGCGCGACGGCATGAGCCTGCCGCCTGATAACATCAATTGGAAGGCGCTCGACAAATCGCCGCGAAAATTGCGCATCGGGTTGATGCTCGATCTCAGCGTCGGCCAGGCGCTGGAAAAAGACGTCCGCGATGTCGTGATAAAGGCGGCGAAGGCATTCGAAGGCGCAGGCGCCGTCGTCACCGAAATTAATGGCATCCTCACGCGCCAGATGCTTGATGGGCTCGACAATTTCTGGCGCGCGCGCCTGTGGGACGATCTTTCGCAGCTTCAACCGGCCGAGCGCGCCAAGGCGCTGCCCTATATCGTGAAATGGGCGGAGACGGCCGCGAAGTTGTCAGGCGTCGATGTCGTGCGCGGCTTCAACGCCACCATGGCGATCCGCGCCGCCGCTGGGAAACTGTTTGCCGATCTCGACTACGTGATCTCGCCGGTGTCGCCGGTGGTGAAGTTTGCGGCCGAGCTCGCCGCCCCGCTGAACGATCCCAACCGGCCGTTCGAGCACATCTGTTACACCGTGCCGTGGAGCATGGCGGAAAATCCGGCCATTTCGATCAACGGCGGATACGATGCCGCCGGTTTTCCGATCGGCGTACAGATCATCGGCCGTCGCTTCGACGACATCGGCGTGCTCGGCATGGCCAAGACGTTCGAAGGCTTGCGCGGCGAGCAGCGGCCGTGGCCGGGCGTGCCGAAGCAATAGCAATACCGGCTGCTGAGACAATCTGGATTGCTTCGTCGCTTGCGCTCCTCGCAATGACGAGGGGAGAGCCGCACTTTCCGTCATTGCGAGCGAAGCGACGCAATTCAGAATGTTTGTTGCAACCTGGCGGGGAGGCCTGAACGAAGGGAGAAAACCCCCATGCCCTACGAAACAATCAACTACGAGGTCGCCGAGCACATCCTCACCATTACCCTGAACCGGCCCGAGAAGCTCAACGCCTTCAACGCCACGATGCAGCGCGAACTGATCGCGGCGTTTGACGCCGCCGACCAGGACGACAACGTCCGCGCTATCATCGTCACCGGCGCAGGCCGTGCGTTCTGCGCCGGCGCCGATCTTTCTTCGGGCGCCGACACCTTCGATCGCGACGCCAGGCGCGGCGCCATCCGGCGCCTTGCCGACGGCCGGGTCGATTACAGCGACACAAATGTGCGTGATGGCGGCGGCCAGGTTAGCTTGCGGATTTTCAAATGCCTCAAGCCTGTGATTGCAGCCGTGAACGGCCCTGCGGTCGGCATCGGCGTGACCATGCAGCTTGCGATGGATATCCGCATCGCCTCTGAAGACGCGCGCTTCGGCTTCGTGTTCTCCCAGCGCGGAATTGTCCCCGAAGCCGCCTCGAGCTGGTTTCTGCCGCGTATCGTCGGCATCTCCCAGGCGCTGGAATGGTGCTACACCGGGCGGGTTTTCCCGGCGCAGGAAGCGCTCGCCGGGCGCCTCGTCAGCAAAGTGGTCCCGCCAGACCAGTTGCTGCCGACCGCGCGTCACCTCGCGCGCGAAATCGCCACCAAGACCGCGCCGGTCTCGATCGCGCTGATCCGGCAGATGATGTGGCGCATGCTCGGCGCCGACGATCCGATGGAAGCGCACAAGGTCGACAGCCGCGGCATCTACACCTGTGGCCGCTCGGACGACGTAAAGGAAGGCGTGATGTCGTTCCTGGAGAAGCGTCCGGCAAATTTCGAGAACAAGGTCTCTTCCGACATGCCCGATTTCTTCCCGTGGTGGGATGAGCGGGAGTATGAGTGAGAGGCGATCGCCCGTCTTGTCTGATGGCTTCATGGTTCGAGACGGTGCTTCGCACCTCCTCACCATGAGGGTCTCGCCGCTTGCTGTTCCTCGTCCTGAGGAGCGCGCAACCGCGCGCGTCTCGAAGGACAGGCCGCAAAGCCAGGCCATGGCCGCTTCATCGAGTGATCAACGCAACCCGGCCGATCGCCTTGCGATCGATTAGAAGCCGCATGGCTTTTGCGCAATCTTCGAGCGGCAGGCGATGGGAGATATGAGGGCGAATTTTACCCGCTTCCGCCCATTGCAACAGCGCACCGATTCGCGCTGCGCCGATATCGGGATTTCGCCGCGAAGCTTCGCCGGCACGAACGCCGAGTAGGCTCGCGCCCTTGATCAGCAACAGATTGGTGCGGGCAAGTCCGATGCCGCCGGTAAATCCAACGACAAGGACCCGCGCGCCGAAGGCGATGCAACGCAGGCTGTTCTCGAAAACCTCGCCGCCGACAGGATCGAACACCACGTCGGCGCCGCGGCCATCGGTAACGCGCTTGACGGCGTCGCGAAACGGCTCACGCGCGTAAAGCACGAGATGATCGGCGCCCTTCGACTTCGCGATTGCCAGCTTTTGCTCCGATGACGCCGCCGCGATCACGGTTGCGCCCAACAACTTGCCGATCTCGACAGCCGCGAGACCGACGCCGCCACCGGCGCCGTGCACCAGCAACACCTCTGCGGGCTGGAGATGGCCGCGATCGACCAGCGCGTGATGCGCGGTGCCATGGGCGGCAAGAAACGTCGCGCCTTCCGCAAAATCGAAATTCGACGGCAGCGGCGTCAGTTGTGACGGCGCAACGACGACCTCATCGGCATAGGCGCCGTGGCGCATTCTGACGATCACGCGATCGCCGATGGCTGTATCATCAACGCCGCGTGCGATCTCGGTCACTTCGCCGGCGGCTTCGACGCCCGGCGTGAACGGCAGTTCCGGCTTGATTTGATATTGCCCCGCCACC
>Ga0306921_10005003_pt1 | contig 13721 bp, 11 predicted proteins | sample sta12Cox44000080_FD_203760 | JGI IMG/M metagenome (GOLD analysis project Ga0306921, IMG submission 203760) | Lab enrichment of tropical soil microbial communities from Luquillo Experimental Forest, Puerto Rico - statoxic.12C.oxic.44.000.080 (v2)... | ecosystem: Environmental > Terrestrial >... | reverse complement strand
ATGTGAAATTCGAGCAGCTCGAGAAATCGGGCACCGTGAGTGTGGAGCTCGTCGAGTTGGCGGGTGGCGGCGACGTGCCTTGAACCACCCACGTACCAAGCATCGATGGCGTGGAAGAATTTCCGGTGGTGCCGGATGACGTACTAGTCGTCGGACCGAGTACGGTCGAGGTGCGCTCGACACCGCACGCCGCGACGCCGATTACGACGGCGAGTGAGCTCGACAGGAAGAGGAACCTTTTCTTCATGGCCGTTGTCATGGGTATCGGGCAACGCGCAGTCGGCCGATACCTGTCTACTTACACAATCGTCCCCGGTCCCACGCTTTCCGTGAGAGCCATGGACAAGCTCAAGAGTTTGCAAGCGAGCGCGGAGAGACTGCCGGGAAGCTTCACGAAGCTTGCCACGGTTGACGTCGAAAGTACAGCGTCTTTTTGCTCGTCGAGGACGAAAGTTGTGGCGCGCCTACGACAGTTCGTGTTGCGCCTACGACACTGTTGTTGAACAGTCGCCCGCCCGCGCGATGATCGCGTGCAGCACCGCCGGCGCAATGCGCGCGCCGATTGAAGCGGCGCCGACCGCACGCGGCGACGCAACCAGCGCGCGAAGCGCGCGGTTGAATCGCCACTTGCCGCCGAACGCGCGACGACGGTCGGCCGCCAATCCTGCATGCACGCCCGCCCATCCGCAGGCCAGCGATCGAAGCGCGGCGCCGGCCGCGAGCTCTCCGCCGCAGATCGCGAAGCGCAGTCCGTCGCCGGTCATCGGATCAATGAACCCGGCGGCATCACCGGCGAGCAGCAGGCCGTCGATCGCCGCGTCGCGGACGTCGACGGCCAGGGGTCCAAGAACGATGGGCGATCCGATCAATCGTGCGCCCGACGCGCGATCGCGGAGCATCGGATCGCCGGCCAGCGTGGTCTTCAGCAAGGTCGCCGGATCGCTCAGCGCAGTGTCACCAGCAAACGACGGTTTGACCAGGCACACGTTGGTCAGCGATCCCGGGATGGGCGCCACACCGATGTAGTGGCTGCGCCGCACATGCATCTCGCCGACCGTCAGCTGACTGACACCGCCCGGCAGGAAGTTCTCGAAGTAGGCGCCGATGGCCCATCGCCGGGGACGCGGCGGATGCTGCGCGAGACCGAGACCGAACGCGATCGTCGAGTGGCGACCATCTGCGGCGATCGTCACTCGCGCGGGAATCGGCAGCTCCCGGCGCCGACTACCTATCACCGCGCCCGCGACGGACTGCGAGCCCAGCCGTTCCGTGACGAGGGCACGGCGCACCGCGACGCCTGGTTCGAATTGACAGCCGGCATTCGTCGCCTGCTGCAGGAGCAGCCAGTCGAGCTCGCGCCGGGTCAACGCGCGCCCCGCTAACCCGCGTGGATACCGGCCCTGAATCATCCTTCCATCGCCGCCGGTCACCTGCATGCCCTCGACACGGAGGCTTCGCTGATCGATGCCGGCCGCAAGGTCGAGCGCACGCAGCCGCGCCAGCGTGCCGGGATTGATCGTGTCGCCGCACAACTTGTCCCGCGGGAACGTCGCGCGATCGACGATGCGTACGCGAGCGCCCGCGCGGGCGAGGATCGTGCCGGCAACCGAGCCGGCTGGCCCCCCACCCACGATCAAGACATCAAGCACCTACGCGCGTCCTATCACCAGCGCGCTGTTCTTCGATCCGAAGCCGAGGCAGTTGCACAGCGCGGCTTCGACACCGCTGACGCGTCCCTGATTGGGGATGACGTCGAGATCGCAGGCCGGATCGGCGTGGTGGAGGTTGATCGTCGGCGGCAGGAACCCCCGCGACAACGCGAGCGCGGCGCTCACCACGCCCGCGGCGCCGCTCGCGCCCTGCGGGTGGCCAATCATCGACTTGACCGAAGAGCCTGCCAGGCGATCGGCGTGCGCGCCGAACATCTGGCGGACGCACCGCGCTTCAACGGCGTCGTTCAGCACCGTGGAAGTCCCGTGAAAATTGACGTAGCCGATCTCTTCGCGGTGGCGGCCGGAGCGTTCGATCGCCAGCGTCATGGCCCGAACGATTTCGTCGCCCGCGGGCGCCATCTGCACGCGGTGGTACGCGTCACACGTGGAACCGTAGCCGTCGATCGACGCGTAAATCGTTGCGCCACGCGCGCGCGCGCGGTCCTCACGCTCGAGCACGATCATCCACGCGCCCTCGCCCAGCACGAACCCGTCACGCCCCCTGTCGAACGGACGCGAAGCTTCCGCGGGACGGTCGTTGTACGCCATCGACAACGCTTTCATGCGTGAGAAACCGAAAATCATGCCCGGTGTCACGCACGCGTCTGCGCCACCCGACAGGATGACGTCGGCGTCTCCGGCGCGCAGCAGCGCCGCGGCGTAGCCCATCGCGTCGGTCGAGCTCGTGCAACCGCATGACAGCACATGGCTCACGCCGTGCAACCGGAGCGAGATTGAAATCTCGCTGGATAACATCCCCACAATCGACACCGGGATCGCATAGGGCGTGACTTTCCTGCCGCGTTCGAGAAAGAAGTCGTGATAGTTCCGCTCGCCGACATCGATCCCGCCACCGCCGCTGCCGATCACGACGCCAGCGTTCGCCTCCGCAATCCCGAGTCCGGCGTCGGCCCACGCTTCGCGCGCGGCGATCACGCCGATGAGCGCGGTGCGCGAATACCGTTTCGGATCCGCGCGGTAGTTCTCGTCCCAGATGTCGTCGCCCGCCAACGCCGGCACATCGCCAGGAGTGACTCCAGTCACGGGAGCCGCGACCTGGCTGTCGAACCCGGAGGCGTCGAACTCGGTGATGGCACGCGTGCCGCTCTCGCCGCGGCTGATGTGATCCCAGAACCGTTCGCGGCCGACCCCGAACGGCGAGACGACGCCGATACCGGTGATCACGATGCGCGTCGAGTCGGGTGAAAACATAACGTTATAGTAGTCTGCGAATGGCAGGCCGGGCATTTGTCTGGATCGGCGGCGCGCTGTTCGTGATGTCGCTCAGCTGGTGTGTCTGGCTCTATGGCGTCGCGCTGAGCCGGTCGGCGCCGTTCGCGGGATGGGCGTCGCTCGTCGTCGATGCGGGACTCGTGGCGATGTTCGCGCTCCATCACAGCCTCTTTGCGCGAGAGGGGATGAAAGCATGGATGGGGCGCGTTGTTCCTCCGCCCTTGATGCGCTCGACGTACGTCTGGATCGCCAGCCTCCTGCTCACGCTCGTCTGCGTCGGATGGCAGACGATCGGCGGCGAGGTCTACAGATTCACGGGGCTTCTGGCGATTGCCCTGTTCGCGTGTCAGGCTGCAGGACTGTGGCTGACCGCACGAGGCGTGGCGAGGATCGATCCACTCGAGTTAGCCGGCATTCATTCCGCGGCGAACTCGCAGGGGCTTCAGGTGACCGGCCCCTATCGATGGGTGCGGCATCCCCTGTATCTGGGCTGGGCGTTGATGGTCTTCAGCGCCCCGCACATGACCGGCGATCGCCTGGCGTTCGCGATCATCACAACCGGGTATCTCGTCGCTGCGATCCCGTGGGAAGAGCAATCGCTTCGGCAGAGCTTCGGCGACAGTTACGATCGCTACGCGAGCGACGTGAGGTGGCGGATGATCCCGTTCATCTATTGAAGCGCGTATCCTCGTCGTCGCCGCCGGTATACGTGCGGCCGGCGGGTGCGCCCTTCTCGATGAAGACCATCGAGTGCTGCGACGGGATGTCGAACTTCTTCCCGCATGTCTTGCACGTGACCGCGTCGTCGACACGAACCATGTAGTCGCGCAACTTGGCGTAGAGCGCGCGATCGCGCTCGTCCGCGCCGCCCGGCAGACGATCTTTCTTGATATTCACAACCCAGCGCATCTGATACTCGTTGACGCGCTTGCAGCGCGGGCAGCTCAGCCTGTCGGTGCGGGTTTCGTTCCTGCGGGTGAAGAAGTCACGTTCGTCGAGCGACATGGCCCGATCATAGCAGGTCAGGTATGCTCTGGAACCTCCATGGCGACTGAACCCGAACGCACCTATCCGAGTGAATTGCCGGTTCTCGCGCTGAGGCAGACCGTCGTTTTTCCTCTGACGATTCAGCCATTGGCGATCAACCGGCCGATGTCGGTCGACGCGGTGAATCATGCGCTTGCCGGAGACCGGCTCGTCTTCCTTACGCTCCAGAAGGACGAGGCGGACGAACCGAAGGAATCGGATCTCCACATGATCGGAACGGTCGCCGCCATTCGCCAAATGGCCAAGGTGCCTGGCGGCGGCATCCACGTGATCGTCGAAGGGCTGATGCGTGCGAAAGCCGATCAGTTCACCAGAAGCGGCGTCGCGCTTCGCGCCATGGTCTCTGCCGCTCCGGAGTCAGCTGACAAATCGCTGGAAATCGAGGCGTACGTTCGAAGGCTCCGCGAGCTGATCGATAGAGCCCTGTCGATTGCCACCGGCCTGTCGCAGGATCTGCGAGGCCTGGTCGCCGGCATCGACGACCCGCTGCGCCTCGCCTACTTGCTGTCGAGCCTGATCGATTTAAAAGCGGACGAGAAGCAGAAGATCCTCGAGCAGAACGTGCTCACGGCAAAGCTCGAGGCGGTCGCGAATGCGCTCGGGCGGGAAATCGCGCTGCTCGAGATGAAGAGCAAGATCGAGTCGGCCGCGCAGCAGGAAATGACCGATGCGCAGCGGCAATATTATCTGCGGCAGCAGCTCAAAGCGATTCAGGACGAGCTCGGCGAAGGCGAAAAGAACGAGCTCGGCGAGTTGCGTTCGCGCATCGCGGCGGCGAAGCTGCCGGATGCCGTCGGCGCGATCGCGTCGAAGGAAGTGGAGCGTCTCGAGCGGATGTCTCCCGCGTCGCCCGAGTATCAGATGATTCGCACCTACTTCGACTGGGTGCTCGACGTTCCGTGGTCGTCGACAACTGAGGATCGTCTCGATCCCGTAGCCGCGCGACAGGTCCTCGACCAGGATCACTACGATCTCGACAAGGTGAAGGAGCGCATCGTCGAATACCTCGCGGTGCAGAAGTTGAAGTCGAGGGGCGCCCCGAGCGGCGAGTCGAGGGGTCCGCAAATCAAAGGCCCGATTCTGTGCTTCGTAGGGCCACCCGGCGTCGGCAAGACGTCGCTCGGACAGTCGATCGCGCGCGCGATGAACCGCAAGTTCGTGCGCATCTCGCTGGGCGGCGTCCGCGACGAAGCGGAAATCCGCGGACATCGCCGGACCTATATCGGCGCCATCCCCGGCCGCATCGTGCAGGCGCTGAAACAGGCTGGTGCGATGAACCCGGTGTTCATGCTGGATGAAATCGACAAGATCACCGCGGGCGGCTTCCAGGGAGACCCGGCGGCCGCGCTCCTGGAAGTGCTCGATCCATCGCAGAATCACTCGTTCCGCGATCACTACCTCGAGATCAACGTCGATCTCTCACGCGTGCTGTTCATCGCGACCGCCAACCAGCTCGGGACGGTTCACCCGGCGCTCCTCGATCGCATGGAGATCATCTCCCTGGTTGGCTACACCGAGGAAGAGAAGGTGCACATCGCGCGGCAGTACCTGATTCCGCGGCAGCTCGAGGAAAACGGACTCGCGGCCGAACAGATGGCGATCGACGACGAAGCCGTTCGACGAATCATCACGCAGTACACGCGCGAGGCCGGCGTTCGCAACCTCGAGCGGCAGATCGGAGCAGTCGCGAGGAAAATCGCCGCGCGCGTCGCCGGGATTGAGGCCGACGATACCGGCGCCGCCACGCGCACGCAGGTGACGGCCGCAACCGTCGCCGATTATCTCGGACCGCCGAAGATTCACGACGAAGTCGCTTTCCGCGTCTCGCGGCCCGGCGTCGCGACCGGCCTCGCGTGGACCGAGAGCGGCGGCGATGTATTGTTCATCGAGGCCAGCCTGCTGCCCGCCGGCCACGGCAACATCACCCTCACCGGTCAACTCGGCAACGTGATGCAGGAGTCGGCGCGGGCAGCGGTCAGCCACATTCGATCGAGTACGCAGCAGCTCGGCGTCGCAACCGATTTTCTCGACAGCCACGATCTCCACATCCACGTGCCTGCCGGCGCGATCCCGAAAGATGGTCCGTCGGCCGGAGTGACGATGGCGACGGCGATCGTGTCGGCGTTGCGCAACCAATCGATCAAGCAGGATGTCGCGATGACGGGGGAAATTACACTGAGCGGTCTCGTGCTGCCCGTCGGCGGCATCCGCGAAAAGGCGCTCGCCGCGCGGCGTCACGGCATCAAGATCATGATCCTGCCCGCGCTCAATGCGCCCGACCTGACCGAATTGCCCGCGGAGGTGCGCAGCAGCATGCACTTCGAACCGGTCTCCACGCTCGAAGAAGCGCTCAACGTCGCGCTGCCGAGGGTATTAGTGTCGCAAAAGTGAAGATCTAATCAGCAAATCGAATCCGCGATCCTCATTCCGCCATCCTCAATGCTGATTGTCTTCTACGTCTCCGGCCACGGTTTCGGCCACGCCTCGCGGCAAATCGAACTGATCCGAGAACTGCGCGCGCAGCGTCCCGACGTCCGGATCGTCGTCCGGACCGCCGTGCCACGCTGGATGTTCGCCCCGATCGCGGATGCGGCCGTGGAGATTCAGGAACTCGAAACCGATCCCGGCGTCGTGCAATTCGACAGCATCAGTCTCGACGAAGCCGAAACGGTACGGCGTGCGGCGCGATTCTTTGCGGCCTTCGACCACCGGGTCACCGTCGAGGCTGCACTGATTCGCGGGCTTCGGGCACGCCTGATCGTCGGCGACATCCCGCCCCTGGCCTGCGCCGCGGCGGCCCGTGCCGGCGTGCCGTGCGTGGCGGTGGGGAACTTCACATGGGACTGGATCTACAGTGTCTATCCGGCGTTCGATCAGCTCGCACCGGAGGTGATTCCTGCGACCCAACGTGCGTATGCCACGGCGACGAGCGCATTGCGGCTGCCGCTGCACGGGGGCTTCGCGCCAATGGCTGGTGTGATCCACGACATCCCTTTGATCGCGCGAAAATCGAACCGCGACGCTGCGGAGACGCGGCGCAAGCTCGGCCTCGATTCAACGCGTCCGATCGTGCTGACTTCATTCGGACGGTATGGCGCCAACTTGCCGATCGAGTCGCTGCGACAGGCTGGCCGCCTTACTGTGCTCGACGTTCCGCGCGAGCCGCCTGCGGGACTGCTCTACCAGGATCTCGTCGCAGCCGCCGATGTGGTCATCAGCAAGCCGGGGTACGGGATCGTGTCGGAATGCGCGGCGAACGGCACCGCGCTGCTCTACACGTCGCGCGGGCGCTTCATCGAATACGACGTGTTCGTCGAAGAGATGCCGCGCCTCCTCAGGTGCCGGTTCATCGCTCAGGACGATCTGCTCGCCGGCCGCTGGGACGAGTCGATCGAGAGGCTCCTCGCGCAGACGCCGCCGCCGGCACAGCCCCGGATCGACGGGGCGTCCGTGGCCGCACGCGAACTGATCGCGATAGCTGGCGCGTGACAGGCGCACGCGCTAGGATTCACGTCGAACCCGCCGGACAGATGGAGGTCTCCCTGTTCAACCATCGCACGGTATTCATGCATCTGGCTGCTGTCGTCCTGCTGTTGCCGTTGGCCGCGACGGCGCACGCTCAAGGACGATCGACGACGTTCGCGGTCACCCGTTCGGCTGGAGATCTGCGCACCGCGGACCAGATCATCGACACGATGATTCGGGAACGCACGTTAGTGGTGCGCTCTGTTGAGCGCGACGCGTTGCTCCCGGATCGCGTCCACGAGCGACTCGATCAGTTCATGAGCGGCGTGCGGGTTGTCGGCGGCGACCTCCGGCGGCAGACGGCGCCGGACGGGACCGTGTCCGTGTTCGGAACGCTCCACACCGAGCTGACGCTGGATCTCACACCTCGACTCGCCGGCGATGCAGTCCGTGCGGCCATCGCGTCGGCTGCTGGCGGAGAGGCCACCGGACCAGATCCCGAGCTCGTCATCCTTCCGCTGTCCGACGGCTATCACCTGGCATATCGGGGTCAGGCGATCGCGGGACTCGAGATCCTGAACGTGTTCGTCGACGCGAACTCGGGCGGCCCGCTGCAGCAATTCAGCGATTTCATCAGCGACGTCGGCAAAGGCACGGGTGCTTACGGCGATCTGAAGAAAGTCAGCGCCAAGGCGATGTCCGGCACGTTCGTGACCGACGACGTCTTGAGGCCGACTGACATCACGACGTACGACATGAAGGGAAATCTGACGCGTCTCTTGTCGATTCTCAACGTCCAGACTGCCGTCGCCGCGAGCGATATCGCCAGCGATACCGATAACGACTGGACGGACTCCACGGTGGTGGACGCTCACGTCTACGCCGGCTGGTACTACGACTATCTGGTAAAGCGCCTCGGGCGCCGCGGCACCGATAACAACGATCTGCGGATGGCGGTGTTCACGCATCCCGTGCGGCTCGCCGACCTCGGATCGGCAGTGCCGGCCGTCGTTGGCCAGTACTACCTCAACGCGTTCGAGTGCAACACCTGCGGTCCCAACGGCCGCGGGGCCGTCGTGTTCGGCGAGGGCGCGCCGCGCAATACGGTGATTCCCGGCGTCGAGGTCAAGCCGTTTTCCGCCGCGCTCGACGTGGTCGCGCACGAGCTCACGCACGGCGTGACCGGACACTCTGCCGGCCTGAACGGCTTCCAGTACAGCGAGGCCGGCGCCCTGAACGAAGCGTTCTCCGACATGTTCGGCGCCGCCACGGCGTTCTTCTATCTCCCGCCCGGGAACGCGCCGATGCAGGCGTCGTACCTCGGCGGAAAGGATTTGTCGGTGCCGTCTGGCGCGCTCGGACGATCGCTGTCCAACCCCCGGTCGACGGGCGATCCCGATCACTACACGCAGCGGTTCGTGGGCGGCGATCCTCACTACAACTCGACGATCGCCAGCCACGCGTTCTATCTCGCGATCGAAGGCGGACGGAACGCCACATCCGGCCTGTCGGTGCAAGGCGTCGGCGCCGCGAATCGGGAGCAGATCGAGAAGGCGTTCTTCCGGGCGCTGACGTCGCTGATGCCGTCCAGTTCGACGTTTGCCCTCACCCGTGCCGCGACGATCCAGGCGGCCCGCGATCTCTACGGAGCGGGCAGCGCCGCGGAAGGCGCCGTCACGCAAGCGTGGGACGCGGTGGGCGTCCAGCCGCGTACACTGCCGACGGCCGCGCTCCTTCCCAACCCTGCGATCCCATCCACGGCCGTCTGCACTGGTCTGGCCAACCCGCATTGGTTGCTGGGTGTCACCACATCGGCTGGATCGAGCAGTCTCCGAGTCACCCAATGGGCGCTCGACTTCTTCGATCACACCGGGGCGCTTCAGGATCACGAAATGTTTTCAGGGACGGCCTTTGCTCAGGCCTTCAATCAGTGCGGCCCCGGAAACGCCAACGTGATGGCCCAGACCGACGCCTGTTCGACCTTCTGCGTCGACTTGCGTGGAGACACGAACGGCGCCGCGCAGGTCACGTTCAATGCGGTCGACGCATCGGGACAGCCGATCGTCTTCAGCAGTCCTCGAATCGCCTTGCTCCCCAGGTAGGGCTCCGATCATGAACACTCGATCGACGGCCGTCCTGCTCGGCATTGCCATCATCTTCAGTTCAACGCACGCGGACGCGCAGCCGGCTCACTGGACCGATCGCGGCTACGTCAACGTCAACGGCTGGTTTCAACCGACGTCGAGTTTCTCGGATACCGTGCGGCCGACCGATTTTGTCGAGGCGTCGGTGATCGACACGACGTACAAGACCGGTTCCGTCCCGGGCTTCGAGGCAGAGGGCGGCATTCGACTGTGGCGGAACCTGGCCGCCGGCGCTGGCGTGTCATGGTTCTCGAAGGAAACCACCGCGTCGATCTCCGCACAGGTTCCACACCCGTTCTTCTTCAACAAGCCTCGAGCCGTGTCCGGCGACGCCGCCAGCCTCACGCGCGATGAAACAGCCGTGCACGTGGACGTGTTGTGGATGGTGCCGCTGGCGGACCGGTGGCAGCTTGCGCTCTCCGCCGGGCCGTCGTGGTTTTCGGTCGGTCAGGACCTCGTCAGCGATGTCGCCGTTACGCAGACCTATCCGTACGACACCGCCACATTTGCCAACGCGACCACGATTCACCGGAAAGGATCGAAGGCGGGATTCAATGCCGGCGGGGACGTGAGCTACCTGCTGCGTCCGCACATCGGGCTAGGCTTCGGCGTGATGTTCTCGCACGCCTCGGTCCCGCTCGATGATACGCTGACCGTCGATGCAGGCGGCGCCCACGTCGGCGGCGGCCTGCGCGTTCGTTTCTGAAGGAGCATCCCATGTTGTCCCGACGATCGTTTCTCTGGCTCGCCGGCGCGGCCGGCCTCTCGACGGCATCGGTGTCGGCCCAGCGTGGACGCGGCGCCGACGTGCCAGCCGGTCCACTGCCGCCGAGCATCGCCGGGCTGAGCTCGATGCGCAGCCTCGCCAAGCCGATCACCGCCGACGAACGGCGCGCCAGGCTCGAAAAAGCGCGGCGTTTGATGACGGAACAGAAGATCGACGCCATCATTCTGGCGGGCGGCACCTCGCTCAACTACTTCACCGGCATCCGCTGGGGCAACAGCGAGCGACTCACAGCCGTCGTGATCCCGAAGATCGGCAACCCGTACATCGTCACGCCGGCGTTCGAGGAGGATCGCACGCGCGAGCAGCTCGCGGGCGGACCGGTCGAGCACACCGACGTGGCCATCTGGCAGGAGGACGAGAGCCCGTTCGAACGGGTCGCGACCGGGTTGAAGGAGCGCGGCATCGCGTCGGGACGGATCGGCATCGAGGAGACGTCGAAGTTCGTCTTCGCCGACAGCATCGCGGGCGCCGCTCCGGCCATGAAGATAGTCAGCGCGACACCGATTGTCGCCGGCTGCCGCATGATCAAGACGGCGCACGAGCTCGACCTGATGCGCGTCGCGAGCCAGGCGACGTTGAAGTGCTACGAAGCCGTGTTCAGGGCGCTGAAGCCGGGCATGACGCAGAACGACGTCAGCAGTCTGATTGGCGCCGGCTACAGCCACCTCGGGTTCCCTGGATTCGCCAGCATCCAGGTCGGCGAGTACACCGCGCTGCCGCACGGATCGATTACACCGCAGACGATCCGCGAGGGCACAATCATCATGATCGACGACGGGTGCACGGTGGAGGGTTATCAGTCGGACATCACGCGCACGTTCGTGCTGGGCAAGGCGACGGACAAGATGAAGAAGGTGTTCGAGATCGTGCACCAGGCCCAGACCGCTGCGCTCAAGAGCGCGAAGCCTGGCGTCCCGCTCGAGTCGATCGACGCCGCCGGCCGGAAAGTCGTCGTCGACAACGGCTATGGCCCCGGCTTCAAGTACTTCACCCATCGTCTCGGACACGGGATGGGGATGGACGGGCACGAGTGGCCGTACCTGGTGAAGAACAACATGTTCGGCTGGGAGAAGGCGCTGACACTGCAACCCGGCATGGTGTTCAGCGACGAGCCGGGCGTTTACATCAAGGGCGAGTTCGGCGTGCGTCTCGAGGACGACATGCACATCACCGAGAACGGAGCCGAGCTGTTCACGCCGCAGAGCCCGTCGATCGAAGACCCGTTTGCGACAACGTAGATCTCGATCACTTGGACATTCACTGTCACGCTGCAATCGAGCCCGCGGTTTTCGTACAGGAGACAAGGAGTTCAGGAGGGCGAAGGCTGACTCAGACCCGCGCAACCGGTGTCCCACGTGTCGGAGTTCGGCGGGCGCCGCGCCGAACTGCACAGGGCAGCTCCTGATCTCCTAACCTCCTGTTAATTTCGTCAGTCTGTCGTCGCACGCAGATCGGACGCGTGTAAGAAAGCCGCAAGGCGGCGCGGGCAATTGCGAATTCGGTGCTACTCTGACGTCGGAGCCCAGTGACATGATCCGGACGTTCGCACCGCGACTTGCCCGAATTGCGTTCATTCCACTGATCCTGACAATTCAGCCGGCCGACGCCTTGGCCGCGCTTGGCGGAACCGTGAGCTCGGTCGACTCCGATCGCGTGCACGTCCAGGGCGCGCTGATGCGAATTGTCCAGAACGGCCCCGTCGCCATGCACGAGCTGCGTTCTTCCTCCGGCACGATGATCCGCGAATACGTGAACTCCTCCTCGGGCACCGTGTTCGCGGTTGCGTGGGACGGCCCGTGGCTTCCTGATCTCCGGCAGGTGTTCGGCGATCATTTCGATCACTATCAAGCCGCAATGCGCAGCCGGCAGCAGAGTCGAACGGCGCGCGGCGTGGTGGCGATCGACGATGGCGGGCTCGTCGTGCAGATGAGCGGTCACCCGCGGGCATTCGTCGGGCGGGCGTACCTCGCCGGCTCGCTCCCGGCGGGCATCCAACTCGAAACGATCCGGTAACCGCGAAACGATGATGCGTCTACTGCTGACAGGCTTCCTCCTTATCGCTGTTGCCTCGCCCAAGTGCGGCGATTCATCGTCCTCGGACAGTTCGTCGGCGCCGCTGATGAATTTCCAGTCGATCACCGTGAATGCCGGGCCGGCCAACAACTACTTCAACGGCGCATTTACGTCCGTGACGGTGTGCGCTCCGGGTCAGTCGACGTGTCAAACCATCGACGGGATCCTCGTCGATACCGGATCGACAGGCTTGCGGGTCCTCGCAAGCAGTCTGACCCTCTCGCTCCCGCAGCAGGCCGATGCGACCGGCGCGCCCATTGCCGAGTGCTTCCAGTTCCTCGACGGCTTTACGTGGGGCCCTGTGCAAACGGCGGACGTCAAGATGGGTGGCGAACAGGCGAGCAGCATTCCCGTGCAGGTCATCGGCACGGCGGGTCTTCCGGCCATTCCGGCCGCGTGTGCCAACTCGGGGACGCCCGAGAACACGCTCGATTCGCTCGGCGCGAACGGCGTCCTTGGCATCGGACTGTTTCGTCAGGACTGCGGAGCGGGATGCGCCGACACCGGATCATCGAACCCCGGCCTGTACTATGCGTGCCCGTCCGCCGGCTGTCATAGCATCGCGCAATCGCTGGCGCGCCAGGTGCTCAACCCGGTCTGGCTGTTCGCCACCGACAACAACGGTGTGGCGATCCAACTTCCGTCGCTCCCCACCGGCGGCTCGGCGACCGCCTCGGGCATGATGGTGTTCGGCATCGGTACCCAGACCAACAACGCGCTCGGGTCAGCGAAGGTGCTCACCGTCGACGCCAATGGCGACTTGTTGACGAGTTACGGCAGCCAGACGTATAGCGGCAGTTACATCGACTCGGGTTCGAACGGGATTTTCTTTCTCGATGCAAGGACGACGGGGCTGCCGCTCTGCACGCAGAGCACCGATTTCTACTGTCCGGCGTCGTTGTCGGCGCAGTCGGCGACTATTCGCGGGATCAACGCTGTCAACAGCCCGGTCAACTTCAACGTCGGCAACGCGGACGCGCTCAACGGACGCTTCACCGCGTTCAGCGAGGTCGCGGGGCCAAACCCTGGCGCCTTTGCGTGGGGGTTGTCGTTCTTCTTCGGCCGGACGGTCTTTACGGCCATCGAGGGGCAAGGGACTCCTGGCGGAGTCGGACCGTACTTCGCGTTCTGATATTGCCTATTCCTTGATGCAGGTGACGAGCGACCAGATCCGCGGGATGTTCACCTTTTCGATCGAGACCGGTTTCAGGCTGGCCTGAACGAGGAAGGCCGGAAGGTCCAGATCGGACTTAAAGCCGA
>Ga0306921_10005002_pt1 | contig 13721 bp, 13 predicted proteins | sample sta12Cox44000080_FD_203760 | JGI IMG/M metagenome (GOLD analysis project Ga0306921, IMG submission 203760) | Lab enrichment of tropical soil microbial communities from Luquillo Experimental Forest, Puerto Rico - statoxic.12C.oxic.44.000.080 (v2)... | ecosystem: Environmental > Terrestrial >... | reverse complement strand
ACCCTGCATGTCGCGCAAGGCGTCGAGATGGGTCGCCCCAGCGATATCGAGGTAGAAGTTACTCAGACCGGAAAGAAGTTGACGCCACGCGTCAGCGGTGCGGCGGTGAAAGTGTTCGAAGGGGTGATCAGCACCTAGGTTCACGCGGGCGATTTTTCTAATCCGTCTTTAGCGTCTTGCGGCAGGCGTCCAGAATTCCGTTCACAAAACTGCGAGCTTCTTCCGACGAGAATTTCTTGGCCAATTCCACCGCTTCGTTGATGACTACCTTGGGCGGCGTATCGCTGGCCTGCATTTCGTGCAAGGCGAGGCGCAGGATGGCCCGGTCGATAGCAGATATCCTCTCGGGACGCCAGTTCTCCGCGTGCTTCGCGATCGTTTCGTCCAATTCCGTCGCGGCATGCGCTGCGCCCTCGAACAACTGATTCGCAAACACGCGCGTCTGGTCGGCTGCTTTCGCGCCTTTCCAGAACTTCGTTTCCAGTCTCGCCAGATCCTGCTGGCTCATCTCCCACTGGAAGAGCATCTGCATCGCGAATTCGCGGGATTTGCTTCGTAGGGACACGTTATTTGCGCCGCCCGCCCGTCGTGGCCATGGCGCGGCGCCGAAGTTTCCTCACCAGATGGCCCATTTCCATCGCAGCGAGTCCGGCTTCCGCTCCCTTGTTGCCACCTTTCAAGCCGGCGCGGTCAATCGCCTGTTCGAGCGTGTCGCAGGTCAGCACACAAAACATAACGGGCACGCCAGTTTCCATTTGCGCCAATTGCAAACCTCGCGCCGTTTCGGAACACACATAGTCGTAGTGCCCTGTTTCGCCGCGCAAAATACAGCCAATGGCAATAAGCGCGTCGTAGCGTCCCGTTTCCGCCAGTTTCTTGGCCGCCAGCGGCAACTCAAAAGAGCCAGGAACATGCACGACGTCCAGGTCCTTGCCGGTCGCTCCCGCACGCGTCAAAACATCGACGGCCCCCTGCAGCAGCCGCTCGGTGATGAAACTATTAAACCGGCTCACAACTAAGCCAAACCGCAACCCCGCCGCACTCCATGCACCTTCGACTTTTCCGTGTTGCAGATTGTCCGCCATTCGAATATTCATTTTCCCTGGAATTTCGCCGCGCGCTTCTCGAGAAACGCTTTGGTCCCCTCGCGCATGTCTTCCGTCGCACAACACAGCCCAAACAATGTCGCCTCCAAAAACAATCCCTCTTCCTCTGGCATCTCGACCCCTCGCTCGATGGCTTCCATGCAGTACTTCACGGCCAGCGGCGCCTTCTCGATGATCTTTTTGGCCATGCCCTCGGCACAAGGCAACAATTCCGCCGGCTCATAAATGTGATTCACCAAACCAATCCGTTGCGCCTCTTCTGCGCTGATCATTTCACCGGTCAGGCAAAGTTCGTGCGCCATGCCCTTGCCACAAAGGCGCGCCAATCGTTGCGATCCTCCATAACCCGGAAGTATCCCCAGCTTGACTTCCGGTTGTCCGAGTTTCGCGGCTTTGCTTGCCAGTCGAATCGAGCAACTCAGCGCCAATTCGCAACCGCCGCCCAGCGCGAAGCCGTTGATCGCACAGATGGAAGGCTTTCCGATCGTCTCCAACAGATGAAACACGCTTTGCCCGTACAGCGAAAATTCCTTTCCATTCACAGGTGTCTGCTGCGCCAGTTCATTGATGTCTGCGCCTGCCACAAAGGCCTTTTCTCCGGCTCCGGTCAGAATCAGCACGCGCACCGAGCCATCGTCTCTCGCGTCCAGCAACGCGTGATGCAGTTCTTCGATCGTTTTGCGGTTGAGTGCGTTCAGCACTTTTGGCCGATTAAAGGTAATGAACGCGATGCCGTCCCTTTTCTCGTACAGCAGGTTCTCGTAGGCCATTTCTCCAATCCTCACAAGCTCATCGGCTTTGGATTCGCCGGATCCGCGTAATCGTAAAATCCCCGGCCCGTTTTCTTGCCATGCCAGCCTGCCAACACCATCCGTTTCAGCAAAGGGGGCGCGGCAAAGCGCTTTTCTTTGAATTCGTCGAACATGATCTGCGAAATGTAGTAGGTGGTGTCGAGTCCGACAAAATCGAGCAGCGTAAATGGACCCATCGGATAGCCGCACCCGAATTTCATTGAATTATCGATATCCACCACCGACCCCACGCCTTCTTGCAACGCACGGATGGCATCCAGCAAATACGGCACGAGTAGCCGGTTCACGATGAATCCTCCGCCATCATTCGCCCGCACCGGCGTTTTGCCGAGCTTGGCCCCAAACGTCACCATCTCTTCGTAGACTGCCGGGTCCGTGGCGATCGTTTTCACCACTTCCACCAGCTTCATCACCGGGACCGGATTGAAAAAGTGCAGGCCGACGAAACGCTGAGCCCTCCTCGTAGCCGCGGCTATTTCGGTGATGGTCAGAGACGAGGTATTACTTGCGAAGATCGTATGCAAAGGGCAAAGCGAATCGAGCGAAGCAAACAATTCCCGTTTCGCCGGCAATTGCTCGATGATCGCTTCCACGACTACGTCGCAGTCCTTGAGCTCATCGAGCGACGTAACGCCCTTGAGCCGCCCGCGGATTTCCCCCCTGGCCGCTTCCGTGACCGTGCCTTTCTCCACGAGCCTTGCGAGGTTCTTCTCGATTCCCTTCAATCCCTTCTCGACCAGCTCCGGAGTCACCTCGCGCACCACGGTCGGGAACCCCGCTTGCGCGCTCACTAGCGCGATTCCGGAGCCCATCAAGCCACACCCCACGACACCGACTTTTCGAATCGTCATCCTCTTTCCTCTCTGCAACTCCGGAACGGGCGGGAGGACTACCCGTCAGAGTGTACCAAAGACAGGTCATCCGCGTGGCGCGCCAACGCCCGACGAACACCCGCGGTTTCTAGGGATTTCCAGCGGCTAATTTCTTGCCGCTTCCACAATCATCGCGATACCCTGCCCGCCCCCGATGCAGGCTGTCGCCAATCCATAGCGCAGACCCTTCCGCCTCAATTCGTTCAACACGGTGATCACCAGTCGCGTGCCCGAGGCTCCCAAAGGATGGCCAAGCGCAATGGCTCCCCCGTTTACGTTGGTTTTCTCGCGCCGCAGTCCCAGTTCCTTTTCGACTGCAAGATACTGTGCGGCAAACGCCTCGTTCACTTCCACCCGGTCCATTTGCTCGAGTTTCAATCCGGCGAGTTCCAGCGCCTTGCGTGTCGCGGGCACCGGTCCGATGCCCATAAGGCTGGGGTCCACTCCGGCCACGGCCCAGGCAATAATCTTGCCGACGGGCTTCAACCCTCGTTCTTTCGCCACCTTTTCACGTGTGACGATCACCGCCGCGGCTCCGTCAACAATGCCGCTCGCGTTTCCCGCGGTCACCATTCCGTCCTTCTTGAACGACGGCGGCAACTTTTCGAGGGTTTCCAGCGTGGTTTCGGGTCGGCGATGATCATCTTCGCTGACCAGAATCGATTTCCTCCCCTGTTTCACTTCAACCGGCGAAATCTCTTCCCCGAAAACCCCCGCCCTCGCGGCGGTGTCCGCGGCTTGTTGGCTTCGCAGCGCGTAACAGTCCGCGTCACGGCGCGTAATCCCCTTTTGCTGCGCCAAGTTCTCCGCCGTCACCGCCATGGGCAATCCGCAGTAGGAATCGGTCAAGCCGACAAACAGGAAATCTTCGAGTGTGCCTGCGCCCAGCTTCAGTCCGTTTCGCGCACCGCGAATCACAAACGGCGCTTGCGTCATATTTTCCATTCCGCCGGCCAACACAATGTTGGCCTCGTCAAGAAGCAATCGCTGCGCTGCCTGCACGATCGCTTCAATCCCCGATCCGCACAGCCGGTTCACCGTTACCGCGGGCGTTTCGATCCTCAGTCCGGTTTTCAAGCCGACGTGCCGAGCCCCATAGATGGCATCGGAACTGGTCTGCAGCACATTCCCAAACACGACATGGTCAATTTCCCCTGGATCCACTCCAGCCCGTTGCACCGCCGCTTTCGACGCGTGCACTCCCAAATCGATCGCCGACACGTCCGAAAATACTCCGGTGTATCGCGCCATAGGGGTGCGCGCTCCCGCGATAATCACAACGTCCGTTCGAAACATGTCCCCTCGCTTAGCTAGTCAATGAATTGGATGCACCCTGTGGGTCGGTTGTCGCGAATCTCAGTCGCGCCACGTCTAAAGTTTCGGTGCATCCGAAACTACTACGGTATCGCCGCCCTGTTTTCGCGCCTCGTCGATGCTGAACTCCGCGCGGTTGATCAGGTCCGTGACGATGTCTTCGCTTTCGAATTCCTGCCTCGCCGCAGCTTCCACGATCCCTGCGCTCAGCGTGATTTGCGTCGAATCCCACGGCGGGCGAACTCCCGCCGCCGCGCGGCGCAACTTTTCGACCAGGTTGTGCGCTCCCGAGGTGGTGGTATCCGGCAAAATGAAGGCCAGCGCCCAGGAAGTGTATTTCACCGCCATGTCATTCTGGCGCACCATCGGCTGCAACGACCTCGCGAGCTGCTCAAGGAATTTCTCGAGCGGCCCTTCCCCCTGCTGCCGCAACATTTCCGATCCGCGATCGATTTGCAGAATCGCCAGCGACAGCGGCGTACCCTGCGTGCGGGCGCGATCCGCTTCATTGAGCAAACACCCCACGTAAGAACTCCGGCTCATCAGTCCCGTACGATCATCCGACACACCCATGCGCCTTACCAGCGAACGCAGCCGCGTGTGGCTCACGCTCATCATCATCTGGTCGCCGATGGACTGCAGAAAATAGGTTTCGTTGGGCTTCCACTTATGCGCGTTCGCGTGCGCCACGATCAACATGCCTGCGGGCACCTGCGTTTCTTTGTCCGTGATGGTCACGCCAAGCGCGGTCGCTAGTCCCAATTCGCCGAGGATCGATCTCTCCGACGCGTCCACCACCAATCCACCCAACTCGTCCGGAACGGCCTTTTCCATTTGCGCCAGCAAAAAGACCACCTGCGCGCCAGGGGCCGGCTTCAACCCCGAAGCGCAGTATTCCGCGGACATTTCCGGCGGCCGGCCGGGGGCACCGATCACGGCCAAGGTTCGCGCGGCGCGCATATACGTGCCGACTTCGGTCACCGTGGTGTTCAACATGGCTCGTGGCGTCTGCTGACGGAACGTTTTCTGGTTGATTTCCGAAATCTTTGTCAGGTCGCGCAAGGTGTCGGCCGTGTAGCTTCCCGTTCGTCCCGTAGGTGGAGTCGGCTGCGCTTCCACCACAGGCACTGCGGCAACTCTCGTCGGTGGCTCGGATTTGGCCGGCGCTTTTGGAAACCAGTTCGCCAGTTGATAAAGGTTCTGCAACCGTGGGTTGCGCTCTTCCTCACCGGGAAACATGGCGGCGATTTTCTGCAGCCGCTCTACTGCTTTGCTTTGCAGCGAATACTGCAGAAAAATTTCGGTCTGCACGATCAGGTCTTCCAGGGCTTGCAGCTTTTTGCCCTCTTCCGTGACCGGAGCGGTCTCGGCCATTTCTTGTGTCACGGCAGCCTTTGGCGGCGTTGCTGGATGGGGGTTCACCATGGCCGTCTTGGCCATGCGCCCGGCAATGCGCCTCAAGAACCCCTCCTCCACGCGCCCGTGCAACCGCTGCAGTCGTTCCTGGTTGCGATAATCGTAGGAGTCGATATCGACAAGCCTCTCCAGCACCTCGCTCGATTTCGCAAAATTCCCGGAATTGAAATTCGCATCAAACAGCTTGATCAGCACTTCAAAATACTGCGACTCGCGATTCAGTTCGTTGTACAAACCCGCCCAGAATTCCAGAATCGCCAGCGATTCCGGATGTTTTCCTCCCAATTCCTCCACCTGCGCCGTGAATTCGCTTTGCTTCTTGTCCGCGAACATCCGCCGCTTCAGCACCGCGAGAATTTCGACGGCCTTCGTGTCTTGTGCGGAATCCGCAAAGGCATCCGTCAGCCCGAACAACCGGGTCACCCCTTCGTTTTTCTCCCGCAACAAACGCTCCAGAATTACCCGGGCCCGGTCCAACTGCCCCGCTTGCTGCAGCGCATCCGCGAAGGTCTCAAGAAACGAAACATCGTTTTCGCTGGGCGCAAACGGCTCCAGTAACGCCGCGGCCTCGGCCGCTTCGCCGTTCCGCAACTTCGCTTGCGCATACAGTAACGCCACGCTGCGCTCTTGCGGAGCCAGCAGGTACGCCTGCCCCAGCAGTCTCAAGGCATCTTGCTGTGCGCCACTGGTGGCCGCCAAGGTTCCCGCCCGGAGAAACGCCCGGGCCGCAAGTGCGTTCTTGCCCAATGCCGCCGCGCTCTCCCCCACTTTCAACTGGCGTTCGAGATTCTCGGGATCCAGTTGCGCGGTGCGCTCCCAGCAAAACAGCGCATCTTCCACGCGGCCCGCTTGGCCAAACAGTTCGGCCGCTTTGCTGTACTGCTCGATGGCTTCCTCGGGATGATTCTGTTTCTGCTGCAGAAAGGCATAACGCGCAATGCGTTCCGGAGGCTGGGGAGAAAGGGAATTTTTCAGAAATCGGTTGTAGATCGCCAGCGCTTTCGATTCGTCTTTCGGATCCACCAGAAGTTCGAACAGGTGGCCATAGTAGACCGCCGCGCGGTCCGCCATATCCATCTTGGTGTACAGGTCGCCAAGCATCTGCGTGGCTTCCACGTTTTGCGGCGACTCCGCCAGCACCGCGAGGTACGCCTCGATCGCGTCCTCAAAGCGATTCCTTTCGAGGAACTTTTTCGCGCGCTCCAGATTCTTCGTTACGTCGGCCATCGGCCTGGCTTACCTTCGCGTTCCGGTGTTTGCAGGAATCGAACACTCGCGGCTGGTTCGAATCATCTCCCACTATATACCGGGCTTCCACGGGCGGCCAATCACCGCATCCCCGCGATGTGGAATCCGCCAAGAGGCAAGCTTCCCCCGTTTCAGACGGGCTGACGCCTTTTCGCGTTTGTGGCAAACTAGATGTTTACACGGCATGCTTTCGAAGCGGGTGTTCTGCGCCCACGCGTTTAGCCCCGCCGTCTAACTCGCAAAACCATCAGGACTGACCTGGCGGTGACGGACTCGCATGGATCCCAAGTTCGTACGAAATTTTTGCATCATCGCGCATATCGACCACGGCAAGTCCACCCTGGCCGACCGTCTCCTCGAATTGACCGGCGCGCTTTCGCAACGCGAAATGCACGAACAGGTCCTCGACTCCATGGACCTTGAGCGGGAGCGGGGCATCACCATCAAGGCTAAGAGCATCCGCCTGCACTACCAAGCCAAAGATGGCAACACCTATCGTCTGAACCTGATCGACACCCCGGGCCATGTCGATTTCTCCTATGAAGTTTCCCGCGCCCTCTCGGCTTGCGAAGGTGCTTTACTCGTCGTCGATGCCAGCCAGGGGGTCGAGGCGCAAACCGTGGCGAATACCTTCCTGGCCGCCGGACATAATCTCACCATCCTTCCGGTGATCAACAAAATTGACCTGCCGGCCGCGCAACCCGACTTTGTCAAGGAACAAATCGAAAACGTACTCGCGATTCCGGCAGACGACGCGCTCCTGATCAGTGCAAAGAGCGGCATAGGCGTCGAAGAGGTGCTGGAAGCGATCGTACAGCGCGTACCGCCCCCGAAAGGCAGTGCCGATCATCCTCTGCAAGCCCTGATCTTCGACTCTTGGTTCGACTCCTACCGTGGCGCCGTAGTTCTCGTCTGCGTCAAGCAGGGGTGTATTCGCGAACATATGAAAATCAAGTTGTGCGCCGGCGATGACCTCTATGAAGTCGAGCAGCTCGGCGCACTGACTCCTAAACCCATCGCCCTCGAGGAACTCGAAGCTGGCGACGTTGGCTTCGTCGTCGCCAACATCAAGCAAGTAGCCGATGCACGCATGGGCGACACCATCGTCGAAGCCGACCGTCCGGCGCCTCCTCTGCCCGGTTTTGAAGCTACCAAGCCCATGGTGTTTGCCGGCCTTTTCCCCGTGCTGGCCGACGAATACGAGCCGCTGCGCGATGCACTCGGCAAGCTGAAACTAAACGACGCCGCCTTCTTTTACGAACCGGAAAATTCCGTGGCCCTTGGGTTTGGGTTCCGTTGCGGCTTTCTGGGCCTGCTCCACATGGAAATCGTGCAGGAGCGCCTCGAACGCGAGTTTGGGCTGAACCTGATTACTACTGCCCCCAGCGTGCGCTACCGTATCACCCGGGTTGGCGGCGAAACCGGCGAAGTCGACAGTCCTTCCAAATTTCCGAATCCCAGCGACATTCAGAAGATCGAAGAGCCCATCATCAAGGCCATGATCATCACCAACGACGAGTCCGTTGGCGGAATCCTGCAGCTTTGCCAGGATAAGCGCGGCACGCAAAAGAATTTCGAATACCTCTCGCCTACCCGCGTCATGCTCACCTACGAGTTGCCGCTCAACGAAATCGTTCTCGATTTCTACGACCGGCTAAAAAGCGCCTCCCGCGGCTACGCTTCTCTCGACTATCATCTCGCGGGGTACAAGGAATCCGATCTCGTGAAGCTCGATGTCCTCGTCGGTGGCGAACCGGTCGACGCGCTGGCGCTGATCTGTCATCGCGAACAGGCCTACGAGCGCGGCCGCGAACTCGCCACGCGCCTGCGCAAATTAATCCCGCGCCAGATGTTTGAAGTTCCCATACAAGCAGCGATCGGTAGCCGCATCATTGCACGCGAAACCGTCGCGGCCATGCGCAAGAACGTCCTCGCCAAGTGCTATGGCGGTGACATTACGCGCAAACGCAAGCTCCTCGAGAAGCAAAAAGAAGGCAAGAAACGCATGAAACGCGTCGGTCAGGTCGACATTCCCCAGGAAGCCTTCCTCGCCGTCCTCAAAGTCTCCGCTGACGAAGAAGAGTGACGCGCAGTCTCTTACGGCGTTTTATCCTTCACCTCGGTGTTAAGTCGCCCGTGATGCAGTTGAACCGACACCGCATCTCCGATGCTCACCTGGGCGGCATCGTGCAAAATGTTTCCCGCGCCATCGGTGGCGATCGCATAGCCCCGTTTGAGCAACTGCTCTGGGCTTCGTTCTTGCAGCTGTAACGACAGCCGATTCAGGCTTTCGCGTTTCACGCCAATCAACCGTTCTGCCCGAGCCCGCAGGTCGTGCTCTCGCTGTTTCAAGCGCAATCGCAGCAAACCAATTTTGGCGCGGAAATCACAGGACATGATCTGCAAATGCACGGCGGCAAGCCGCCGGCGCGACATCTCCAGCCGCGAGCGCAAATCCCGAGAAAGTCTGACATCCAACTCACCTACACGTTTGCGCATCCATGCCACGCGAGCCCGCAGATCAAACCTGGCGACACGCATCTGCGCACTATTCAATTGCCGGCGCGACAGGTCCAGCCGCCCACGCAAGCCGAACGCCAGTCGCGACGTCAGTTCGTCGGCTCGCTGCCGGTGCTGCCGCAGCAAATCCACTGCACGGCGGAAGCCAGGCCTCCCCGCCAATTCGTGCATGCGCCTCGAAAGCTCCAGCACACGGTAGCGGAGGAGACTCTCGAGCGATTCGCGCAAATCCCTTAGGTGTTTATCGAACTCCCGCCGCGTCTGCAGCACCAATTCCGCGGCCGCCGACGGCGTCGATGCCCGCACATCCGCCACAAAATCCGCAATCGTAAAGTCCGTCTCGTGCCCCACACCCGAAATCACCGGAATTGCGCTCGCCGCAATCGCCCGCGCGACGCTTTCCTCGTTGAACGACCATAAGTCCTCGAGCGAGCCGCCGCCGCGCACCAACAGAATCACGTCTACCAGCCGTTTCTTCGTGAAGTAACGCAGTGCTTCGACGATCTCACCGACCGCCTCCGCACCCTGCACGCGCACGGGATACAAGGTGAGGTGAACGTTCGGAAAACGCCGCCTCAGAATCCGCACCACATCGCGCACTGCCGCACCCGTTGGCGACGTTATCAAGCCTATGCGGTTCGGCAGCAGCGGCAGCGCTTGCTTTCTCGCCGGGTCGAATAACCCTTCCGCCGCGAGTCGCTTCTTCAACTGTTCGAATGCCAGCTGAAGCGCGCCGCGCCCCACCGGCTCGATCGTTTCCACATAAATCTGATATTCTCCGCGCGCCTCATACACGCTGATGGTGCCGCGCACCATGACCTGCAGGCCATCTTCCGGACGAAACTTCATCCCCCGCTGCTGCTGTTTGAACAACACGCAACGCACCTGCGCGCGGTCGTCCTTCAAGGTGCAATAGATGTGCCCCGAAGCCGCCACACGGCAGTTCGAAATTTCCCCTTGCACTACGATGTCGGTGAAATTCGTCGCCAGCAGGTCACGGATCCGCGCCGTTAAATCGCTGACGCTGTAGATTCGCCGTTCTGGCTGCAGATTGAATTGCAGTTGGCTCATAGCTTCGGAAAACGATTAAGACGCTCTTTTGGGACGGCTGGATCGCCCGCTATTCTTCCTCTTCGTTCTCTCCCATCTGCATGGTGAGATACCGCTCGTAGCCGAGCTCCTTGATTTGATGGAGCTGGGCTTCCAGCCAATCCACGTGCTCTTCCTCGTCCTTTAGGAGCCGCACAAAGAGATCGCGTGAGCCATTGTCTTTTTCATGCACGGCAATCTGAATCGCGGTGTTGTAATCCCGGACGGCCCCCAGCTCCAGGTCCAGATCACTTTGAATCATTTCCTTGACGTTCTTGCCCACCGTCAATTCCATCGGCTTCATGGTCGGCGATCCATCCAGGAAAAGGATGCGCTCCATCAACGCCTCGGCATGTTTCATTTCCCCGATGGACTGCATCTTGATGTATTCCGACAACTTTTCGTAACCCCAGTTTTCGCACATTTCCGCATGTAGGAAATACTGGTTTATCGCCGTGAGCTCTTCGCGCAAGGCGTTATTCAATTGCTCGATGACCTTCGGTGATCCTTTCATCGGAGGCCTCCCTGGTTGGCCCGAGTCTAGCGCATCCGGAATGCGTGCGCCAAGGCAAGTCAGCGGCGCAGTTTGCTTATCAACCAGAACAAAAAGCTCAATCCCACGCTCAGCACCACGCAGCTCACGATCGGAAAATAAAACGTGGTGTTCTTTCCTTCGTGGACGATGTTCCCCGGCAATCGCCCCAGCCGGAACGGTAATTTCCCCCCAAAATAGAAAAACGCTCCGATCAATAGCAGTAACGCGCCCAGTGTCAAAAGCACGCGCCCGAGTTCGCGAAACGAATCCATGCTGTGCGTTTACTCTCTTCGGAATCAGGCCGCGAGATTGCCGGCAACGTTCTACGCCGCCGCAACGCGGTGAATCAGGTCCATCTGTTCCGGGATCGATTCCGCGCCCACGGTGAACGCATCGAGCACCCCGAGACCAAGCGCGTAGCGAATCGCTTCGTTTTGCTTTTGCCGCAAATCACCCTGGCCCAGAATCTTCATGCCCACAATGCCCTTTCCCGCAGCGCGCATCTCGCGGATCACCCCCAGCACCGTCTCCGGATCGGCGTCCATGTGTGCTCCGATGGGATTGATCCGTACCAGATCCACTTCCACCCACGGCGATTGGGCCGCTGCGCGCAGCGCGTCGATCGAATGGCAGGAGCATCCGTGCGCCCGAAGGATGCCCTTTTCCTTCGCCTCTGACAGTGCGTCCATCGCGGAACGAAAACGCGTCGTCCAATCGGCTTCGGTTACGCAATGCATCAGCACAATGTCGAGTTGCTCGGTTCCGAGCTCCCGCCGGAACCGATCGAGATCCGCGCGCATCTCCGGTCCACTGCGCGCCCACGATTTCGTCAGCACCGTCACCTTGCTGCGGTCTACATGCTTCAACGCGTCCGCTACGTGCGGGTGGCTGCCATAGGAGTCGGCTGCATCGAAAAACCGCAGCCCGTTGTCATAGCCGTTTTGCAGCAGCCGCGACAGCCCCTCCAGGCCCAGCGCGGTTTGATTTGAATGATGCCCCGATCCCACCGTCCCCGTTCCCATCGCGAGCCGCGACGTCCGGATGCCGGTGCCCCCAATCGTCACGGTGTCCGTTGCGGAGAATTTCTGATTCGTAATGTGAAGTGAGCCCAGCCGGTACGCCCACGATGTGGGTGCCAGCCACCCCGCGGCGGCTACGGAAACGCCTCTTTGAAGAAATTGGCGGCGGCAAAATCGGGCCATATGCACCTCCACACCCGGGCCGGTCTCTCCATTCTACCTAGACGAGCCGGAATTGCATTAGAAAGCAAATGGCCAGGCACGCGCACGCCCCATGCACCATCGAGAATTTCCTGCAGCCCCGTCGGTCTAGATCAATTCCATGCCCGAAAAGAAGTAGCCGATTTCGAAGGCCGCCGTTTCCCCCGCATCCGACCCATGCGTGCAGTTGTTTCCGATGCTTGTTCCGAAATCGTGGCGAATGGTTCCCGGCGGCGCTTTTTTCGGATCGGTGGCCCCCATCGTCTCCCGCCATTTTGCGATCGCTCCGTCCGCTTCGAGAACCATCGCGAAGATTTTTCCCGAGCTCATAAAATCCGTCAGCTCTCCAAAAAACGGCCGCTCGCGGTGCACGGCGTAAAATCCGCCGGCCTCCTCCTTGGTCAGCCGCATCGTTTTGATCGCCACAATTTTGAACCCGGCCTTCTGGATTCGCGCCAGAATTTCCCCCTGCTGTCCACGCCCCACGGCGTCCGGCTTAATAATTGCAAACGTGCGCTCAATCGCCACTGGTTAGACTCCTTGCTTGAGAATTGAAGTAACGAAATAACTAAGTAACGAAGCAAAGAGGTGAGGAAGCAGGCCACGGGCCCAATCGCAAGTCTCTCCTCTTCAGCCGGAGCCCTTACTTCCTGACTTCCTGCTTCAGTGTTGCTGCTACGGTCGTTCCAAGATCCGCAGGCGTCTCGACGGTGTGGATTCCCGCGGCTTTCATGGCGGCGTACTTGTCCTTCGCCGTGCCCTGTCCGCCGCTGATGATCGCGCCGGCATGCCCCATCCGTCGTCCCGGAGGTGCCGTTTGTCCCGCAACAAATCCCACTACCGGCTTCTTACCATGTGCCTCGATCCAGGCGGACGCCTTCTCCTCCGCATTGCCGCCAATTTCGCCGATCAAGATGATCGCGTGGGTATCGGGATCTTCGTTGAACATCATGATCGCATCCAGGAACGTCGTTCCGATAATCGGATCGCCACCAATTCCGATGCAGGTCGACTGGCCGATTCCCAGTTGCGTCAGCTGGTGCACCGCTTCATACGTCAAGGTGCCGCTGCGGCTCACCACGCCGACGTTTCCGGCTTTGTGGATGCGTCCCGGCATAATGCCTATCTTGCACTTTCCCGGCGAAATGATTCCCGGACAGTTCGGCCCAATCAACCGCGTTTTGCTGCGGCTCAACACCTCGGCGACGCGCACCATGTCCAGTGCCGGAATCCCTTCCGTGATACAAACCACCAGCGGCAGTTTCGCATCCGCGGCCTCCAGAATCGCGTCCGCCGAATACGGCGGCGGTACAAAAATCACCGAGGCGTCCGCACCCGTGGCATTCACCGCCTCAGTCACCGTGTTGAACACCGGGCGCTCGAGATGCTTCGTGCCTCCCTTGCCAGGGGTCACGCCGCCCACAACATGCGTTCCGTACTCCATCATTTGCTGGGCGTGGAAAGTGCCTTCGCGTCCCGTGAATCCCTGAATTAGAACGCGCGTTTTTTCGTTCACCAGTACGCTCATCGCGCACCTCCCGCCAGCGCGACCACCTTCTGCGCTCCATCTCTCATGCCGTCCGCGATCG
>Ga0306921_10004999_pt1 | contig 13724 bp, 14 predicted proteins | sample sta12Cox44000080_FD_203760 | JGI IMG/M metagenome (GOLD analysis project Ga0306921, IMG submission 203760) | Lab enrichment of tropical soil microbial communities from Luquillo Experimental Forest, Puerto Rico - statoxic.12C.oxic.44.000.080 (v2)... | ecosystem: Environmental > Terrestrial >... | reverse complement strand
CTCTCTCCCCATTCAATTTGCATCGTCAGCTCTCGCGCCGGGCGCGCCGGATCTACCTGTTTCGCGAGGAATACATATTCGACGTTGAGAAAGCTGTTGTCGTGGAAACCCCTCAGCTTGGCCACGCGACTTATGTATTTGCTAAACCCCGGAGCATGGACAGTTTTCTTTCCCTGTACACCAAAATCACTAAGGACGACATTCGGCGAAATCGCAACAATGCAGCCGAGCGCCTGGGCTTTCTGGGGCGCGTGATTCACGGCACCAATCCCAGGGCGTGGCTCAAGGAAGTCAGACAGCGCGTGGGCGAGGGAATCGACTTCGCGGCTATGGCTGAGTGAATCATGGACTGAGGCAGACAAACCTTGGTGGCGTTCGATTTGGCGTCGGTCTCCCGCGCACCTGCTGCTGCGTCCAGTCAAATTGTTATAGGTGAAAAAACACTGGCGACGATCATGTCCCGGATTTTGGCCATCGGCCCTGGGAGGAGAGTCCACAACGGTTCTTCTGCCAGAACACCTTGCACAAGATCGCGCTGTCGGATCCGGAAGCTCACAGAGAGAATCGCTTGGAATCCGCGGGCGCCCGGGCATCGCTCTCTCAATTGCCCGTTTGACGAACCCGTGATTTAGAGCTAACAAGAGCGCTAGAGAAGCGGCTTTTCGTGGCTGTTCCGCATTAACGGAAACCGGAGCGCGCACGAGGTGGTCCCGCACCAACAACACATTAATGAATTAGTTCTCAATGGTCAGACATGCCTGGTCCGCTCAGCCCGTTTCACTACCAGGTTGTTTGAAGCTAACAAGAACACGGGAGGAGTCGTTTTCCCACGCTTGGACCGGAACCGCCAACTCAAGCGGGCGCGAACCAGCCAGTAGTGCGGTTGTCCAGTGTCGACCTCGTCCGACCGTTTTTGACGCTGCCTGACTGTGGTTGAAGCTGTGAACGGTTATTGAGGAGCTGAAGTCAGTTATGAACGGAGATTCAAGGGCAACCGAGAGTGCTAATAATGGGCCTGAATACGATGCTCTGCTAACACCAGAACAGGTCGCTAAGAGGCTGAATACTTCGATCGATTGGGTTTGGGACCACTCTTCAAGGAAGACGCCACTGTTGCCTGTAATCCGCATAGGCAACGGTCCGGGACGGGCAGGGATTCTGCGCTACCGCGCTAGCAAAATCGAGGAATTCATTGCTGAGCAAGAACGACTCTCGCTGATTCGGAGCAAGCTGACGGGGCGTAGAATAACCTAACCCACTTGTTCCCCCACAGAAACCAGAGGAATGAATGGGGAAGTCGCACCAGAGGGGTTGGGTGGTTGCCCGGGGCAAGAAGTGGTACGGATACTTCCGCAGGACAGTGCTCGACCCAGTAACCAACGCACGAGTAACAGGTGTGGTCCCGATCGTTCTCGGCCTCAAGGCTCGGCTGACGAAATCTGAGGCACGAGAGGAACTGCAGAAGGAGATCGCCAAACAGACGGGCCAAGCCGCAGATGGCCGGGTCATGAAGAACGGCTCAGTGACTTTCGGCTGGTTCGTTCGCAACCGCTATCTCCCGCTGCGCGAAGCAAACTGGAAACCAGAAACGGCAAAGGTGAAGAAGACGCAGATTCAGAGAGACCTGGTGGAGAAGTTTGAGAAGGTACCCATGGACGTGATCGACAAGTTCATGTTGCAAACGCATATCAACCACCTCGCGGCTTTCCGCTCGACGGATCGGGTGCTGCAGGCCCGGTCGTATCTGAAGTCGATTTTCAGCGAAGCTGTGGAACAAGACTTTCTTCTGAAAGACCCGTCGCGCAATGTCACGCCGCCGCTCAATCTGCGGAGCAAGAACAAGACGGTTCTGACGTGGGATCAGTTGCGGCTGGTCCTTGGCAGTCTCCCACACAGGGACCTGGTTTTGCTGACGCTTGAGATGACCGACGCGTTGCGTCCGAGCGAATTGTTCGCGTTGCGCTGGAGGTCATTCGAAGGCAGTAAGCTGACCATCGCAGAGACGGTTTACAGGGGAAAGATTCGGCCGTGGGGCAAGACGAAAAGAAGCCTTGGCGAGGTTCACCTTCCTGAAGGGCTGGCGGACGAGCTTTGGCTCTGGAAGCAGGAATGTCCTGATCCCTCACCACAGGCCTTCATCTTTCCGAACTCCGAGGGCGGATTCATGGATACGGGCAACTACCGCAACCGCGTCCTGACGCCGCTGGCTCAACGGCTGGGATTACCGAAGCTGAACTTCCAGGTGCTGCGCCGTACGATGGCGACGCTGGCACAGAAGAAAGGTTCGGTGAAGGATATCCAGGCGCATCTGCGCCACGCGAAAGCGGACACGACTGCCAACGAATACATGCAGGAGTTGCCGGAGAGCGTGAAGCAGATGGTCGATTCAGTGTACGGAGAACTGAAAGCCGGACACCAATGCGTCGTGGGCCCGCGTCATTTGCTACCAAATGCTACCAAGCGAAAGAAAGGAGGGCTTGCAAGTGATTGAAAATATGGTAGGCACGAGGAGACTCGAACTCCTGACCTCTACCGTGTCAAGGTAGCGCTCTAACCAACTGAGCTACGCGCCTACTGTTTTGATTTTATCACTTGCAAGCCGCCACAAGACACCCACCGTACCAAACCGTACCAAATTTGCCGCAAAGTTCAGGCCCCAGCAACCACGGCTTTGCCGTCAGTTCGGACTAGATCGCATCTAGCGTCTGCCTCACGCCCGACTCGATCTGTTGCTTAGCTGCTTAGGGAGTAAGTATCGGGCCGGTTATGCCCGTCATCCCTCCGAGGTCCGAGCCGAACATTCATGTTCATCGTCAAGAGCGCTCGGCGTCATTGCACCAAAACAACGTGAAAACAACACGCTACCCGAGTTGTCTGTGCTGACGGACATCAGTTTGACACACGCCGCTCTGAGGTAGAGTTTGCCGCATTCGGTCCACACCAGCTACAAACCGCCATTCGATACGGTGTGACGTATCAAGAATCTTTGTTCCTGATTGCGAGTCAGGAGGATCGAGACGAGTCTGTGAGACAAGAGGTTCGAAGAGTTCAACGGGATTACCTGAAGGGTCCTCAACAAGAATCTGCTCTCCGCCAACCCCAGTTACGAGTTCATTGCGGAACCGGATTCCGGCCTTGCGCAGATTGTCGCCGGTGCCCGTGAGATCCGATACTTCGAGGGCGAATCGGTTCCAGCGGCCTGGTTCTTGTTGCTTGCCATCGGGCATCGGTTGTCCTCCTCCTGCGACGGATTTGGTGCGCTCAGCACTAGCCGTAGGTCGCAGCGCGTCAGCATGGCAAAAACGGGGGCTGGATGCATCACTTCCTTGAAGCCAAGATGCTGGCAATAGAATGCAATCGCGGCATCCACGTCATTTACGATGTAGCGGACTTGCACAGTGGCCATTGGAAGCTCCTCACAACGGTACTTATCTCGAATATTTAGATACTCTACATTAGAGCAATATGCAAAATTGGAGCAATAAGCAAACCACAAAAAGAGCCAGAACCGGCAAGCGAAAGTTGGTCACGCAGGTAATTCGCGATGCCCGAGAATACAGCATCGGCACGGCCAGCTTTCACCAGGCAGTTGGACGGATTTTGGGCCTGAATGTCACGGACATGAAATGTCTCGACGTAATGACCATGCGGGGGGTGGCTACGCCTTCCCAGTTGGCGGAACACACGGGCCTCAGTAGCGGAGCGACTACTTCCATGATTGATCGTTTGGAGAAAGCTGGCCTGTCGAGCGACATCCTCATCCCAAAGATCGGCGCGACACGATCCTGGTTCTGACAAAGCAGGCGATGCAGAAGCTGCCGTTGCTTTTTCAATCGCTCAGTCACGGTATGCACACGTTGATTTCTGGTTACTCGCAAAAAGATCTCGCAGTCTTGGCTGATTTTTTTTGCTAGGGCCAGCGTTCTGTGGCAAAAGGACCGCGAGAAACTCCAGGCACGGTCTGACGATATTATGTGTTGAGTTGTCAACGTAAAAGTCGCGCAGTCCTTGGTGAGCACTAGGAGCGTGTCTGAGTAATAGGTTTTGTGGTTACATGTTGTGGTCTGCGCAATAGCAATTCAGTGCATACAGTAACTACCCTCTTCCGCAATTACTCAATTACTTAACTAGCAGACAAGCAAAAATACGGAACATCAGCAAAGTGCGCACAAGACTGCCGTTGGATTAACGGCGGCATTAGCGACGATGCGTCGAATGTTTACAAATTTCTGACGCTCTCTCGCGCTCGGTTGGAGCGATAATGTGCGTATGCGACGCTGGATGTTCATGGCGGCGTGGAGTGCCTTGCTGGTCATCCCCTTGTGGGGACAAAGAAGCGGCCGTGGTGGAATTGCCATGGCAGGCGGAGGGGGCGGATATGTCGCACGTGGCGGGTTCGTCGGTTCTCCGCGCAGCGGATACGGTTTTCACCCAGTGTATGGTCCTGGGTTTCCCACCCACCCAAGTCACTACCCCTACTTTTTTCCCGGACACAACCCGTATTACCCAAGGCACTATCCATGGTGGGCGTATCGAAGCTTCTACGGATATCCCTGGTGGTGGGGATGGAACGGCGGCGTGGGCATCGGCTGGCTGGGCTCGTCTTACTCGTACCCGGCACAGCCCTATCCCGGATATGCTGATGCTCCGGCTGACAACTCCAGTGCGAACGTTGCCTACGCCCAGCAGCAGCAGGAGATCGACCGGCTGAACGACGAAGTTGCACGCCTGCGCGCCGAGCGAGTGCCAAGCGTGCCGGCGTCCCAAGCGCCCGAAGCACAAATTCGCGCCGAAACCGTGCTGGTATTTCGCGATCATCACAGCGAAGAGATTCAGAACTACGCGATTGTTGGCGAGACGCTGTGGGTGTTCAACGAGCAACGCGCGCGTAAAATTCCCATCGCAGCCTTGGATGTGCCGGCCACTACCAAAGCCAATGACAGCCGCGGCATCGACTTCCGGTTACCTGGCCGCCAGACCACGCCTTGAAGTAATTGAGCGGTTCACCCACCCCGAAGCCCCGCCAAACCTTCGACTTCGCTCTAGGATGCTCTTCTCCATGGAATCCTCTTAGCAAATCCTTCGCACGTTGCACGCATGGCTATTACAGAGAATCCTTGTGTGAGAGTCTGTGCCACGGCCCCATGCGCGTGCGGGTGGCAATTGATGTTGGTATAGAGATCGCCCAAGGCCTGGCCGCTACCCACGACGCAGGATTCATTCACCGCGATCTAAAGCCGGAAAACATCTTCATCACGAAAGACGGACGCACCAAAATTCTCGACTTCGGATTGGCAAAACTAGATCCCTCCAAGACCTCAAGCATGGATGGGCCGACTGCCAGCTACCACATGCAAACAGATTTTCGGCATGTGTTGGCTACGGTTGGCTATATGTCGCCAGAACCAGTGCGCGGGCAAGCCGCTGATGCCCGCAGCGACATCTTTTTTGCGGCCGGCACCGTGCTGTACGAGATGCTGACCGGCCAGCGAGCTTTTCACACTCGTCAAGCACAAAGGAACCAGTCTGTGAAAGTCCGCAGCCGCGATTTTCAGGCCGGGGTGTATGCTCCCTCCATCGGAGAAGCCCATGAAAACTGCTCTCATTCCGATATTGGTTTTCCTTTCTGCTGCCGCGCTCGGTGCCCCGGCAAAATGTCAGACCGCAGACAAGGCCGCATCCAAAGAGACATCGCTGGAACCGGAGATACCAAGGTCGATCTCCCAAAGCATTGCCAGCACGCTGCAATATGCGGAAGGCAATTTACTCGGCCTTGCCGAAGCCATGCCCGAGGACAAATATTCATTTGTTCCAACCAATGGGAAGTTCGAAGGAGTGCGCAGCTTCGGCGAACAGATCAAGCATGTCGCCTGTGCGCAGTTTGCTTTCTTCAACGAATTCGAAGACAAGAAACCTCCCGATGACTGCGAGAGGGGCGGACACGATCCTGCACGAACAAAGCCCGAGCTTCTCAAATACCTGAAGGATTCGTTCGATTACGGCAACCGCGTGCTCTCGACGCTGACGGCTCAGAACGCGCTCGACCGCATTGAAGGCCGCTATGCCGGCCCCAACACCCGGCTCGGCATCTCAGTGGTTGCCGTCTGGCACATCACCGACCACTACGGCCAGCTTGTCGAGTACCTGCGCATGAATGGCATCGTGCCGCCAGCGACGCAGAAATATGGACTGAGGGCGCGGTAACGATGCTTCGAACGCGCAACAAAAGGATAAGCCACCTCACCGCAGGAAGTAACCGAGTATGTCGACCCGGACACACCGGTGCGAGCGAGCGCCGCCCGGCACTAGATCGGCTGATGAATGATGCTCGCAAGCGCCGGTTCGATTGCGTGCTCGTGTGGCGCTTCGATAGATTCGCTCGCAGCACCGAGCATCTCCTGCTTGCGCGGGAAGAGTTCTGCACGCTGGGAATTCAGTTCATCAGCTATCAGGAGAACATCGACACGACATCTCCACTCGGACGGGCATTGTTCACCATCGTGTCGGCGGTTGCACAGCTCGAGCGCGCTTTGATCGGCGAGCGGGTCAAGGCTGAATTGCGGACTGCGAAGGCCAAAAACGCGGTGTTGGGCAGGCCACGGATCGCGGTGGATGCTCGCGCCGTAGCGAGGCTACGCTCCGAGGGACACTCGTGGGCCGAGGTATGCCGCACTCTCAAGTTGAGCCGAGGGAACTGCCCAGCGGGCGGCACAGGCTTTTTCTACGCGGGGTTAATCCGGTGATCCGGCATCGGATCGGTTACGGTAAGGCGTAATAACGTCAACTGACTTACCTCTCAACCAGGCTGGAGTACCGCATTTTGTCGGAGGAGCAAAAGCTCGACGCCATCTTCTATGTTCCGCGGGACACCAAGGGCCTCATCGCAATTGCGCGCCATCTCGCTGGCGCCCACCCCCGTATTCTCTTGGTTAGCGCAGCGCCCTCCGGCGGATGGGTCGCCAAGCGTATGCGTTGAGAACGCTCTCACACAGGTCCATTGTCGACCCTGTTCGGTCAGGTTGCACCGGAAGTCAGCTCATTCGGCAATTTGCCACCGCCTAAACGGCACATCAAACCACGCCTTTGCCTTTGAAAATTGCCTTTTGTCGGGCTCGCTTTGACTTTCACTGCCTTGGAAATCTGAGTTCTTACTTCGCTTCCGTCAATGAGTTACGGCTGACTCCCCTTCATCTTTCAAAGTCAAAGGCTTCGCAGCTTCATTAACTAGATGGTTAACGGTCAGTGAATTCTCGCCTTAATTTGGTTGAACCTGATACTCGGTGTTGGTGGGTCACAAGGCATTCCTGGATGGGGAAGTCCTACGCTGATAGACGCACGCGGCGCATCGCGTACAATTACCGAGAGCTGCTGGCGCACACGGATTTGCCGTGGTCGGGAAGGATCATATTAGCTTGAGGTCGGAAAACGACTGCCAACGCGATGAGGTGTTCCCGCGATTTTCAGTGAAGGTCGCGAATCTCGTGGCCTTCAAAGTCGGGGCCAACCCAACTTTCCACTGATGGCAACGGGGCCTTCGTTGCCATCTCAAAAACCTGGGTGCAAAACGTGCGCAACGTTTTTTAGGGGGGTCCAGCCATGAAAGCCCCTTGTTTGGTAACCACGTTCCTTCTTATCTCTACGTTCTTCGGCACTGCCTGTACAGGGGCGATACCTGTCCAGGAAGAGGCGGTAGTCCCATTTGCAGAGACGGTCACGATTCCGGGTCCCCTGCGGCCCTTTCTCCGCATGGCGGGAATCAGCCAACAGATTCTGCCGCAAGATGTGCTGCCGCTTTTGGCACGTAATGTGCTCACTCGTGGGTATAAGGGCTGGCAGGATAATCACGTGCCAACTGAATTTCTGGTGCTGTTAAGCCGCTATGTAGAGCAGGCAAGAGAGTTGACGAATCTGGCTGGTGCGGATGCTGTTATTCGCGTATCCAATTGTGACCAAGCGCCCCCCCTACTGCACATTCTCGGCTATCGTTTCCGTGGAGGTTGCGGGACGGCATTGGAAGCAGCCAATCCCGAAAGAGCTTTTCTCACCATTGACGCGGGCTTTCCGCTGGTCGATCTGGAAGAGGACCTTCATGTCGGCAAACCCTTTATATACCCATTTCCCAGTTCGCCTGTGCCGGTACTGTTTCGGGAAAGCGATTGGACCTCGATTCCGGGAGTCAAGGCACAAAACATTCTTGATACCCTTCTGCAAGACCCAGCCCTGGCCCGCCTTTACGCGGCCCTTTCTCATATAGACCCCGAAACCAGGGTTACTCTGAAGCGATCTCCCGGACTAAGCGGGCTCATGCCGGTTTCTGCCGCACTTGATTTTTACGGAGCTCACATTGCGATTCGGTCTGGGCGGATTTCGGTGCCCGGCGGGGCCCCTGCAGAAGCGGCTTGGAAGGATCTAGTGGGTGCAGGCACGGCTCCGCCCGGCGAATTCGTTCTTAAATTGTTGTCAAAAGATAAGGGCTGGCTGGCCGCCTACTTCGACGCATTATCGCGCAGCAGTCACGCAGAGCAGGCCTATTTCTGCGAACCGCATCGGCTGCGGCGTTTCTATGAGGCGCTGCGGGGGCAGGATCCGACGCCTGAGGCATACAAAGGAGTGTTCCGTCCCGATTCAGGCCTATTACTGCTGGTAAGCCGTCTTCGCTTGGGACCAGCCGGCGAAGCTCAGGTCCCCGGCAATCTGGAAGTATGGAAAGAGATCTTCCGTCAGAAAAACGATTCGAAGATCGTCCGCAATCTGGGCAAACACTCGGGCAACTGGACCACCGCCGATCAACTGGTGGAAGCTCTCTTCGCTGCCAGCCGGGTTGAAACTGACTCTGGACCGTTGCAGATCTATCTCATGGTCAGCGAATTGGATGCGGAGCGCTCACCGGGGCACCGCTTAACCCCAGAAACAGTGCGTCTGCTGGCTAATAAGTACAAGAAATTCAGCGATCAGTACCTCATTTTTTCGGAGTTTCCCGATCTCGATAATGGCTCGATAGTTCGCTTTCTCGCAATTGCGGAAGGCGTCGATCGAATTCGCGATCAAGATCTCCGCGGCAACGCCATGGGGACTTTGCAGGGCAATGTCGGCCTTTGGCAAATTTTAGTGCGCCAGGGGGAGATCCCGAAGGAGTCACTGAACGGGGCGTGGCAACAAGTCATAGCTCCGTTTGCCGGGATTTCCTCCGCTACCCAGCTGTTCGACGCAGGCCGCGTCTCATTGCGAGGTCTGCTGGAGGCCACGACGGGTAAACCCAGCTGCTCGCAGGATGAAATTATTGACTTACTGGCTGGTCCGCAGCAGTCCAGTCCCGAAGCTCGGCAAGTGCACGAGGAGCTGGCCAAGAGACTTCGGGGGGATCTCGATGGCCAACGGCTGGTTTCTCTCGACACCATATTGGTTCTGGGGCAGGAATTAGATAACGCGGCAAGGACCGGAAGCGCAAGCGCGGTGGCAACTCCCTTGGCTGGAGAACTGCGGGAATTCGAGATGCCGAGACCCATCTTTAGCCGCAGCGAGAAAACTGAATGGGCGGCTACAGGAGCCTATGGCGATCGCCACACAGACGCAGAAATGCACACGGATTTGGCGAAGCTCATAAAATCCCACCCCTCTGCCGAACAATTAGCCAAAGCTCGTGGCGAACTCGCACCTTTCCTGCGGGACACTCTCGTAGGCTTAAACTACGCCTATTACGAACCACCGGGCGCACAGATCCTCCACCATAATCCTCTTTTGGTCCGCTCCCATGATTTCGCCGGGCAGACCGTTTCGGGCCTGCCTTCACTGTGGCGAACACCGCAATTGTTTGGGGTCGGCTCCCCCGCGGGCGGGGGCGCTCATTTGGTCGGCTCTCTGGCGAACCTCCCGTACGTGCTAGCCGAAGCTGAAGAGGATTTTATCGCGCCGGAGAATGTTCAGGCGCTCATCTGGAAAGAGACGGTATCGGTTCTTTTAAGTGAGGCGAGCCTCTCGCGCTGGTGGAACGTGAGCCGGAATGAACTTCATGCGGTAGCCCTTTACCAGCAAGCTGGAGAGGAGCTCGTAATGGCTGCTGCAAAAAATGAACAGCTGCACGATAAGGTATTGACCATCCTCGAGGAGCGCATGACACCCGCTAGGATGAGGCTACTAGAGACTGCTCTGCGCGGGGGGAACCTCGCGGAGGCACCTTCATTGATTATGCCGGCGGATACCTTCTATTTGGAAGCTGAGTTCCACCAAAGATTTTATGACGACGGCGACTCTGGACCTGCCGCGAAGGAACTGGCGGTTCTTGCCCGCGAGCATCCCGCAGAGGTTAGTTGGAGTCGGTTGTCTCGGGATTTTGGTGTGCCCCACCCGAGTTTGGCACAGAGTTATGCGCGCGAGTTGCTGAATGTACCACCCTTTCCTGCCTGTGAAGGCTATGGTAGCCGTCTCCTGGCAGAGTCTTGGGATTCCAATTATCTCTACTGGGCCCGCTTGGCAGACGGAATGGGATATTCCCCAGTCATGCTAAACAAGCTGGTTCCGACACTTACGCACCGTATGGTAGAAAACATTTTTGCCACCGATCCGGAAGACTGGCCGGCGTTACTTCGGGCATTGCGCCAGACGGGAGAGGAGTTTCGACACGGAAAAACTCCCGTTGTTGCCCCCTAAAAGTACGATTTCACGGACAGTTGGATTCGTTAGTGATGAAACGAATTCCGATTGGTAACCCCTACCGTGAGCGAATGCAGAGGCCTATGAAACGATGCGATTTCCTCTCCTTTGGATTGCTTTTAGCCTATTTGCTATATCCCGGAGCCCGAACCGTGACCCAGGAAAGCGAATCGCGGATTCTTGTGGTCGTGGACATGGTGCAGTTGAACGTGGCAGTGACGGACGAGAAAGGCAATTACGTAAACGGACTACGAGCGGGGGACTTTACGGTCTTCGAGGATGGCATTCCAGAACAAATCGCGACCTTCGGAGAAGGCAACGAACCCACTCTCCCGCTGCTGGACATTCACGGCGACAACCATTCGGCTGACGTTACTGAACCTCACGCCACGCGCCCGCGCTCGCCCGCGGAAGAGGCGACCTTCGCTTCGTCTATAAATGGCTCTAACGTCTTCATACTGTTCGACACCAGCAACTACATGTATCGTCAGTTTGTGTTCGCGCAGGACGCCATCGCTGATTTTGTTCGGGCCTTAGAACCTGCCAACAAGATTGCCTTTTATTCCTACAGCCGGGACCTGTCACGAGCCTCTCCCCTCACTTCCGATCGTTTTCAGGTCTTGCGTGGAATACGCGCGACCGTAGCTGGCGACAATGCTGCTCTTTACAATGCCTTGCTACTGACCGTGAACGATGCAGCCCAGTTTATTGGACGAAAAGTGGTGGTGGTGTTTTCCAACGGCCCGGACAACGCCAGTACTGTACCGCCAGAGGATGTTGCCGAGTTAAGCCAATCAAGTGGGGTCTCAATCTACATGATAGGCACCCACCAAGCCCAGTTGGATCCCGTGTCAACGGCCGTCTTTGAACGGATGACGGCGGGGACGGGGGGAAAAGCGTATTTTGCCAAGAGCTGGAAAGATCAAGAAAAAGCGTTTGCTTCGATTCGCGATGATCTGGCTCACCTTTACTCAATTAGTTACTATCCTCAACTCAATCCAAACCGGGGCTGGCGCACCATCTCGGTAAAATTGTTGGGCGAACGTCTGAAGAAGTATCACATTCGCACGCGGAATGGATATCGACCCCAACCTATCCGATTCTCGGGGAATGCTACAGCTTCTCCCTCGCGATCTGCTCCGCGGTAGGTCAGAAGGTGTTGCTCGGCGGGGTGGAATGTGCACTGCATTAAAGAGGCGATTTCCACTCGACTTCTGGCCCGTGCGGGAGCAGTTTGCTCCGCGCCTTTTGGTCTATGTCTGCCCGGGAGAACGGTACTGACGACGGCCATGCTTATTCCATGCCACAGAGGCCATCAGAATGCCGGCGACATTGCCGGAGCCACGCGCTCATGGCAAGAATCTTACCGAAACGGCACATGGGCGGCGGAACACCAAGTCATTCATATTGCTCGGGTACGACGTTTTGAAGAGGTACGGTCGCAATCAGGCCATTCCACTCCTATTACGGCACGGACCGGCGCGGGATCACTTGTGAGAAGGCGAGTGGGTGTTGAAAAAGCCCGCGCTAGTCAGCGCGTCAGCGCCGGGTGATTCGTCGACCAGTCGGCTTGCGCGTGGTTTGCGATTCCGAGAAGACAGCGAGAAGCAGCCGCAGTGCCCCTACTGAGGCTTTTCGCAGGTCGTCGGCGTGCTTCGTGTCGTTGCCGGCGGCGATTATGCCCCGAACCGTGCCGAATGCGAGCGAGGTGACCGCAAGCGCGATGTCTTCTCATTTTCTCCCACGAATTCCGAGCTGACAGCTGATGCGGGCCTTCAGGAGCTCATACACTGGCAGCTTCTCGCCGGCCACCAGTCTCCCGGCGAAGGTTTCGACCGTGAGGTTGAAGCGCATGGGGCGCGGGCAGTTGAAGCGCAGGTATTCGCGGAAGAGTTCTTCGACCGTTGTCCGGGACTGCAACCAAATCGATGTCCGAAAATGCCCGTTGTTGCGACGTTTGGGCAGTATGCTGATGCTCAACATGATTGATGGAGAATGCCAATGACAACCGTACAATCCGTTTGCAGCTTTTTCGTTTCCACTCCGCTTTGGAGCGCGAACTGGGTGTGGGGCTTGCCCTTGATTGTATTAACGGTGGTCATCCATGTGCTCGGCCTGGGAGTGATACGTCAGAAGGCGGTGCACGTTTCTAAGAATACCTTCCGACATCGCAACCAAACCGCGCTGTTTGGTGTGGTCATGGGCAGCGTAACCCTGTTGGCGACAGTGCTGCACGGCATAGAGGCGATTCTCTGGGCTGCCGCCTATCGAGTTTTGCATGCGTTGCCAGACACAAAATCAGCGGTGCTTTATTCCCTGAATGCAATCACAAGCTATGGCCACACAAGTCTGGCGCTGCAGGACCGCTGGCACCTCATGGGAGCTTTGGAGGCGTTGAACGGGTGGCTGCTGTTCGGCCTGACCACGGCGTTTCTATTTGCGATAATCGATCAATTCCGGCTGGATCGGGGCTAAAACCAAAATAGAAGCACACCGGTGCGGGACCCCAGCTACTTCGGCTTCGCGTATTCCGCCTCGGCTCGCTTCAGGATAGGAGTGTCGAGAAAGCCCTGATTGCCAGGAGCCGATCGGTTTTGAGTTGGTCGGCAAGCGGGAAATCAGCAGAAAGATGGGTTGTCGGCGGATTATTCTTAGATGAAATCAAGCTGGATCCGGCACGGTGATTAACTCGTTGTAGATAACCGTGTGGGTTGTGAGACAAGCCCGCGCGAGGCGGTGAAACCGATTGGTCTCCGGCGGTTGAGCCGGCAATTGAATTCGGCCAGGTAGCGTTGGAGATGTTGCGGTTCGACTTTGTGGGGCGTGCCCAGCAGAAAGCGCTTCCGGTGGGAGCGAGCAATGTAGAGCCAAGGAAAGAGTCGATGAGCAGCCTCCGGATCTCCGGGCAAGGGCGTGGCAGTATGCGGAAAGCCTTGCGGCTCCAGCCCTGGGTAGCCTGGCCAGCCATGGCTGATGACCTGACTGCCGGGTTGGACTTTGGCTTGGGGAGAAATCCGTGCAGGCGGCTGGCCGCTGCGCTGGGGACCACTGCCAAAGCCGCCAACCCAGGAATC
>Ga0306921_10004994_pt1 | contig 13732 bp, 6 predicted proteins | sample sta12Cox44000080_FD_203760 | JGI IMG/M metagenome (GOLD analysis project Ga0306921, IMG submission 203760) | Lab enrichment of tropical soil microbial communities from Luquillo Experimental Forest, Puerto Rico - statoxic.12C.oxic.44.000.080 (v2)... | ecosystem: Environmental > Terrestrial > Soil... | reverse complement strand
GATGGTGGAGACCTGCCAGGACACGCGAAACATCAAGGCCGCGCTTCTTGCGATCACCCGATTGTCCGGGGAGATCGGGCAACGGGTGCCGGTGATCGTGTCGGTGACGATCGAGCCCATGGGCACGATGCTGGCCGGGCAGACGGTCGATGCGATGTGGGCTTCTCTCAAACATGCGAAGCCGCTGGCTTTTGGCATGAACTGTGCGACCGGACCTGAGTTCATGACCGATCACATTCGAACTCTCAGCGGATCGACCGGCGAGTTTGTGTCTTGCTATCCGAACGCCGGACTGCCGGACGAAGAAGGGAAGTACCTCGAGACGCCGACGTCGCTAGCCGCGCAACTCGAGAAGTTTGTGGACCACGGATGGCTGAATCTGGTGGGAGGCTGCTGCGGAACCACGGAAAAACATATCGCAGCGATTGCGCAGATGGTGGAAGGCAAAAAGCCGCGGGCGCGGGGGGGCGAAGCGCACCGCGCGGTGTATTCGGGCATTGAGGCGGTGGAGGCGGACGAGAGCACGCGGCCGTTACTGGTGGGCGAGCGGACCAATGTGATCGGTTCGCGCCTGTTCAAGGACCTGGTGGCCGAGGAGAAGTGGGAAGAAGCGAGTGAGATCGCGCGGCGGCAAGTGAAAGGCGGCGCGCAGATCGTGGACGTGTGCCTGCAGAGCACAGAACGCGACGAGAAGAACGACGTTCCGCCGTTTTACGAAAAGCTGATCCGCAAGGTGAAAGTGCCGGTGATGGTGGACACGACCGACCCGGCGGCGGTCGAGCTTTCGCTGACCTACTGCCAGGGCAAGGCCATCATCAACTCCATCAACCTGGAAGACGGAGAGGAGAAGTTCGCGAAGGTGGTGCCGATTGCGCATGCCTACGGCGCGGCGCTGGTGGTGGGCTGCATTGACGAAGACCCGGTGCAGGCGCAGGCGTTCACCCGCGAGCGGAAACTAGAGATCGCGCGGCGTTCCTACCGGTTGCTGACCGGCAAATACGGGATCGATCCCGAGGATATCGTTTTTGATCCGCTGGTGTTTCCCTGCGCCACCGGGGATGAAAACTACATTGGCGGCGCGGTCGAAACGATGGAAGGGATTCGCGCCATCAAGAAGGCCATTCCGAGCGTGCGGACGATTCTGGGGATTTCCAACGTGTCGTTCGGATTGCCCATGGGCGCGCGGGAAGTCGTGAACTCGGTTTTTCTGTATTACTGCACCAAAGCGGGGCTCGATCTGGCGATCGTGAATACGGAAAAACTGGAGCGATTTGCGTCCATTCCGGAGCACGAGCGGGAGCTGGCGGAAAATCTGCTGTTTCAGCATCCGCCGAAGCAGGTGCCCGCAGACCACGGCAAGGCCGGCTTGCTCACCGATGCGCCGGCCGATTGGCGGGAGCAGAGCAAAGAACAGCGGGCGGCGATCAACCAATTTCACATTGCGGCCATTACCGAGCATTTCCGCACGGCGAAGAAAAAAGAGAAAGTGCGCGCGGAGGATTTGCCGCTGGATGAACGGCTCGGGAACTACATCATCCAGGGAACGCGCGACGGCCTGATCGAGGATCTGGAAAGGAAGCGCGCGGAAGGCGCGGCTCCGCTCGAGATCATCAACGGTCCGCTGATGGCGGGAATGGCCGAAGTGGGACGGCTGTTCAACGCCAACGAGCTGATTGTGGCCGAGGTTCTGCAGTCGGCCGAAGCCATGAAAGCTGCGGTCGGCCACCTGGAGCAGTTCATGGAGAAGTCCGACGCCTCGAAGCGCGGGAAAATCGTGCTCGCGACGGTGAAGGGCGACGTCCACGACATCGGCAAGAATCTGGTCGAAATCATCTTGAAGAACAACGGCTACGAGGTGGTAAACCTAGGGATCAAGGTTCCGCCGGAAGAGCTGATCAAAGCGTACCTGCAACACCATCCCGATGCCATCGGGCTTTCCGGATTGCTGGTGAAGAGCGCGCAACAGATGGTGGTGACGGCAAGCGATTTGCGGGACGCCGGCATCGCCATTCCCATGCTGGTCGGCGGAGCGGCGCTCAGCGGAAAATTCACGCAGCAGAAAATCGCGCCAAGCTACGGGAATGCGGTGTGCTACGCGAAGGACGCCATGACCGGACTGCGGTTGATGAACGAGTTGATGAACCCGGCGACACGCAGGACCCTGCTCCAAGAGCATACGGCCGCGGCACGGGACGGCGTGAGCCTCACCACCACCCTGGCGGTCAAAGAGCTGACGCCGGTGACCCGATCGCCGCGGGTGCGCGTCGACTTGCCGATTGAGTCGGTGGGGTATCTGGACCGGAAGGTGCGGCTGGTGCCGGATTTGCGCGAAGTATGGAGCTACATCAACCCGTTCATGCTGTATGGACGGCACATGGGCTATAAGGGCGACTTCGGAAAGCATTTGACGGCGCGCGAGCCGAAAGCGGTGGAGCTCTACGAACAGATGGAGGAAGTCAAGGAAGAAGCCGCAAAGTGGATGAAAGTGCGCGCGGTGTGGCAGTTTTTTGAAGCCGAGGCCGCAGGCGAGCGCCTCGAGGTATTCGCGCCCGGCGGCCGATTGCCCGCCCACGTCTGGAATCTGCCGAGGCAGCCCGCAGGCGACCGCCTGTGCCTGAGCGACTACGTTTTGCCCTCGCGCGACGGAGTGCGGGACCACATGGCGATTTTCGTGGTGACGGCGGGTGAAGGGGTGCGGGAACGCGCGGAGGCTGCGAAGAACTCGGGCTACTACTTCCGGTCGCACGGCTTGCAGGCGCTGGCCATCGAAACGGCCGAAGCTTGTGCCGAATGGCTGCACCGGCGGATTCGCGAGGATTGGGGATTCCCGGATCCCGCGGACATGACCATGGCGGAGCGGTTTACTTCGCGCTACAGCGGAAAGCGCTACAGCTTTGGCTACCCGGCGTGCCCCGAACTTGAGGATCAGATCGGCATCTGGAAGTTGCTGAGACCAGGGGAGATAGGGGTCCAGCTAACGGAAGGGTTCATGATGGATCCGGAGGCCAGCGTCAGCGCGCTGGTCTTCATTCATCCCGAATGCTCGTATTTTTCCGTTGGCGCCGACTGAGCGCTTGCCTTCCGTATCCCTTTCATTTTAAAAGCCTAAGGAAGATTGACGCGGGCTTGGCCAAAAGGGATAAAAGTTTGCCACTTCGTGGAAGAGCGCGGGGCGGCGTTGTTGGGGGCCGCCATCGTAGCGGTCCCGCCTTTTGGTTGTAACCAATTGTAAAAGAGCGGTTTATCTCGATCCTCGCGCGCCCCCTGTGGCGCGCACTTGGCGAGGCACGTGCTTCGATGTAACCGGATACCTATGGCTGCAGGATTCACTCGCGCTGCGGAACCGATCGGAGACGGCGGCTTCGTGTACGGGCAGTCGGACGCGATCCGGCCCGTCAATACGATGATCGGCGAAATTGCCCAGACCGACATACCGGTTCTGCTCAGCGGCGAAAGCGGGACGGGAAAGGGCGTCTATGGAACGCTGATCCACCAGCTTTCGCGGCAACGGGAATTGCCGCTGGTCAAGCTGAATTGTACGATGCTCGAACCGGGCGACCTGCTGAACCAGATGAAACACTCGTTCAACCAGGCGGAAGATGGCGCCGCCGGAACACTTCTTCTTGACGGCATCGATGAGTTGGGTCTCGATTGCCAGAAGGTGATGCTGGCGATGCTGCAGCAGCAAGAAGTGACCTCGCGCGGACGAGCGAGCCTGCGTCTGATCTCAACGACCACCAGAGTCCTGGACAAGGAGATCGGATTCGGGCGGTTCCGTCGCGAGCTGTACTTCCGCATCAACGGCGTGTGCGTGAAGCTCCCGGCATTGCGCGAGAGGAAAGGCGATATTGTGCCCCTGGCCGAATACTTCCTTGAAAAGCACGCGATGGAAGCGGGCAAAAGGGTGCCGACGCTTGCTGCCGAAGACGAGGAGCTGCTAAAAGCCCACGACTGGCCGGGCAACGTGCGCGAACTCGAGAACCTTGCCCGGCGCATCGTCGCGCTGGGCGAGCCGCAGGCACGGGTGGGAGAATTGAGGCCTCCGGTGATGAATCGGGTGCGCTTAGGGGACGCGCCGCTAAACGCATCACTGAAAGCCGTGGCCAGAGAGGCATCGCGCCTGGCGGAACGCGACCTGATCCTGAAGGCACTCGAAAAAACGCACTGGAACCGCAAGCAGGCGGCGAAACAGCTGCAGATCAGCTACAAGGCTTTGCTGTACAAGATCAAACAGATGGAAGTTCCCGGGGCCGAATTGAAAAACGAGGGAGAAGTGAAATGAGAGCGGCGGCGTTGTGCGTGGTGATGGGGGCGGTGCTGGCTGCGGGCGGGTTCGGGGCTCAAGACGCGGCAAAGAGCACCGATAAGCGGACGTCCGGCAATGCGGCTCAGGCGGCGGCAACGGCCGATGCCGGTTACAAGATTGGACCGCAGGACGTCCTGCGCGTGGATGTTTGGAAAGAGACGGAAATCTCACGATCCGTGCCGGTGCGTCCCGACGGTAAGATTTCTCTGCCGCTGCTCAACGACGTGCAGGCTTCAGGCCTGACGGCGATGGAGCTCGCGAACAACATCACCGACGGGCTGAAGAAATTCATCAACAACCCTCAGGTGACGGTTACAGTTACAGAGATCAACAGCCGCCGCGTCTATGTGACCGGCGAAGTGACCCGCCCCGGCGCCTATCCCTTGCTGCCGAACATGACCGCCCTGCAGGCGGTGACCAGCGCCTCCGGATTCACGCAGTTTGCCAATCCCAAGAAGATTTACGTGTTGCGCAACGAGAACGGAAAACAGGTGAAGCATCCGTTCAACTACAAGGCCGTAGTTGACGGCAAGCAGGACGACATTCCGCTTCAGCCCGGCGATACCATAGTGGTGCCATAGGGAAAGGTTATGAAGCTGATCGGGAAATCGATGAAGTTGTGGGGCCTGGCGGCTTTGCTGGGATTGGTGTGCGGAAGTGCCTACGCGCAGGATCAGCAAGGCGAAACGCCAAAGCCGCCGGCAAAAGTATATGGACCTCTCGGGGTGGACGAAAAGGACGCAAACCAGCAGCCGGATGCCTACCAGCCGGATACCCGGCCCATAACGGGCTTTCAACAGCCGACCGTAGGTACGCAGATGGAGCGGCACAGCTACTGGGTGCCGGGTGTGTCCTATTACAACTACATTCAATCGAACGGGAATCTCTTGGGCGGCGCGGACAACTGGAACTCGACGAGCTACCTGAGCGGCAATCTGAGCCTAGTGGAAAACTGGAGCCGGTCGCAATTTCTGCTGAACTATACGGGCGGCGGAGCCTTTTCCACCGACGCTGCGATCGGAACCAGCATGGTGCAGCAGCTGGGGGCCACCCAGACCTTCAATTGGTCGCGCTTTCAGCTGGTGTTCATAGATCAGTTTGCCTACCTGCCGCAATCGCAGTTCGGGTTTGGTGCGGGCACCGGATTGTCGACACCGGGAGTCGGAGGAAGCTTGGGGGGCGGACTCACGGGAATTGGCTCGGGGCTAACGCCGGGCCAAAGCATCTTTGCGGCGGTCGGACCGCGCTACTTCAACACCGCTGCCGTGCAGGCCACCTACCAGCTGTCGGCGCGGAGTTCAGTCACCGTTGGAGGGCTCTACAGCCTGCTGCGATTCACGGAAGAGGGAAACATCGAGAGCGACCAGTATGTGGGAAATCTTGGCTACAACTACCAGATCACGCGCAATAACACGATCGGCTTGCAATATCGCTTCAGCGCCTTTCACTATCCGAACGAACCACAGGCGATTGGCGACCACACCTTCCAGGCGGTTTTCGGACGTAAGATAACGGGCCGATTGGCGCTGACGTTGTCGGCGGGTCCCGAGGTTACAAACTATCGGTTGGCGCAACCGCCCGCCACAAAAACCCAGTACGTTACGGGCTCCGGTGGGGCTACCCTTAACTATCAGGTTCCAAAGGGGAGCATCACAGCCAACTACTTTCACGGGGTGTCGTCGGGAAGCGGAGTTTTCTTTGGCGCCACCGCGGACCAGGTTTCGGGTGCGGCGACGCGGCAAATCTCAAGAGTTTGGGGCGGCGAACTGCATGCGGGTTATGCGCACAACCGGAATGCCCAATCCGCGCAGGGAATCGACACGACAAACTACGATGCGTTCTTTGGCGGGGTTTCCGCGGCCAGGCCGCTCGGACGAAACGCCACGTTTTCCCTCGCCTATACGGCCTACGTGCAGAAAACTAATCCATCCGGTTGCGTTTCGAACTGCAGTTCGACGTTCACGACGAACCAGATTACCGTGGGAGTGAGCTGGCACGCGCGGCCGTTCGTTTTGCGCTGACAGGTAGAAACGGAGACGCCAAAAGGTCATGTACAAAAGCTTCTTTGGGCTGAAGGAAAATCCGTTCAATGTGAACCCGGATCCCCGCTATCTGTTTCTGACCAAACAGATTGAGGAAGCACTGTCCGGATTAATGTACGGCATCCAAACGCGCAAGGGCTTCATCACCCTCACCGGTGAGGTGGGAACGGGCAAGACCACCCTGGTAAACCGTCTTTTGGATTGGCTGCACCTGAAGCGGACCAAAACGGCGTTTCTCTTTAACTCGCGGATGAATACCAACCAGCTGTTCGATTTCATCATGGCGGAGTTCGACATTCCCTGCGACAACAAATCCAAAAGCCAGCAGCTGATGAAGCTGAATCACTGGCTGCTCGAAAGGTACCGCGCGGGCGAGACGGCGGTGCTGATCGTGGACGAGGCGCAGAACCTGACCTTCCCGGTGCTCGAAGAAATCCGGCTGTTGACCAACCTCGAGACTTCCACCGAAAAATTGCTGCAAATCGTGCTGTCCGGACAGCCGGAGTTGGAAGAAAGACTCAAATTGGCGCAATTGCGGCAGCTCCGGCAGCGCATTACGCTGCGCTGCAGAACCATGCCCTTGACCAGCGAGCAGACGCACGACTACATTCAGGAGCGGTTGCGCATTGCCGGAGGCGATCCGCAGGTGGAGGTCTTTTCCGAAAAAGCCCTGGAGTCAGTCCACTATTTCTCGATGGGCATTCCGCGCGTCATCAATCTGTTGTGCGAACACGCGCTGATCAACTCGTTTGTCGAGCAGCAGAAAGTCGTGCAAGTGAAAACAATCGAAGACGTGGCGCGGGAATTTCAACTGGATGAAGTGGAACCCCTGGCGCCGCCGGCCAGCTTGCGGCAGGACGCCGAGGTATTTCAGTCCGAGCAGTTCATCCAGAACCTGGGAGAAGCGTTGTCGCGTTTTCGCGTCAATGCGCCGGTTCCGTCGAGCCGGGAGCGAAAATAAGCCCGGCCAGCGCCGCCTGGGTCACCATCCGGACGCCAAGATCTTGCCGCTGGCGTCGAACAAAGTTTGCGCAAAACAATGGGCGCTGGTCCCTTGGGTTGGGGGCGTTTCTATGATTCTAAGGGTGCGACAGCCTGCACTCCTCCCCGCCTCCATGTCGCTATCGGCGTCGCCTACCATCCATGACGACTTAAGATCGATCTGGTGCTCTTCGGCCGCGGTCAGCAGCATACCGGGCAGTGGTTTGCGACAGTCGCACGGCGGATCCTTATCGTGCGGGCAGTAGTAGATGGCGTCTAGCCTGGCGCCCTCGCCTTCCAGCGCTTCGCGCATCTTGCGGTGAAGCGATTCCAATTCAGCAATGGTCAGGAGACCCTTGGCCACGCATCGCTGATTGCTGATCACAATGACGCTCCAACCGGCCCGGTTCAGCAGTGAGATGGCTTGCGCCACACCGGGAAGAAATTGAAATTCTTCCCAACGCGTCACGTACCCGCCTTTCGCCGCTTTGCGATTGATTACGCCGTCGCGATCAAGAAATACCGCCCGCTTCATTGCCATCCCCCGCAACCGCACGCTCCTTTACCTAACCTAGGGCCAATTTGCCGCAATTTCGAGCACTCGCGCATTCGCGGTTTCCATGCTGCGGCGCAGATCGCCTTTACATTAATCATGGTATGGCTACCGCGACGGCTATACCAGATACTCTGATGGATTTTGTTTACTTTCAAAGCCGTGTCCGATTTTTCTTAAAAATTTGGTTCCAGGCAGCTCCCCCCACTAGCCTCGAGGCCCCCCAACATGTCCGCTCAGCACTCGTTGTTTCGCGGTTGCGGTATTTTTGTATTGACCGTTTTGGCAGCGTTTTTGCACGGGTGCGCTGCCAGCAGTCCTGGCAGCAGTCCTGCCGATTCGAAACCGTTCAGCATTTCGGTCAGCTCGTTGCCTTCGGCGCAGACAGGCGCAGCCTACAGCGCTCTCATCGTCGTCACAGGCGGCGCGGCACCTTATTCTTGGTCGATAACAGCGGGCAGTCTTCCTGCGGGCTTGACTCTCAACGTCTCAAACGGCCTCATTAGCGGCACGCCAACGGCCGCGGGCACTTCGAGCTTCACGATCAAGGTGACGGATTCCGAATCGCCTGCCGTTTCCAAGACCTCGAGTCTCTCGATCGAAGTCGGCCCGCCGTCGCTGACGATCACCTCTGCCTCCCCATTACCTAGTGGCCAGCAAAACGTTGCTTATTCCCAGACCCTCGCCGCGACCGGCGGAGCCGCTCCCTATACCTGGTCGATCACGGTAGGTACCCTGCCAGCGGGCCTCGCGATCAATGCCTCAACCGGCGTCATCAGCGGCACACCCGCTGGTACAGGCACTGCGAACTTTACCGTGCAGGTGACGGATTCAGAATCGCCCGCGGTTTCGAAGACCAAAGCTCTTTCCATCACCATAGCCTCTGCGACTCTCACTATTACGACCGCTTCTTTGTCCAACGGTCAGCAGGGCGTTGCCTATTCTCAGACGCTGACGGCAACCGGCGGAGCCACTCCCGATACCTGGTCGATCACCGTCGGGACGCTACCGGCGGGCCTCGCGATCAATGCCTCAACCGGCGTCATCAGCGGCACACCCACTGGTACAGGCACTGCGAACTTTACCGTGCAGGTGACGGATTCAGAATCGCCCGCGGTCTCGCAGACCAAGGCGCTCTCCATTACGATAACCTCTTCGACTCTCACTATTACGACCGCTTCTTTGTCCAACGGTCAGCAGGGCGTTGCCTATTCTCAGACGCTGACGGCAACCGGCGGAGCCACTCCCGATACCTGGTCGATCACCGTCGGGACGCTGCCGGCGGGCCTCGCGATCAATGCCTCAACCGGCGTCATCAGCGGCACACCCACTGGTACAGGCACTGCGAACTTTACCGTGCAGGTGACGGATTCAGAATCGCCCGCGGTCTCGAAGACCAAGGCTCTTTCCATCACGATAGCTTCTTCGACTCTCACTATTACGACCGCTTCTTTGTCCAACGGTCAGCAGGGCACTGCCTATTCTCAGACGCTGACGGCAACTGGCGGAGTCACTCCGTATTCGTGGTCGATTACGGTAGGTACCCTGCCGGCTGGCCTGTCGATCAATGCCGCTACCGGCGTCATCAGCGGCACGCCTACCGCTACCGGCACCTCGAGTTTTACCGTGCAGGTGACGGACTCCGCCAGTCCCGCTCAGAGCAGAACGGCGAACCTCAGCATAACCATCAACGGGACTGGCTCGTTTACCGTTTCCGTCTCTCCGAACCGAGCCGGACTGACCGTGACGCAAACACTACCCGTAACCGCGACGACGAATGACGGCGCGGGCGTCAATTGGACGGCTAGCGGGGGCAGTATCAATCCCACGACGAGCACCACGGGCGTTGCGGTCAACTATACCGCCCCTTCCTCGCCCGGCGTTTACACCCTAACCGCTACCAGCGTTACAGATGGCCTCATCTCTGCCTCCCTGACGGTAGGTGTGACGAATCTGGCCGGAGTTACCACCTATCACAACAATCCTTCCCGAGATGGCGCCAACACGCAGGAGTACGCGTTAACCACGTCCAATGTCACGACAGCCACGTTTGGCAAGCTCTTCTCTTGCGCCGCCGACGCGGCGATCTACGCACAGCCGCTGTGGGTGAGCAATGTGAACGTCAGCGGAGTCAAACACAATATCGTCATTGTGGCGACGATGCGCAACTCGATCTACGTATTCGACGCGGATGGAACATCCTGTACCACCTATTGGTCCAAGCAGTTCATACCAGCAGGCGAGACGTGGGGCGTTACGGGGGATGTCGGGGGCGCCGATATCCAGCCTGACATCGGAATCCTGGGCACCCCAGTTGTGGATCCTGCAACAAACACAATGTATTTCGTAACTAAGACCAAGACAACTCCGGGAAACGTCTACCACCAGCGGCTACACGCGGTGAACATAACCAGCGGATCAGAAGCCCTTTCGGCCGTCGAGATCGACAACAGCATCACCGTGCCCGGCAACTGTGAGGGCGGTACCACGGTAGCGTTTGATCCTTTAAAAGAGAATCAGCGGCCCGGACTCGCATTGGTCAATGGCGTGGTCTATGTTTCCTGGGCTTCCCACGGTGATCAGGACACCTATCACGGATGGGTAATTGGATTTAACAAGACAACGCTGAACCGGGTGGCAACCTTAAACACCTCACCCAACGCGGCCGAGGGGCTACCATACTGTCGAGGCGGCATCTGGATGTCCGGCGGCGCGCCGGCTTCGGACGCGGGCAACAATCTGTACCTGATCACCGGAAACGGAGTCTACGACGGGATGACGGCGTTCGGCGATAGCATCATGCGCGTTAGTACATCGAGCGGGCTTACCGTTGCTGACTGGTTTACGCCACATGACCAGGCAGCCCTTGATACCAATGACGCCGATCTTGGATCGGGAGGCACTGCGGTACTCGTTGATCAGCCTTCGGGCCCACACCCGCAACTGCTGATCGGCGGAGGGAAGGCGGGACTCTATTACGTGCTTGATCGGACAAACATGGGGCACTTCAATGCAGCGGGAGATACCCAGGTTGTTCAGAGCATATCCGTGGGCGGCGGAGTGTTCGCGAGCCCGTCCTTCTGGCAAAACACGTTGTATTTGTTCGCCTCCGGAACCTCTGGAAAGGCGTTCCACTTTGATACCACCACAAATACATTCAATAACTCTCCGTCATCCGTGACTTCCATCTCTATGTCCTTTCCAGGTTCGACTCCCTCGATTGCTTCCAGCGGCGCAACGAACGGAACGGTCTGGACGATCGACAGCAACAAGTACTGTACTTTCGAGTCAAAGGGTTGTGGCCCCGCCGTTTTACACGCCTACGACGCGGCAAATCTGGGAACCGAACTGTGGAACAGCGCGCAAGTAGCGGCAGATGCCGCCGGATTCGCCGTCAAATTCACCGTTCCCACGGTGGCCAACGGAAAGGTATACGTGGGCACTCGAGGAAATGACACCGGAGCCGGAACGTCTTCCACGCCCGGTGAGCTGGACGTTTACGGGCTCAAGCCAAACTGACGTCTGAAAGACGGAGCGTTTTATCTTGGCGACACCCCGCCTGAGCTTGTCGCAAGGACCTGGAGTGCGGATTGCGCGGGGGAGACCTGCTTTTCGAAGGCCCCGAAACCGAAGCTCCCGCCGCCAGCGTCCTCGGCCAATGCCTGCCCCAATTGATTCCGAGTTACCCATTGTTCTTCATCTTCCTGTCCACTACAACCGCGACGGCACCAAGAAGGCGCAAAATCAAATCTGAATTCTGCGGAATTTGGTCATAGAACCTAAGTACCACGCTCGATTTGAAACGACTGCTCTATTGTCCTCGCTTGGTCTCACTTCCTACGCTAAAGGTAACCTGCGAGTACCCGCGAACGGCCACACGAGGCGCGGAGGGAGTTGGGATGGGTGCCTGGAAACGACAACGGGTATTCAACTGGGAATTAGTGTTCGGGATTTTCGGTCTAGTCTTGGCATTCGTGGCCATGGGAGCGTTGCTGGCTTATCAGGGATTCATCTCGGCCGGTCGATAGCCTCGGTTCTTCATCGGCCCTATCTTACTCACCAGCACTCCGCCCGATGCAGATACAACGGCGTCGAAGTTGAGAAGCTGTTTCCTGGCACCAGCGGTTCTGTTCAATAAAATATCGAATTTTTGGCTTTTCTGAGCAGAGTGCCTTGTCGACCGCACTCGCAAACTGCTCCGGGCTCGTCTGGTCCAATTCACCAATTCATGGCGAATCGCTGTCTGCAGCCGAATTCTCGCCCCTCGATTCTCGCCGCAAGCCATGCCTCTGCTTTGTCCCCGACGTAGCTTGCCAAGCCGCGGACCAAGCATAGGACGAAATCAGAAGAGAATCAGTAACCCCAAAACCCGCCGCCGCCATTGCTGAAACTTCTGCCGGCTATCGGGTACCAGAAGACCAGAAGCAGGCAAGAGTTCGGTGATTGGCAGAGGACCCTTGAGAACTTAACTACCTAGGTTGGCTTTTCGTGTTTATCTAATTGAGCAAAGCAAAGACAATGACGCCGCTCGGAGTGCCGAGGTAGACCTTTCCGTTCGCAATCAAAGGAGCAGCAGACCTGCCCTCGAACTGATCTCGAGCACCAGCCTGCGTGCTGTTGTAAAGTTCGCGGGCCAAGTCATCCGCGTCATAAGCGCGAAGCACGCCATTCTTCCCACTACTCTCGCTCGCCCAAACGATTCCGTTCGAAGCTCCGTTGGCGGAAATGCTGGGAGTCGTTCCACCTCCGGCGAATATGGTGCCTGACTGCGACGCTGCAGCGGTCACAAGTCGCGCATTCCTGATTGGAAAAGCCTTCAGGTTGTCGTTTGCAGCGCCATAGTAGACGGTCTGATTGAAATAAGCCGGCATTCCCCAGACGCCACCGGCCCCCAAGGCGCCGGAATCGATCTCCTGGAAGAGCGCATCGTCATTGCCGGGGTTGAATTTGCCCATGGATTCGCGGTTGGCTACGTAGATATGAGCGTCCTTTCCTGCGCCAAGGGCAAGATGCCAGGTGTTCCCCGAGTAGTCCGCCAGGTCGGGTAGAAGCAGCACGCCGCCAGAACCCAAATCCTGGGAGGAGTTCGATTCGGCCACGCTGTTGTGAGCGGCGAAATAGTCAGAGATCCCAAGAGAGTTGCTTCGAGTAGAGAGTTTTACGAGGGCGTTGCCGTAATCGCCCTTTGCCGGAAGGCTGTGCGAATCCAAGACCGTATCAAACGTGCCGCTGCCGGTGGCGAAATAGATGTTCCCGGATCCATCAGCAGCCAAGCCGGCTCCGGACATCGAAACGGTTCCGCCTGAGCCACCGGGCGTGAGATTGAATGCGCTCAGTTGCTTTAGACTGGTTTCGCTATAACCCATCACCCAGCCGTTGTTAGGCTGGCGGTCGCAGTGTGAGGCCCAGCTCAGATAGATCACGCCGTTCAGGAGCAGCAGGCCTGTTCGTTCCTTGTACTGCGAAGGATCGAAGACGGAGTATCCGGCGGAATTGGTGAAGGTAGCGCGGACAGTGGACGGGCTTCCGCTCTGCTCGCTGCCGGTGCCGAGATCGAGGGCATGCAAGCGCTGATAGTAATGGCCGTTCGAGTCCTTCGACATGGCCACCACAAAAATCGTCCCGTGCGGACCGGCATTCAAATCAATCACAGGAGTCGAGGTAATACCAATTTCGGGACTGATTTCATCGCAACCCCGATTGTCACTCGGAGTCTCATTGGGACCGAGGAGCGAGGATCGCCAAAGCGGGGCAAGGGTGTCGGCGTCAAAGGCATAAACAAGATCGCGCTCGGTTGCCACCAAAACGACGTTTCGCAGCTTGCCCCCGGCTAATAGGTTCGAGACGTAG
>Ga0306921_10004988_pt1 | contig 13739 bp, 10 predicted proteins | sample sta12Cox44000080_FD_203760 | JGI IMG/M metagenome (GOLD analysis project Ga0306921, IMG submission 203760) | Lab enrichment of tropical soil microbial communities from Luquillo Experimental Forest, Puerto Rico - statoxic.12C.oxic.44.000.080 (v2)... | ecosystem: Environmental > Terrestrial >... | reverse complement strand
TTCGACATAGCTGACATCTCTCCTTCGGGTGGCTTGCTCACGGTGGCGCCCTCCGATTTCTACGGCGAGAGCGAATGGCGGGATGATCTGGAACTCGGCGCGACCGAACTGTACTTCGCTCTCGCCTCGGCGGAGCGTCCGCTACTCTCCGCGCTGCGTCACACGGACCCTGCGCACTATCTTCGCGCCGCGGCGCACTGGGCGCATGCATACATTACCGGCCCGAATGATGCCGCGGATACGCCTAATCTCTACGACGTCAGCGGCCTCGCCCACTTTGAATTGTTCCGCGCCATTTCCAGCGCCGGTCATCCCACCAAACTCGAAGTCTCGCAATCGCATGCTAGCATGCAGATAGGAGCTTCAAGACGGCATTGCAGAAGCTGCCCCGGCCAGCGGCGCGATAGCCAGGAAATGAGGTTGCTATGGATCTTCGATCGCTACAGAAGCCGCTGAAAGAGCGTTACCGCGGCGACCCGAACGCCTCGCGAATTACCCTCCGGGCGAAAGGCGGTCAGGCGGATGTTCCAGTGGCTTGCTCGGTGGATATCGGGCGCGCCCTCTACCACGCAGAAGCCCACAAAGGTGTTGGAGGCGCTGGCGCCGGCGCTTGTTCCGGTGACCTCTTGCTCGGAGCACTGGCAGCTTGCGCTCAGATCACCTGTCAGATGGTGGCCGCGGCAATGGGCATACCTACCGAGCATATAGAGGTCACGGTGGAGGGGGATATGGATCTTCGAGGCACCCTTGGCATTTCAAAGGATGTACCCGTCGGCTTTGATGGCATTCGTCTGCACTTTGATGTAGTTGCGCCTGCGGCAACTCCGGATCAAATGAGTGCATTGCGGGAAAAAACGGAGCAGTATTGCGTGGTGATGCAAACCTTGACGCGGCCACCGAAACTGCAAACCGAGTGGGTTCGTCGCGATTGAACGCGCGGTGCTCAGCGGGAATGGTTAACGTCCTGAACTTAAGCTTCCACAAAGCCCTATTCGTAGCGCAGCGCAACCAGAGGATCCAAGCGTGATGCGCGGCGGGCCGGCAGCCAGCACGCCAACAATCCGGTAATCAGTAGCAGGGCCGGCACACAGATGAGCGTCCACGGATCGTAAGCGGAAACTCCCCAGAGTTGCGTGGCGATGACTCGCCCCAGCGCAAGACTAGTGAGCAAACCTAGCGCTACGCCGATGGCCACTAGCTTTAGCCCCATGCGGATCACCATCCCCAGAACATGAGAGCCTTCCGCGCCCAGCGCCATGCGGATGCCGATTTCTTGTGTACGGCGCGCCGTGGTGTACGCAAGGATGCTGTAGACACCGATGGTCACGAGGATCAGCCCGATCGAGCCGAAAATCGTCATCAGCAGGAAACCGAAGCGCGGCCCGGCGTAGGAGAACTGGCTGATATAACCCTCTAGCGTTCCGGTAAATGTGAGCGCTACGTTAGAGTCCGTGTTCCAGACTTCGTGGCGCACGGCCTCCAGCAATGTCAGCGGTTCTTGCGTGGTGCGCAACAAAATTCCCCGAAATCCCGAGCCCGTCACGGTGTAGGGTACCCAGATTTCCGGGTCGGGAGGATCCTGCAGGCCGCGATTTTTGGCATCCGCGACCAGCCCGACAATTTCAAACATCGGGTCCGCCACCTTGTCTTCGAATTCGCTGAGTTGCGCAATGCGCACCTGCTTGCCGATGGGATTTTCCCCAGGCAAAAACTTTTTCACGAACGTCTGGTTCACGACCGCAAGCTTGCGCTCACCGTTGACCTCCGCCTCCGTGAATGTTCTCCCACCGAGAAGCTTGATCTGGAGCACCGGGAAATATCCTTCACTGCAGAGTTGGAACATGGCGTTCCACTTGTCCGAGTGCGTCTTTCCCGGGATTTCGATTTCGCTGCCGATCCCGCCGTACGGAGGAAGCGTGCTCGTCTCCGTCGCATCCACAACACCCGGCAGTGCCTTCAGGCGCTGCAACAATGGCCTGTAAAAACCTGTCACTTGTTCCGCGGTCTTGTAGCGTTCCACAGGCAGCGGCAGCCTCGCCACCAGCACGTGATCGGGTTGCAGGCCAAGACGCACTTCCCGCAAGGCCACAAAACTCCGCATCAAAAGTCCGGCAGCGACCAACAGCGTCAGCGAAAGCGCCACTTCCAGCACCACGACCGCATTGCGGAGTCTTCCATGGCGGAAACCGCCGCTCTGGCCTTTGCCGCTGTCGCGTAGCGGCTCGTTCAAGTCTTTCCGAGCTGCCTTCAGCGCTGGCACAAGACCGAAAACAATCGCCGTCAAGATCGCCACGCCCAGTGTGAAGAGCAGCACCGGCACGTTCAACCGGATGACCGCTTCCGCGGGAATAATATTCTGCGGCATCAGCGCCACGATGAATTTCAATCCGCCCCACGCCAGCAGGATTCCCATCGCTGCGCCGCCCAATGCCAGGATTAGGCTTTCCACCAGGAGCTGGCGGATCAACCGGCCGCGGCTCGCGCCCATGGCGCCGCGAATGGCGAACTCTTTTTCGCGCGTCGTGGCTCTGGCCAGCAGAAGGTTCGCCACGTTGCCGCACCCGATCAGCAGCAGCAAGCCCACCGCGGCCAGCACAATATAAAGCGTCGTTCGGAACTGCCCCACGACTAGATCCGTCAGCGAATGAATTTCCACCGTAAAGTGTTTCGGGTAATCCTTGGGATACACGGTGGCAAGCCGCTTCGCCACCACGGTCACATCCGATTCCGCCTGTTTCTCCGACACCCCCAGCTTCAAGTGTCCCAGAAAAAACCAAAAGCGCGGGAATGCCCCCGCGTAGGCTGTATTCGCAACCGCGCGGCTCGGCTTTTCCGGAATCCACAAGTCCGCGTCGCCCCATCCGAAGCGCGGCGGCATGACCCCGATCAACGTTCGCGGAGTATCGTTCAGCACAAACGTCTTGTTGATGACATTCGGATCGGCGCCAAAGTCCTTGACCCAGACTTTGTAGCGCAACACGAATACAGGAGGCGCGCCCGGCTCATAATCCGCGGGCTGCATGACGCGGCCAAAAAGGGCCGGCATCCCCAGAAATTCAAACGTCCCCGGCGTTACATGGTTTCCGGCCAGCATCTGTGTGCCTTCGCCATTGCGATACAGCACGTCCACGCTGTCGTTGGCAATCACACGGTCAAATACATGATTCTGCTCCACGTAATCCAGAAATTCGGGTCCGCTGAACCCCCCGCGCCCTCCAGGCTCATTTCGCTCCGTGTCGTGGATCTGTATGGACATGTAGCGCCGCGCATCCGGGTAGGGGAAAGGCTCCATTAGGATGTTTTCCATGACGCTGAAAATGGCTGTAGACGCGCCGATTCCCAGCGCCAGCGTGATCACCGCGACGATCGCAAAGCCTGGAGTCTTCCTTAAGTTCCTCAGCGCAAACCGGATATCCTGCCCAACGGTTTCCACGGAACCCCCATGTTGTCTTGTCCTCGACGTCTCACCCTGGCCCAGGCGCCGGACTCAGGAGGGGCGCGCCGTCAGTCCAACGCTTTCCCCTGCATCCATGTGCGTAACAGGACGTAATTTGTTCGACGGGTGCATCCCAAATAAGTTACTCAGCCCCTTATCTAGCGGAACATATCTGCTTTCGCGTCTAACCCCCATCCGTTACCGGAACCCAGCCTCGTCTCCTCGGAATTAGCTCAGCCTGTTCATCCGGCATGTAGATCGCGAAGGTACGGAACGCTGGCTTTCATCATTCCCAGGTTCATTTCCACGAAGTAGTTCTTGATACCGCCTGTCTTCGCGGCGGTAAAGATTTTCTTCCAATCCAGGGTGCCTTGCCCCACCGGCACGATTTTTTGGGTTTCCGCGGACCAGCCTTGCAGGTGCATGGAAATGAATCGTCCTGGGTACTTCGTGAAATACTCTGCGGCGTCGTAGCCGCGGCTGATGGTGGAAACCTGGAACTGAAACTGCACGATCTTGGGATCGAGAAGGTCAAAGAGCAAATCATAGGTGCGCTGGCCATCCACCATAGATAATTCAAAGTCTTCATTGTGCAGTCCCTGCTGGATGCCAGCCTTGGCCGCATGTTCTCCCATTTTGTTGTATTCGTCAGCCGCTCGCTTCACATCATCCATAGTCGGCTTGGCAGGCCCGTCGAGGCTTGGCACTAGCATTTGCGTCAGACCGAGTTCTCTTGCCCAAGCAATGCGCGCCGCCTGATTCTCCCGGAGTTCGACGATGCTAAAGTGAGAACTCACGCAGGTGACGCCAGCGTCGCCCAGAATTCTTCGGAGCTCTTTTGGCGTGTAATTAGCAATGCTTCCAAAGCCGTGTTCCGCGTAGCCGACCGGCGAACACAGCTCAACCGTCTGAAATCCGGCTTCGGCAAGCTGCCGGATCGCGCCTGGAAAGTCCTTGGCAATCATTTCTCTGACAGGCCACGTCTGGCATCCAATGGGCATGCCAAGCGGCTTGGCGCGAAGCTCCAGCGCACCAGCGGCAAGAAAGCCGGCCGCGGCCGCGTTCGTCGCCGCATTTTTGAGAAACTCTCTTCTCGAAATCCCAGACATCGTTGCCTCCTATCAGCCTTCGGGAATAAAGTCGTCCTCCAAGAGAACATTCGCGGTTAGAGTTCCCACCCGCTTCGGCGTTCCGGGCGGACATACTTCTGCGCGAGATCGGAATTGGTGATCTTCAGACTAGAGCGATCCCAATTGAGTTTTTGCCCCACTCGAGCAGCAACATTCCCCAGCAGCAAGGTTTCCGTGACCAGGCCCGAAAATTCAAAATTCCCCCCCGGCTTATCTTTACCTCCCTTGCAGGTGTCAAGCCATTCTCGCTCGTTCCCCGGCGACCTCGGCAATGTTTTCGGCGGCTGCTTAAAACTGTTCATCTTCGTTTCGGGAATCAGTTTTGGATTGGCGCCATTGAATCCGCACAGAATCTTTCCACGGTCTCCCACGAAAAGGAGCCCTTCGTCAAGTTCTTCGCCTTCGACTTTCATGGGTCGGTCTTCTTCTAGTTCGTCGGGGCGTGCCGGTTTCAGACCACCGTCATACCAGTTGAATTTCACAGGAGGCATGTCGCCACGGGCCGGAAAGTTGTAGCGGACGATCGAGGACACTGGGTAAGTCTCCTCATAGCGCTCGCTGGAACTCGCTTCCACACTCATGGGCGCTTCTAACTTCAAGGCACGAAAAATGGTGTCGAAACTGTAGGAACCCATATCGCCCAGCGCGCCGCAACCGAAGTCGCACCAGCCGCGCCATACAAAGGGCAAATAAGCCTGGTTGTAAGGACGTTCCGGCGCGGGACCAAGCCAGAGGTTCCAGTCCAATCCTTCGGGCACGGTCTCGGTTTCCTTTGGGCGATCGATCCCCTGGGGCCAGAAAGGACGGCTTGACCAGTTGAATACTTCCCGCACCGGCCCAACAGCACCGCTCCAAATCCATTCACAAAGTAAACGCGTGGATTCGGATGCCTGGTTGCCAACTGCGATCTGCGTGGCCACGCCCGTCTCCCGCGCAATTTCAGCAAGGCGCCTCGCCTCATAGATCGTGTGCGTCAAAGGCTTCTGGCAAAAGACATGTTTGTGTTTCGTCATCGCCGCGGCGGACACCGCGGCATGCAGGTTGTCCGTGGTACACACAATGACGGCGTCCAGATCTTTCTGCTTCTCGAGTAGTTCGCGAAAGTCCGTGTAAGCCAAGCAGCCCTGATACTGGCCGGAACGCTGCTGCGTGCCGTAATAGGCGTCCACAATTTTCTGGCAAGGTTCGCGGCCCGCGACGCCACCCGGGGTACGCAGGGAATGGGTCAAATGTAGGGGTTGGTCCGGACTGAGCCAATCCCAGCCGCTATCCACGCCAAGCAATTTGCGGACGGAATTGCAGAACTCGTGGTTGTCCCATTGCGGGTAATTTGCGCTTACCTTATTGGAGTCGCAGACTGCCACACCTTGCACATCGGGTTCCCGCAAGAAGTGAAGCATGACGCGCAAACCTTGGGCCCCAACACCGATAAAAGCAATGTTGACCTTGTCGCTCGGGGGAACATAACCTGCGCCACCCAACACCCGGCGTGGAACAATGGAAAGACCAATCGTTGCTGTGGCAGCTTGCTTCAAGAACCTACGCCGCGAAACCGAGGCCTCCAAAGAACTGCGTGACGGAACCCGATTCTTCACTGTGCCTCCTCAACGGTTTCAAAATATCGCACGATCACCCCGCCGCCCACATTTTGCGTGCATTTACCAGACCCGCGATCAACCCGGATACTTTAATCGAATCAAAGGTTTTCTTGAAAGAGAGTTGCTAGTCCCTCACTCGGGAACTTGAAGGTCAATGCTGCTGGAGAGCAAAGGTAGTGATTACATAACAATGTCGGCTCCTCGACCCGAGTAAACTTTGGTTGCGTTACGACCCCAGGCTCGGGAGAAAGGAGCCGAACATGATGATTATAGGCGTAGATTATTACCCGAGCTTTCAGCAGATAGCATTGTTTGTGGAAGAGACCGGTGAGTACGGAGAACAACGACTGAACCACGAGGGTGGAGAGGCCGAGCGATTCTACCGCGGGCTGCAGCAACGAGGAATCCGCGTGCGCGTAGGCATGGAGGCGACCGGGTATGCACGTTGGTTCGAGCGACTGCTGGCGGAGCTTGGTTTCGAGTTGTGGATCGGCGATCCCGCCGAGATCAAGGCGCAACGCGTCAAGAAGCGGAAGACGGACCGTGAGGATGCCAGACTTCTGCTGCGGCTGATGCGCGAAGATCGTTTTCCGACAATTTGGGTACCGAGTCCGGAGAATCGGGATCTCCGCCAACTGTTGTGGCATCGGCATCGCATGGTGCAGATGCGCACACGGATCATGAACCAACTGCAAGCACTGGCCATGAACGAAGGAAAGCGCTGGAAGTCGAAGCTGTTTAGCCAAGAGGGGCGAGCCGAATTCGAGAAACTGGCTTTCGCTCCCTGGGCCAGTCGACGTCGGCGAGAGTTGTTGGAGCTGTTCGACCAACTGAATCCGAGCATCCAGGAGTTAAGCGCAGCCGTGGAGCAGGAAGTCCAGAAACGGCCCGAAGCGTTGCGGTTGATGACGCATCCTGGCGTGGGTCCTATTACCGCGTTGGCTTATGTTTTGATCATCGGGACTCCGGAGCGGTTCGCTCGTGGCAGGCAGATCGGCACGTACGTGGGGATGATTCCGACCGAGGACTCCAGCGCCGACAAGCAACGGCTCGGACACATCAGCAAGCAGGGCAGCTCCTTATTGCGGTACTTGCTGGTGGAGGCCGCGCAGGCGGCCACAACGCTTCAACCCGCATTGGCCGCGTCGGTACCTGCACTTGGCCGTGCGCCGACACCGGAGCATCGCGAAGGTCGCCAGGGGACGCCGACTAGGGATTCGGTTGTACTGGATGTGGCGAAATGGTTGTGACTATTCGCCGTCGTTCGAGTTCGGTTCGCACGTGGGACAGCTCGGTATCAGGCATGGTGTGCAGTAGAACATCGCGCTAGTGAATGGGCATCCCGCTCCCCGCAAGGGGAGTTTGAACAAGTAATCATGGTCGAAGTTTTGAGTCAAAGAGGAATGGGGCTGCGCAGTTGAAATTTGCGTTGAGAATAGCTATGGGAACGGTGAGCGACGATTTGAACCGCAGCGATGGGCAATACATCCTTGTGAGTGAGGGAGTAGCATGGTGGAGACCGGCCTCGAGGTAACCCCTATGAGTTTGACGCAAAACGATAAGGGTGCTCGCTTCCGCGCGCTTCACGACGGCCCTGGCGCCTTCGTAATTCCGAACCCATGGGACGTCAGTTCCGCCCGTATTCTCGCCGGCCTTGGCTTCCAGGCATTGGCCACCTCAAGCGCTGCCTCCGCCTCTGCCCTTGGTCGAAGAGATGGCGGGCTAACGCGAGAGGAGGCGCTGGTGCACGCCCGCTTGATTGTCCAAGCTACGGATTTGCCCGTCTCCGCGGATCTGGAAAAGGGATTTGGCGACGCTCCGGAAATCGTGGCGGAAACGGTCCGCCTGGCAGCTGCAGTAGGACTCGTTGGATGCACGATCGAGGATTCGACCGGCAACCCGGAGAGCCCACTTTACGATATTGGCCTGGCGGTCGAACGGATTGCGGCAGCCGCGCAGGCGGCGCGTACACTCCCGTTTCCCTTTATCCTGACTGCCCGCGCGCACAATTTTCTGTACGCCGCCCCGAACCTGGACGACACTATCCATCGCCTTCACGCCTTCGAAAAAGCAGGAGCGGACGTGCTCTTTGCGCCTGGCCTGCCCGACCTCGCCGCGGTGGGAGCGGTCTGCGCTTCATTGTCGAAACCTTTTAATTTCATGGTGGGTATCAAAGAAAAATCATTTTCCGTGGATCAACTCGCTGCGGCCGGAGTCAAGCGCATCAGCCTTGCGACATCGCTTTATCGCGCGGCAATGACGGGCATGGTTCTCGCTGCCTGCGAAGTGAAAGACGCGGGCCAGTTCGGAGTCCTCGACCGATGCATGACAACCCCCGAGCTGAACGAACTCATGCGGAATTGACCGCGCCGAGAACTACGATGAACACACAATTGAAACGTAGGCGATGTACGGCAGCATTGTTCAGTGACCGCTCCGCTCTTTGCGTGGCCGTGGCTTCGGACCGGCAACCGCAGGCAAGCCCTCCTCTGGCTCGTGGCGCCGCACATGTTTCTCCGTTTTATTGGACTCGGCTTTTTGGTTCTAGGAGTTGTCTCCGAGTCGCTGCCGAAAGCATGGGCGGAGCCCGCCGGGTACGTCGACCTTGTCGCAGGGATCCTCGCCATCTTTGCCACGGCGGCGCTGACGCGCGCCGCTTCGTGGGCCATCGCAGCGGTGTGGATATTTAACGTTTGGGGAGCGCAGATCTGCTGTTCGCGTCTTACCAAGGGGCGCATGTAAAGCTGCAGCCCGGCTCACTGGGCGCGGGCTTCTACATCGTAAGGGCGATCGTTCCGCCGCTGTTGGTGTCGCACGCGCTCACCTTTGGGATTTTGAGGCGGCCCGCGCCGAAGCAAGGACCTTAAAAACGGAGAAAAACGAAGCTATTGGACTCGCTGCTTACAGGACCGGCTTAGGAACGGGCGAATTCTCTTTGTCAATTTCTTCCGCGATTTCCATTAACTTGAAAAAAGAACCTCTCAAGGCATGAACGAATACTACCGCCGTCTTGTCGTTTGCAATTTCAGACGGTTCTTTCATGAGAAATCTTCTGAATTAGTTCAGCGGGTGTTCGATTTCCTGGTAGAGATACTTAATCGAGTCGTTGGAGTCTATGCTGAGTCCGCGCTCCTTTAAGAGATTCTCAAATCGATTAAGCGAGTTTGCAATTGCTTGACCGCCTGCTTGGCTAGTACAAGTTCCGGGCCTCCTCGAACTTCGCCGAGTGTTTCTCGAAAGAATACGATGCCCCGTCAAACGTGGTCTTAAGTTTTGCGCCATGCAATTGTGCGCTAGGGAATTGGGTCGGAAGGATACCTGCTTCCGTCGTTGGTTCCATACGGAACGCTACCATGAAGATTTTCGTGAAACTGTCCAAAATTGTACGGCGTGCGGGTCGCTGGCTTCCTTAATATCCCGTCGGACAGCGAGTTAGAGCGATACTGGGCGGAACCTGTACAGTATCAGTCATCTTGCCGTCCCACGAGTCTGGGTTTCGGAAAACGGCGTTCCATTCCAACACACAAGACGTTGACAGCCCTTGCCTGGGTTCTCCTGATCATCAGCAGCAATGTCCTTAGCAGCAGACGCCTTTTCGATTAGGGGTCTATTCGCAGTGCCCATGTTTTCATGAAACGCTCATTGGGCTTCGACATCGAATGCATAGACATCCTGCAACCCTGTATCCCGCAGCAGCAGAGGTGAATCGTTGGAATCTAGCCCCATCCAATCGTCCCAATAACCCGTCGGCCGAAAGTCTTTCAGATTTACAACGCGGTCCACCGCATAGTCGCTCAGACGCATCCGGAAGATGCCCGGATTTTCTGGCCAGCTCAGGAAGTAAACGTATAAACCGTCCTTTGACCAATCCGGAAAGCTGACATTTCTTTCCTGAAAAACTTTGGACCACTTCTGCTTCGTTCGATCAAAGACTTGCAGACTCTGCGAATTCCACTGCACCGCAGCGATGTATCTCCCATCAGGCGACCAGCGGGGCGAGAACAATTCCTCTGAGCCCGGCAAAGTGGTGACCTGGTGCGTTTTCAGATTCAGGACCCGGATTCCCGTGGACGCGGATGCATATAGGCCTCCGAAGGCGAGCAAACTTCCATCCGGCGACCAATATGGATCGGCCTCCGGGTGATCGTCATTGGGCAGCAACTCCTGGCAAGTTCCCCCTCCCGGCGACACCACATAAATTCTTGACGGCTTGCCTGACGTTACTGAGAAGAAGGCAATCTGCTTCCCGTCGGGAGACCATCGAGGCATGGAAGCATACAAGGGCGGGTAACTGAGTTGGAGCCGCTGGCTACCGTCGATTTTGCTTCGCCAAAGTGTGCCTTCCGGAAAGGTGACGTAGGCCACCCACTCGCCATCTTTGGAAAAACTGACGTGTTCCGCCGAAATTCCGGACAGGAACGGCACAAACCGGTCCGCCTGGGCTTCGTAGCGCACCAATTCCCCCCGCGGCCTTCTTCCCACAACAAACAGCTTCTTCCCATCCTTCCCTGGAAGGGGCGAAAAAAGGGCAAGTGGCCCCGTCGTCAATTGAACGGGCTCAACGCCATTTTTGTGCAGCAAACTGATCTTTTCTTGAAGCTCCCAGATGCTCCCTTGTGAAGAGAAGACGAAATGTTTGCCTCCGGGAGTCCACATACCGCAACACTCCGCGTGTGGATCGTGCCATCCGGCAAGCAGAGGGTGTGAATTCTTTCCATCGGCCGACATTTCCCAAAGAGCCGTGGCACTGGTCTTTTGGTCCTGTAGCGTCAGGCGCAACATTCTTCCGTCGGGCGACCACTGCGGAGAAGAGGGCCAACCGTCCATGCTGAGGAGCTTGCGGGCTTCCGACCCGTCACTCCTCGCTAAAAAGAGATCGTTCCCCCGCGCGTACACCAGCCGCTGGCCATCGGGAGACCAAGCGGCGGCGTGGCCCACAGCGTCTCCGAGACGGCGTGGCAAACCTCCGAGCACGGGCAATGCCCAGAGCGGTCCATCGAATGCCGTGCCGGGCTCGTCGGAGACCAAGAGCGAAGAGCCGTCCGATGAGACGCTCAGAATTCGCATGCTGAGCGAAGGAGCAGAGATTGCTACCGCTTCTCCCCCGGTGCTGGACACCTGGCCGATCGAAGAGGAATCCGCAGTGACAGACGAAATGTATTGCAAGTAGAGCCGCGAGCCGTCCGTACCCGCCAGAACTTTACCCCGGCCATCGTTCGTGATTAGGAGACCGCCCGAAACTTTAAGGGGAGGAAGCGGAGAAGTCAGCCAGTACGCGAGACCAGCAAGAACAAAGGCGCTCGCGAGACCTGCTCCGACGACCCAAGGCCAGCGCCGGGATTTAGTCCGACCCGCAACGCCTGGTGCGGCCCCGCCCGGCCTTGCTGGTTCCGGCCGGCGATCGCTGCTCACGGCTGAAGTTGCAACGTTAGTGCAGCTGGTTGTGAATCGGCCTGAGTCTGCATCTCGCCGCAGCCTTTGCAAGTCGGCGCGCAACTCCGCGGCGCTCTGATAGCGCAGGTTCCGGTCCTTCTCCAGAGCCTTATTGATGATGTGTTCCAGTTCGGAAGGGAGATTGGGATTCAAGTGCAAGGCGCTAATCGGCGCATCGTTCAGGATGGCGGAGAGAATGACTCCGATGCTTTCGCCGCGAAACGGCAGTGTGCCAGTAGCCATCTCGTACAACACCACGCCGAAGGAAAACAGGTCGGTGCGGGGATCCAATTCTCTGCCGCGCACTTGTTCGGGTGACATGTAGGCAATGGTGCCGAGTGTGGAACCTGGATTCGTCAGGAGGTAAGGCTCCATCGCGCTCGTCAAGGTATCTGCCGCGCATTCGATCTGGCTTTTGGATCGACTCGAGAGCGCCACCTTGGCCAATCCAAAATCGAGGATCTTCGCATGGCCGCGCTTGGTAATGAAGATGTTCGCGGACTTGATGTCGCGATGAACAATACCTTCGGAATGCGCTGCATCCAGTGCGTAGGCAATTTCAGTGGAGACGGAGAGAAGGAAGTCAGAGTCGAGCGGTTGGCCGGCAATCCCGTGTTTCAGTGTTACGCCATCCATGTACTCCATGGCGATGTAGGGGCGGTTGCCTTCCAGCCCCACTTCATAGATTGTGCAAATATTCGGATGGTTTAGCGCGGAAGCCGCCTGCGCTTCGCGCTGAAAACGCATCAAGGCCTCTGGGTCTTTCGCCACGTCATCCGGCAGGAATTTCAGGGCGACAAAGCGGCGCAGGTCCGTGTCTTCCGCTTTATACACCACGCCCATACCACCACCCCCGAGCTTCTCTAAGATGCGGTAGTGAGAGACGGTCTGCCCGAGAAGTGACTGGGAATCCGCCATAGTGCGGTCATCTTAGGTTGCGAACGGAGGCAAGTCAACGAAGCGATGCGAAGCGATGGCGAAGCGATGGGACTTGTCGCTGCAAAGTGAGAATGTCCGGTTTGGGAGGCCTGGGGGCCCATGGAAATGGAGCGTATTGCCTTGAGCCAACGAGAACGGGACCGGCTGAAGGTGCTGCACAAGGTAGAGCAAAGGCATTTGACGCAGTTGCAAGCCGCGCAGCGACTGCAGCTAACCGACCGTCAAGTGCGCAGATTGCTGCGTCGCATGCACAAGAGCGGAGATGGTGCATTGGTTCACGGACTCCGCGGCCGACCATCGAACCGCAGGCTGGCGGCCTCCTTGGAGCAGAAGATTCTGGCGCGGGTACGCCAGCGGTGCGCGAAGCGATGGGACTCAGAGGACCGCAGAAACCCAAGGCGCATTATTTGACAAGGGCCTTTCCTTCAATGTTTCTTAGTTCTACGCGGATTTCTTGTTGGCCGAGGAGAGGAATCTTATTGCAATGCCTCTCTCGTTTGTTCCCAGATCATCTACCCGGACAACCTGGCCGAGATATTCATAATTCTGCTGGCTAAAGGGTGCATGGTACGGCACTGTTACGTGCAAGCGCATTCCCTCGCAATAGGCATCACGCTGGGTGACAAAATAGACGCCGTCCTGGGAAACATCCTTCGTCGCTCCTATTTCCTCAAATGGAGTATCCTTCGGATTCGATGGACGAACGCGTAGCGTCTGCTTCATTCGTACACGTCGGCTCCGACGGCGCTCTTTTCGGGTCATGTCAGACATTGCAACTATCTGAACATGATTCCTTTGGCCCGGGAATACCTTGTGTTGAATCCGTCATAAGGAGCCCAAGCGTTGGACTGCCTTACCTGTTCAAAGGGAATCTATGTCGCCATTCAAAACAAAATTCGGGAACTGTTTCCGACGCGCGTGCGAGGCCCGCAATATCGTCGGCTTTCGAAATATCGCGAGCCGTTGCTGCCATTGGTCCGCTGTTGGCAGGTTGCTTGCTGTCTTTTTTTGCGGCATCGGAACTGCCGCGGCGGTAATGTACGTTATCTATCTAAAGGACTAGTGGACTGTAACAGCTGATTGTGTACTGAGATGGCGCGATGGATCGGCATATTTCCATTTCACTGTGCGAGGCGATTTGTTGTAGTGCCGGATGTCGCGCAACAGCTTCCTCTTCAGAGCAGAGACGGAAGTGAATACCCC
>Ga0306921_10004984_pt1 | contig 13743 bp, 16 predicted proteins | sample sta12Cox44000080_FD_203760 | JGI IMG/M metagenome (GOLD analysis project Ga0306921, IMG submission 203760) | Lab enrichment of tropical soil microbial communities from Luquillo Experimental Forest, Puerto Rico - statoxic.12C.oxic.44.000.080 (v2)... | ecosystem: Environmental > Terrestrial >... | reverse complement strand
AAAGCTCGCATCTTTACTCTTAGCCGCTAAGCGGATCATGTTCTCGTCAGGAAAGGTCCGCGGTACGCACTCGATAGGTCCGATCGGCGATCTTTTTGCCTTTCAGTAATTAAGCGTTTACAAATCGACTTTCGCGGCCCGGATCGGCTATCGCCAATGCGTGCTTGTTCTTCGCCGTGTCAATCCCGACAAACGCTTCGGTATACTGTTCCATGGTCCGCCCTCCGCGCATGAGGCTCGGCTCGGTCCGCCCGAGCAACCCTCGTACTCTTACTGCACGTCAGGGCGGGCCGCCGACCACGGCCCAGGACATAACGTCTGAACGGACACCGGCCGTTCAGCCTGGGCGGCGGGAACGGGTCAAAGTGCCCCGAGGCCGTCATTCTCCACGCGCACCGCCCGGCCCAACACGCTGACCCCGGCTAAGATCGTCGAACGCTACGAGCGGTCGAACTGACGGCGCATTTAGATCACGACACCCCATCTTCAGACGCGGACCATGGAAGCGTCGGAATCAGTATCGATGAACCACACGCAACCTGAAGCAGCTGATCTGCTGGCCGCTGCGCGCCGGCTGGGCCCGCTGATCCGCGACCGGCGCGACGAGAGCGAACGTGATCGGCGCTTGCCCGCTAGCGTGCTGTCAGCGATGCACGAGGCGCGGCTTTTCCGAATGTACGTGCCTGTCGAGTATGGCGGTCTGGAAACCGACCCGATCACGTCGATTGCAAGTCGTCGAGGCCGTCGCGGAGGCGGACGCCGCCACTGCATGGAACCTGATGATCGGCGCGACCTATGGATTCTGGGCAGCGTTCTTGCCGGAGGTAGGCGCGCGCGAAATCTACGGCAATACCGATGCGGTTGTTGCCGGTGGCTTGCGCCCGAGCGTATCGCCCACGCCGCCGCCGGTGGTTACCGGGTCAGCGGTCGCTGGGCGTTTGCCAGCGGGATCGATCACTGCGCCTGGTGGAATGGTGGCTGCGTTGTCTACGAAGATGGGGCACCTCGTCCTACCGAGACGGGTACGCCACAAACCGTGCTGGTTTTCTTTCCCGCCACCGGCGGCGAGCGGATCGACACCTGGGACACCGGTGGGCTGCGCGGCACGGGTAGCCACGATTATGCAGTCCGTGATCTCTTCGTTCCTGCGGAGCGAGCCTTTGCCTTCGACGCTTCACCGCGCGTGCCGGGCCTGCTTTACCGTCTGCCATGCCAGGCCTTGCTCGACAACGCAATGGCTGCAATTCCACTTGGCATCGCCCGTACTGCGATCGACACCTTGATTGAACTCGCTGCGACAAAGCGGCCCGGCAGATCAGATCAGCCGCTGGCCGAGCGCCTGACTGTCCAAGCCGAGGTCGGCCGAGCCGAGGCGCTCTACCGCTCCGGCCGGGCGTTCCTGTACGATTCGGTGGACGAGTCCTGGGCTGCTGTCCAGGCCGGCCGCAAGATCGAAATCACGCAATTGGCGATGCTGCGACTGGCGCGCACACATGCCGTCCAGGCCGCGGTGCAGGCGATCGACCTAATGTACACAGCCGCCGGCGGCAGCTCGGTCTACACCCATAACCTGCTGGAACGTTGCTTCCGGGACGCGCATACGGTCACTCAGCACGTCTCGATGAACCCGGCAAATTACCAAGCATCGGGCCGCGTCATCCTCGGCCTTGGCCCCGACCGCCCACTTTATCGGCTATGACGCGCTTTAAAGCGGGCCGGCCACTCAAGCCTGGCCAGAACCAGGCCGGTTGGAGGGCGTCGCCGCACACTCGCCATCGCTGCAAGAGCCGGAGAACAGTAGCACCTGCCTCCGAGAACGAACCGCTCTTGCAATCAACAGCGCGCATCGGCTGCTACGTTCCACACGCGCCCCACCAGATCGGGGTCTTGCAAGACAGCCCGCGGTTTCAATAGAGCCTGCACCTCGGCCATCAGCTTATGAATGTCGGGGTCCCGGGCCGCCAAGCGCGTCAGCGCAGCCCGGAACTCGCGCGTACGCTCAAAATCGGGCGGCCGTTGTCCCGTGGTCTCAGGAAATGCAAAGTCCGGCACTGCGGCTAGGGCCCAAGGTGTCTCGATCAGCGCGCACGCGCCTGCAAAGAAAGCCCGCGCTAGCCCAGCTAGAGGCTCGGATGCCTCTGCTTGTCGGCGCAGGAGCTGGTGGAGCAGAACCGCTTCCTGCGCGGCCACGCTCATGCCCTGGCCATACACGGGATTGAAACGGCAGATTGCGTCAGCAACAGGCAGCAATCCGCGCGGAAATGGTTCGATCCGTTCAAAATGCCGCCAGACGCTCGCCGGAAAGCCGAATCGGGCAACTTCGCCCACACACTGAGCCCGTTTGATGGCATCGTAGATGGTCGGGGTGCGCAGCTGCTGGGCAAAGGCGAGAAAACCCGCTCCGTCCCCAGGTGGCTTTTCAGAGTGGCGTCCGCCCAGGGTTAGGATCCAGCAGTTCCCTTCCAGCGGCAGCATCATTCCGCCGCGGCTGCGTTGCGGTACTGCAACTGTCCGCAGACCCTTCCAATCAACAGAGATGTCGTGTGGGATTGCGAAAATCGCCGTAGCATAACCGATGTCGACCTCGATGACGGACTCCTGAGGTCGCTCTCGCCCGGAAGATTCCAACAAGCGGAGGGTCAGATTGCCTCGCCCCGAGGCATCGACGGCTAGATCTGTTGGAAGGGTCTCGCTACGACCGTTGCGATTTTCAAACCTGACTGCCGTCACTGCCGTCCCATCGGGCGCTGCCTCGAAGCGCTCAGCGCGGCAATTCGGGCGGAAAGTGATGTTGGTATATTGCTCTACCCGCCGTCGAACGGCCAACTCGATCAATGGCCGAGACATGGAATAACTGATCCAGCCGAGATCACGACGCGGAAAAGGGTCGTAACCGGGCATCTCAATGCGAACGTCGAGACCGACCCGCAGGGGGACCGCTCCGGCTCGCGCGAGGTCCTGTTCAAAGTCTGGAAACAGATCGCCGAGCGCCCGCTGGCCGCCACCGAGCAAGGTATGCACATGCTTTGACTGCGGTGTTCCTCTTCGGTCACGGGCATCGCTCGGGAGGCTATCGCGCTCCAGCACAGTCACATGCTCGAAATACTCGGGGAGAGCGCGGGCAGCGAGCAATCCGGCCATACCGGCACCAACAACGACCGCCCGCCTGCCGATCATATTGGACACCATCCTGCCTCCCATTGACCCGGTACTTCCCCGGATTCCCTCGTTTTCAAAGCGCTATATGGTGCTATGTCGGCTGGCGAAATAGGGCGCCGCGGGGGGCGCCGGGGCGCAGCGGCAATTGCCGGGCGGGATCATAGCAACATGATAGGGGAGGACGATATACGTGCAAAACTGATGGCACCGGTCGTTGCGCGGTCCTGACCGTGACATCGAGATCGCGCCAAGGTGTCCTCCGGCCTGATTGCCCCGATTGGCAGTCCTCGGAGAATGCCCGCATATGGCGCGTCTCGCCCATTGTGGCGCACTCCGGCGATCGTCTCCTTTCTGAGCCCATAGCCGGCACTCAGCCTTGTCCGCGGGAACCGCTCTTGATGCCCCTAACCCGTCATTCGTTGGGCGCAGCGATTCGCTTAAGATTAGCCCTACCTGAGCGGCCGCCGACGAAAACTCGACCGCGATGTTTCTGCGGAATACCACTGTGCTCCAGAAGCGGCTCGAACTCATCGCCCGCGGCCGCGAGGCTGTCAGGCGGCGATGCGCGCGCTGATCGTTGGCGGCGGCGTCGGCGGGCTCGCCGCCGCGATCGCGCTGCGGCGGGTCGGCATTACGGCGGCGGTGTTCGAAAAAGCTCCGCAGATCACTGAGGTCGGGGCCGGGTTGTCGCTCTGGTCCAACGCGATGGTGGCGTTGCAGCGCCTCGGTTTGGCGGTAGCAGCTCTGGAAGTAGGATCGGTAATTGAACGGACGCGGACGTTCCTTCCGACCGGCGAATCGTTTGGCAGCATAGATTTCGCCGCATTAGGGGAAAAGGCCGGGGCGCCTTCCATCTGCCTGCACCGGGCCACCCTTCAGCGCCTTCTTCTCGCTGCAGCGCTCTCCGATGATCCGAGATCGGTACAAACCGGCCGAGAATGCACGGGTTTCGAGGCAGATGCTGTCGGGGTTGCAGCTCTTTTCTCTGATGGCTCAAGAGAGCACGGGGATGTGCTGATCGGCGCCGACGGAATTCACCCGGGGATCCGCGGTCAGCTCTTCGGCAGCGAGAGGTTATGGTTCGCCGGTTATCTCGCATGGCGCGGCATCGCCGAGGGGGCGGGCCCGTTGCCTGAGCGCGAAGCCCTGGTCGTGGTCGCACGCGGCTCGCAGGCCGGGTGCTTTCCTTGCGGCGACCGGAGGCTTTATTGGTTTCTGACCCGCAATGCCGCGCCGGGGTCACACGCCGGCCCCCTCGGCAACCGGGGTGAAGCGATTGATTGCATAAGAAAATGGCGCGTCCCGTTCCGATGCTTCGTCGAGGCGACCGAGGAGGACGCCATTTTGCGAAACGATGTCGTCGATCGCCCAGCGCGACGCGTTTGGGGCGCGGGGCGCGTAACGCTGCTGGGCGATGCCATTCACGCCACGACCCCCAATCTCGGCCAGGGCGCTTGCCAAGCGCTCGAGGACGCGGTCGTCCTCGCGGATTCGCTGCGCCGATGCGCCTCGGCTGAGGACGGGTTGCGTGACTACGAGGCGCGGCGCCATCACCTGCTAATTTCGTGATCGGACAATCCCGGCGCATCGGAACCATGGCTCAGCTCGCCAGCCCGGTGGGAGTGTGGCTGCGTGAAGTCCTCGGTGCTACATCCTGGGCGCAGAAGCGAACCGAAAGGCTCTTCGAGCGCTTGCTCCGCGTGGATCTGCCCGAGCTTGCTGGGTGAACCGCGCCGCCCCAATCGCCTCGTTGTCCAACGGTTAAGCCCGGTAATCCTTTACGTGCACCAGATCGGACTACCGCACTGCCTCTCCTGCAAAATTGATCACATTCACGACTCTGATCCTTCGTGGATACGCCGGCGGATCAGCGTGACGAATGCGATCACCGAGAATAGGGCCGTGAGCGAGTGGCCAATTTCCCAGCGAAGGCGATAATCGCTCCAATTTGAGGGCAAGGTCACGGGCGTCCAGTCCCGCACCGCTTCGTTCACCGGCCGGTTTAATACAAAGAAGTCCGCCAGCATGGCCGCGTAACACACCAAGGCTACGAGATACGCGCGCCGACTTGAACGATGTCTCCTTGTGACAACTAGTAAGGCAAGGGTTGAAAGGAACGCTACAATCTCCACCGGTCCAAATATTTCTCCCCAACCCCGATAGAGATGTTGCTGAATTCCGAGCCACAGCGGCCCGTCCAGCGTGAGTTTCGAAATCATCTCAAGCGCATGCGCTATAGGCGCAGTGGTCGCGATGAAGGCTATAATGAGATTGGCGGTTCTGAGCCCGAACATGAAGAGCAATCTGTCAGCTGGAGATGAAGTCCAACAAGGCGATAGCCGGGACCAGTTCGACTTCGCCCCCTTAACCGGCTACACGGAGCGTCCAGCATCGCTGCCGAGATGTCACGCCGATGACGCGGTCCGAGCTTCGGCCAATCGGCAGGGCCAATCAGCCCTGGCTTCCAGTGGCGACCTCGAGCACGCAGGATGACGCGCGCTGGCTATCAACTTGTCCTCAAGTGGGTTCACCACACTATCGGTGTGGGCAACTACGCGCTACCTCTCGCTGGCGCGGCCCGCCGCGTGCTCCGCGCCAGCCCCTTCGCCTCATCGCTGAGCCGCTGCACGATCTCGGCGGTCTTACGGATGTCCGCCTCGCTCAGCTCGTCGCCAATCGTCGAGGCGATCGCCAGGAACCGCGCGCTCAACTCGCGGTAACGCGCATGACCCTCGCGAGTAAGGCGCACCAACTTTGATCGCCGATGCCTCGGATTGTCGATGAACTCCACGAGCCCCTCGGCCGCCAGCTCATCCGCCAACCGCTGCATGCGCTGGCGGCTGGTCGGACGCATCTGGGCGATTTGGGGGACGGTGAGGGGGCCAATCACCGCTAGGCTGCGCATGAAGCCGAACGCTCCGCCGCCCCAGCTTGTGATGAGCCCTGTTCTCTGACCCACGGCCCGTATTCGAAAGAAGAATTGTGCACTTCGAGCATCAGGTCCGCGATCGCTTCGCCCTTGCCCGCGGCGACCCGACCTACCGCTTTCCTCTGTGGCACCGCCACCATCCCGTTCGGCTCCCTCGCCAGATTGACACCCATGTTGTCAACGTCTAGAATGACACCCATGTTGTCGTTTCAGTATCGACGCGTTGCCTGGCAAGTAGGAGGAGCAGACATGGGCCCTGCCAGCCAGCAGGCTAGCGACACAGCGGTGGCGGGGGTCATCGCGCGGCCCCCATTCCTCTATCTCGCCTGCCTTGTCCTGGGGTTTGCCCTCGATCGCCTACTGCCTTTGCCCCTCACCTTTCTAGAGGTTACCTTGGTCCGTTGGACGGCGGGCGGAGGCCTGATCGCGGTCGGCCTCGCGATCATGGTGGCAGGTATTCGCAATTTTTCTCACGCGGCTACGCCAGTGCCCTCCAACCGGCCTGTCCGCGCGCTGGTTACAACAGGCATACACGGCTGGAGCCGCAATCCGATCTACGTCGGCATGTTTCTACTCTATGCCGGCATCGGCTTAGCTGCGCGCAGCCCATGGGTCCTCATCCTCGCGCTGCCTCTCGTCATCGTCCTGCGTTATGGCATGGTCGCGCGCGAAGAAGCGTATCTTGAGCGGCGCTTCGGCGACACCTACCGCGACTACAAGGCGCGTATCCGCCGGTGGCTGTAGCCGTTGAGCAAGCGCCGGCCCCATTGGCCGGTTCTGGGAGCCCGGAGGCCGAATTTGAGATCGGGTCTGGCCGGGGTCCGCATTGTGGCGTCGGCGCTGGCGCTAAGGGGGCCCGTGTCGATGACGGTGGTAGACGATAGGGCTGGCGAACTCGAACGCGAGAACGCCGAATTGCAGCGACGGCTTGCCGAGCGTGAGGCTGAACTTGCCGAAGCGCTTGAGCAGCAGACCGCGACGGCGGAGGTATTGCAGGTCATCAATTCCTCGCCCGGCGATCTCAGGGCTGTATTTGAGGCAATTCTCGGGAAGGCGCACGGCCTCTGCGGCATCGCTTTTGGGAGTCTGGAGCTGTATGAGCGCGGCAAATTCTGCTCCGTTGCACTGCGCGGCTTGTCGGGCCCGTTAGCGGAGCTGTTGCGACAGCCGCACGCGCCGACTTCGGGGTCGCCTACTTCGCGTCTTCTCGGCGGCGAACAGATCGTTCAAATCACCGATATGGCCGAGTTGGTCAAGCAACAACCCGGTGATCGGAGGGCGCGAGCGGCTGCCGAAGACGAACTGCGCACCGCGCTTTTCGTGCCTCTGCGCAAGGGCGAGACCTTGCTCGGTGCCATCTCGGCCGGCCGAAAAGAGGTCCGCCCGTTCACCGACAAAGATATCGGCTTACTGCAGAACTTCGCCGCGCAGGCGGTCATCGCGATGGAGAATGCACGGCTACTTCATGAATTGCGCCAGCGTACCGACGAGATTGCGGGTTGGAACCGCGAATTGGAAGCACGCGTCGTCGCTCAGGTTGAGGAATTGGGCCGGGTCGGGCGGCTGAAGCGGTTTCTCGCCCCGCAGCTAGCTGAATTGATCGTCTCGCAGGGCGATGAAAAAATCCTTGAAAGCCATCGCCGTGACATCGTCGTCGTGTTTTGCGATCTGCGCGGCTACACCGCCTTTACCGAGACCGCCGAGCCTGAGGAGGTCCTCGACTTCTTACGCGAATATCATGGCGCGTTGGGGCCGCTTGTCGCCCAGTTCGAGGGCACGCTCGACCAATTCTCGGGCGACGGGATCATGGTGTTCTTCAACGATCCCGTACCATGTTCCGACCCGGCCGCCCGCGCGGTCAAGATGGCGATGGCAATGCGCGAGGCGGCGGGCAAGTTGATTACTGCTTGGCGCCGACACAGCTGCGACCTTGGTTTCGGTGCCGGCATCGCACAGGGCTATGCGACCCTAGGCCAGATCGGCTTTGCCGACCGCTCCGGCTATACGGCGATCGGCACGGTATGCAACCTCGCCGCTCGGCTTTGTGCTGAGGCCAAGGACGGGCAGATTCTGGTCAGCAGTCGCATCGCCGGCGCGGTCGAAGCAGTCGCCAGGCTCGAGGACCTCGGAAACCTCGAGCTGAAAGGTCTTAGCCGGCCGGTCGCGGCATTCAATGTGACCGAGCTGATTAGCGGGGCCGGTGGGGGATACCGTTCGGCAAATACCCGCTCACGACCCGCCTAACGCGACCACGCCGTCCCGACGCGCCATTGCGAAGGACCGAAGACCACCCTGCCCGGCAGTAGGGCGCCCTCACCCCGAACGATGCATTTCGCGCCGATGGCTGCCGCTCCCGCGACCCAGAGCGGGCCGCCGAGAACGACCCTCGCGGAGGACCCCCCGCCGTCGCGGTGAGCGCGCTGATCCCGAACGACGCGTTTCGCGTCGATGGTTGCCGTTCCCGCGACTGAAGGCGGGCCGCTGGAAACGACCCTAATGCGACCTTCGGGGCCCTTGGTGGCAGCGGCAGCCCATGCCCCCTTTTCGGACCCTGGCGTCGTGCGGATCGGCGGGATCAGCGCGGCACGGAAGTGTTCATTCGGGCGGCAAATCAGCTTGGTGGCGAGGTCGACGGCAATAGTGAGGCCGACGAGCCCGAGCACCATGCTTCGAAAACGCTTTACGAAATAGGGTGATATCGTCGCGCACAACGCCGGCCGGCCACCCAGCGCAGATGCCGCCGTCGACCACCAGGTTGTGCCCTGTGATCAATCGCGCCACATCGCTCGCAAGAAACAAGGCAACTCGAGCGACATCATCTGCGCGCCCGACATACGGCAACGGTTGCCATCGGGGAAGGACGGCAGCAAGGGCGGCCTCAGCGTAGTCTGGGTTCGCGTCTGCCTCATCGGGTTCAAGGCCAGCACCCTTGCCAAAAATGCCGGTGGCGATCGGTCCGGGCGAAATCGTGTTCACCCGGATGCCCTTCTCCCCAAGCTCGACTGCGGCACAGTGCGTCAAATGAATGGCGGCTGCCTTTGCCACCGAGTAACAGAGCCCGCCCAGGCCGGCGCGCACCCCGTTGACGCTCGCAACCGTGATGATGCTACCTGATCCCTGCGCGACCATGATCGGCACGACGTATTTCATTGCGGCGAGGGCGGCACGGACATGAAGCGCGATTGCCGCGTCGAAGCGCTCGAGGTCGACCTCGCCAATGCCGACCCATTGCGAGCCCGTCCCGGCATTGTTGACGAGGCAATCGATCCGACCGAACCAAGTGACCGCCTGCTCGATCATCGCCGATACATCCGCGTCGACCGTCACGTCGGTCGGCACAAAGCGGGCGCACTCACCCAGAGCCTGCACAAGCTGCTGACCTCGTTCGCCCCGACGCCCGGCGATCACGACTTTAGCTCCCTCCTCAACGAACAGCGCCGCCGTACGTGCGCCGATGCCGCTCGTTCCACCGGTGATGACCGCCACCTTTCCTGCAAGCGACCGCATGGAACCAAACTCCCGGTTATCAGGGACTGATTTGGGCAGCCGGCCACCCCCGGGCGACTAGACCCGTTATGCGGGCATCTGATCAAGAAAGCCGGTCACCGCGGTCATGCGCGCGTCGGCGACGGTAGCGAAGTCGGTGCCTTTGGCGACAACCGGGCCTCCCTCCATCGCAAGTTCCCAGCAGAAGCGGACCCGATCGTGATGCCCATCGACCGCGCCGGCACGGCGAAAGCTGTAACCCGGGAAGCGCTGCTGCACGGCCTGAACCATGGCATCGATCGCGTCGGGGCCCTCGCTCGTCATAAGCGGGTCGCGATAGCTCGCGCATTCAGCAAAGGTTTGCGCGATCAGCGCCCGTCGCCGCTCGCCGACGGTCTCGTTCCACACCGCGATGTAGCGGTCGACCAGTTCTTCGAAGTCACTCATCCGAAGCTCCATCAAAACGGTACCCGTAATGGGTACGCGATGTGAGCTTCGCTTCGAACGGATGCCTAGTCGATTACGTCTGAGGTAATTTGGCCCGGTACGATGGCGCTTTATGATGCCTATATGGGACAGGAACTCCAGACTATCGGCCAACATCTGCGCGAATGGCGCCAACGCCGCCGCATGAGCCAGCTCGGCCTTGCTCTGGAGGCTGACATTTCCACCCGGCACCTCTCCTTTCTGGAGACCGGGAGAGCGCGGCCAAGCCGCGAGATGGTGCTGCACCTCGCCGAACAGCTCGATGTGCCCTTGCGCGAGCGCAATGTGTTGCTGGTTTCGGCCGGCTATGCCCCGCTGTTTCCTGAGCGCCGGCTCGACGATCCGGCGCTAGCCGCGGCGCGTGCGGCGGTTGATCAGGTGCTAACGGGGCACGAACCTTATCCCGCACTTACAGTTGACCGACACTGGCAGCTCGTTGGCGCCAACCGGGGCGTCTCGATACTCCTCGCCGGGGTGGACCCGGCGCTGCTGGCGGCCCCGGCCAACGTGCTGCGCGTGGCGCTGCACCCTCAGGGGCTGGCGCCGCGCACAGTCAATCTCCCGGAGTGGCGTGCCCACTTGCTGTTCCGATTGCGGCGACAGATCGAACTGACTGCGGAGCCCAAACTGATTGTCCTGCTGAAGGAGCTGGAAGGATATCCTGCACCCCGCCATAACGTCATGCCGGCCCTCCGAAATCCGGTCGCAAGCGTAGCGGTTCCTTTCCGCCTGCAAACAGCGGAGGGGGTTCTTTCGTTCTTCAGCACGACCACGATATTCGGCACGCCACTCGATGTCACGCTATCGGAACTGGCAATTGAAGCATTCTTCCCAGCGAATGCCGAAACCGCTCACGCGCTTCGGCACGGTATTCCTATGCCCTGAGTTAAACCGACAGACGCTGTGTTGGATGGCGGCTTTCGGCGCATCTTTCTCGTTTGCGGCGCAGTCCGGGGAAGGCCCGCTAGCCGAACTCATAGCTGCCGCTCAGATTCGATGATCGGGATAGGGGGACACCTCGCGGTGCCACCCCTCCCACAAAGGCCGCGCAGTCGTAGCGGAGGCGTCCCCTGCCTAGCGCAAGGCTCAGAATCTAATAACCGAGGCGATTGGCGCGGATGGCGCGTCAGCCTTACGAGGGCTGTCACGTGCTGCGCTGTTGTAGAAGGAGAAACGGCAAAGGCGGAACAGAATATTGGTGCACTCACGCTGGACAGGAGGCCCACCATGGTCGATTTCCTCGGCACGATCGTGACCGCCGCGCTAATGGTGGTGGTCGTCAATGCGCTCGTGGTCTACCTCGAGATTGGACGCAGCGCGAAGCTCGCACTGGCAGCAGCAGCCGGGCTGTGGATCGGACTGGCCGCTGCGCCATCCGCGTCGGGCTGGCTTGCGATCTCTACTCCCTTTCCGATAATGGGAATTTTCGTCGCGACACCGCTTGTCGCTGCGGCGATCGTGACAGCTTGGCCAGGCGCCCGCACGGCGCTGATGAATTTGCCGACCCCGCTGATGGTCGGTCTTAATTTCTTCCGCGTGTTCGCGGTTCTGTTCTTTGTGCTTGCGTCGCAAGGAAGGCTGGCGGGTCCGTTCCCGTTTTTTGCCGGCTGGGGCGACATCATCACCGGCGTCCTTGCCGTGCCGCTTTGGTTTGCCGCGGCTGATGGAAAACACGCAGGCGCGACCATGGCATGGAACCTGTTTGGCACGGCCGATCTCGTTCTCGCGATTTTCCTCGGCGTCACCTCGGCGGAAGGCTCACCCTTGCAAATTTTTACTGCCCCTCCGGGCTCGGCAGCGATGCAGCAACTTCCATGGTCGTTTGTCCCAACCGTGCTGGTACCATGTTGGCTGATCTTGCATGCCGTGATCTGGGCTCAGCTTCGCCGGCATACCAGATTTAGCCATCCAACAAATGCCGTTGCCTTCACCGCGTTCGAAAGAGAGCAGTGATGCCTCCGCAAGCTTTATTCGGAATCAGCGTCGCCTTCGGCTTTGTCGCGTGGGGGATCGTCGCAGCACAATATCTCTGGCCAGAGCTGCGCGATCAACCGCGTGTCCAGGCACTGCGTTCACTGCTAATCCTGCACTGCTTTCGGTTCATCGGTTTGGCCTTCCTGATACCCGGCGTTGTTTCGGCGGAGCTGCCAGCCGCGTTCGCCGGCCCGGCTGCATACGGTGATCTCATAGCCGCGATTCTGGCCTTGGTTGCGCTGGCAGGGCTACAGACCCGGCTGGGGCTTCTCCTGGTCTGGGTGTTCAACCTGGGGCACTGCAGACCTTCTCTATGCTTTCTATCAGGTAATTCGGTTGGTTTCGCGCCTGGTCAGTTGGGTGCCGCATACTTCATACCGACTTTCGTAGTCGCTTTGCCGTCTCTTCACGGCTAAGCCACGTTCGACAGGAAGGCCTCAAGCGTGCTCGCTCAGGCTATAATGAACGGATTCTCCGAAGGCAGGCAAAACCCAGCACTCTGCGAATGCATGCAAGAATATTAGAGCCAAAGACCCTCGGGCCTATCCAACTTCGCGACAAGGTGCTTAGAAACATTGCCGCGCAAGGCGAGGTCGGAGCCTCCTGGCTTGAAGCGCTGCCCAGCTTGTTGCGCCGACTCGAGGTTGAATGGGGCATCAAGGTCGGCCGTCCCTTCCCGAACGCAACGGAAGCTTTTGTATCGGAGGCGGTTACAGCCGATGGTCAACAGGTGGCACTCAAAATTCCGATCGCAGGGCTCGCACAGGCGGATCGCGAACTAAGCCTGCTCCAGACTGCGAACGGGCGCGGATATGTCCGGCTTCTCCGCGACGATGGGAATAGCGGGGGGATGTTGCTCGAGCGGCTGGGTCCGCAGCTGGCGACCCTCGGTCTTCCAATCGAAGAGCAGATCTGGATCATCTGCCGGACATTGCAGCACGCCTGGATGCCCCTGCCGCCTGGCGTGAGATTCCCGACCGGTGCGGAGAAGGCCTCGGAAATATCATCGTACATTTCAACGGTCTGGCCGAGGCTCGGGCGACCCTGCTCAGAAAAGGTCATCGAGGTCGCGTTACGGTTTGCCGAAGCCCGGCGGGATGCCTTCGATCCGGCAGATTCCATTATGGCTCATGGCGACCCGCACGCATGGAACACGTTGCTCGACCGCAGGACGAATGAATGCAGGTTTGTCGACCCCGACGGCCTGTTCATCGAGCGCGCGCACGATCTGAGTATTTCCCTGCGCGAATGGAGTGCGGAATTGCTTGCAGGCGATCCGGTCGCGTTGGGCCGGCAGCGTTGCGCGCTCCTATCTCGTCTCACCGGTACGCAGGAGAGTGCGATCTGGCAGTGGGGCTTAATCGAGCGGCTCGTCAATGGCCTGCGCTACAAGGAAGTTGGCCCGGACGAGAATGCCGCCGAGTTCCTAGCCGTCGTCGAGGCGTGGGCCGAAGTCGAAACTGTTTAGCAGGCTGCGGAAAAAGCCGCGATTTTGGAAAAATGGTCATGAAACGGGCTCGCAGCGGGAACCCCGGTATAATTAAATCAACGGGTTACGAAGGTGCAAAAACCAACGAGTTGGGCTGGAAGCAGCACCGACCGACTTTTTCCGCAGCCTGTTAGGCGCGCCCAGGCTTCAACGACGATAGTGAGGTCTGGATTCGGCGCTCAGCAGGCATTCTCGAGCGGCAGCCAGAGGGTCTCAAACG
>Ga0306921_10004983_pt1 | contig 13744 bp, 10 predicted proteins | sample sta12Cox44000080_FD_203760 | JGI IMG/M metagenome (GOLD analysis project Ga0306921, IMG submission 203760) | Lab enrichment of tropical soil microbial communities from Luquillo Experimental Forest, Puerto Rico - statoxic.12C.oxic.44.000.080 (v2)... | ecosystem: Environmental > Terrestrial >... | reverse complement strand
GAAACTAGCATTCGACCCAAATACCTAACTCGTTAAAGGCAAATATTACCCTCTTTGCGGTAGTGGTGCCCTTTGGCATATAATTAATAATAAGCCCGCCATCCTCCCTCTCCCTGCTGAAGGGCAGATAGGGGCTCGCTTTGTGTCAGCCGTTCACTGCCCGATCGTGCCGTCCACCAGCAGGGCGCCCTTTGTCTTGATCCCTTCAGTGACGGCGCCGTCCAGATCGGCCTGCTGCAGTCGCGAACCACGGAAATCCGCGTTGGTCAGATCAGAGCCGGAGAGATTGGCTTCGTAGAAATCGGCCTGTCTCGCGGAGACGCCCCGCAGCTTGGCATCCTTCAATCGAGCCCGCACAAAGCCTGCGCCGTCGAGCGCGGCCGCGGTGAAGTCGCATCGGTTGAGGTTCGCACCATTGAGGTTCGACTGCTTCAGACTGGCGTGAGACAGATCGCTGCCTGCCATCTCCGCATCCATCATCGTGGACAGCGACAGGTCCGCGCCGCGCAGTACCGCCCGGGTCAGCCGGCTATGGGCCATACGCACCTGCGTCATGACGGCGCCTTCGAGCTGCGCGCCGCTCAGATCCGCCCCGTACAGGAGCGCCCCGGTCAGATCGGCGCCCGTCAAGGAAGCGCGTTTCAAGTCGGCCTTATTGAGATTGGCGTCCTGCAGCTTGGCATGATCGAGCCTTGCATTCGCGAGTTTAGCGCGATGCAGGACAGCACCGCTGAGATCGGCGCCGGTGAGATCGGCGCCGCTCAGATCGCGTCGCTTCAGTTTGGCTTCGCGCAGGTCGCAGCCTTGGCAATCTTTGCCCGTGCCTACCAGGAATGCTTCGCGATCGGACACCGAGCTCGGCGGCGCGGGCTGATCCGCGACCGTCACACACACAGCCGCGAACAGGAGCACGAGGGCTGGCCCGAGCGCGTGCAAAAAGCTGGTGGTCGATGTCGCCCGGGTGGTCGTTCCAGCATGCATGCACGGCCCCCGGACCTGATTGCGTCGGCAGCTGGGCAGTCTATAAAATTGTCAAATCGGCGACAAACAGGTCCGACGGCCGTGCTGGGTCGGATTTTTCGATCGGCGCCTCGCCAGGGAGGAAATAATGATCAGGCTGTTTCTTTCTTTAATGATGGCGATGTTCGCGACCGCGGTCGAAGCAAACGAGATCAACGGGCCGGCCAAGGCGGTCGATTCCACGGTCATCGAGATCAACGGCCAGCGAGTCATGCTCTTCGGCATCGACTCGGTGATGCGCAAGCAGAATTGCACTCTCGGCGGCAAAATCTGGCAATGCTGGGCGGCGGCGGTGCGCGAGCTTGAGATCTTGGTAGATCAAGGGCCGGCGACCTGCGAGGTGATCGGCGAGCCCGATGTTTATGGCCGTCTGCTCGCGCGTTGTACGATCAACGGCCAGAGCCTCAACGAACAGCTCGTTCGCCGGGGCTACGCGGTCGCACGGCCCGGCGAGACGACGGACTATGTCGCGGCCGAGGCTGCGGCCAGGGAGGAAAAAATCGGCCTGTGGCGTGGCGAGTTCATGATGCCGGCAAAATTTCGGCAGGCTGCCGGCATTTTCGTGGAACGCCCATGATGCGTTGTCAACCGCTTTCTCGGGCCTCGATTTCTTCCGCCACAGCTTTTGCCGGGATAATTGCGGTGGCAGTGGCAACCGCCGCCATGGCGCAGGACGTGGCTGACGGGGAAAGGATCTGGAAGACCAAGGGCGGATGTCCGCAATGTCACGGTTGGGCCGGGGACGGTTTCCCCTCGGGCTTCCATTCCGAGGGCAACGCACCCTCGCTGCGCGAGACGCAGCTCTCCCGCGACCAGATTCGCGAGACGATCCAGTGCGGACGGCCCGGAACACCGATGCCGCATTTCGATCGCTTCGCCTACACCGACAAGCGCTGCTACGGCATGAGCGCCGCGGAGCTCGGCAACCTGAAACCGATCCGTTCCCCGAAAACGCTGCAATCTTACGAGATCGATGCCGTGACCGACTACGTCGCCACCAAGATAAAAGGGGCAGGTCCAGTGAACCGGGGACAATGCGTCGAGTTTTTCGGTGAGGCTGGAGCCGAATGCGATAAATACCCCGAGCGCTGATCTCTATTCTCGTCCTTTCTCGTCATTCCTGGGAAAACCGCAGAGAAATCGATCGATCGACAGGACGAAAGCACAGCATCAGCTAGGCGTGCGTGCTTCGAGACGCGCCCTTTGGGCGCTCCTCAGCATGAGGCAACACTTTTTAAATTCCTCATCCCGAGGAGGTCGCGAAGCGGCCGTCTCGAAGGACGCACAACGCCCATCCAGCCCATCATCGATTTCCTGACAGCTCCTTTCGGCCGGGTGACGAATGGCCAATCGGACTCTCAGAGGCTGAACACGAACAGCATCGACGTGTTTTGCATGTCTTTGAGTGCGGGCGCTTTGCTCAAGAAGTCCCTGGTCTGAACGTTCCCGCCGATCAGCACTGCGACATATTGCTTGCCGTTGACCGAATAAGTTATCGGCGGAGCCGAGCTGAAGGAGCCGGTATTAAAGCTCCACAGAGGCTTCAGCGTCTCATCGTCGAGCGCGTAGATTATTCCGTCAGTGGTCGTTGTGAACACGAGACCACCGGCCGTCGACGTGACCCCGGAAGTGATGCCGTGGTCCGTTGACAGCTGGGCCACCTTCTTACCGGTCGACGGGTCCATCGCCGTTAGGCTGCCTTTGACATCCTCGGCGTTGGCGTACTTGCCACCCAGCCAAAAGTCCCCGCTATTGTCGTTGAGCGGATCGACGGTGACGAATGAGCAGGCCTCGATCCCGCCGCCATAAGAAAGATGAGTGCGCTGGCTGTAGGATGTCGGAAAGTAGTTCACGCCCCCCTGGATATTCGGGCAACCCTGCAGCCTGTTTTGCTCGCGTCGGGACGCTTTGCCGATCTTGTAGGTCTGCAGATCCTTCTTCGGATCGTATTCGATCGGCTTGCCGGTCTTGGGATCGATGCCGTCCGTCCAGTTGATTTTCTGGGCGTATTGCTGCGCCTGGATGAACTGCCCGTTATTGCGATCGAGGGTATAGAAAAAGCCGTTGCGGCCGAAATGTGCCACGATCTTGCGATCCTCGCCGTTCACCTTTGTATCGATCAGCTGATTGATCCCGACCTCGTCATAGTCGAGGAAGTCGCCGGGCGTGTACTGAAAATACCAAGTCATCTTTCCGGTGGTGACGTCGAAACCGATCGTCGAATTGGTGAACAGGTTGTCGCCCGGGCGGTATTCCGGATCGAACATCGGAACCGGCTGGCCGGTCCCCCAGATCGTCAGCTTGGTCGCCGGATCGTACGAGCCGGTCACCCAGAAGGATCCGCCGCCGTGCTCCCAGGCATTGGTGTCACCTTTCCAGGTTTCGCCGCCGGGCTCGCCGGGGGCGGGAATGGCGAAGGTCCGCCAGAGTTTGTCGCCGGTATCCGCGTTGAACGCGTCAATATGGGCGCGCGCACCCTGGTCACCGCCGCTACCGCCGACGATCAGCTTGTCGTCGATCAGCAGTGGAGCCGAGGTCAGCGTGCAGTGAGTTTTCTTGGGATCGTCGAACTGGACAGTCCTGACGAGCTCGCCGGTGTCGGCCTTGGTCCACAGGACCTTGCAGTCGGCCGTGACGGAAATGACAACATTCCTGTAGAGCGTGACGCCGCGGTTCGAGGCGACCATAAAATCGGCCTTGTTGGTGCCCGGATCCATGATCCAGGCGATCCTCGCCTTGGCCGGGTCCTTGACGTCTATCCTATAGACGGCGCCGAAGCCATCGACGACGAACATCGCGCCATCGTCGACAAGGGGCGTGCTCTGATGGCCGCCCAACGGGACCTTGCCGAGGCCTTCGACGCCCCCAAGCGCCACCGTGAAGGCGACCTTGAGATCCTTGGCGTTGTTCTTATTGATCTGGTCAAGCTCGGAATAGCGATGCGCCGCATAGTCCTTGTTGACCATCAGCCAGTTCTGCGGCTCCTTGTCGGCGTTCAACAGCCGCGGTGTCGTGACTTCCCCCGCCGTTGCCAAGAGCGATGTCGAAGCGAGTATGGTTGACGCGAGAAGTCCGATGCGGAAGATAGAGCGGTATTTCATGGTTTCCTCCTCCTCACCTGCCGAAGGTGTTTGGCTTATTTACTTGATGGGGATTTCACGATCGAACGCCTGGCCTGATCTCCCGAAGCATTTCACCAGCCTGCGCCGGGCGGCTTCCAGATCGAGACCGTTACCCCCAAGTGATGAAAAAGCTAACACCGCCCTCGCCGCATTTCAACGTTCAGTCACTTCGCGGCCCTGGGATCATAACGACCATCAAATCGCCTTTTTTACGTTGCATGATACTGGGCACCGATGAGCTCTGACCGGCTTCGGGCGGCCGGGCGCGTTACAACCAAAACGAGATTTTGCTGCTGATTCGCTGCAGATAAGCAAATGGGTAATCATTGAGTCAATGAATGGTTGCAGTCCCGGCGCAACCGAGCTTGCGATAACAAAGGCGTTCGCGTTTGTTAACATAAGAGCGGCGGCATATTCCGGCGCCGCACGATTTCGACGAGACGGCAATGGCAGCCTACCAGTACATCTATGTGATGAAGGGTCTCGGCAAGACTTATCCCGGCGGCCGGGAGGTCTTGAAGGACATTTGGCTGTCGTTTCTGCCCGGCGCCAAAATTGGCGTGCTGGGACCAAACGGCGCCGGCAAATCCACGCTATTGCGGATTATGGCCGGCGAGGAGCGCGATTTTGTTGGCGAGGCCTGGGCCGCGGAAGGGGCGCGGGTCGGCTATCTGCCGCAGGAGCCGGCGCTCGATAATACAAAGGACGTGTTCGGCAACATCATCGAGGGGCTCGCCGAGACCAAGGCCTTGCTCGACCGGTTTGAGGCCGTGAGCGCGCGGTTTGCCGACGACCTCTCGGAAGCCGAAATGGATGCGCTGATCGTCGAGCAGGGTGAGCTGCAGGAAAAGATCGATCAGGCAGGCGCCTGGGAGCTCGATCGCACCGTCGAGATCGCGAAGGACGCTTTGCGCTGCCCGCCGGGCGATGCTGAGGTCGCGACCTTGTCGGGCGGCGAGCGGCGGCGCGTAGCGCTGTGCCGGCTGCTGCTGCAGCGACCCGACCTGCTGCTGCTCGACGAGCCGACCAACCATCTCGACGCCGAGTCGGTGGCCTGGCTGCAGCGCTTTCTCGAGGATTATCCCGGCACCGTTGTGACCGTCACTCACGACCGCTATTTTCTCGACGAGGTGGCCGGCTGGATCCTGGAGCTCGACCGCGGCCGCGGCATTCCCTATGAAGGCAATTATTCGGGCTGGCTCGAGCAGAAGCGGCAGCGGCTCGAGCAGGAAGGCCGCCAGGAAGCGGCGCGCCGGCGCACCCTCGAACGCGAACTCGAATGGGTGCGGCAGAGCCCGCGCGCGCGGCAGGCGAAGAGCAAGGCGCGGCTGTCGGCCTATGAGACGCTCGTCGCGCAGAGCCGCGAGGAGGCACCCGACACCGCGCAGATCGTGCTACCCCCCGGACCGCGTCTCGGTGATCTCGTCATCGAGGCGCAAGGCGTTGCCAAAGGCTTTGGCGACCGGTTGTTGATCGAGGGGCTCGATTTCGACCTGCCGCCGGGCGGCATTGTCGGCGTGATTGGCCCTAACGGGGCGGGCAAGACGACGCTGTTCCGCATGATCACCGGGCAGGAGGAACCCGACAGCGGCACGTTTCGGGTCGGCGAGACGGTCAAACCCGGCTATGTCGACCAGTCGCGCGACACCCTCGTCGCGGCGAGCACGGTGTGGCAGGAGATCGCTGAGGGCCGGGACGAAATCGATCTCGGCCGGCGCAAAATGGCGAGCCGCGCCTATTGCGCGCTGTTCAATTTCCGCGGCCCCGATCAGCAAAAGAAGGTCGGTCAATTATCGGGCGGGGAACGCAATCGCGTTCATCTCGCCAAGATGCTGAAGGCCGGCGCCAATGTGCTGCTGCTCGACGAGCCGACCAATGATCTCGATGTCGACACCTTGCGCGCGCTCGAGGAAGCGTTGCTCGAATTCCCCGGCTGCGCCGTCATCATCACTCACGACCGCTGGTTTCTCGACCGCGTCGCCACCCACATCCTCGCCTTCGAGGGCGACAGCCAAGTGGTCTGGTTCGAAGGCAACTACGCGGATTACGAGGCGGATCGCCGGCGCCGCCTCGGCGCCGAAGCCGACCAGCCGCACCGTATCCGCTATAAGCCGCTGGTCCGGGCGTGAGTACCAGATCAGACGCCTTCCCCAATCTGGGCGCGCATGGCGATAAGCAAACCGGTCATCAAGGCGATCGTGCGGCGGAGCCTCCGGTCTTTTCGCGAAGCATCGCGATGAGACCCTGCAATTGTCCGCCGTTATGCTGGATGACCGACGCGAACTCGGAGCGCTGCGTGACCGCCATACTGATCCCGTCTACCGAGACATCGCTGATTTTATAAATCCCATTGCGGCCGGTCAGGCGCCAGTCGACTTTGATCGGCGCCGAGCCGGCGGGGCGCAGGATTTGGCTGGAGACGATGGCGCCGTCACCGTCAGGTCTGCTGCCCGTCACCTTGAACTGCTCGCCGGCGTATTCGGCGAGCCGCGTGGCGTAGGCGAGGGCAACGTAATTCTCGAACAGCTTGACGAATTCCGCCCGCTGGTCCTCGGTCGCCGTATTCCAATAACGCCCGAGCACGAAACGGGCGATTCCCGGCACGTCGAAATCTGCGCGCAGCAATTCGCGAAACCGTGCCACCCTCTGCGACTCGTTGGTCCCCTTGCCGAGCACCGCGAGCGCCTCGCGGCCGAGATTGTTGATCAGCGCGGTCGGATCCGCCGCCGCCGCTGCCGGCGGATGAGCGGCAAGGATGCCGGCCGTCAGGATAAAGGCGCCCATCAGAAAGGAACGTCGCTCCATTACTTGGATACCTCGGAGAGATTTGATGCATCCGAGATCATAGACGGTCGGGCCGCGGTGTTCACGAACGTAAAAGGCGAGCCGTGGTCCTCGCGCCGGCTGAAGCCGGCCTTCGGCGGCAGTTCCTCTTCTTTTTCATGACGGATCAGCGCCGCTCGCCGCTGCCGATAGAGTGAGCGAATTGTCGCATAGTAGTCGAGTGAGGTGCGCTCGATATCGGCCAGGGTCTCGATATAACGCGACCGCGTATCGATGCCGCTCAAGGCACCGCGCGCGTACGGGATCCAGTACAGGGTCCAGGGATTTCCGCTGACGAGCCGGTTCCACGGATCGCCGAAGCCCTCAGCGACCTGGCCGCCTAAATCGCGCGGGGTGGAGGGGCCGAGGATCGGCACGACGAGATAGGGGCCTTCGGGAACTCCCCAAGTGCCAAGGGTCAGCCCGAGATCCTCCTCGTGATAAGGAACACCCCAGCGGCCCATGACATCAACGGTCCCGGCCATACCCACCGTGGAGTTGACAACAAAACGCGCGAGGTCTTTTCCGGCGCTCTCGAATTGGCCCTGCAGCGTGTCGTTCACAAAGATCAGCGGTTCGCGCAGGTTGTAGAGAAAGTCCCGGAATGAATCGCGTACTGGGTCGGGAAACACCGCGCGGTAGGCCTTGGCGGCTGGTGCAATCGCATTACGATCGACGAATTGGTTGAATTCGAAGATCTTGCGGTTGGTATTTTCGAAGGGGTCGTTGAATTCCTCCTCGTAGGTGGTCACCTGCTGCTGTTCGGTCTCCGGGTGGGACGCGCAGGCCGAGAGTGTCAGTGTCGAGAGCAAGAGCAGGTCCCATAAGCCGAGGCGGAGCGCGCTAACATTCATCGATCGGTCTCGCACTGGTCTGGCAGTTGGCCCATGGCGAGATAATTGAGCGAAATTCGCGGAATGAGCAAGTCTCCGCTGGTCTCCTCGCTGGTGAAACTGCTTGCACATATAAAGATATCTGTATATCTTGCTGCCACTGAGACGAAAAGGCAGCCCGATGGATCACCTATTGGCTGCGTTGCGGGCGGTAGCCGAGGCCACGCGGCTGAGGCTCGTCGTCCTGTGTGCACGCGGCGAACTGACGGTCAGCGAATTGACCCAGATCCTTGGTCAGAGCCAGCCGCGGGTTTCACGCCATCTGAAGCTTCTGTGCGAGGCCGGTCTTCTCGACCGTTTCCGCGAGGGGAGTTGGGTTTTTTATCGGCTGAGCCATTCGGGCCCGGCAAGCACGCTCGCCCGCCAACTGGTGGCGGCTTGCGACGAAACCGACCCGACAATCAGCCTCGATCTCCAACGGCTGAATGCGATCAAACGGCAGCGGGCTGAAGCGGCCGGGACCTATTTCCGCGAAAATGCCGCGCAATGGCATCGCATCCGCTCGCTCTATGTCGATGAGCGCGAGGTCGAGGCAGCGCTCGTCGAGATCATAAGTACGGCCGACCCGCGTGATCTGCTGGATATCGGCACCGGAACCGGCCGAGTGCTCGAAGTTCTGGCGCCACAGGTTCAGAGCGCGTTGGGCATCGACCAATCGCGCGAGATGCTGTCGATCGCGCGGGTCAATCTCGAGCGGGCGAGGCTCGACAACGCGTCGGTGCGACTCGGTGACATGTACCAGCTGGCGGTGCCTGATGCTTCCTTTGATGCGGTAGTCATTCATCAGGTGCTGCATTACGCCGATCGCCCCGCAACTGCGATCGCCGAGGCGGCCCGCACGCTGCGTCCGGCTGGCATTCTCGTGCTCGTCGACTTCGCTCCGCATGCCCTCGAATTTCTCCGCAACGAGCACGCTCACCGCCGGCTCGGTTTCTCCGATACCGAGGTGGCGGAATGGTGCCGTGCAACCGGCCTCGATCCGGGATCGCCGCGGCGCCTGCCCGGAGATCCGCTGACAGTTGTGATCTGGACTGCGCATCGGCCTGCGGCGGCGACGTCGAGGTTCGCGCAAGGTTCGCGGCAGGCAACGACGGGAGAGCTCGTTACAGGGGAGGTACACTGATGCAAGGTCAGAGCGCAGGGCCGTTGCGCGGCTTACTCGCCGCCGACCCGCTCGTCGACTTCGATGCCGGCCCGCCGCGCGTCTCCTTCGAATTCTTCCCACCCAAGACGGAGGAGATGGAAGCGAGGCTCTGGGAGGTGATCAAGCGGCTCGAACCCTTGGGGCCTCGGTTTGTTTCCGTGACCTATGGGGCGGGCGGCTCCACGCGAGAGCGCACGCACGCGACGGTACGGCGCATCCGCCAAGAAACCGTGCTGGAGCCCGCGGCTCATCTGACCTGCGTCGGAGCGAGCCGTGGAGAAATCGACGCCGTTGCGCAGGCGTACTGGGCGGCCGGGATTCGTCACATCGTAGCGCTGCGCGGCGACCCGCCCGCCGGCGCCCAGGAATATCAGCCGCATCCCGGGGGATACCCCTATGCCGCCGAGCTCGTGGCGGGGCTGCGCCGAGTCGCCGATTTCGAGATCAGCGTTGCCGCCTACCCCGAGACGCATCCCGAGGCCCAGAGCGGCCACCACGACCTCGACAATTTGAAACGTAAGCTCGACGCCGGCGCGATTCGGGCGATCACCCAATACTTCTTCGATGTCGATCTTTATTTGCGGTTCCGCGATCGCGCGGCGGCCGCCGGCATTACGGTCTCGATCGTGCCGGGCATCTTGCCGGTCACCAACTTTGCGCAGGTCAAGAAGTTCAGCGCCGCGTGCGGCGCTACAATACCTGATTGGATGGCGGCGCATTTCGAGGGGCTCGACGACGATCCCGATACGCGGCGTCTCGTCGCCGCCTCGATCGCAGCGGAGCAATGCCGCCGGCTGCACGCCAATGGTGTGCACGAATTTCATTTTTATACGTTGAACCGGGCCGACCTGATTGTTGCGATCTGTCACCTGCTCGGCGTTCGCGCTAAAAGGCCCGCTGCAGCGGCAGCATGATGACGCATTTTCTCGATTATATCGCCGACCGGGTCGTGCTCTGCGATGGCGCGATGGGCACCCGAGTACAGGCGCTTAATCTCGACATCGAGCGGGACTTTCTCGGGCTCGAGAACTGCACCGAGATCCTCAACGAGAGCCGCCCCGACCTGATCCGCGAGATCCACCGCAGTTATCTCGCGGCGGGTTGCGATGCACTGCAGACCAATAGTTTTGGCGGCTCGCCCGCTACCCTCGGCGAGTTTGGCATTGCCGACCGCACGTTCGAGCTGAACCGGCGCGCCGCCGAGCTGGCCCGTGAGGCGATCGCCGAATTTGACCATGACGGCCGCACCCGTTTTGTGCTCGGCTCGCTCGGGCCGGGCACCCGCCTGCCCTCGCTTGGCCATATCTCCTACCAGGAGCTTGAGGACGGACTCGCGCTGCAATGTGCCGGCCTCGTCGCCGGCGGCAGCGACGCGATCGCCATCGAAACCTGCCAGGACCCGCTGCAGATCAAGGCGGCGGTCAACGGCGCCAAGCGCGCCCGCGACGAGGCCGGCAAGGACATCCCGATCCTCGTCAGCGTGACGGTCGAGACCACCGGCACCTTGCTGGTCGGCGCCGATATCGCCGCCGCGGCGACCGTCGTGCACGCCCTCGGCGTCCCGGTTATCGGCCTCAACTGCGCGACTGGCCCGCGCGAGATGGCCGAGCACGTGAAATGGCTTGGCGAGAACTGGCCGGGGCACATTACGGTGCAGCCCAATGCCGGACTGCCGGAGCTCGTCGATGGCCGCACCCTTTATCCGCTGGGTCCGGCCGAACTCGTCCAGTGGCTCGAACGCTTTGTACTGGAGGACGGGGTCGGCATGGTCGGCGGCTGCTGCGGCACCGAGCCCAGGCACATCGCCATGCTCGATGTAATGCTCAGGCGCCTCGGCTGCGGGCGTGACCGGCCTGGGGCGCGGCCGCGCAACGTGGCATGGACACCATCGGTCGCCTCGCTCTATGGCCAGGTCAGCCTGCGCCAGGAGAACGCCTATCTGTCGATCGGCGAGCGCTGCAATGCCAACGGCTCGCGCAAATTCCGCCAATTACAAGAGCAGGGGGACTGGGACGGTTGCGTCGAGATGGGGCGCGAACAGGTCAAGGAAGGCTCGCACACGCTCGACCTGTGCACCGCCTTTGTCGGGCGCGACGAGGTCGCCGACATGACCGAGGCGGTGACCCGGATGCGCGGCGCGGTCAACGCGCCCCTTGTCATCGACTCGACCGAATACCCGGTGCTCGAAGCCGCGCTCAAACTCTATGGCGGCAAGCCGATCATCAACTCGATCAATTTCGAGGACGGCGAGGAGGCGGCCGATAAGCGCTTGCGGCTCGCGCGGCGTTTCGGCACGGCGGTCATCGCCTTGACAATCGACGAAACCGGTATGGCCAAAGAGGTCGAGCACAAGGTCCGCGTCGCGCAGCGGCTTTACGACTTCGCATGCGGCAGGCACGGCCTGCCGCCCGCCGACCTGCTGTTCGACCCGCTGACCTTCACGATCTGCACCGGCAATGACGACGACCGCAAGCTCGGGCTCTGGACACTGGAGGCGATCGAGCGGATTTCGCAGGCTATGCCGGAGTGCCAGATCATTCTCGGGCTGTCGAACATCTCCTTTGGGCTCAACCCGCCGGCGCGTCACGTGCTCAACTCGGTCTTTCTCGACCATGCGCTGCGTCGCGGCCTGACCGGCGCGATCGTGCATTTCTCCCGCATCACGCCGTTGCACCGGATCCCGGAGGAGGAAGTGCGGGTCGCCGAGGATCTGATCTTCGACCGTCGTCGCGAAGACTATGACCCGCTACAGGCTTATATCGCATTATTCGAGAACCGCGCCGCAGAGAAGAGTGAGAAGAGGGGGCGTCCGGAGAAGCTCGAAGACCGTCTGGCGCAGCGTATCGTCGACGGCGACCGGCAGGAGCTCGAAGCCGATCTCGATCTGGCGATGCAGGGCTATAAGCCGCTCGACATTATCAACGACATCCTGCTGGACGGCATGAAAACGGTCGGCGACCTCTTCGGCGCCGGCAAAATGCAGCTCCCCTTCGTGCTGCAATCAGCCGAGACGATGAAAGCCGCGGTCCGCTATCTCGAACCGTTCATGGAGCGCCTAGAGGGCCAGCAGAAGGGCACGGTCGTGCTCGCGACGGTGCGCGGTGATGTCCACGACATCGGCAAGAACCTCGTCGACATCATTCTCACAAACAACGGCTACCGCGTTGTTAATCTCGGTATCAAGCAGCCGATCGCGGCGATCCTCGAAGCCGCCGCAGGGCATAAGGCGGACGCCGTCGGCATGTCGGGCCTGCTCGTCAAATCGACCGTTGTCATGCGCGAGAACCTCGAAGAGATGAGCCGCCAAGGGCTTTCGCTCCCGGTCATGCTTGGCGGCGCCGCGCTGACCCGGCGCTATGTCGAAGAGGATTGCGTCAAATCCTACGCCGCGGGCCGCGTCGCCTATGCCCGTGATGCCTTCGACGGCCTCGACCTGATCGACAAGATCGTCAACGGCCGGTTCGATCTACATCTCGAAGAAGTCCGCCGCAAGAACGAAGGCCGGCCAGTCAATCGCACCCGCAAACTCGGGCGCGCCGCCGATCCGCGCCCGCTGCGCCCGGTCGATGCCGAGGAGATCCGCGTGCAACGGGCCGAATTGACCCGTGGGGTGCCGATCCCCGAGCCGCCGTTCTGGGGCCCGCGGACGATCTCGCAAGTGCCGGTAAAGGCCGTCGCGCCATACCTCAACGAGCGCATGCTCTACCAATTCCAATGGGGCTACCGCAAAGACGGAAAGAGCCTCGCCGAATACCGTGAATGGGCGAAGGATGAGCTGCGCCCGATCCTGCGCCGCATTCTCGACATCGCGATCCGTGAGGAGATCTTGTCGCCACAGGCGGCTTACGGCTATTGGCCCTGCGCCGCCGAAGGCAACGATCTCATTCTGTTCGACACCGATGGCGAGCGAGAGCTGACCCGCTTCTCGTTCCCGCGCCAGAACAAGGAGGGCGGCCTCTGCATCGCTGACTTCTTTCGCGACATCGACGACCGCAGCCGCGACGTGATCGGCCTGCAGGTCGTCACGATGGGCCGACGCGCCTCGGAGGCGGCGCGCGAATGGTTCGCCGAGAACCGCTACCAGGATTACCTCTACCTGCACGGTCTGTCGGTCGAAATGGCAGAGGCGCTCGCCGAATACGTCCATAAGCGAATCCGCGCCGAAATGGGTTTTGCCACCGAAGAGGCGCGCGATCCCGAGGCAATGCTCAACCAAGGCTATCGCGGCAGCCGTTACTCGTTCGGTTACCCCGCCTGCCCCAACCTCGCTGACCAGCAGCAGCTATTGGCTTTGCTGCGCGCCCAAGAAATCGGCATCACGCTCTCAGAAGAAGATCAGCTCGACCCCGAGCAATCCACCTCGGCAATCGTTGTCCACCACCCGCAGGCGAAGTATTTCTCCGTGTGAACACTTGGGTCCTCAGATGATTTTCCTGTCCCTGAAGTCTTCAATCTGCGCCGGGGTGTAGCCGAGCCTCGCTAGGATTTCATCGTTATGTGCCCCGAGCTCGGGGGCGATGCCGATATGGGCCGGCGTTTCGGAGAAGCGCCACGGCGAGCCGTGGACTTTGAGCCGCTGACCATATTTCGGATAATCGACCTCAGTCACGTACCCATTGGCCAGCACGTCGGGGTCGTTGGAAGCTTCGAGCAATGTGTTGATCGGCGCCGCGACGATATCGGCGGCGCGCAGTTTCTCGACCCAATCGTCGCGTGGTCCGGTCGCGAACAGCTCGTCGAGC
>Ga0306921_10004979_pt1 | contig 13749 bp, 10 predicted proteins | sample sta12Cox44000080_FD_203760 | JGI IMG/M metagenome (GOLD analysis project Ga0306921, IMG submission 203760) | Lab enrichment of tropical soil microbial communities from Luquillo Experimental Forest, Puerto Rico - statoxic.12C.oxic.44.000.080 (v2)... | ecosystem: Environmental > Terrestrial >... | reverse complement strand
CAGCCTGTATCTCGGGGTGCCGGCGCGTTTCAAGCGCGAGCTGGCGGAATCCGACCAGCAATTCATCCGCCGGCACGCGGCCGACTACTTAGAGTACAAGGAAGTCTACCTCGCCGAACGTGCCAAAGCGCGGTGAGCAGTAAAGTTGATGTGACCAAGCCAATACAGCCGATTCGTGCCGTGAAGGGGACACGAGACCTGCTACCATCTGAGACTCCCGTCTGGCAGAGGGTGGAAGAGGAAGCCAGGCGCGTGCTTGCCGCTTACAACTTCCGCGAGATTCGTACGCCTGTCCTGGAGCCTACGGAGCTTTTTGCGCGCAGTGTCGGCATCGACACCGACATTGTGACCAAAGAGATGTACACCTTCCAGGACCGCGGTGAAGAATCGCTGACCCTGCGTCCGGAAGCGACGGCTTCGGTGGTTCGCGCTTACATCGAGCACTCGCTGTACAACTCGGATCGCATCCAGAAGCTCTACTACCTCGGTCCCATGTTCCGCCGCGAGCGCCCGCAAAAGGGGCGGTTCCGGCAGTTCTATCAGATCGGCGCTGAAGTTCTGGGCTCCGAGAGCCCTGCCGTTGACGTCGAGGTCCTGGAGATGCTGGTCGCGTACCTCGGTAGGTTGGGCATTCAGGATTTTCGCTTGCTGTTGAACTCCGTCGGCTGTGGCGAGTGCCGGCCGGAATACGTCAAAGTGCTTCGGCGGGCGCTGGAAGATGTGAAAGCGCAAATGTGCGTGGACTGCCAGCGTCGCGCGGACACGAATCCCTTGCGCGTTTTTGACTGCAAGGTGGAGGCAGATCAGCCGATCATCGCCAAGTTGCCAGTGATCCTTGACCATCTGTGCCTGGAGTGCCGCCAGCATTTTAATTCCGTGACTCAGGGCCTCGAGCAACGAGAGCTGCGTTACGAGATCACTCCGAGGCTGGTGCGGGGGCTCGACTATTACACGCGGACCACGTTTGAGATCACCAGCGGCGCCCTGGGCGCTCAGAACTCCGTGCTCGGAGGTGGGCGTTATGATGGTCTTTCCGAGCTGCTCGGCGGCCCGCCCACACCGGGTTTCGGTTTCGCCATCGGCGAGGATCGGCTGGTTCTGGCCGTGGAGCCCACCGCGGCGGGCTTGGCGGCTGACGGCCAAGCGGTCGACGCTTACGTTGTCTGGATCGGTCACGAGGCCCTGAAACCAGCGGCGGAGCTCGCTCGCAGCCTGCGAAGGCAAGGAAGGCGGGTGGAGTTACCCTACGACTTCACAAAGCTCAAGAAGGCCATGGGTATCGCTAACAAGCTGAACGCCCGGTTCGCGGTGATCATCGGAGAAGCAGAGCTGGCCCGTGGGCGATACCAGATAAAAGACATGAGCACCGGCCAGCAGGAGGAAGTGGAGCCCGATCGGATCCCAGCGTACTTGAGGGACCGGCTGGCAGCCGCTGCGGAAGGAAAGACAGTCGCGACCGGCCAGTCCTTTCGGTCAGAATAACGTAGGAGAAAAGGAGCCTCATCCCTGACCCCTAACTCCTGACTCCCCTGTCTATGAAACTCGACCTTCTCGGCAATCGGCAAAGAACACACTACTGCGGGGAACTCCGCAAGGCCCATGCCGGTCAGCCGGTCTTTGTCTGCGGTTGGGTGGCGCGGCGACGCGACCTCGGCAATCTCATCTTCCTTGACCTGCGCGACCACACCGGCGTCACCCAGGTGGTTTGCAGGCCGGAAGTGAGCGGCGAGGCGCACGACAAGGCGGAGGAGGCTCGGGCGGAGTACGTGATAGGAGTGGAAGGGGAAGTCGTGCTGAGGGCGCCGGAGACGGTCAACCCGCAGCTCTCGACCGGCGAAGTAGAGGTGGTTGCCAGGACGCTGCTCGTTCTCAATGAGGCCAAGACACCTCCTTTTCCCATCGACGACGATCTGAGGACGACCGAAGAGACGCGGTTGCGTTATCGCTATCTCGACCTGCGTCGCGGGCGCATGCAACACCATCTGCGCCTGCGACACGCTGCCAGCCTGGCCGTGCGCGAGCACCTCAGCGCGCATGGCTTTGTGGAAATCGAGACGCCGTTCATGACCCGCTCCACGCCGGAAGGGGCGCGAGATTATCTCGTGCCCAGTCGCATCTATCCCGGACGCTTCTACGCCCTGCCGCAGTCGCCGCAGTTGTTTAAGCAGATCCTGATGATCGGCGGCTTCGACCGCTATTTTCAGATCGTGCGCTGCTTCCGCGATGAGGACTTCCGCGCCGACCGCCAGGCGGAGTTCACTCAGGTCGATGTCGAAATGGCGTTCCCCCAGCGTGAAGTACTCTTCGGGATCATCGAGGAGTTGATGGTGAAGCTCTTCGCGCTGATCGAAGTCAAGGTAGAAAGACCCTTACCGCTTCTCGCCTACGACGCGGCCATGGAGAAGTACGGTTCCGATAAACCCCATCTAGGCTTCGATCTCGCCTGGAAGCGCGTGAGCCTGCCGGAGCGCGCGCGGGAGCAGATTCACGTGGCGGAGCCGCTGAAAGCGCTGCGCGTTCCTGGCTGGGCCACCGCCTCCCGCAGCCAACTCGATAAGCTGCAGGAGCATGCCAAGCAGAGCGGCGCTGACTGGTTTTCCTACGCGAAGGTGACTGCATCCGAAGTACAGTCGCCGCTCGTGAAGATCATCGGGGACGAGCCAATCCGCGCCGTGGCCGGCGCCGTCAACGCCGTGCCCGGCGATCTGATCGTGATGCTGGGGCTGAAGTCAGCTTCCAGCGCCCGGCTTGAGACCCTGCCCCTCCAACGGGTCCGCCAACTGGACGAGGCTTCGGGTGAGGTTCGCCTCGATGTCGCCCGAAAGCTCGATCTCATCAAGCCCGGGACCTGGAACTTTGTCTGGGTAGTGGACTTCCCAATGTTCGGCTACGACGAGAAGGAGAAGCGCTTTGACGCCATGCATCACCCCTTCACGTCACCGTGCGACGAAGACCTGCAGAAGCTCGAGTCCGACCCGGCCAGCGTGAAGGCTCGCGCCTACGATCTGGTGTTGAACGGGTCGGAGATCGGTGGCGGGTCCATTCGTATTCACCGTCAAGACGTTCAGAAGAGGATCTTCAACATCATCGGGCTGACCGAAGAGAAGGCTAGAGAGCGATTCGGGTTCTTCCTGGACGCTTTGGAGTACGGGACGCCGCCGCACGGCGGCATCGCCCTGGGATACGATCGCATCGTTCAGCTCATGGCGGGAGAATCGAACATCCGTGAGGTGATCGCTTTCCCCAAAACCGCCAGCGGTGCCGACCTGATGTGCGACGCCCCATCCACGGTTGAAGCCGGTCAACTGGAGGAGTTGGGACTACGCATCGCGCCGCAGCCGAACAAAAGTGTAGAGTGTGGAGGATAAAGGGTAACGGATAAAGGGTAAGGGTATAAGGATAAAGGGCATAAGGATAGAGAAGTCCAGTTCGGAGCTTTGAGTGAGTACCGTCAGTAACACAAAACTCAAGAGCAACGAGCCAGACGAGAAGGTCTACGTTAGGCAATTGAAGAGCTCCAGCGCTCTCACCTTTGCGAGGTCGCTCTTCCATGCTGCGGAGGGAAAGGAGTTGTTTCAGGACGGATTCGTATTTTGCCAGCGCAGTCTCGACCTATTATTCGCGATCCCATTTGGGCGCAGCGTAGATGCTAGCGCACTTCTCGCAGCCGACCCCAACCGAAGATCCCCATACTGGAATCCGCAAGTTGTTGAAGACAAGTGGCGCGAGGGTCACAAGAACGGGTCGGCTGTCAGCTCTCCGTACCGTCCGGGCCCGGCACAGGACTTTCCCTGGTTCCGGCAGGCACGGGTCTCCGCTGTCTTGAATGTGGAGCGCCCTCACGCGGAATCCATCGAGTCTTGACCGCTTTCCGCAGGTGTCCAAGATCGGTGTTGAGCGGGCTAAAAGGTAAGGACGAAGAGGGTAGGCCCTGTCTTGAAGACAGAACCGCAGAGTTTCAAAGGCAAACTCTGCGCTACCCGGCTACTAAGGAGCCATGTCCATCATTCACATTCTGCCCGAAGCCGTGGCCAACAAGATTGCGGCCGGCGAAGTGGTGGAGCGACCCGCTTCCATCGTCAAAGAGCTGATGGAGAATTCGCTCGACGCCGGCGCTGACCGTATCGAAGTGTCGGTGGAAGCAGGCGGGAAGCGCCTCGTCCGGGTGGAGGACAATGGTTGCGGGATGAGCCACGATGACGCGTTGCTGGCCTTCGAGCGCCACGCCACAAGCAAGATCAGGTCCGCTGAGGACCTGTTCGACGTCGCCACCTTGGGCTTCCGCGGCGAGGCTCTACCGTCCATTGCCGCTGTCTCGCGGCTGGTGCTTCAGACTCGGCATGCTTCGGAGCCGGCCGGGACCAGGGTCGAAATCGTTGGCGGCAAGCTGCGCGACGTGAGCGAGCTCGGGTGGCCCAGTGGTACGAGCGTCGAGGTTCGAGATCTATTCTTCAATACGCCGGCGCGGCGCAAGTTCTTGAAAGCGGAGTCTACGGAACTAAGTCACGTCGCTAGCTTGGTTACTCATTATGCGCTCGCTCACCCTGAGAAGAGCTTCCGACTCGCCTCGCTCTCGAACGAGATCGTGAATGTATCGCCCGTGCCTGATTCCCGGCAGCGGATCTACCAGCTGATGGGAGGCCAACTGCTGGACCAACTGATCGAGATGACCCCGGTGGAACGCCGGATGGCGGTCTATTCCGCTCCCGGCGCACCCGATGACGACGAAACACCGTCCGAGGCTGTAATCGTGCGGCTCTGGGGATTCATTTCTCGGCCTGAGGTTCAGAAACTAAACCGCAACAGCATCTACTTTTTTGTGAACCGTAGACTGGTGCGCGACCGGCTGATCCTGCATGCTATAACCGAGGCCTATCGGAACGTGCTGCCGCCCTCGGTCTTCCCCGTCGCACTCATCTTTCTGGAATTGCCGCCGGCCGAGGTCGACGTCAACGTGCACCCTTCGAAAACGGAAGTGCGATTCCGCCACTCCGGCTTTATTCATGACTTTGCTCGCGACGCGATCCGGCAAAGGCTCATGACGTCGCGTCCGGTGGCTGCTTTTCCATTGCCGAAAGCCGCTCAGCAGCGCTCTGCGATCGAAGGCGACGAGGCTGAAGTGGCGGAGGCCCTGGCAGAAGAGCCTCCCTTGCTTCGCGGAGCGGAAGAGCGTTCTCTGGAGCCTTTTCCGTCTGGCGAGCATGGACCGGCTAGCGCCTGGAGATCTCCCGCAGCACCGACCGAGGCGACAGGGTTTCGCCTGTCTGCACCGCGACCGGCACCGCGGCCTGGGGTCTTGGCGCTTGGAGAAAGCGAACCCATTTTTCGTGATCCTGCCGGGGCGCCGGTTGCGTCGCCGCCGGGGGGTGCCGTGCCACGACTGGAAGAGGCTGGCGCATCCGAGTTTCCCATGGACCTGAAGCCCCTCGGGCAAGTCGAAGACAGCTTCATTGTGGCGACGAACGCCGAGGGACTCTGGATCGTTGACCAGCATGTCGCCCACGAACGCGTTCTCTTCGAAAGGCACCAGCGCTTGCGCCGCGAAAAGAAAGTGGAAGGCCAGCGGCTTTTGTTGCCTGTCATTGTCGAACTCAAGCCGGAGCAGCAGGCAACCCTGGGCGAGATCGCCGAGGAGTTGTCCGCCAATGGATTTGACGTCGAGCCCTTTGGCCAGCGCACAGTGGCCATCAAAACGGCCCCCGCCGACATTGCCCCTCAGGATGTGCAGCGCCTCCTGCTCGAGATTCTGGATGAGCTCGGGCCGGAAATGCGGGCCATATCCCTGGAGGTTCTGCGCAATAAGATCAGCGCCTCGGTGGCATGCCATGCCGCGATCAAAGTAAACATGCCCCTGGACAGGAACAGGATGGAGTGGCTGCTTCGCGAGCTGGCCAGGACAGAGTGTCCCATGGCTTGCCCGCACGGGCGGCCCATTGTGCTAAGATACGGCCTGAAAGACATCCGGAAGGCGTTCAGGCGTACATGACAGTGGGTTGGGAAGCGGCGCCACATTTAGGATCGGCGACGCGGGGACGGCGAATGGGCTCAGGCAGTTACGGGTGCTGGGTTGGCTCCCGCGCGCTGCGGCGGTTTTACATCGCACGGGGCGCAACTTTCTCCTGTGCGTAGTGTTTAAGATGGTGTAAGGGGAGGTTGTCTAAGCACCCCCGAACATAGAGTGAAAGCGATCTTAAAGGAGGAGAAGTATGTTAATTAGAATCACCAGAACGTCTCAGAGCTTAACGCTGGCGCTGCTATTGGTCGTCGGCTTGACACCCATGGCCATGGCCCAGCAGCCGACCACAACCCCGTCCGCACCACCAGTCAACAACGGGGAAATGGACAACTTCAGCCAGTTCTTGCTTAATCATCCGAACGTGGCCAACCAACTTAAGCAGAACCCGTCGCTGATCAACGATCCGAACTTCCAGGCGCAACATCCGCAGCTCCAGACGTTCCTCAAGAACCACCCTGGAGCAGCACAACAGGCTCAAGCGGACCCGACTCGGTTTGTGAACGAAACACGGGCGTTCATGGGCCAGGGGAAAGAAATCACCCGCGGGCAGGCTGCCAGGACCGATCAGTTCCTCGACAACCACCCGGACGTCGCCCAGCAGCTTCGGAAAGATCCTAGCCTAATTGACAACAAGCAGTATTTGGCGCAGCACCCGGATCTCCAGCAGTATCTCAACAACCACCCAGACATCCGCAAGGAGTGGCAGGAGCATCCCGACGCCTTCGAGCGTCGTGAAGCGCGGTACGAGAAGAACAACGACCTGGATGTCACCCACAGGCAACTTGCCAGAACTGACGAGTTCCTCGACAACCACCCGGAGGTCGCGCAGCAACTCCGGAAAGACCCTAGTCTGATTGACAACAAGCAGTATCTGGCGAACCATCCGGAGCTCCAGGAGTATCTCAACAACCATCCAGACATCCGCAAGGACTGGAAGCAGCATCCCGAGGCCTTTGAGCGTCGTGAGGCACAGTTCGAGAGGAGCAACGACCTGGATGTCAGCCGCGGCCAATTGGCCAGAACTGACCAGTTCCTCGACAACCACCCGGACGTCGCGCAGCAACTCCGGAAAGACCCTAGTCTGATTGACAACAAGCAGTATCTGGCGAACCATCCGGATCTCCAGGAGTATCTCAACAACCATCCAGACATCCGCAAGGACTGGAAGCAGCATCCCGAGGCCTTTGAGCGTCGTGAGGCACAGTTCGAGAGGAGCAACGACCTGGATGTCAGCCGCGGCCAATTGGCCAGAACTGACCAGTTCCTCGACAACCACCCGGACACCGCGAAGCAACTCCGGAAAGACCCTAGTCTGATTGACAACAAGCAGTTTATGGCGAACCACCCGGATCTCCAGGAGTATCTCAAGAACCATCCGGAAATAAAGCAGGAATGGAAGAATCATCCCGAGAAGTTCTATCATCGTGAAGAGCAGTATTCGATTAACCACCCGAACAAAACTCAAAAGGCTAAGAGTCCACAGAGCAAGAATCAACATAAAGCAAAGTAGTTAGACGACAACCCGTAGCAACTCGGGGAGGCTGGGACAACCGGCCTCCCTTCCGTTTTTGAGCAGCCCACCCGATTGAGCGCTGTTGATTCTGCTAGGACACAAAATGCAATTCTTCCGCGAAAGCATGCTGGAACTCATTATTCAGACTTCAACCAATCTTCCCCCCGACGTTCGCCAGGCGATGAGCTGGGCGCTCCAGACTGAGAGAACCAACACGCAGGCGGGCCACGCGCTCAGCATCATCGGTGAGAACATAGACATGGCGTATCAGGACGAGGGACCGATCTGCCAGGATACCGGCTTCCCTACCTTCGAGATCAAGGCCCCTGTGGGTGCAAACCAGATCGTCATGAAGAAGCAGATCTTCGAGGCGATAACCGAAGCTACGCGGCGCGGCAAGCTGCGGCCGAACTCCGTAGACTCAGTGACTGGCAAAAATAGCGGTAACAACCTAGGTCCGGGTACTCCTGTCATTCACTTTGAACAATGGGAAGAGCCGGACATCGAAGTGCGGCTGCTCCTGAAGGGTGGAGGGTGCGAGAACAAGAACATCCAGTATTCCGTGCCTTGCACGCTCGAGCATCTAGGTCGCGCGGATCGCGATTTGGAGGGGGTGCGCAAGTGCATCCTGCATGCCGTCTGGCAAGCACAGGGGCAGGGCTGCGCACCGGGCGTCATTGGAGTCTGCATCGGCAGCGATCGCTCCCACGGCTATCACATCGCCAAGCAGCAACTTTTCCGCCCGCTGGACGACGTCAATCCCGATCAGGACCTGGCGAAGCTGGAAGGCGAGATCATGGATGAAGGCAATGAGATTGGGGTCGGCACAATGGGCTTTGGCGGCAAAGTATCGCTGATCGGCTGCAAAATCGCTGCGGCCAATCGTCTTCCCGCCAGCTTCTTCGTCTCGGTCGCCTACGACTGCTGGGCGTTTCGTCGCTTGGGGGTGATGGTAGACGCCGAAAGCGGTGCCATCAAGAAGTGGCTTTATCGTGATCCCGGCCGGCGCGTTGAGCGCTTGGTTGCTGAAGGCTCCGGCTTCCAGCTGACCGGTCGCGAGATTCGCTTGGAGCCGCCGCTGAGCGAAGAGAAGGTGCGAGCGCTGAAGGTCGGCGATGTGGTTCTCATCCACGGCCCGCTGGTGACCGGCCGCGACACCGCACATCATTACCTCATGCACCACGACGCTCCGTGTGACCTACGAGGTGCCATCCTCTACCACTGCGGTCCGGTGATGCTTCAGGAGGGAACGCCTCCCGACGTGCGCTGGCGGACAAACGCCGCTGGACCCACCACGAGTATGCGCGAGGAGCCTTATGAGGCCGACGTCATCAAACGCTTCGGCGTTCGTGCGGTGATGGGCAAAGGCGGCATGGGCAAGAGGACGCTTGCTGCCTTGAAGGAATTTGGCGCGGTCTACTTGCACGCCATCGGTGGCGCGGCGCAGTACTACGCCCGCTGCTTGCCTAAGGTTACCGGAGTAGATCTGCTCGAAGAACACGGGATTCCGGAAGCGATGTGGCATTTCGAGGCGCGCGACTTCGTCGCCATCGTTACCATGGATGCCCACGGCAACTCGTTGCACGAAGACGTGCAGGCTACCACGGGCGGAGAATTGAAAAAATTAGCTGCCGGGGATGCGTGATTTTCCCCTGCGGTGGCGGTGGCAGAAGGCCGGAGACCACAACGCGGTTACGTCGTGCTCGAAGTGCGGGCGTGGACGGCACGCAGGGCGCGCAGAGCTTGGGCAGCTACGGCGTTGTTCGAGTCTTTAGAGGCTTGCTCCAGGGGCGCGACGCTGGAAGCGTCGCCCACATACATCAGTACCGCGCACAGTCGCTGCCTGATATCGGCATCTTTGTTGTGCAGGTAAGAGGGTAGCTGTGCCGCCATCTGAGGCTGGCGGCCGAGCTCGATCAGATAAGCGAGGGCGGACTCCCAGTTGCTCGAGCCGAGCCCTGCCACTAGTTCGCTCATCCTGCTCTCGCCCAGCACCGTAAGCGCGAACTCCTCCGCCAGGCGAGTTCCTCCGTCTGTCTCGCTCGAGAGCGCCTTCTCGAGCTCAGGCATGGCGCGCTTGTTACCAATCCGACCGAGGCCCTGCGCTGCGTAAGCTCGGTAAGTCTTGTCTTTCTCCCCAAGGGTTCTGATGAACAGTTCATATGAAATCGGGTCACCGGTATAGGCCAAGCCTTCAAAAGCGCTGCGCCGCGTCTTTTTATCCGGGTCGTCTTGTGCCAGGGGTTGGAGCTTGGAAGCGGCGTTGGGGGTGCGCAGTATACCGACGGTCAGAGCGGCGTTCTGCTTCACGGCTTTGTTGGGGGACTGCAGGAGATCGACGAGCTGGGGGCCGGCCGAAGGGTCCTTGATTTTGCCGAGAGAGTTCAGGGCTTCTCGGGCCAATTCTTCGTCAGGCGAATGTGCCGCTTTGACCAGGGCCGGAACGGCGGATTTCGCCATCAGTACGCCCAGACCCTTGGCCGCGTGACGCGCCGCTTCGATGGAGCGCGTGTCCTCCAAGGCGACCTGTAACGCGGCGATGACCTTAGGATCTACAGCGACGCCGGGGTCGATGCGCACGTTCTCGTCTGCATTTTTTTCGGTGGTGTGCTTGAGGCTGGTGATGAACCCGAGGTTCGGAGCCCGGCCCAAGTAATACCCCGAGAGCGCATCGACGGCGACAACGCGCACCTGGGGATCGGTATCCCGCGAAGCGGTAATGAGGCCGTCGAGCGACTCGCTGCCGCGAATCTCGGCAAGCGCAACCACTACCTCGCGGCGCACCTTGGCACTGGGATCATTCAGCGCCGCCGCCAGCGCCGGAACTGCCGAGGACTCGCCTTTCTTGCCCAGTTCGCTTGCCGCCTTGGCCCGTTGATCAGCATTGGGACCCTTCAGTTGCTCGATCAGGGGATTGGGAGCCTGTTGGGCCGCCGCTAAAGACAACACCAGCAGCCCTAGGGTAGAAATTAGAAGCCGGACGCGCGTCCACAGCCCGTGAGAGCGAAGTTTCCTCATCCCAGCCTTAAGACTCCCTCCTGAGCCGGGCAGCTGAGCCTCGACTCTGCGCCGCCCTTCGGTTCGATTTTGAACGCCGTCCTGGCGACGGTCGCGGCCAGGGTCGCCTCCCAAACGGTGGACTATTATAGCTCAGCACCGCTTTCATAATTACGTTAACCTATAGTGGTCCATGACGGGCTGGGTACGCGTCGATAAATGCACTAAGACTTTATCCCTTCGTGTAGCTGGGTACCGAAGCATCTTTCCTGTTCTTGCGCTTCGGAATCAAAACTGTGTAGTATTCAGTGAGGGCGAGATTCGTTGTATCGATTGCCGTTCAGCCTGGATTTAGGGCAGACGATTGCATCAAACCAACAACGGAAACGACAGAGGGCGGCAATCCGTCGCAGTGGTACTCTTCCAACTCGGCGGACCCGACTCACCGGAAGCGATCGAGCCCTTTCTCTACAACCTTTTCTCCGACCCTGACATCATTGACTTCCCTTTGGCCCGGGTGGCGCGGCCGACGCTGGCGCGGCTGATCGCCTCGCGACGCGCCAAGCATGTCCGGCAGCATTACGCGCGAATCGGCGGGCGGTCTCCCATCCGTGAACTGACTGAACGGCAGGCGGCCGCATTGGAAAAGGAACTTCGCAGGACCATAGACGCGCGCTGCCTGGTGGCCATGCGCTATTGGAATCCTTCCACGGCAGACGCCGTCCGCGAGATCCAGACCCACCGCTTCGACCAACTGGTGCTGCTACCGCTCTACCCTCAGTATTCCAAGACCACGACGGGAAGCAGCCTCAACGAATGGCGTCGCCAGTGCCGCGCGACCGCTCAAGACCTTGGTCAGGCCACAGTGATCCCAGAGTTTTGCAACCACTCCCCTTACATTGAAGCGGTGGTCGAGAAGATCAACTTAGGTCTGGAGAAGTTTCGACGCGCAGGAAACCCAAGTACCGTGGATGTTTACCTCATTTTCAGCGCCCACGGCGTGCCGCTGAAGGAGATCGAGCAGGGCGACCCGTATCAAGCGCAGATCGAAAGCACCATGGGATCAGTCATAGAGCGCGGCTGTTGGCCGAACCCCTACTGCCTTTGCTACCAGAGCCGCGTCGGGCCGGGGAAATGGCTCCAGCCAACGCTCGATGCCAGCCTCCGCGAGGTCGCCGGCCAGGGCGCGGAGCGAGTGCTGGTGATCCCCATCTCCTTTGTTACCGACCATGTGGAGACTCTTCACGAGATCGACATCGAGGCACGGGAGCTGGCGGAAAAACTGGGTATCCGTCAATTCGAAACCATGCCCGCCCTCAATGACTCACCCACCTTCATTCGAGCGCTTGCCGATTTGGTCACGGGGGCGGTGGCCCGCGACCAGAAGAGTAGCTTTAAGTTGAATTCACAAGTGGGATTGGTCCCTGCTGATGGCCCTTGTCGATGAGGGCAAACTTCCCGACAGTCGAGCCGCCAGCCTCACTTTCCGCAACCAACCGGTTCAATTTGCATCTAAACTTGGAACACAGGAGGGCAAAGATAAATGCGTCGTCGAACCTTAGTTTTGTCGATTTTAATCAGTCTGTCGCTCGGGAGCGCGACCTTCGCCGCCGACAAGTATGAGTTGGACCCCGTTCACACCCGTATTGGTTTCACCGCGCGACATCTGATGATCAACAACGTCTCAGGCCGTTTCACGGAATTCACCGGCACCATCCTCTACGATGAGCAGGACATCACGAAATCCGCGGTGAGCGTGAAGATCCAGACGGCGAGCGCGAATACTGAAAACAAGATGCGTGACGACGATCTGCGCAGCCCAAACTTCTTCGATGTCGCCAAGTATCCGGAGATCACCTTCCAGAGTTCGCGCATCGAAAAGCAGGGTGACGGGTACGTCTGCGTCGGCACGCTGGCCATGCATGGCGTTCCCAAAGAAATCACACTACCCTTTACCATTCTCGGCAAAATCAAAGACCCCTGGGGCAACACGCGCATCGGCCTCGAAGCCGAGCTGAAGATTGACCGTCGGGACTGGGGCCTGACCTATTCCAAGACCCTCGATAGTGGCGGCCTGGTGGTCGGCAACGACATCAAAATTGACCTGAATGTCGAGGCCGTCAAGAAATAAAGGGACAGGGTTAAGTCACTGTACTGTGCCAACTGACCGTTGGACTTTAGAATCGCGCCTTACATGCATAGCACGCTCGAGTTTGTTCTGCGACATGGCTACACCCTGGTGTTTCTAGTGGTGTTGATGGAACAGGCGGGTCTGCCGATCCCGTCCCTTCCCATCTTGCTGGCTGTGGGCGCGCTGGCAGGCGCAGGTAAAATGTCGCTTCCGCTGGCGCTTGGCCTGGCCGTGGTGGCCTCGTTGATTGCCGACTCCATTTGGTACGGACTCGGCCGGCTTCGCGGGCACTCCATTCTGAGCCTGCTTTGCCGCATCTCGCTCGAGCCCGACTCCTGCGTGCGTCGTACTGAGAATACCTTTGCTCAGCGCGGAGCACGCTCCCTGCTGGTCGCCAAGTTTATACCTGGCCTTAGCACCGTAGCGCCGCCCCTGGCCGGGTTGCTGCGTATGCGCTTGTGGCGATTCTTCACCTGGGATGCAGCCGGAGCCCTGCTCTGGGCGGGAGCCTATGCGGGGATAGGTTTCGTCTTCAGCGCCGAGCTCGATCGTGTGGCCGTTCACCTTCAGCGCCTGGGCTCAGGCCTGCTGGTTCTGCTGGTCGGCGGCCTGGCAGCCTACCTGGGTTTCAAATACTACCAGCGCCAGCGCTTCATTCGCGCCCTGCGTATCGCCCGCATCACCCCGGAACAACTCAAGCAGAAACTCGATGCGGGTGAGGACGTGGTGGTGGTCGATCTACGCCATTCTGTCGAGTTCAAAGCGGACAACGCGAAGATACCCGGCGCCATACATCTGGACCCCGAAAAGATCGAGCAGTGTCACCTGGAAATTCCGCGCGATCGTGACCTCGTGCTCTATTGTACTTGACCCAGCGAAGCCACCAGCGCCCGTGCGGCGCTTCTGCTCAAACGCCAGGGGATAACCCGCGTACGCCCGCTGCTAGGAGGCTTTGACGCCTGGCGGGAGAGCGGCTACCCGCTGGAAGAGAAACCGGCTCACTTTGAGGACATGAGCGAAGCCGCTCCCCAATCCCAACAAGCCTAGGTTAGCAGGAGGCTGGCGTCGAGACCTGGCAACGCTTGAAGGAGC
>Ga0306921_10004978_pt1 | contig 13749 bp, 16 predicted proteins | sample sta12Cox44000080_FD_203760 | JGI IMG/M metagenome (GOLD analysis project Ga0306921, IMG submission 203760) | Lab enrichment of tropical soil microbial communities from Luquillo Experimental Forest, Puerto Rico - statoxic.12C.oxic.44.000.080 (v2)... | ecosystem: Environmental > Terrestrial >... | reverse complement strand
TGTCCCTACGAACACGGTGAATCCGCCGGAACTTCTGTGCTCCGCGAGGCTTTGCGGTTATGATGTCAGGGATGATGACGATGACCAACGAGCGCAAGATCTGGGAAGCGGCCTTGCTCCTCGTCCGCCGGCATGGTGCCGCTGCAGCGGAAATCGCGCAGAAAGAGGCGCAACGATTGCGCCGTAGCGACGACGAGCTGACCTGTGTCGTGTGGTGCTGGATCGCCCGTTCGACCGCCGAATTGCTCCGCCCGGTCCCCGGCAAGGGCGAGCGGGTGCACTAAGTCCGGCGCCGCAGGCATCGCCGCTTCAATCTTCCGTTGTGTTGCACTCCGCAACCGGAGAGGGAATGCCATGGCAGAGGGTTTATTGGGTCGCCTCGGCGGCCGAAAACACGCGTCGGCAAAGGAATTCCGGATCGAGCTGAGCGACGAAGAGTGGCGCCGCAGGCTCTCTCCTGCGCAGCACCAGGTATTGCGCGAGCACGGTACCGAACGCGCCGGTTCGAGCCCACTCGACAAGGAGTACGGGGAGGGCATCTATCACTGTGCTGGTTGCGGTCAACCCCTGTTCGCCTCCGACGCCAAGTTCAATAGTGGAACCGGTTGGCCGAGTTTCTCGGCGCCGGTCGAGCAGGCGGTCGAAACGCAGACCGACCGGAGTTTGTTCATGACTCGCACCGAAGTGCATTGCAGCCGGTGTGGCGGCCATCTCGGTCACGTCTTTGACGACGGCCCGCAGCCTACCGGTCTGCGCTATTGCATGAATGGAGCGGCGCTCGAGTTTCATCGGGGCGAAAGGCCGCCTGCATCGCACGAAGACGAGCCGCCGCGCACCACCCAGAGCTAGCCCTCCTATCCTGCCGTTCCCAATTTCGGCGCGGCGATCGGCTTAGGGCGGCCGAGGTCCGGCAACAGCGCCGTCAGCAAACCGATCGCCGGCAGGAACGCGCACAGCTGGTAGACGGTGTCTATGCTTGTGGCATCGGCCACGCGACCGAGCACCGCGGCTCCGATGCCGGCCATGCCGAACGACAAGCCGAAGAACAGCCCGGCGACCGTACCGATGCGACCCGGCACCAGCTCCAGCGCGTAGACGATGATCGCCGAAGAGGCCGACGCCAAGATCATCCCGATCACGACGGTCAGGATGCCGGTCCAAAACAGGTTCGCGAGGGGGAGTATAAGAGTGAACGGCAACACCCCGACGATCGAAATCCAGATCGCCGCTTTGCGGCCAATCCGGTCTCCGACCGGGCCGCCGATCAACGTGCCCACGGCTACCGATGCGAGAAACGCGAACAGGTAGATCTGGGCGGTCTCGATCGGCAGATCGAATCTGCTTATCAGATAAAAGGTGTAATAGCTGTTGAGGCTGGTCGTGTAGAACGATTTAGAAAAGATCACCGCCAGCAAGATCGCGATCGACCAGGCGATCCGACGCCGCGACAGTCCCGGCCGTTCGGCCATGTACCGCCCCGCCGACCGAGGCGGGGCGGTGCGCTCGCGCCGGTACCAATTGCCGATCGCGAACAGGACCGCCATCGCCAGCAATGCCGCCGCAGAGAACCAGCCGACACTCGCCTGACCTCTCGGGATCACGATGAAGGCTGCGAGCACGGGCCCGAGCGACGACCCGACATTGCCGCCGACTTGGAACAGCGATTGCGCCAAACCGTGGCGCCCGCCCGAAGCCATGCGCGCCACCCGAGAGGCCTCCGGATGGAAGACCGCGGAACCGACGCCGACCAATGCCGCCGCAAAGACGAGCATCGGGTAGCTGCCGGCGCTCGCCAACAGCAGCAGGCCAATGAACGTGACACCCATGCCGACGGCGAGCGAGTAGGGTTGCGGCCGACGGTCCGCGAACATCCCGACCGCCGGCTGCAGCACGGACGAGATCAGCTGCGAGGTCAGGGTGATCATCCCGATTTGGGCGAAGTTGAGCCCGTAGGTACCCTTCAGCATCGGATAGAGCGCCGGCAGCAGCGACTGCATCGTGTCGTTGAGGAAGTGCGAAAAGCTCAGCGCCAAAATAATCGAGAAGGCGGTGCCCTCCGCGATCCGGCGCCGCTCGCCGCGTTCCGCGGACAGGCTGATACTCATGACATCGCTCCTGCGACCATCGACGGCTGCGATGCGAGAATAACCCGAACGCAGCGCGCGCCGCCGCGATGTTGCGTGCGTCTTTGCGATGGCTGCCATTCGAATGGGCGCAGGCTTGTGTTGGGTATGCTCCTGAGGCCAGCCGTTGTCTTCAATCAATCGTTGTACAGCGGATCGACTGTTGTTGCATTTGTAGCAAATCTACAGCAACAGCTCCCCTTCAGGTTGAAAGGTCCGTTCGGCCGAGGGCTGCGAAAACTACGACATCAATTAGGCGATTTTCGGGGTCGTGATCATTGCCATCAGGTGCTTGGGCGCGGTGCTTGCAGCGCAGGCGCGAGGCACATAGCCTTAGCCGCAGCATTCGTAGAAAGGTCACACGGCCATGGTCAAGTTGAAAGGCATATCGGCCACGTCAACCTGAGGGTCGCTGACCGGGAGGTCTCCAAGCGGTTCTACCGTGACCAGCTCGGCTTTGTGATCGCCGAGGAAGACCCGGAGCACGGTGGCGTGTTCATGACATTAGGCGACAACTTTCACACGGTCGACATCGGTCAGCATCCGGCGCCCGAAACCGCGCGGCGCCCGGAGCGCGGGCAAATCGCTCGGCCACATCGCATTTCAGGTCGGCAGCTACGCGGCCTTGCGCGACGCCTACGCTCACCTTGTCGGCAGCGGCGCCGAGATCCTGCGCGCCACAAACCACATCAATCAGCGCAGCTTCTATTTCGCCGATCCCGACGGCAACGCACTCGAGATCTACTACGAGTTGCCGCACGCGTGGAACTGTTCCCCGAAGGCCGGGCCGACCAGGACGAGGCGCTAAAGGTCAACGGACCCGGCGACCCGTTGCCCGACTGGCTGCTCGAGGATTGGCCGCCGATGAAGGCGAGGATCGAGAGCGTGCGCCGCGCCTCGGCTTAGGCGTTTACAGGGAACGCGACGACACTCGCTGCTGGTCGACGCTCCACGGGCCGCCGCCGGCGACGAAGATATAGAAGAATACAAAGCAGAACAGAACAGCGAGCTGGCCCCCGTTGACCAGCGGAAAGAAGCTTTTCGGCGCGTGCGCCATGAAATAGGCGACCGCCATGTCGCCGGACAAGATGAAGGCGACAATTCGCGTGTAGAAGCCGATCAGAAGGAGGATCCCTCCGCCGAATTCGAGTATACCTTGAACCACGTGCAGCGGGTCCAGCGCCGAGCCTGCGCTTGGAAACCCGAAAAACTTCTGGGTTCCGTGCTCAATAAAAAGCAGCGCTGCGATGATCCGCAGCACCGACAGCATGCGCGGCGACCAGGTAGCAAATTCCATCGTCTCCCCCCTTCGCGTCGCAGCCGCAGGGCTGTATCCGCACGACAAAACCCCCGCGGCGTGTCGCCCTCCCGCATCGTGCGGGCCGGCAGAGTCAAATGGATATATAAGGCTCGCCGGTTCGCAATGGGCGCGCGAAAATGTGATCGTCGGAAGCCCGCTTCACACTCGACAATGTGGCCGTCATAGTTTGAGGGAGGACCTGGAGAATGCCTGCGCCATCGAATCGCCTTGTCGCCATCGGGCTCGCCTGCACACTTGCATCGCCGGCGAGCGCGCAACTGCTGACCGAAAAGAGCCTGTCCGCCGCGATGGCTTTGACGATCGCGCAAACTGCGCTCGAGACTTGCACAAAGCAGGGTTATCACGTCTCGGTGCACGTGCTCGGGCACAACGGCGAGGTTCTCGTCGCGGTGCGCGGCGACGGCGCCCCACCGCACACGATGGAGAACAGCCAGCGCAAGGCTTACACCGCCCGCACTTTCCGTATTCCGTCGGGCGAGTTCGCCCAGCGCGTCAAGGACAATCCGACCACGGGCGCGGTGCATCTTACCGGCGTCATCGCGGCGCAGGGCGCACTGCCGATCAAAGTGGGCGACGAAGTCATCGGTGCGGTCGGCGTGTCGGGCGCCCCGGGGGGCGAAAAGGACGAGGCTTGCTCCAAGGCCGGCATCGACAAAGTCGCCGATCAGCTCAAGTGACCGGCAAACCGACGACTACTCCATCAGCCGCGTGGTGAGCTCCTCCGGCATGCTGAGCATCGGGTAGTGACCGGTGTCGAGCTCGTGCCACTTTGCCTTCAGCTGCTCGGCGGTCCGGCGCTGATGCGCCTCGCCCGGGTTCACGGCACGGCGACACCAAATCACCGTTGCTGCCCATGGCTCCGTCCAAAAGCTCTGCAGCCGCACCGGGTGCTCGTAAATGCCGATCGGGTGTAAGGTGTAGCGCGCGAGAGCCCATGCGCGTGTCGCCGCATCGAGAATCGGCGAACAGACGGGTTTCGGCGTCCTCGCGTGACGGCCCCGCGGTGAGCCCGCTCGGCGTCGCTGTCGAGCGCTGGACGATGTCGCGGATCCGCTCTCCATCGAGGAGCGCCAGCGCATCGACGAAGACCACTCGCGCTATCCGATCGCGCGCCGTTTCGGCAGCACGGCACAGCACCATACCGCCCGAGCTCGTGCCCACCATGACGACGTCTCTCAGGTCCTCATAAAACAGCATCTCGGCGATTTCGGCGGCGTGCGTCTCGGTGGTGATGCCAGCACGGACCTGGTGCTTGCGCTCGGCGCAGCCGTCCAACGTCGGGGCATAGACCGCATGCCCAGCACCGCGCAGCCGGCTCGCCACGCGCTGCCAGATCCAGCCGCCCTGATAGGAGCCATGGATCAGAACGAAAGTCGTCATCGTGTCAGTTCCCCCCGGTTACGTCGATCGTGACGCCGCTCACGAAGTCGGCGTCGCTCGATGCCAGAAAGCAGATGACCTTGGCCTGGTCGGCCGCCTCGGCCACCCGGCGCAACGGCGTGCGCGCGATCTCAGCCGCCTGCGCTTCCGCCGTCCGCCTCTCCCAATGGGGACGAATCCGTTCGGTCAGGGTCAGGCTTGGTGCTATCGCATTGATCGTGACGCCGAAGGGTCCGAGCTCGTACGCCAGCTTGCGCGTCAACGCAATGATCCCGCCCTTCGCTGCGGCATAGGCGCTGCTGCTAGTCGGGCTCAAGCCGCGGCCCGCGATCGAGGCGAGGTTGACGATCTTGCCGTGCCGCCGGCGCTTCATTATCGGCACCACCGCACGGGTGAAAAGAAAGGTGCCGTCGAGATTGAAGGCGATCAGGCGCTGCCATTCGGCAAAGGTCAGCTCGTCGACCCCGGCACCGGAGTTCGCGATGATCGTGCTGCCGCCAACAGCGTTGACCAGGATATCGATCCCGCCGAATTCCTTGTCGACCGAGGCCGCCGTCGCTTCGACCTGACCGGCGTCGAGCGCGTCGCAAAGCCGCCCGTGCGCCGTGCCGCCCGCCCTGCGCAATGCCGCCATCGCTTCTTCGAGGCGGCCCGGGTGATTGTCGACTCCGACGACGACAGCACCCTCGCGCGCCATGATCTCGGCGGTGGCACGGCCGATTCCGTTGGCGAAGGCGGTGATTACTGCAACCTTGCCGGTGAACCGCAGCCTTCCCCCTTTCCTGTCCGGACGAGCAAATGCATTGTTACCCTTTCGGCGGACGCATGCGTCCGCCTGTCGGGTGGCGCATCAATGATGCGCCCAGACGAGCACGGGAGAGTTTGTGATGCAACTTGGAATGCATCTTCCGCATGCGGGATCGCAGGCCACGCCTGCATTGATCAAGCGGCACGCCCAGCGGGCCGAGGCACTGGGCTTGAGCGACGTGTGGGTCAGCGAGCACATTATCGTGCCGCGCGCGCAGTTTCCGCGCTCGCCGTTGTTCTACGATCCAATCCTGACGCTGACCTGGGTCGCCTCGGTGACCGAGCGGGTGCGGCTTGGCACCAGCGTCATCGTGCTACCGATGCGCCATCCGCTGCCGCTCGCCAAGGAGTTGTCGACCCTGCACAACCTGTCGGGCGGCCGGCTGATCCTCGGTGTTGGCGTCGGCTGGCTCGAGCCGGAATTTGCGGCACTTGGCGTTCCGTTCAACGAACGCGGCCGGCGCATGGACGAAGGCATCGCGATGATGCGTGCGGTGTGGTCGCAGGATCCGGTCAATTTCGCCGCGAAATACATTCCGGCGGTGGTCAAGGACATGACCATGCTGCCACAGCCGGTGAGCCACATCCCGATGTGGCACGGCAGCCGCTCGGAGGCGGCGCACCGCCGCACGGTCCGCATCGGCGACGGCTGGCATGGCAGCCAGGTGACGCCGGAGCAGGCGGGCGAGGTGGTCAAGCGCCTGCGCCGCGACCGGCCCGAGCCGGGATTCACGATCTCGGTGCGCTCGCACTGGGACGGCAAGGATGTCGGTATGATGCGCGACCGCGTCGCTGCCTACAAAGCCGCCGGCGTGCAGCACGTTATGGTGCATCCGCAAGACCGCGAGGTCGACGATTGGAACACCGTCATCGAAGGCGTCGGCCGCGTCGCTGCGGGCTAGGCGGACAAGCTTCCCTTCAACCGGTTGGCAGCCTCATCCGGTAGCCGAGGGTCGGCGGCAGGATCCCGCGCTCGCGGGGGTCCTCGAATACCACCGTGCGGCGCGCGTAGACGACGAACCCGGCCTGCTGATAGACGCGCAGCGCCTTTGGGTGGTCGAAAGTCGAGGTATGTAGCCAAAATCGGTCGATCGGCCGCGACCAAGCGCGGTCGATCGCCGCCTGCAGGAGATAGGGACCGAGCCGCCGCCCGATAAAATCGGGGATGAGCCCGAAATAGCAGAGCTTGGTCTCGCGTGCTGCCGCCGTGTCGAGCTCGAAGAAGCCCGCCGGCACGCCGCGCACATACAGCACGAATATTTCGATCGCCGACTGGTGGATTTGCGCGGCAACCGACGCATCGTCGATGATCCGCCGCTCGAACCACAGCCAGGGCTCGCCGACAGTGTCGTAGAGGTAGCGGTAGAACGAGACCGTGCTGGCTTCGGCGCGCATCAGCGCGAGCTTGTCGAGCGGTGCCGGCATCCGCCGTCCCACCGGCCGCTCCAGCATCTCGAGATAGGTGATGGTATCTTCGAGCACGGTCACCGGGCCGGACCCGTCTCGACAGGCGTATCGCCCGGTAGGCCCCATTCGGACCATGACCCGTCATAAACCGCCGCACCGGGATGTCCGATCAGATGCAGCGCGAAGGCGAGCGCACAAGCGGTGACACCCGAGCCGCAGCTGGTGACGATCGGGCGGTCGAGTGTGACACCGGCATCGCGAAACAGCCGTGTCAGCTCTTCGGCGCTTTTCAACTGGCAGGTGCGCGGGTCGGTCACGTGCTCATAAGGGACATTACGGCTACCGGGGATATGACCGCTGCGCAGACCGGGCCGGGCTTCGGGTACGGTGCCGTCAAACCGGCCGGCGGCGCGCGCATCGACGACCTGCTCGCGGTGCGTCGCGAGGTTCTCAAAGAGGGCACGATTGTCACGGACCAGCGCGGGGTCGAACCGGGCCGTGAAGTGGCGCTGCGGCGGGCTCGGCACCACCGTGTCGAGCAGGCGTCCCTCGGCCCGCCACTTCGGCAACCCACCGTCGAGGAGGACTACGTCATCGTGTCCGAACATGCGCAGCATCCACCAGGCGCGCCCGGCGGAGGACAAGCCGGAGCTGTCATAGCAGACGACCCGGTCGCCGTCGCCGATGCCGAGCGCCCCGACTTTTTGCGCGAAGCGATCGGGGGTCGGGATCATGTGCGGCAAGCTGGTGCCGGGTTCGCAAATGTCGTCGATATCGAAGAACATCGCACCCGGGATGTGCGCGCGATCGTAATCCTCGCGGGCAGTCGGCGTGATGCCTGGCAATTTGAAGGACGAATCGACGATCCGCACATATGGGTCGGATAGGTGCGCTGCGAGCCAGTCGGTGCTGACCAACGCTTCGGGACGGGCAAAGGGCATCGGATATCACTCTGCGAAAGCGAGGATCACGCGGCGGTTCTGCTTCCCTTTGTTCTCGATCTTCGTCACCGCGACCGGGCCAATCTCGGCGGTATTGCTGACATGGGTGCCGCCGCAAGGTTGCAGGTCGATCCCGGCGATCTCCATCAGGCGCACGCGGCCCATGCCGCTCGGCGGCTTGACCGACATCGTGCGCACGAGCTCGGGTCTAGCGGCGAGTTCCTCGTCGGTGATCCAGCGCGGCTCGACCGGATGACCCGCGGCGACCAGCGCGTTGAGCCGGCTCGCGATTGCCTCCTTGTCGAGACTCGATCCGGGTATGTCGAAATCGAGCCGCCCCCTGCGATCCGAGACCTGGCCGCCAGTCACCGCACCAGGGACGATGCTGCATAGCAGGTGCAAGCAGGTGTGCATGCGCATCAGCCGATAGCGTCGGTCCCAGTCGATCTCGGCGACGAGTTCCGCGCCGGGCTCGGGGAGCGACGAACCCGGTAGCGGGAGATGAATGACCTCGTCAGGCAGTGGGCCCTTGACCGTATCGACGATCGCGATCGACCGGCCCGAAGCAAGCCGCAGCGCTCCGGCATCCCCGGGTTGGCCTCCGCCCATCGGATAGAAGACGGTGCGGTCGAGCCAGATGCCGCGCTCGTCGATCTCGATCACCCGGGCATTGCAGGAACGCAGATATCCATCGTCGCGAAACAGCAGCTCGGTCATCGAGTCAACCGTCCTGTCTGACTTCGATCGGTACTCCAATCTTCGACTTGCGCTCCAGCCAACCCGGCACCGGGAACTCGTGGGCGCGCAGGTAGTCCGGGTTGAACAGCTTCGATTGGGAGCGCGAGCCATGCTCGGCAAGGATGGTGACGATAACGTGGCCCGGCCCCATCTCCCTGGCAAGGCGCACCGCACCCGCGACGTTGATGGCCGTGGATCCGCCGAGGCACAGGCCCTCGTGCTCGAGCAAATCGAATAGGTAGGGCACTGCCTCGGCGTCAGAGATCACGTAGGCCTTGTCGGCGCGCGTATCGGCGATAATCGGGGTGACCCGTCCGAGGCTGATGCCTTCTGTGATCGAGCTACCCTCCGACGCCTTTGCCTCGCCACTGGTGAAAAAATTATACATCGCGGCACCGCGCGGGTCGGCAACGCCGATGACAATGTCCTTGTTCCGCTCGCGCAGGAAGGTGGAGACGCCGGCAAACGTGCCGCCGGTGCCGATCGAACAAATAAAGCCGTCGACCTTGCCGTCCGTCTGCTGCCAGATCTCCGGACCCGTCGTCTCGTAATGCGCCTTGCGGTTGTCAAGATTGTTCCATTGGTCGGCGAAAATGACGCCGTTGGGCTCGCTCTTGCGCAAATGCTCGGCAAGGCGCCTGCCGACATGCTGATATTGGTTCGGATTGCTGTAGGGGACCGCCGGCACTTCGATCAGCTCGGCGCCGCAGAGACGCAGCGTATCCTTCTTCTCCTGGCTCTGCGTCTCCGGGATCACGATCACGGTGCGATATCCGCGAGCGTTGGCGACGAGCGCAAGCCCGATCCCGGTATTGCCGGCGGTGCTTTCGACCACGACGCCGCCGACCCGTAGTTCGCCGCGCTTTTCGGCCTCCAGGATCATGTACCGCGCCGGGCGGTCCTTGACCGACCCGCCAGGATTGAGGAACTCGGCCTTGCCGAGGATCGTGCAGCCGGTCTCCTCGGAGGCCCGCCGCAATTTGATCAAGGGCGTGTTTCCCACGGCGTCGACAAAGCCATTACGAATGGTCATGGCGTTCTCCATACCCGAGCTCGCGCGCCAAGACTATCGAGGGCGCGAGCGAGGACGCAACACTCCCGGCTGTTTGCGCGGCGCGCCTGATAGCTTAGAACCGACCGGGCGATGCGAACGGTAGCTAGCCGAATGCCCGAGCCCGATCAGGACGAGCTGTTCCCCGCGCCGAAACCGTTGGATCCCGACCGGCAACGCGACCCGACGACCGGTCTGCTGCCGTCGCAGATGCTGCGCGAAGCGGTGGCGCAGGGGCGCGAGATCATGTCCCCTCAACCGATCGGCGATGACCAGATCCAGCCCGCGAGTATCGATTTGCGGCTGGGCGAGGTCGCTTACCGGGTGCGGGCGAGCTTTCTCCCCGGCGCCAGAGCGAGTGTGCGCGACAAGCTCGATCTGCTGTCGATGCATCGGATCGACCTCGCTCCAGGAGCGGTTCTGGAAAAGGACTGCGTCTACATTGTGCCGCTCTTCGAATATGTGGCGTTGCGCAGCCGAACCTCGGGATTCGCCAACCCGAAAAGCTCGATCGGCCGGCTCGATGTTTTCGCCCGGGTCATCACTGACCACGGCAGCGAGTTCGACCGTATCCGAGAGGGGTACAAAGGGCCGCTCTATGCGGAAATCTCGCCGCGCTCGTTCAGCATTCTGGTGCGCTCCGGCTCGAGCCTCGTGCAATTGCGCATTCGCCGTGGGTCGCCCGCGTTCAGCGATACCGCGCTCAGGCGGCTGCACCAGGAGGTCGGCCTCGTCGAGCCCGCTCCAGGCGCCGCGACTAGCGGCGCGGAGACGGCAACGCCGGGAAGGCTATCAGCACGCGAGGCGATCCGCGATGGCCTCGCCTTCACCGTCGATGTCGCCGGCGACACCGGGAGCGGCATCGTCGGCTACAAGGCGCGCCGCCACACCGATCTGATCGATGTCGACCGGGTCGATCAGTACGATCCGCGCGACTTCTGGGAGCCAGTCTACGCCCACCGCGGGCCCGGCGGCCCGGGTGGGATCGTCCTCGACCCACACGATTTCTACATTCTGGCTTCTCGCGAGGCGGTCGTCGTACCGGCCGATCACGCGGCCGAAATGCTGCCCTACCACACCTTTGTCGGCGAATTCCGCGTCCATTTCGCCGGTTTCTTCGATCCTGGCTTTGGCACTTCCGAGACCGGTGGTGCCGGCAGCCGTGCCGTGCTCGAAGTACGCTCCCACGAGGTCCCGTTCCTGATCGAGGACGGCCAGATCCTCGGCCGCCTCGTCTACGAGCGCCTGATCGCCCGACCGGACAAGCTCTACGGCCGCGCCATCGGCTCGTCCTATCAGAGCCAGGGGCTGGCGCTGTCGAAACACTTCAAGAAATTCCGGTCAGGCTGAGCTTGCGACGCGAGCTCAACCTGGCGGCCAGAGCCGGCGCAGGTGGTCGCGGTGACGCAAGAGCCAGTAGAGGCCGATCAGGGTGTGACCGCTTTCGATGGCACCCGTATCGAGCAGGAGCTCGACCTCCGTCAGGGTTTTGACGGCGACGCGAATATCTTCGTGCTCTTCGGGCAATCCGTGCACCCCCGCGGCAGCGGTCGAATCGACGCGAGCACAGAACAGAACGACGCTTTCATCGGAGCCACCTGAGGACGGCAGATAGCCCTGAATCCGGATCGGCTCGCTCATCAAAGTGAGGCCGGTTTCCTCGCGGGTCTCGCGGATGGCGACCGCTTCCGGCTTCTCGTCGGTGTCGATCAGTCCGGCGGCCGCCTCGAGCTGCCAGGGCGAGCTACCGGCGAGCAGCGCCGGGAGACGGAACTGCTCCACCAGAACGACCCGGTCATAATCGGGATCATAGAGCACGATCGCCACCGCCCGACCGCGCCGCAGCACATCATAGTTTCGCTGGGCGCTCCACGCCCCGGAAAACAGGCGGTTCCTGAACACGAAGGTATCGATTCGCAGATGATGCCCGGAAGCCGTCTGGGTGTGCGCGATCTCGACGTCGGGATGGGACGGTTTGATCGCGGGGGGCGGCTTTGCCATCGTCACGCGATCCGCGCATCGATGACGGCTCCCGCCGACGCGTTCTCGATTTCGACCACCCAGAGGTCGGGGTCTCGCCGACGTTGTCGCTCGATATAGGCGTCGGCATCCGCCTCGGCGACGGGCGCGGGGCCAGTCGCCCTCATCCACAGGAGTTCGCCGTCCTTTCCACGGGCCTGGGCGAGCACCAGACAGCCGGTGTCGCGACCGTTGAATTTGAGCAGGATCGCGCCGGCATCGTCGTCCCCCCGGGCCAAGACGGCGACCGGGATAGCGGCGAGATCACAACGCCGGATCAGTGCCTTGATCCAAATCCCCGATTTCAGCCGTGCTTCCATTTTGACGGGTCGAGGATCCCCGGCTAGCCACGGCTCGGCGCCAAAGGCAGGCGGACATGCACCGCCAGTCCGCGTGGGCTGCCATTTTCTGCTTCGATGGTCCCACCCATCGCCTCGACATTGCGGCGGGAGATCCACAACCCGATCCCGAAGTAGCTCGAAGGGCTTGCGCTCGTCATCTCGGCGCGGCGCTCAGAATAATATCGGTCAAAGATCCGGTCGAGCTGTCCGGCGGGCACCCCGGGGCCCTGGTCGCAGACCGCGAGATGCGCAAAAGATCCGTCGCGGGTCAAGTGCACCAAGATCTCGCTGCCGCGCGGGGAAAACGAGACGGCGTTGTCGATCAGGTTCTCCACGACAGTCTCAATCATCTCTTCGGTGCCGAGTACGAAGAGACCGGGCAGGAGATCTGCGGTTATTGTCAGGTCGTGGCTGGCAAGAATAATGGTCACGTCACGACTGGCAAGGATTGCGGATCGGATCTGGATCAGCTTACCGACGACGCTCCCGAGATCGACCGGCACTCGCGGCTCGGCGATCAGGTCGGCCGTCGCTTCATCGAGGCTACGCGCCGAAGCGACGAGGCCGTCGAGGCGGTCGAGCGAGTGTTCGACCACACCGATAGCGCGCTGCGCGCGCTGGTTGTCTGAGGGCAGCACACGCCGCAGCGGTTCGATCGACTGGCGAATCACCGCAATCGGGGTCTTGAAGGCGTGCGCGTTGTCTTCTGCGGTGCGCCGGATGTCTGCGGCGGAGCGGTACAAGGCGTCGACCATCCGGTCGAATTCGGCCGCGACCTCAGCCAGCTCGGGAAGACCCTTGCGGCCGGCGAACGATCCTGCGTCAGGTCCTTCCTCGCGGATCCTGCGTGCACGCTCGGCGAAGCGGCGCAGTCCGCGGTGAACGCTAAGCAAAGTTGCAAAAGTGATCGCCGCCATGGCGAGGTAGATCAGCGCTGCGACGATGACAGGCGGAGTCGCCCAGTAAGGCTCACCGAGGTGAGCCGACGGGTAAGCATCAGCCGCAAACGAAGCGATCACCGCCCAGCAGCCGGCTGCGGTCGACAACGGCGTCACGGCGGTGACGATTTCGGCGCCGCCGGTCGGCCGATGATAGATCAGCGAGAACGGCAATTCGTCGCGGCAATTCTGAGCGAGGCGATCGAGCACACCCTGGCGCGCCAGGGTTTGCCGTTCCGCCTCGAGGTTGCTCGGCGCGACTGCGGGCCAGGACGCTACGTAGTAAAATCCATCGCTTCCAGCGCCGGCGTCGGCCGGCGCGAGCAGCACCTTGATCGTCGTTACTTCGCCGGCGAAGCGGGCGAGGTGATGGCCGAGTTCCGGCAGCGAGCCGCGGTCCGCGGTCTCGAGCAGCGGCAGCAAGGACTTGCTGATGACTCGCCCCTCGTCACGCACGCTGTTCAGCAGCAGCTCCTGGCTGTCCTGATGGGCCGAACTGAATTGCAGATACAGAAAGACCGGAACGAGCACGAAGATGACAGCGAGAACCGCCGTCTTCGCTGTCAGGGACGACGCCCAGCGCAGACCGCGGCGCGCGTCATTCCTACGCTGTCCAGCGGTATCCGAAGCCGGCGTAGTTCTCGATGTGGTCGAAACCAGGATCGCCATCGCGGAATTTCTTG
>Ga0306921_10004977_pt1 | contig 13753 bp, 11 predicted proteins | sample sta12Cox44000080_FD_203760 | JGI IMG/M metagenome (GOLD analysis project Ga0306921, IMG submission 203760) | Lab enrichment of tropical soil microbial communities from Luquillo Experimental Forest, Puerto Rico - statoxic.12C.oxic.44.000.080 (v2)... | ecosystem: Environmental > Terrestrial >... | reverse complement strand
CCATTGCAGGTGTTCAACGAAGCGGACGACCCCAGCCAGCTGTTCCAATACTACCTGCTCGACACGACCGGTTTCCAACCGAACGTCTTTACCGCCATACTCCCCGGGGTGAATGACGGCAACGTACAGTTGACCGCCACCGGGGGGAATTGTGGACTGCCCACGGTCGGCGCGGTGCGCGTGGTGCTGGAGCCGAAACTCGGGCTTCCGACCGATCCCACCAACCCGCGTGCCTTCAATGACGTCTTCACCGACATTTCGCCGCTGTTCGTCATCAATAACGAGAGCGGCTGGTATGAAGGCTGGATGATCCACGACATCACGGTGCCCGCCGTCGCCGCGCCTCGCCGGGACGGTCATGCGCAATTCGGCACGATCACCCAGCGCGACGCCGAAATTCTCGCGAGGATGGGTACCGGGAATAATGTGCCGGCGAACCCGCCTCACGTCTTTACTGTCGATGGCCTGGCCCCTCGCTTTCCGAGCGCGTCCGACCACTTCCCCGACATACAAACGAATGTCGTCCCCATTAATGAGAGCATGGGCGCTTACAATGCCTTCCAGCAATCGGATGTGCACTCCTATTGGGAGTTCAATTATCTGGGGACGAACTGGATTCATCCGCTTTATGAACTGCCGTTTACGGGCGGATTTCCGGACAATTTCGGGCAAGCTGCCGACGCATTCCAGGACGGCGAGATCGGAAAGCTGCAGTCGATCGTTCCCGGCCCGGGACCGAGCGGTGAGGAGAACAAGCCACAGGTGGTGGGCGACAACCCCAATCTTCCACGCGATCCCGACAAGTTCGACGGCGACGTCGATGCGCAACGCGAATTCCGCCAGCGCGGCGTTCCTAGCGGCCTCGCCAACGAGATTTATTTGGACGTCTATGAGCGGCCGGCCTCGTTCGAGCCAAATGTCCGAAATCTTCAGCGGCGGCTGTTCGATGCCTATGCCGCCGAGGTAAAACGCGTATCCGGCAACGACGACGGCATCATCACCGCCGTGCAAGGCGACATCGACACCGCGACAGACGGCTTCCCGAACAATGAACGCCTATTCCTGCCACCAACAGTGTTCAACCGTTTCGCCGTAACGCGGGAAATTAATGATGGTCTGTTGGCGCCGCGCTTTGCCCCGAGCCAGCGAGCGTGGGTACTGTCGGGGGTACAGGTGCCGGTTAATCCCCCGGTGAATGCGTCGACCGGCCGCGACTCAGACGACCGATAGCGGTTTAGACAGCTAGAGGCGGCCCGGCGGGCCGCCTCGACGCGTTTGGCCGCCTCGCTACCCAGCCGGTGCGGTGGCAAGCGATGCCCACGAAGGGAGACCAGCAATCGGGCCCGCCCGGTATCAATGGCGTTTAGCGCCGATCGAATTATCTTGACGCCGATCCCCCGTGAGCAACTCGGGGACACTCTCGACCGGTTCATCGCCGGCCGGCGCGATCGGGGAACCCGATCCAGGCTCATCACAGCGGGCGGGCCGATATTTAAATGCAGATGCTACCATGCAATGTCTTATTCTAACAGATCACCCATCGATTTTTGGCGTGGCGGGCCAATCGGGTGCCTGATTACGTATTATGCATCCGATAGAGAATTCGGATACCGAATGTGCAGAGTAGGGTCCGATGACCCACTTGGTTCTTATTGACAACCCGCCGGCGCCGGCCAACCTCACTATATCCGGGTTAGGGCCTCGAGTTAAAAGCAAGACGCGTCGGCCGGCGCGGATCGAAAGTCGAGATCGGCAGCCAGAGTCAACCTTTGAAGGCGACTTGGTTGCCTTGCTCCCCTTTCTCCGTCGTTACGCCAACGAGCTGACCCGCGATCGGGAGCAGGCTATGGACCTGGTGCAGGACACTTGCGAGAAAGCCCTGCGCTTCCGCCACCTCTTCCAAGAGGGAACCAGCATGCGCGCCTGGGTCCAGACCATCATGCGTCATCACTTCTTCGACATGGGCAGCAGGAGGGACGCAATGGCAGGCGGTAGGTCCGTGCCACTCGAGGAATTGTCGGAATGGGCTTACAGCGCCGCTCGAGCCGAACAGATCTGCTTTACAAAGGAGGTATTGCGGCTAGCGGTGGAAGGCCTATCAGAGGAACAAGCCAGCGTTTTTTGGCCCACCCTGGCGGGCGGCACTCGGGAGGAGTGTGTTGCTCTTCACGGGGTGCCCAAGGGGGCGGTGGGCATCCGTCTGCACCGCGCCCGGTCCTACTTGCGTCGCGCCTGCGCGGCCTGACGGATGCGAACTAGCACTCGGGTTCGATTACTGGGACGCTGCCGGATCGAGCCGCTTTCTCGCCCTTGGCTCGCGGCGCGCTGAGGACAAGGGAGCTTGCGGTCGCAGAAGCCTAAGAGCGGCACCTCACCACGTTCATCCGGTTGACGATGCGCGAAACTCGCTGGATCGGCCGCTCGCCCGCCCGTCACCATTGCGAGCGTACGCGCCAATAGCTACTCCAAGTTCGCAGATCAAATTTCTGCGCCGTCCCCTTGACGCGCCGCAAGCGTTGGCAGGAGGGCTCGGGAGCCCGGCCGCCAACCTCATGTCGCTGCGACGGAGGTGGCTTGCCGGACGGGCTCAATAGCCGTAACCGCCGTACCAGCCATATGAGGCACAGCCATACCCGTAACAGTCGGGGCCATGGTAACCGCTGTACCCCTAATTGGGGGCGAAGCCGAATCCATAGAAGCCGCGACCGAACGGGCCGTCCCTGCCAAAGCCGCCGCGGAATCCCCCAAAGCCGCCGTGGAAGCCGCCACCGTGGAAACCCTCGCCGCCAAAGGCGTGAGCTTCCGTCGTGCCAATCCCAACCGCGCAGGTGAGGGCGATGACAGCGATGGCGCTCGCCATCGCCAGCTTGCGGGTCATCGGACCCTCCTTTTCGATTGCGACGTCCGATTTCGTCTTCGGACAAACGATACCTACGCATGGACCCGACTGGCCGTTCACGCCAAAAACAGATGGACGGCTTGTTGGAATAAGGTGCTGCTCCTGGCGGTCTGGAACCCGATGAGGCCGCACCACGCGCAGACCTGATCAATGCGGTCCGAATAAATCGACCGACTCACCGGTCTCTGGGAGAGAGCAATGACGCTGGAGTGAAAATCATGCTCCCCTCTGAGCGCATTCAATGCGCCGCGTCGAATAAAGAAGACGCAGTGACGGTCTTGTCTGGTGGCGGCGGCACACCTGCCGCCGTCATCGAAACGCGATCACTCCCCGAATTGCCGCGGCCGGGTCCGACCGGCTCAAACTTAGCCCAAAGTCAGCATGATGGAGTACCGAAATGAAAACCCTATTGATCGCCGGCACGGCTGTCGCCTTGCTGGCCGCCGCAAGCCTCGCGCCCGCGACGGCGCAGGGGACGAAACCGGTCAGCCAGGTGGTGCAATGGAACAGAACACTTCTGGTCATTGTTCGCTCTGGCGCGCAGCCGGCAACCATCCACCCCACCCGCAGCTTTGCCATTATGCATGCCGCGATATATGACGCCGTAAACGCCATTGACGGGACCCATAAGCCCTACTCGGTTCGCCTTAGAGCATCTCATTTTGCTTCCCAAGAGGCGGCGGCGGCAGCAGCGGCGCACGAAGTCCTGGTAAACCTGTATCCGAACTTCCAGGCAGCCCTCGACGCCCAATTTCAGCAGGCGCTGGCGCAACTGCCCAACGGAGGGAAAGCCGAGGGCATCAACATAGGACAAAAGGTCGCTGATCTCATACTGGCCCTGCGGAAGAACGACGGCTCGAATGCCCAGCCGATCCCCTATGTTTTTGGCAATGCCCCGGGGGATTACCAATCGACACCGCCGAATTTCCCTAAGCAGCCGCAGTTCACGCATTGGTCCCACGTCGCTCCCTTTGCCCTGGATAGCGCCAGCCAATTTCGTCCCGGCGGCCCCCCGGGGCTGACCACCGACAGGTACAGCGACGCGTTCGACCAGGTCAAATCACTGGGGATCGCCGGCAGCACGACTGCTACCGCGGACGAGGCACTGACCGGCCGTTTTTGGAATGGGGCCATTCAGAATTACTGGAACGAGATCGCTCAGACCACGTCGCTAGCACATGATCTGACGACAGACGAGAACGCTCGGCTGTTTGCCCTGCTCAATCTGAGTTTCGCCGACAGCGTGATCGCCTTCTACGATGCCAAATACACGTACAATTTCTGGCGGCCAGTGACGGCGATCCGGGCTGCCGCTACCGATGGCAACCCGGAAACCGAGGCTGACCCGAATTGGCTTCCCGAGGTCGGCAACACCGCCCCGGACCCCTCCTACCCGGGCGCTCATGCTGTCATTAGCGCGGCCGGGGCGGAGGTGCTGGCTACCTTTCTCCGCAAGCGGCATTTCCAGTTCACCGTGACTTCCGAGGTTATGCCGGGAGTGGAGCGCTCGTTCACCAGCTTCCCGGCCGCTGCGGAGGAAGCAACGCTGAGCCGCATCTTTGCTGGGCAGCATTTCCTCTTTGACCTTACGACCGGTCAGCGGCTGGGCGTTGACGTTGCTGATTTTGTCGTCGACAACTTCCTGACGGCCCGCGACCGGGACGACTAACCCAAAGTGGCAAATACGAACGCGGGTCGACACATGAACGGAGTGGGCGGAAACTCTTCCGCCCCCGAAGTCATGCGACGACACCTAACCCCGGCGGTGCTGGGGCTTGACTAGATCAAGCCCGGCATCCCGCCCTGACCGCCTACGACGGCCGCGCCTGTGGTTTGAGTGACGGCCTCAGATATCTGCATGACGGCGACCTCGAGGCGATTGTAGAATACGTCTTGGCGCAACCCCGATCGTTCGCGACGTAGCCTAGCATTGACGGGGCGGTTAAAGGGCAGCGAGCGTCCGTGCTACTCGACCGGAACGAAGATTGAATGCCGGATCTTCCCCTCGACATGCTGCGATAAGTGGCCTTTGCCGGTCGTGTCCTCGACCAAGATCACTTCTCCGGTGCCGATGACCCGGCTCTCGCCGTCGCTGGCGGTTATTTTCACACCTGCGTCCAGATTGATGATGTATTGACGGCGCGGCGCCGGGTGCCAGTCGATGTCGTGCTCGGCCTGGGTCTCGCGAAAGATGATGCCGGTGGCCGGCAAGCGTTTGGACAATTTGCTGCCGCGCCTTTCCTCGACCCATTCCACGTCGATATCGCGGAAATGCGATTGGCCGCTGGCATCGGTATATAGATTGTGTATCCGCATAGGCGTCCTCCTCGGAAAAGCGTAGCATAGGCCGGCTGCCTTGTGGCGTCACGCTCCTGCGCGAGATTTGCCTAGCCGAAGCCTTCGTCCATCACGCGGCGGATCTCCGTGGCACTCATCCCGCTCAGGCCCAACCGTGCGAGCGTGCGGGCCTCGGCCGCGAAGTCCTTCCCAGTCATGCTTTGGACGACCGCGACGAGAGCGTCGATCGCCGGCGTCGGCACCCCCGCCGCGGCCCCCAGCGCGCTCATCGGGATCAAGCCGGCCGGCACGTCCTCCGTAATGAATTTGTGCTCGAGCGAACTTGGCGTGCCGGTCGCCTGGTAGGGCCCGTCGCTGTTGTAGGTGAGCCGCCGGCAGGTTTCGACAAGGTTCGCTTCGCGCACGCCGTACACGCGATCGAACCAGTCTTCCAAGGTGGGGACGGCCGCGCCGAACGCGGCAGCGACCGCCACCCGCTCGCGATTGATTGCCTGATAGAGGCGGGCAACTGCCGGCGTCACACCTTCCGCGTAGAATCTGTAGCTGTCGCCACTCTCGATCCGCGCGGCATTGGCCACGCAATTTGCCACATGCAGCATGGCATTGGCATTGGTGAACCCTGTGTAAAGAACATTCGGCGATGCCACAGCCTGTGGGAACAGCCGCGACAGGCGTTGGTGGACCGATGCAATGCGATTGCCCGGGAATGCGGCAATCTGCAGCCAGCGCTTTGCGACGATCGGACGTATTCGGGTCGGCGAGAGCCGCCGACAAGAATAGGGGTAATTGTCCATCTCGGCGACCGCGACATCGGCATGGCAGCCGGCGTCGTCGAGCGCCCGGCGCACGATCAACGATCCCCCGGTATTGCCCTGGATAAGCAAGATCACTTGGCCGTCGCCCAGCAGGCGTGCCAGCGATCGCGCCACTGTCACCTGCGCATTACCGCCGGTCACCACAACGACGACATCGGCGCCGTCGACGGCCGATAACAGATCGCTTGTCGCGCGCTCGACAGCAGCAAACCCGGCCCTCTCGCCCCCCACATCGATGCCGCCGAAGGCTCTGATGTCCGAAAGCCTCGCATCATCGACATCGTGCAGCCGTAGCTTGTACCCGGCGATGCCGAGTTCGGCCGCGAGGTAAATTCCGCCAATGCCGGCGCCGATGATCGCGACTGTCTGGGCCGTGTCTCTGCCTGTCACGATTGTCTCCTTCACACAGTTGTGCTAACCGCCACAGTAATCCGTGCGGCAAGCGCTGAACAGCGACTGTTGACATCAGGCACGGCGAGGTCATATCCGAGCAGACGGCAGGCATGATCATATTACGCGGGAAGCTCCGCCGGTTCGTCGCCCGGTCCTGGGCCCTCTCTTGGTGCTATTACCGGCTGCACGGTTTGGCTCTGGCCGGGCGACCCGGTGAGCACGTCTGGTACTTCGCCTATGGCGCCAACATGCACGACCGGGCCTTCCGCGAGCGACGCCGCATGAGACCGGTTGACCAGCGGATCGGACGCCTCCGCGGCTATCGCCTCCGCTTCAACCTCGAAGGTCGGCCCAAGGGCCGGTCCGCGCCAGCCAACTTATGGCCCGACGCGGAGGCCGAAGTTTGGGGAGTTCTCTACAAGGTCACACGGCGCGATCTGCTCCGCCTCGATTCGACCGAAGGAATTCCCGGACGCGGCTACCGGCCCCAATGGTTCAAGGCCGAGGATCGCGACGGGCGGGTTCTCTCTGCCGTCGCCTATATCGCCCACGGCGGTGAAACGGACGGCAACCCGTCGCTGCGCTACCTGACCTTGCTGCGCGAGGGGGCGCGAGCCAACGGCCTGCCGAGACACTGGCTGCAGTTCCTCGACAGCGTCGAGCACGCGAAATGAGCGGATGCCCCAGCATGATCCGTTTTTCCGACCAGACCAGAGAGCAGTAGGACCGCCGTAGGTGAATTCCGCGATTGGACAGAAACCGGTTGAACCGGTCGAGTTGCTTGGTTAATCATTTCCCGGGATGGGGGGCGCGCATGGTTCGGACGCTGCGCAACGTCGGCGGTGGGCTTATTGCCTCCCTGTTGTTATTGGCCTCGGCATTTTCCAACGGGGCACTCATTTTCACCGGCCCGCTGCAGCCCTTTCTTGGACAAGGCGTGGCGGCCGCGCTGATCACCACGGCCGTTACCACGATATTCGTCGCCTTGACCAGTAACTTCCCCTCGGCGATCGCGGGGCCCCTTGGCAACACAGCCGCTCTGCTGGCCGCCGTTATGGTCACCTTGGCGCCAGTGTTGTCTGCGACGCCGCCCGCCCAGGCATTGGCGCTGGCGATTGCCGGTCTTGGGACTGCGGCCCTGTTGACGGGTTTGGCGCTTTTGGCGCTGGGCTGGAGACGGCTGGGCAAATTGATTCGCTTTGTTCCCTACCCGGTGGTCGCCGGGTTCCTGGCCGCCACCGGGTGGCTGATCGTGTCGGGCTCGATCCGCATGGCTACCGGTGTGCCGATCTCCCGTGCGACCTTGCTCTCTTTTGCCTCGCCGCACACGGCCCTGCTGTTGGGAGCTACCGTGCTGTGGGCGGCCACCCTGTGGCTGCTTACTTCGCGTTTCAAGGGTCCGCTGACCTTGCCGGTGGCGTTGGTGGCCGTAACCCTCCTGGTCAATGGCGTATTTTCCGTACTCCACCTGTCGGACGAGGTGGTGCGGCAGTCCGGACTGATGTTCTCGGCGTCCGCGAACAGTCGTCCGGTGATTCCACTGATCACCGGCGAATATTTCCGAGCCAATTGGCCCGCATTATGGCCGGTTATCGGCGACCTGGGTGCTGTGGCGGTGATGGCGATTCTCGGCGTATTGCTCAATTCGACGGTCATCGAGCTGGCCACCGGTGTCGACGCGGATATCGACCGGGAACTGAGGATGCAGGGACTGGCCAATATCGCTTCGGCGTTGGCCGGGGGTTTCGTCGGCACCATTCACGTCACCGGCACGCTGATCAACCGAGCGGCGGGAGGGACCGGCCGACTGTCCGGGGTGGTGGCGGGACTGGTCGCCTTGGCTGTGCTGATGGGCGGCGGACAGATGGTGGCTTTTGTGCCCCGCTTCGTCTTCGGAGGATTGTTGGTCCAGCTCGGAGCCCGATTCATTTGGGATTGGGGCGTCTGCAGCCGTCGGAGCCTGCCGGTGCGCGACTGGCTCGTCGTCCTCGCCATCGTCCTGATCGCAGCCGAGCGCGGGTTTCTCGAAGCGCTGCTGTTTGGCGTCCTCGCTGGCTGCGTGATTTTCGCGGTGGATGTCAGCCGAATCCGGGTCATCCGGCACCAGTTCGGCCTCGACGAGCGAACTTCCTCGGTCATCCGTTCGACAGAGCAGAGCGCATTGTTGGCGGAGCATGGCGCGCAGGTCCAGGTTCTGGAACTTTCCGGATATCTGTTCTTCGGATCTGCTTACTCGGTTCAGGAACGCGTGACGCGGCTGGTGGCGGGGAGCAAGCCGAGGGAGGTGATCTTCGATTTCTCGGGGGTTACCGGTATCGATTCATCAGCCGGAGCTTGTTTCGCTAAAATCCGCGACGTATTGCGCAAAAATGGCGCTCGTGAGGTCATGGCCAACCTATCGCCGACGGCGGCAAACATCCTGAGTGCGAGCTCCGGCTTGGACAATGCAGTCGGCCGTCACGACCATCTTGACAAGGCTCTTGAAGAAGCCGAGGAGACGCTGCTGGCGGCATATGCCGAGTCCTGCGGGAGCCTCCGATCGCTCGTCGCCTGGCTCGAGGAGGCCCTTGGCTCGCGCGACTTCGCGGAAGAACTTTGCGCTCGCCTGACGCCGACACCGCGCGACGCCGACTCCTACCTTTGCCGGCAGGGCGATCCAACTGATAGTCTGATCTTTGTCGAACGCGGGCCCGTCACGGTCGTCTTGGAAAGGCCGGGGCTGCCGCCGCTCCGCGTGCGGGTGTTCGGAGCCCACACGCTGGTCGGCGAGATCGGCTTTTTTCTGGACGCGCCGCGTTCGGCAAGCTTGCTCGCCGCTCCCGATGCCGTCGCGTGGTCGCTGTGCCGCGACGCATTTGAAAATCTGAAGAATACGCGGCCCGAGAACCTTTCGGCGTTGTTCATCTACATCATCCGACTGCAATCCGAACGCCTCACTTTCGCTAATCGCCAGATCGTCGCGCTCCAGCGCTGAGCCGGTAGCGGTCGAGGCGGGAGTTCGATGACGAGGTCTAACACCACTCCGACCACCGCCAGGATAGGACAGCGATGATGCATTTTTCCGATGACGTCTGGCGACGCACGGCAGGGCTGCGCGAGGCGATTCACGCGCTCCCGTTCAATACTGAGCTTGCTGCCGGTTCGCTCCCGCGCGACCGTTTTCAGACCTACATCGTCCAAGACGCGCTCTATCTCGCTCAGTTTTCGCGTGCGCTTGCGATTGCGGCGGCCAAGGCTCCCGACACTGAGACGATGCAGTCCTTTGCCCAGTCGGCTCTCGGAGCTGTTGCGGTCGAGCAAGGCCTGCACCGCCAATATCTGCGCGACTTTGGCGTCGACCCGGCCGACATCGCCAGCACCGAGCCGTCCCCGGATTGCCTCGCCTATACCAATTTTCTGATTGCCGTAGCCTATCATGCACCTTGGGAGGTGCTGGTCGCGGCTCTGTTGCCGTGCTTCTGGATTTATTGGGATGTCGGCTGCGCGATCGCTCGGAAGGCCGCGCCGGAGAACCCGTACCGGGCATGGATTGCCACGTATGCCGACGAGCGCTTTGGTGATGCCGTGCGGAGGGTGATTGGCGCCACCAATCGAGCGGCTGCGGCCACGACCGCCGCGACACGCGCCGAGATGCTTGCTGCGTTCGTCCGCGCCTGCCAATACGAATGGCTGTTCTGGGACGGCGCCTACCGGCGCCGGGGCTGGCCTTCCTTCGTATGACTGGGCGATTTCCTAGTCGCTGAGGGATTCGCAGCGGAAGCCGTCGCCCCAGCGTTTGAGGTGCCCGACCGATGGGGAGGGGAAGTGCATGGTGCAGCACAGCGTGTTCGTGTCGCAATAGCGTTCGAGGAAGCTGCGCCGGGTCGCGGCCGCCTGCTGCGGATCATAATCGACCCGCATGGTCAATTCCGGGTACCTGGCCTGCAGCGGCGAGTGGATCAGATCTCCGGTCAGCACCGCGGCATCGCTCCCGCGTCCAACGCAGACCGCGAAATGGTCCGGCGTGTGCCCAGGTGTCGGCATCAGTCGGACATGATCGTCGAGCGCATGCTCGCTGCTGACCAGATCGGCTCTTTTTGCCTCGATGACCGGGAGCACGCTATCGGCGAATGGTTCGACCCGGCTCTTGGCGTGCTCGCCGGCCCAGTAGTCGTACTCTTTGCGGGAAAACAGATAGCGCGCATTCGGGAAGGTCGGGACCCATCGGCCGTTCTGCAGCCGGGTGTTCCACCCGACATGATCGGCGTGCAGGTGGGTGCACATGACAAAGTCGATGTCGTCTACGGAGACGCCCGCCGCCGCCAACGCGCGCATGTAGTGATCGTCGGTCTTGCGGTTCCAGGCGTCCCGCGCCGGACGGATCTTGTCGTTGCCGATGCAGCTGTCGACCAGTACCGTATGGTGCGGCGTCTTGACGACGTAGGACTGGAAGCAGAGGACGAGCTTGTCGGTCTCCGGGTCGAGCGCCGCCGGCTCCATCCACGACCGGTTCTCTTCCAGCAGTTCCCGGCTCAATCCGGGCAGGAATTCGAGAACCGGCGTGAAGCCGTTCTCCTGCTCGACTATCCGATGGATCGTCATATCGTCGACGCCAAAGCTCGTGCGCATCGTATCGGCCCTCATCAAAGATGGTCTATTATCCTCGAGTTTGATGGTAGCTCCCCATTCGTCAAGCGACAAACTTGTTGGTTTATCGCAGTCTCCGCCACGGCAGGGGAGGGGGCTGATCGTCGCCGCCCCAGCTTCGGGAAGCGGCAAGACCTTGGTGACGGCCGGTCTGTTACGCCATCTGCGAGGACGCGGCGTTAACGTTGCCGGGGCCAAAGCGGGACCGGATTTCATCGACCCGACCTTTCACGCCGCGGCAAGCGGCAGGCCTTGTCTCAACCTCGATGCCTGGGCGATGCGGCGAGCGACCCTTGCGGGGCTTGTCGCTGGGCTCGAGGCCACCGCCGATCTGGTCCTGTGCGAAGGCGTCATGGGGCTATTCGACGGAACCGGAGCCGAGGGGGAGACGGGATCGACCGCAGAACTCGCCCGCCTGACCGGCTGGCCCGTCGTGCTAGTTGTCGACGCGCACGGCCAAGCCGCTTCAGTCGCGGCGCTGTTGCGCGGGTTTACCAGTCACGAGCCGGCCGCGCCGATCGTCGGCGTGATTTTCAATCGGATCGCTGGCGCTCGACATCGCGTAGTCCTCGAAGCGGCAGCGGCACGCCACCTGCCCGATCTCGCCTGTCTCGGCGCGCTGCCCTCGGATCCCGCGCTGATCCTTCCGTCGCGCCATCTCGGCCTGGTGCCCGCAGGCGAGGCCAGAGACGCCGACCGGGTGATCGATCGTGCCGCTGCGTTGATCGGAGCCAATCTCGATCTGGCTCGGCTGTTGGGACTTGCCCAATCCTCTGAGCTCGATGGCGCTGCGAGAACCCCGACCATCCCACCCCTGGGGCAGCGCATCGCCGTGGCGCGCGACGATGCGTTCTGTTTCACCTACCCCGCGCTGATCGCGGGATGGCAGCGAGAAGGTGCTGATCTCGGCTTTTTCTCACCCCTCGCGAACGAACCGCCCGATCCCGCCGTGGATGCCATCTATCTACCGGGCGGTTATCCGGAGCTTTGGGCAGGCCGGCTAGCCGCCGCCGAGGCTTTTGCCGCAGGCCTGCACCGCGCCGCGGTCGACGGAAAACCTATCTATGGCGAATGCGGTGGCTACATGGTGTTAGGCGAATATTTGATCGACGCCGAGGGGCGCAGACACCGGATGACGGGGCTACTGCCGCTAACGACGAGCTTTGCCGACCGACGGCTTCATCTCGGCTATCGCTGTGCGACCCTGCTCGCCGGCGGGCCGCTTGGGGCGGCCGGCAGCCACTTTCGCGGGCACGAATTTCATTATGCGACGATTGTCCATCACGGCACGGCTGAACCGCTGCTGTCGGTGACCGATGCGTCAGGAGAAGATCTCGGCGCTTACGGGCTCCGCCGGGGATCGGTCTTTGGATCCTTCATCCACCTGGTCGATTGCCGCAACGGGCTATAGGCGCAACCCGCAGCTCACTCGAACCGGATCTGCACCTCGTCGCCGACAACCCGCACCGGGTAGGTCTTCAAATCCTCAGTCGCCGGCGGGTCGAGCACCTTTCCGGTGCGAATGTCAAAACGCGCGGCATGCAGCGGGCACTCGATCACCTCGCCGTCGAGCCACCCGTCGGACAGGCAGGCGTAGGCGTGCGTACAAATATTGTCCGTTGCATAGAGGTTGCCGTCGGCGTCGTAGAGGGCGATCGAGCGGCCCGCAACCTCGACGCCGAGAACCTCGCCTTCCGTCAAATCGCCGCGCCCGGCGGCACGCATCCAGCCCGCGTCGTCCCCGTTCATCGGCTCGCCTCCGAATCCTTCAGGGGCCAGCGACGATCCGCGGCGGGCGCGAGAGGAAGGCCGGAAGATGATCCCCAAACCCGACGACCCTCTCTGTCCCCTGCTCCTTGCGTTCTTGCGGCCGGGCTCGACGAACCTCGGCGGCTCCTGGGAACGGTGTCACGTTCGAACCGGCCATGTCCGGCGGCGGCGCATTGGTCGCGCTCGGCCGACGATCCCGGCGTGTCCGGCCCGACTTGGCTGGCTCCGGCCGGCGGCCGGCATCGCGAGTGAAGACCCGCTGGCGATCATCGGGTCGAGTGGCGCGGCGCGCTCCGCGTCTTCGCCGCTCATCGTACTCGAGTTCGACCTCTTCAATCCCGGGGATGACGCTCAACGGGATCTCCTTGCCGATCAGCTTGACAATCGCTGCGACGGCTCCGCCATCTTCGGGGGCCGCCAACATGAAGGACCGGCCGAGCCGGCCGGCGCGGGCGGTGCGACCGATGCGGTGGATATAATCCTCGGCGTGGATCGGCACGTCGAAGCAGAAGACATGGCTCAAGCCTTGGATGTCCAAGCCGCGGGCCGCGACATCGCTGGCGACCAGCAGCCTGATCTCGCCCTTGCGGAAGCGCTCCAGCGTCTCTGTCCGTTTCGGCTGCGGCATGTCGCCGTGCAACGCAGCAGCATCGAAGCCGTGTCGGGTAAGCGAGCGGAACAGGATGTCGACGTCGCGTTTACGGTTACAAAAAATCAGCGCGTTTTTGACGTCTTCGGAGCGGATCAGGCGGCGCAGTGCTTCGCGCTTGTCTTCCGGACGGATGACCGCGAGCGATTGCACGACAGTCGCGGAGGGCGAAGCGGGCGGCGCCACCGCAATCTCCACCGGGTCGCGGAGAAACGCGTCGGCCAGCCTGCGAATCTCGACCGGCATCGTGGCCGAGAAAAACAACGTCTGCCGCGGCTCGGGCAATAGGCTGACGATGCGCTC
>Ga0306921_10004975_pt1 | contig 13757 bp, 9 predicted proteins | sample sta12Cox44000080_FD_203760 | JGI IMG/M metagenome (GOLD analysis project Ga0306921, IMG submission 203760) | Lab enrichment of tropical soil microbial communities from Luquillo Experimental Forest, Puerto Rico - statoxic.12C.oxic.44.000.080 (v2)... | ecosystem: Environmental > Terrestrial > Soil... | reverse complement strand
CGCCTTTGTCATGCTCGTGGGATGTACCATTCAGGCCGTCACCGCGTTGTTGTATCTCGCGCCATGGGTGGTGCTCGAGAACGGCAGCTCGTTGGGCGGGTTTACCTCTCAACAGATCCAGTCGCTAGCCTTCATGTTCTGGAAATTGAACGGCCGGTCTGACCAGTTTTATCTGGTGTTCTTCGGATTGTGGTGCTTCCTGACCGGCTACCTCATCTTCCGCTCGTCCTTCATGCCGAAGGTCATCGGCATACTCTTGTCCATCGACGGCCTGGGCTGGATGATGTTTGTCTACCCGCCACTTGGAAGCTCCCTGTTCACTTTCATCGCGATCGCCGCCGGACTGGCTGAGATACCGTTGCTGCTATGGCTGCTCATCATGGGGGTAAACCCGCAGCGCTGGAATGATCAGGCAGCCGCAGCCGGGATTACGAGCAGCGCATGACTCTCACATGCCCGCGCTAACTTCCGGTTTGCCGACAATCCGCTCGAGATGCGCGGAATTTGACTGCAATTCTGCACTCCAGTAGCCTTTCAGCCAAGAGCTAGCTACCCACACGGGGGTCCGAAACTCCGATATTTCACGTCCTCGACAGAAGGGGAGTTGTCGAATGTCAGCAGGGCCCACGCAGAGCGTAGACACCCACACCCTGACAATTCTCGCCTTCTCGGCGACAGCAGGCACGCTAGTCGAGCAATACGATTTTTTCATCTACGGCTACGCAGCAGCCAGTGCATTTGCTGCGATCTTCTTTCCCAAGCTGCCCCCCACACAGGCCTTGGTCTTTTCATTCCTGGCGTTCGGCGCAGGGTTTCCAGCCCGCCTTCTCGGAGCATTCATCTTTGGCCACTTTGGCGATCGCACGGGCCGGAAATTCTCGTTTCTGCTCAGCATCGCAATCGTTGGCATCACCACGTGTTTAACCGGCCTTTTGCCCGGTTATGCGAGATTGGGGATCGCCGCCCCGGTGCTCCTCGTGGCCTTGCGTATCGTACAAGGAATCGGAATAGGCGGTGAGTTCGGCGGAACTTCTTCCTTGCTCGCCGAATTTGGGGCGGAACGCCGCTCCAGGGCGTTTTGGATGTCTCTCGCCAATCTCGGCATCCCCTTAGGCGCTCTGGCGGCAAGCGGCGTCATGCTGGTTATGAGCAGGTCCTTTGCTGCTACGGGCTGGCGAATCGCTATGCTGCTCTCTGTCATCATCGTGATTCCTGCGCTTTTGGCCCGCTACAAACTTGTCGACAGCCCGCTCTTCGAGCGCCTCAAGCAGCGACAGGAACTCGTTGCATCGCCCAGCCTCGCCGTGTTTAAGATGCACGCCGGTCCTATCATTCTCCTGGCCCTCGTTGTGGCATTCATGAGCATGGACGGGTTTGTGATGGGAACGTACTTCATCTCCTTCATGCGGTTTGCTGGTATTCCGTTGGCCACGATCGCAGTTATCCTGATGCTGGGCCGTATCGCGGACGCTTTTGGTGTGCTTCTTAGCGGGCCTCTTGCCGACTTTTGCAAACGAAGAACGGCCGCATACATCGCAATTGGTCTAACCACGCTGCTCTCCTATCCTTTTGTTTTGGCCGTTCTGAGCAAGCGGATTTTGCTTGTGATGGCCTTGCAGATTCCCATCAGCTTCTTTGGAATCGGAGTGCTGCACGGGCTCGCCCCCATACTAGCTTCGGAGAGCTTCCCGACAAAATTTAGATACTCGGGTACCGGCATTTCCTACAATCTATGTCACATTTTTGGCGGAATGATCGCGCCTTCCGCTTTAGCGGGCCTCATCGGCCAGGACGTTTTTCACAAGTGGCGCTACGTGCCTGCCTGCTACGCGTTTTATTGTATCGTCGCGATGCTCGCGCTTCTCTTCATCCAAGAAACCCGTGATGTGAACCTGGAGCGCCTCGATCAGGCGGAGCCGGCTCTTGCCTATTCTGCAAGACTCCAAAAAGTCCTGCCGGATTAGTTCGGCGGAGGATTCTGTGGCCCCAACCCCTAAATCCAAGCGCGGCATGGGCGTGACCTACTACGACACTAACTATGGCAACTTTCAAACATCACTTTACTCGGAAATCCGCCGCGAAGCTTTTGGCGAAGACATAGGACAAAACAGCTGGATGACCGCCGGCGAGCAGGATATGTTCCTCGACTGGCTTCACCTTTCGGCTGGGAAAAAGCTACTCGACATCGCCTGTGGCTCCGGCGGACCGGCTTTGCGAATCACCACAAAGACAGGATGCTCCCTTGTGGGGATCGACCTCCACGAGCAAGCCATTTCCACTGCGAAGTCGCTGGCGTCACAGCGCAACCTCGAAAAGCGCACAGAATTTCGCGCTGTGAACGCGAGTGAGCCATTACCGTTCCCGAATGCTCACTTTGACGCGATTACCTGTGTTGATGCCATCAATCACATTCCGAATCGGCCGTCGGTACTTGCCCAGTGGGCGCGCTTGCTCAAGCCCGGCGGGCGGCTACTCTTCACCGACCCTGTCACGGTGACCGGGCCACTGACAAACGAGGAACTTGCTACGCGCAGTTCCGTTGGCTTCTTGCTGTTTGTTCCCGAGGGCTATGACAAAGAAGTGATTGCCCAGTCCGGCCTCCGATTGCTGGTGATCAAGAATCTAACGACGAACATGGCCGAAGTAGCCGGGAACCGTCGTGCCGCCCGCGAGAAAAGATGCGCCGCCGTCCGGCAGGTCGAAGGCGACCGGCCATTTGCAGCGCAGCAGAACCTCCTGGCGATGGTTGCTCACCTAGCTCACGAAGCGCGCCTGTCCCGTTTTGTCTACGTCTCCGAGAAAATCACCTAACTAAGCACTGGGCTCCCGATATGAGCGCACCTCAAGCTGCTTCTCGAGGGGAAAAACCCGTCCCCGTTCCTGCATTTTGGGATATTGGCGAGTGACGGGCAAACCGGAAGTAATCCAACTGCGTCGCTTGACCGGTAAAGTTGTTTCCAGTACTCCAACCTGAAGGAGCACCAGAAAAATTTTAAAAATTGAAAGTGGTTCGCGCTCGCTCAAGGGTGTCCCCGTGCCGTCAGGCTGCTGGGCCGGACAACCGAAAATTGAAAAAAATAAAATAAGCCAGCGGGGGTGGAGGGGCGTCCGCGTGCGCAGCGGTGCTGTGGGCGGACAACTCGGGATTTTGGACGCCACGCATTCGTTGACTTGCTCCAGATCGCAACCTAAGATTGCGCCACTGTGGCGGACTCCGATACGCTCATCGGCCAGACCGTCTCGCACTATCGTATTCTCGAAAAGCTCGGTGGTGGCGGGATGGGTGTGGTCTATAAGGCCGAGGACACGCGCCTGCGCCGCAACGTAGCGCTGAAGTTTCTGCCCGACAATGTAGCTAAGGACCCGCAGACGTTAGCCAGATTTCAGCGGGAAGCACAGGCAGCCTCGGCGCTGAACCATCCGAACATCTGCACCATCCACGACATTGGCGAAGAAAGTGGCAGAGCCTTCATCGCCATGGAGTTCCTTGAAGGCAAGACTCTGAAGCATGTCATCAACGGCCGGCCGATGGAAATAGACCAACTTCTCACCATCGCCGCCGAAGTTGCCGACGGTCTCGATGCCGCCCACGCCCAAGGCATTGTTCACCGCGACATCAAGCCCGCGAATGTCTTCGTGACCAAACGCGGACACGCCAAGGTTCTGGATTTTGGATTGGCGAAGGTCAGTACAGCAGGGACCACGAATGCCAATGCGGAAACGCTGGCAACGCGAGACGTAGACCCGGACCATCTCACCAGCCCTGGCACCGCAATTGGAACCGTCGCCTACATGTCTCCTGAGCAGGCGAAGGGCAAGGAGCTCGATTCCCGTACGGATCTATTTTCCTTCGGCACCGTGCTCTACGAAATGGCGACTGGTCTTCTGCCTTTTCAGGGCGACACATCCGCCATCATCTTCGACGGCATCCTGAATCGAAACCCGGTTACGCCCCTGCGCCTCAACCCCTCACTCCCTTCGAAGCTCGACGACATCGTGAGCAAGTTGATGGAGAAGGACCGCGACCTGCGCTATCAATCTGCAGCGGAGCTGCGAAGCGATCTGAAGCGCCTCAAACGTGATACAGAATCTGGTCGCGAACGAGCGCAAGAGTCTGGCCCAACACCCGCTTCAAGCCCAAGCGTACCTGTGGCATCGCCCGAGCACGCCTCAAGCGGCTCGGTTCTGGCGACCGCGGCCCGCCAGCATAAGACCGGCGTCCGAGTCATCGTCACCGTTGTCGTGCTCCTGCTAGCCGCCGCTGCTTTCGGGGTGTACAGCCTCTTTTTTGCCACGCGGCATCAGCCCTTCGAGAGCATAAAGATCACCAAAGTCAACGGCACGCACAACGCGCAGATCGGCGCCATGTCTCCCGATGGCCAGTATCTCGCCTACGTGCTCAATACCAAAGGCAATGAATCGTTATGGCTGCGGCATCTCGCCAGCGAAAGCAATGTGCAGATCAATCCGCCGCAGCACGTGCAATATCTCGCACTGCGATTCGAGCCTGACGGCAGCCACATCTACTACTCTCATACTCTGCCCATTAGCGGTCCTGCTTCTCAGGAGTTCGATCTCTATCGCATTCCGGTCCTCGGCGGAACGCCACAATTGCTGGTCAAAGACATTGACACCAATCCCGGTTTTTCTCCCGATGGACAGCGTTTCGTTTTTGCGCGTGCCAACGACCCCGAACCGGGCAAATTCCATGTCCTGATCGCCAACGCCGATGGCAGCAACGAAAGGAGCATCGCCAGCGGACCTATGAGTGCCCCGATCATGTCTACATCGTGGGCGCCAGATGGAAAATCCATCGCCGGAATTGCCGTTCAGTTGAGCAACGGCGGCAGAACAGTGGCAATTGTCTCCATCGATCCGAATACCGGAGTACAGAAGAGCATTTCAAGTCCCCCTTCCACAGCGATCAACAACGTGGCGTGGATGCCCGACGGAAGGTCGCTGGCAGTCACGTACGCGAACATGGAAACGCGGTTCGACCGCGATCAGATTGGACTGATCAACTCGTCTGACGGCACGTTGCACCCTGTCACCGCTGACGCCAACGACTACGGCGCGGTGAGTGTCTCATCTGATGGCAAGACCATCGCCAGCGTCATGCGCCAGTCGATTCGCGACCTGTATGTGAGCGCCGGCGAAAAGCCCGACTACTCCGACCTGAAACAGATAAGTTCGGGCTATCCAATCACCTTTGTTTCCTGGACGAACGACGGCAAGCTCTTGACCGAGCAATCGGGCACTACCCGCGTCATTGATACCGACGGCGGAGTCAAATCCGAACTGGCTCCGGGAGCCGATGCAGGCGCTCTTCAACCACGTGGTTGCAGTGATGGAAGCGTGGTGTTTACGCGCGCGGTACCCAAGACGATGACCATCAACATCTGGCGCAGCAACCCCGACGGCACCGGTCTGATCCAGGTCAGCGATGGCAAGAACGACGAGTTCGCGGCCTGCTCTCCCGATGGAAAAACTGTTTTCTACATCGACTTAGTCAATCGCGCCTTCATGAGAGTTCCTCCCGGAGGCAAACCTGAGGCAGTTTTAAAAAATGTCAAGGAGTTTGCCGAACTCCAGGCTGGTTTTGCAATCGCCCGCGATGGGAATACCGCCGTCATCGGAACCTACGACTTCAAAGCACAGAAGCCGAACATTTCACTCATTTCGCTCACGTCGGATCAGATCATCCGCACATTCGAATATGATCCGCGGCACAATGGCAACATGCAGTTCAGCCCTGACGGCAAAGGAATCATCTATCCCATCCGCGACAAGGGCGTGGACAATCTTTGGCTGCGACCGCTGGATGGCGGAGCCGGACACCAGATCACGGATTACACGTCGCTGCGGATTTACTCCTACCAGTGGTCGCCCGATGGAAAGCGTCTGGCGCTCGTGCGCGGCGATTCGCCATCAGACCTGGTTCTGATCCAGGACGTCAACAAGAAGTAGCCTTACCTCACGTACCCCAACTCAGGCTCGTATTCTTCGATTTTTCTCTTCTCCCAGATAAACAGCCTGGACCTTGCTACCCACGAACAGGCGATTCAGCGCCGCCAGGCTCCGTCAACAAACTGCCTGAGTTCCACGGCCAGACACTCTACTTCAAAGCGTATCAGGAATGTTTCTCGCTGTGGAAAGACGCCGACCCCGACATCCCCATCCTGAAGCAAGCCAAGGCGGAGTACGCGACGTTGCAATAGTTGATTGCGGTTTTATCTCGACTAGTTGCGCACCCGAGCACTCAAACCTACTTTAATCGGGCGCCCTTTCGGGACCTCTGACGGTTATTTTTGGTTTCGATTCGTGGCTGTGGTCCTATGGCTTGCAGTCGTGCCTTTGACGTTTCTTTGAGCTGTACGGTCATCTGCATCGGCAGAGAGTCACGTTGCTGTAACCACTTTTTCGGTTGCCCGGTTAATCAAACCCCAGGGACTTTACACCCTCATTCTTTTTTTTCACTCGTATCGCAACGCCACCACTGGGTCTACAGACGACGCCCTTCGTGCAGGGATAAGGCACGACAAGCCAGAAGTCGCGACCAGCAACAGGACCACGCCCAGAAGGATCGGTGCATTCATTGAGCTGCCCTGAATCGAGTGCGCGAGCACACGATTGAGCGCGATGGTCAGCGCGACTCCCGTTAGTACGCCGCCCGCCACGCTCGTCGCAGCCGAACGGAACACCATCAGCAGGACGTCTTTGCGCATGGCTCCCAGCGCCATGCGTATGCCGAATTCACCGGTTCTTTGAGCCACAGCGTAGGAAATCACGCTGTAGAGTCCGGTGGTGGCCAGCACCAGTGCAAGGACTGCAAATCCCGCAAACAGAGTTGCGACCAGATGTCCCTGCTGCCATTCTGGCTGGCGTTTAATCCATCCATCGAGGTCGCGAGTATCTCGAATCACTTGCTGGTCCGGATCAAGTGAGCGAACCTGTTCGCGCACGGCGCGGAGCATCGTCAACGGCGGGACCCTAGTTCGTACGAGGATTTGCGTAAAGCCCGGCATGCCGATGGTGTAAGGCACATACACGGCTGGCAAGGTCGGATTGCGCAGGCCATCGTCACGAGCATCGCTGACGATGCCAATGACTTGAAACCAACTGTCGCTCCCGTCGGCAGCCAGTAGAAAAGGAGGCGCGCCTTTCAGCTCTGGCACGCGGACCTCACTACCAACTGCATCGCCATTCGGAAAATATTGGCGAGCCAGCGTCTGATTGATGAGCGCAAGCTTCGAGCCGCGTATCGTTTCACTTTCCTCCCAGATTTTTCCTTGTAACAGTGAAATGTGGAGTACGGAGAAATACTCTGGACTGACGAAGTTGATCCGTGCCTTTTGTTGTTCTGCCGCCGGCTTGCCGGAAATTTCGAAGCGCTGCTCCCATCCATTGTTTGGCGGCGTGGCGTTTGTAGAAATCCCGGCCGAAACAACTTCCGGTGTCTCACTGACCTTCTGCAGGAGCCGATGGAGGTAGGCTCTCCTCGCCTCCCAGGTTGTGTAGCTGCCTTCGTGCAACGGGATGGCAACCGACATGGTGTTGTGTGGATCGTAGCCCAGATTCACGCGCATCATGCGCACAAAAGCCTGCATCGCTGTTCCAGCTCCGGCCAGCAAGAGAAGCGTCAGGGAAAGCTGCCCTGCGATCAGGATGTTGTGCGCATGGCGGCCGTGCGCTCCGGCCGTCATTTTGCGAGTGTTTGCCTGGATCATCTGGGCTACATCCGGGCGCGAGGATTGCAGGGCCGGCCAGATGCCAAAGACGATGCCGGTCAGCAGTGCGAGGCCGACGCTGAAGAAGAGCATCGGCAGACTGATGCTGATCGCGGCTTCATGTGGGAAGGAGAATTCCGGCAGCCAGTTGGCGATGAGCTTCACCAAGCCGCTCGCCAGCGCCACTCCCAAGACTGCCCCGGTAATCGATAGCAGCAGCGATTCGGTGAACAATTGGCGCAGGATACGAGAGCTGGCGGCGCCGACGGCCGACCGGACGGCCAACTCGTGCTGGCGCGCCGTGCCCCGGGCCAAGAGCAGAATCGAGACGTTTCCGCAGCCGATCAGCAGCAACAATGCCACTGCAGCAAGCAAGAGGTAGAGTGTCCCACCGATCCGCTCGACGAAGTGGTCGTTCAATCCTGCCAGCGTCAGCCGGAAGTGCTCCGGAAAGTGCGTCGGAGTCTGTTTTGCGAATTGTTCGAGCAGCGCCTGAATCTCTGCCGTCGCAGTAGCGCGCGGCACTCCTTGTTTGAGCCGAGTCGTGGGGAAGTACGTGCGCTCCGGATCGGCCGTGAGCTTCAGCGGTAAATAGACTTCGCCGTCGCCCCAGGTAAAGCGTGGCTTGACCACTCCTACAATCTCGTAGCTCTTATGGGCCAACTGGATTTTCTTGCCGACAATGTCAGGGTCACCGCCAAAGTGCCTCCTCCAGAACTCGTAACCCAGCACAGCAACATTCTCTGGATCTTGGCCCTCGGGCCCGTCCGATGGCAGTAGTCCACGCCCCAGCAGCGTCGGCACGCCGAAATAGATGAACGCATTAGGCGTGAGATATACCGCCTGGACGTCCTCGGGAAGATCCCCTTCGGTCGTGGTAAGGCTCGACCCGTCCATTGCGGCAACGCTCTCGACGCAACCAGCTTGTCGAAGCTTTTGCAATTGCGGCCCGTTGAGACTGATAAAGCGGGGGTTGCCCTTGGTCTCCTGAACCGTCAGATGCACCATGCGGTCCGCATTCGCATACGGGTACGGGTTCACCAAGACGCCATAGACCACGCTGAACACCGCTGTGGTGGCGCCGATGCCAAGCCCTAGTGACAAAACAGCGACGATCGTGAACCCTAGGTTCTTTCGCAACATCCTCAAACCGTAGCGCGCGTCAACAGTAACATCTCTCAACATTTTCATCCCCGAACTTCCCCCGGTCACCTTTTCACGAATCCCACACTGGCAAATTCCCGGCTAACGCCAAGCTCCGTTTGAATGGCTGTACACGTCCCCGTCTAATCAGACGTGGAAAAGGGGTAGCTGGTTAGATCGGTTGCCGGTAAAGATGCTCCCAGTACCCAACCTGAATGGTACAGAAAAAATAAAAAATTGAAGGTGGCGCGCGGGCTGCAAAGGGTATCCTCGACTTCCCCGTTCCCTTGGCCGGACAACTCGAAGCAAGTGAAGTGCACCGGAACCGCGTCTTGGCAATAACTTCCGGATTGCCGACCATCCGCCCAGAATCCGCGGATTTGACCAAAAACTGCTTCTTGAGATGGCCTCCCAGTGCGATTCGCATCGTTAGATCACGTCGATGACAATGAGCGTGATATCGTCCTCCTGAGCCATCGAGGGGAGTTGCCAAACACGGATCTCGTTGAGCAGTCTGTCTGTTAACTCAGAAGGTGGGTACATCTGGGCGCCGAGAACAACCTGTTCAAGCTTAGAGTCACCGAACGGTTTGCCTTTGGCATTTTCGGGCTCAATCACACCATCGGTGTACAGGAGAAGCCGGTCGCCGGGACAGATGGGTATGTCGCGAACGGGATAGTCGGGTTGAGCCATCACTCCGAATACTAGGCCGTTGCTTTCGATACGATGCAATATTCCCGCGCGTGACAGGAGCAGCGGGGGATGGCCCGCGGCGGAGTAGCGCGCTTTGTAATTCTGCGTGTCAATAAACAAGTAGGCGGCGGTAACGAACTGATCGGGAGCTTGCCCGGAAAGCATGCGATTTAAGCCTTGCAAAACATCCCGGGGAGAATGGACGCAGGGGATGATGGATTTCACAGCCATTTTCATCATCGCAGCGATCAGTGCGGCAGGGACGCCGTGCCCGGAGACGTCAGCTACCAAGACACCGACGCGGTGTTGATCGACAGGAAGGAAATCGTAAAAGTCGCCAGCTACGGCGGTCATGGGATGATAAGTGGCCGAAATGTGGAGGTTTTTTATTTCAGGACTGCTGCTGGGAAGAATGGAGGTTTGGATCTCGCGGGCGGTCGCCAGTTCGTTTTCAATCGACTGCAAGCGGCGTTCATTGGCAAAGACCATCTCCAGGGCTACATATCCCAAGGAAAACAGAAGAGCTGCGAATCCCAGAGTGCCCCAGATAGGCGGTGCTGAGCGGCCGAACGAGCCCAAAACGTTTGTATACAGGGCTTGTATGGCGAAAGCCAGCGTTCCCACAAATAGGACTCCGCTGTTGCGCGTAACCATGAACTTGCGCCCTAGTTTCGGCACTGCGACGACCGTCACCAGGACCGCGAGAGTGCAAGCAGCGAGGAGATTGTTGAGGGGGGCTAATTTGTTTCTTGCGCCAGTTTCAATGAAGAAGGCAATGCCTGCTAATGCGATAGCTAGAGCCGCAAGAGCAACGGCCTGAAGAAAGAGGCGCAGTTTGCCCGCGCTTAACTCCCGCCAGACGAGCAACGCGACGACCAGGATCAGGTACATGATCATAGTGTCGAGATAGGGGAGACTGATCTGAATCCAGTGCGGCAGAAGACCTAGGACAGCCAGCGAATAAAGCAGGGGGCGCTCTCCGAACATTGCACTCCAGATTCCCAGCCAGATTAGAATGCGCATCCCGCTGCGACGGCGCATCGCCGCGATACTGCAGGCGGCCAATCCGACAAAGATGAAGACAGCTCCAGAAACGATGTCGGCGACTTGGCCACGGAGCGCTGCTAGAGCTTGATCCTGCAGAGGCATACCTCCCGCGTAGCGCCAAGATATCAGAGTCGATGTTGATGCGAGTAGCGTGCTTCTGGAAGTTCAATGGTACTTTGGCAAACGCAGACGATTCGGGACGGATGACGGGCAAACCGGAAGAAACCGAATTACTTCCTGTTTGCCGACGATCCGGCAATAACCCGACATATCCAATTTCTTCCGCAACATTTTCTGCAACAAGTCATTCTCGAAAGTGACGGAGCGTTGTTTGGGCGTCGAAGTCGTGTGCCGTTAGCGTTTTACTGATGATAACCAGCGTTCTAAATGGTCTGCATAACTTCTGCTGGAGCGGTGTTCCGAGCCGTCCGACAGCCTTACTAAGCATTCTCGATTCTCAATGGGGCAGAGTTCTTGAATGCACCTGGCGCGTACAATTCTTGAACGATGGATCCGAAGAAACTGCGCCGGATCAAGCTTTTCTTCCAGGGAATTCATCGTTTCGCGTATCAAATGAGAACGTCCGCTGCCGTGGAGTTCCGCATAATCTCCAGCCGCCGCGATCCATTCGATCTCGTCAGCAAGCACAATCCGAATCCGTGAACCGATTCGCACCGGGAAGCGTGATACGTATTGCCTCGGGTTCTCTTGAAGCATCCGCAGCAATCGCTCGGCCATCTGAAGCTTGGAATCACGACTTCCAATCAGTCGTGCTCTTTGTAGAGCCACGAGAAACCTGTCATCGTCCACAGGCTTAAGGAGGTAGTCCAATGCGTGTACCTCAAAAGCGCGCAACGCATGCTGTTCGTACGCAGTAAGGAAGATTACCGACGGCAGATCCTCCTTTGGGATAGCCCTGAGAACCTCAAACCCGTCCATGCCGGGCATCTGCACATCGAGGAAAACAACGTCAGGAGAAACGGCAAGAATTTTCTCAACTGCAGAGGATCCATCCTCACACTCTCCAACAATTTCGACATCCCTGAACTTCTTCAGCCGGAGCACGACACCGCGCCGAGCCAGCCGTTCGTCGTCGACAATCAGCGCGCGCACACGCCCCCCTCGACCACTTGAGCCGCTCGCCGCATAGGCACTTCGATCACCGCCTCGCAGCCGCCCTCTTCCGGCCACCGCAGCAAGAACCGGTGATCGTTTCCGTACAGCGTGTTCAGCCGCTCTTCCGTATTCGTCAGACCAATGCCTCTGGCTTTTCCATTTGAACTAGAAGCCTTGGTGTTCCTAGGAGCAGAGCCTCCAGAGCCCTCGGCCTCGACTCCGGGGCGCGACCCGGAATTGATGATCGCGATCAGCAAGCGATCAGCGTTCAGACGGCTCTCTATCCGAATCGTCCCGCCTTCCACCAGAGGTGCGATTCCGTGCCGCACGGCATTCTCCACCAACGGTTGCAGCAACATCATCGGCACAACAGCGTCGAGAGTATCTGGCGAAATGAACCTCTCAACTCGAAGCCTCTTGCCGAGCCTTGTTTCCTCAACTGCAAGATATCGTTCGATGAATACAAGCTCCTGCGATAGCGGTGTTTCCAGCAACGCATCGTGGTCCAGTGTGGTTCGCAGCAACTCGCCGATCTGCGCCAGCATACGCGTGGCTGCCGGAGCATCGCCTTCCAGCACTAGCGTGGACGCGGCATTCAGAGCATTGAACAGAAAGTGAGGATTCAGCTGGTAGCGCAAAGCGCTGAGGCGGGCCTCACGCGCCTCGGATTCGGCCCGCAGCAGGCGTTCCCTTTCCTGCGCGGACCGTTGCCATTGCTTGATGCTGAAATAGAGAGTGCACCAGAGAAAAAGAACCACGGAAGACAGTATCGAATCCGCGGTTAAGTCAGGCCAATCGAACTTGTCAAAATTTAATGACACGAGTTCAGCCCCGACTGCGCCTACAGTCCCCACGATAAGAGACCACACTGACATCTTGAGTCCGAAAGCGAGCCACGAAGGCGAGTGTCGCAGCAGGGATCGGCATATTGGGTGAACCACAAAACTACCCAGGAACATGAAAACCACCAAAATGCTCGTGTCGCGGAGCACGCCCGGCCGCTTTACGACATCGGGGATGCATGCCACGAGCACAACCACATAAAGGCAAACTCCTCCGATGATCTGAAGCCGCCAGAATGAAGGGAAGCGAAGTGGGTCGTCACCCGCCATGCACAACATTCTAGTGCAGGTCCGCCACCCCGCTGCCACGTTCCGTCGCACCAAACCTGCGCTTCGTCGCATGGTGTATTCGTTCCACAGAGAAACCCTGACAGCCGGGAATCGATCTGGGTTAGCCTCCTTCTGAAGAAGTCGAGATTTGTTTATTAAGAGGTGTTTCATGGCAGAAACCGCAACAGCCATGATGAGCAAGGGACTACTGGAGAGAAGCAAGCAACCGCTTTGGCGAAGCTCTGGTGTCCAAGGCGCAGTTGTCATTTGTATTGGACTGTGCTTCTTCTTGATACCGAGCCATGCCGCCGGGGGCAAATTGGAGGACCGGAACAAGGCTGTGGCGCGGGCTGCGTTTTTCGACTACCTGAATCACCGGGACTTCAAACGGTTTGAAGAAATCCACACTAAGGACTTCGTGAAGCACTACAACAACGGCCCGGCGGAGAATCTATCGGAAGAAATGCAGGACGCCAAAGGGCAGTTCGATTCGTCCTCCGATCTTACGTTTACAGAGAACTGGATGATTGCCGAGGGAGACAAGGTCGCGGTGTGCTTTACTGCTAAAGGAACCCATGACGGAGCTTTTCAGGGCGTTCCGGCAACGGGGAAGCACTATGAACTCGCAGCCATGACCGTGTGGCGCTTTGTGGACGGAAAGATCGCTGAAGAATGGGTGTTCTCTAATGACCTCGATCTGTACCGTCAACTGGGCTTGTTCAAAGAGCCGGGATCAACTGATCATTAAGTGCAGCCGTGCAACACCGATGGACTGACCCCGCGTGGTCTGATGCCCGAATCGCAGATCATAACCTGAAGGCGTGAGTGTCGACACCAATTAGGCAGCGCTTCTAATTTACCTGAATTTGCCGTCGATTTTGCACACTAGGTCGCTGATTCGTAGCCGAAGTCTTACGAA
>Ga0306921_10004974_pt1 | contig 13759 bp, 15 predicted proteins | sample sta12Cox44000080_FD_203760 | JGI IMG/M metagenome (GOLD analysis project Ga0306921, IMG submission 203760) | Lab enrichment of tropical soil microbial communities from Luquillo Experimental Forest, Puerto Rico - statoxic.12C.oxic.44.000.080 (v2)... | ecosystem: Environmental > Terrestrial >... | reverse complement strand
CCGGCGTCGCCTTTCTCACCAGGACGAACAGCGTGGAGCTGCCCGGCTTCATCGCTCCCGCCAGGTCCTTCATGAACTTGTCGTTGATGCCGACGTCCGTGAGGGCTCCGGACACCGCTCCTGCCGCAGCGCCGATGGCCAGGCCGAGAAGCGGATTCAAGAAGATCAACCCGATCAGCGCTCCCCAGAAGCCGCCGCTCATCGCACCCGCTGCCGTCACGTTCACGGCCTGATGCAGTCGCACCTTCCCCTTCTGGTCCTTGACGGCCACCACCGCGTCTTCCAGATCGATCAGGTAGTCTTTCCGCATCTTCATGAGCGCCAGACGGATCTCCTCAGCCTTGAATGGATCGTCATACTCGATGACCACCAGCGTGCTCATTCGTGCCTCCTTCGTTTAGCTCGTGCGCCCGGAAAATCTCGGCGGCGATGCGGTCATCGCTGCGCGCCTGGCGGCGGCGGTGGCGGCATTCCCGCGGGTGGAACCGGAATGCCGAGCTGCGCGTTCGCGGTCGTGCACCGAAACACCTCGGCGTCGGCTTTCGACGGGTCATCGACCTCGAAGGCGAGAACCCCGGTGTCGCCACCCGCTTTCAAGATCTTCCGCCGCAGATCTTTGAGCGACTCGTCACTTACCACCCCGAGACGCGAGCATTCCGCGGTCTGCGCGCGCTCGGTGGTGAGACGCACGCGGCTCAGGGCGACCTTCTCGGCCTCCTCCTGCCAGGCACGGGAAATCGGCACGAGCCCCGCCTGCAGGCTGTTGGTGATCGGAACCTGATTCCCCTTCGTGTACATACACTGCGCATAGGCCAGGTCGTAGCTGTGCTGCGCCGCCGACGACCACGCGGGGCTGTTCGAGGTCGATCCCTGCGTCGCGGTCGCGCCGCTCTGCTGCGACGCCCACTGACGACACGTCGTGTCGTCGCCCTGAAACTCCTCGAGGCTCTTCTCATCGCCAGGAAGTACCGTCACGCTCGGGCCGGTCGGTGCCGAAGCGCAGCCGGTCACGAGCAGTGCGACCCCGATTGACGCGATCCTCGATCTCAACACGTTTGCTTTGCTCCAATCTCCCTATTCAGGGACGAGGCGGAACCAGAATCCATGGGTCCGGACAGTCCTGAACCGTCGGGTAGTAGGCCCTGGCGCTTGGGCAGAAGTACCAATATGCCTGCGGCGGCGTGGCGGAAAATCCCTGGGACGGGGAGCCCGAAGGCGGCGGCTGCACGATGACCGGGGGCTGCTGCACGATAACCTGGGGCTGCTGCTGTACGAAGATCGGGGTCGGCTGAACGATGACCGGGGGAGGTGCATACACGAAGTACGGCCACGGGTGAGGTCGCCCCCAGAACGGCCCGACGTTGACGAGCACCCGTCCATGGGGGCGCCCACGGGGGGAGGGGCGACGACGTGGCTGGCCGGTGCTCAGTGTCGCGACGACAAGTAGCAGCGCGAGCGTGAGGATCGATACCGTTACGACCTTTCGCATTCCCGCTCCTCGCGTGGTCACGTCGCGCTCTTTCCAAGGACGCGGGAGCAAGAGGCGCGCCAGGAAACGTTCACCTCTTCCAGTACGCTGACTCCAGGTCGCACTCCAGGGTCAGAAGACTCGAATTGCCGCGGAAAACAGTACAGAACGCGCTTCCCGAGCTTCACGAACAGCCTGCCTGGTGATCGTGCCGCGCGTGTCGACTGCTCCGAGACCCAGAGGCGGGGGAAATTTCACCCGGTCGCGCGAGAGTAGCGATGCACTCCGGGTCCGATGGCCCCCGCCACGTCCTGCCTGGGCGCCCGCCCGTCACGCCGCTCGCGACAGAGTCTGCTCCGCCTCGACCAGTCCGCCGCGGAGTCGAAACGCCAGGACGACCTGCAAGATGCCGAACAGCAGGACGTACGCGCCGATCAACAGCACCACGGCGAGCGCGCCCGAGCCGGGAGCCCGCATCATCCACACGCCGGCGACCACGGACAGGATGCCGCCGAGGACGAGCCACCATTCACCCCGAATCCTGTTGTGCAGACGAGCGGCAGCCGCGATCTCCAGCACGCCGGTGATGATCGCCCAGGCCGCGATCACGTACAGGAGCACGATCGCCGTCAAGCCCGGCCACACGAAGGCAACGACGCCGGCCGCGATGCCCACGACGCCCTCGAGCAGCAGGAACCAGCGCGGCGCGCCCGAGTGGCCGCGCACGGCCGCGAGGACGCTGAAGATTCCCTCGACCACTGCGAAGACGCCGAACAGCAGAATCAACGCCGCCAGGGTAATGGCGGGCATCAATAGCGCCATGATGCCGAAGACGATGCCGGCCACCCCCCGGAGCGCGATCGCCCACCAGTTACGTGCTAGCCATGCCGCATCCGCGCGAACCATGTCGATTCTTGATCCGTACATCGCTAACCTCCCAGTTGCCTGAACGCCGCCCTCGAGTTCGTTAGCAAGAGGAGCGCCACACGCCAAATGAAGCGATTTCCCTCAGATGGAGCGCGCTTGGAGCGCGCTTGGCCAGATCGAGGCGCGAATCTGGTGAAGACATCCCGCCGACCGGGTGAGATTTCACCCCGCTCTGCGGTGAGGGCTTGGACCCTCCACGGTGACTACGGTGCCCATCTCATCACAGCATCTCTCGTCCCGAACCGGCCTCCCACTGCAACTGCGGCAAGTCGCCGGCCGTGGCACACGATCGCGAAGGGCACACAGATCCGGGCACGCACAATGCTCGCAATTTCGACGCACCGGGTGAAATCTCACCCGATCAGCCTGGTGAAGGCTCCAACGAATGGGCGCTGGAGCCGAAATCTCTTGCCGAACATTCAGGGGCCATCGATCTGGCTTCGCCCTTGCTACGACACGCGGACGGACTGACCAGCTTTCGCTCCGCTGAACCAATGGAAATCCGCCACGACGGGGCGTGGGATGCCGACTCGCTAGTCGAGACACGCTTGGCGCCGGCGCGCGTCCAGGCCTGACGCAATCGCTTGCGAGCAGCAGAGCAATGCGATATCGCCATCTGAGCTATCGTTACGCGCTGACCATACGCTCCGGTCAGGTGTGGCCGGTCAGTGAGATCTGGCCGAGCGAGCGCCCGCGCGTTCTCGTCGAGTCCCGATGGCGGCCCGACGCGGACACGTACGAAACCGCGAACGCCGTGGAGATCATCGTGGATCTCGCTGGTGTCGACGAGGACGACTTCGAGGTGCAGCTCTTCGAGGACGCGCTCGTCATCCTGGGATTCCGTCAGCCGCCCTCGTCCCCGGAGGGCGCGGTATACCAGACGGTCGGCATCCGTCAGGGTCCGTTCGGCGTCGAGCTGCCGTTGACGTCGCCCGTCGATCCCGAGCGCGTCGTGGCACGCCTGCACCGGGGCTTGCTACGCGTCACGCTGCCGAAACGAGCGGAGGCCAGTTGATGGCGATCCGGTCCGGTCCCGGCGACTTCGTCATCCCCGACGTGCTGCCGGTCCTGCCGCTTCGGGAGGCGATCGTGTTCCCGCTGACGGCGGTCCCACTGGCGGTGGCACAGCCACGCTCGCTGCGGCTGGTCGACGACGTCATGCGCGCCAATCGGTTGTTGGCGCTGTCGGCACAGCGCGAGCCGAGCGTCGAGCCAGCGGCGATCGAGGATCTCCATCGGATCGGCACGGTGGGATCGATCCTTCAGCTCGCCCGAGCTCCGGACGGCAGCGCGCGCCTCATGGTTCAGGGGATCGAGCGTATCCGGCTGCTCGACAGGGTCGCGAACGAGGCGTACCTCGTGGCGCGCATCGAGGTGGCTCGCGACCGGACCGAGCAGACCACCGATGTGGACGCTCTACGCAGCGCCGTCGTGGACATATTCCGGCGTCTGGTGGAGGTATCACCTGATCTGCCCGATGAGCTGGCCGCCACGGTGGCGAGCGTCAGCGATCCCCGGCACGTTGCCTATATCGTCGCGTCAGTCGTTCCCGTCGACTTTGCCACGCGGCAGAAGTTCCTCGAGATCGATCCGGTGGCGGCCAAGCTCCGCGGGCTGGTCGATGTGCTCCAGCGCGAGCTGGCCGTGCGCGAGCTCGGCCGGAAGATCACCAGCGACACCGAGGAGCGGCTTTCGAAGAATCAGCGCGAGTTCTATCTTCGCGAGCAGCTCCGGTCGATCCAGCGAGAGCTCGGTGAGAGCGAAGGGGCCGACGGCCAGGGAGCGGAGCTTCGACGCCGGATCGAGGAGGCCGCCCTACCCGACGAGGCGCGGCGGGAGGCCGAGCGTGAGCTCGGCCGGGTCGCGACCATCCCGTCATCGCTGCCCGAGCACGGCATGATCGTCACGTATCTCGAGTGGATGGCGAGCCTTCCGTGGAGCAAGCTCGGCGGAGGGATCATCGACGTCGCGCTGGCCCGTCGCGTCCTCGACGAAGATCATTTCGATCTCGAGCGGGTGAAGGACCGGATCCTCGAGTACCTGGCCGTGAAGAAGCTCCGGCAGGAACGAAAGCGACCTCCGACGGAGGAAAGCCCGCCGCGCGAGCCGATCCTCTGCTTCGTGGGCCCTCCCGGCGTCGGCAAGACCAGCCTCGGGCAGAGCATCGCGCGGGCCCTGAGCCGCCGATTCGTGCGCCTGTCGCTCGGCGGAGTTCGCGACGAGGCCGAGATCCGGGGCCACCGGCGAACGTATATCGGCGCGCTGCCGGGCCGCATCATCCAGCTGCTCCGGCGTGCGCAGACGCGCGATCCCGTCTTCATGCTCGACGAGATCGACAAGATCGGATCGGACTGGCGCGGGGATCCTGCCGCAGCACTGCTGGAGGTGCTGGACCCGGCCCAGAACCACACGTTCGTCGACAACTATCTCGGCGTGCCGTTCGACCTGTCGCAGGTGCTGTTCATCGCCACGGCGAACACGCTCGAGACCATCCCGGGGCCGCTGCGAGATCGGATGGAAGTGCTCACGCTCTCCGGCTTCACGGATGACGAGAAGATCGGAATCGCGAACGGTTATCTGATCCCCAAGCAGCTCCTGGCCCACGGCCTCGGCGCCGACGAGCTGGCCTTCGAGACCGAAGCGCTCCGCCACGTCGTACGGGGATATACACGCGAAGCCGGCGTGCGGAATCTCGAGCGAGAGATCGCCGCAGCGGCTCGCAAGGTCGCCCGGCGGCTGGCCGAGGGCCATCGCGAGCCGGTCCGGATCACGCCCGACAACCTGGTTGAGTATCTCGGCCGGCCTCGATTCTTCGACGAGGTGGCCGATCGGACGATGCGGCCGGGTGTCGCGACGGGCCTGGCCTGGACCCCGACTGGCGGAGACGTCCTGTTCGTGGAGGTCACGATGATGCCGAGCAACGAGGAGCGTCTCGTCCTGACGGGAATGCTCGGCGACGTCATGCGCGAGAGCGCGCAGGCCGCCGTCTCGTACGTCTGGTCGAACGCCGAGTCGCTCGACATCGATCCCAAGCTCTTCGAGGGCAAGACCATCCACGTCCACGTTCCGGCCGGGGCCATTCCGAAGGACGGTCCGTCGGCCGGCGTGACCATCGTGACGGCCCTGGTCTCGCTCGTGACGCGAAGACCGGTCCAGAGCCAGGTGGCGATGACGGGCGAGATCACCCTTCGCGGCAAGGTGCTGCCGGTCGGCGGAATCAAGGAGAAGGTCCTGGCGGCGCACCGGGCCGGTATCCGCTCGGTGATCCTGCCGCGACGCAACGAAGGAGACGTGGAGGAAGTACCCGAGGAGCTCCGACGGCAGATGGAGTTCATCCTGGTCGGAGACGCCGAAGAAGTCCTGAGCCGCGCGCTCGCGCCGTCGGCTGTGAGCGCGGCCGCATGATCACCGGACGTCGGGCTCCCTGAAGGAGCTCCGGAACGGGGGCAGCGCGGCAAGCTGACGCGCCTCGAGGCCATACCGCTTGAGGAGCTTGCCGAGATCGCGGCGCTCCTTCCCCGCCGCCTCCGCCGCGCGGCTCACATTGCCCTGGTGCTCGGCCAGGAGCCGGATCAGGTACTCCCGATCAAAGGCCTCCACGACCTTGCGCTTCTCGCTCTTGTAGGGGTGTGACACGTCGATTCCTATCGACGCGGCGCAGACGTCGGCGCTCGACGCCGGAAGACCGAAGTCGGCCGCCTCGATGACTCCGCCTCGCGCCACGTGGACGGCCCGGATGATGGCGTTCTCGAGCTCGCGCACGTTCCCCGGCCAGGGGAACGCGAGCAGAGTCTTCGCCGCCTCGGAGGAGATTCGCGGAGCCGGCGCGTCGCCGAGCCGGTGCTTCGCCAGGAAGTGGGCCGCGAGCGGCAGGATGTCTTCGCGGCGCTCGCGCAGCGCAGGCAGCGTGAAGGAAAACACGCACAGGCGATAGTAGAGATCGCAACGGAACTGCCCGTCCTGGACGAGCCGGTCCAGGCTGGCATTCGTCGCCGCCACGAACCGCGCCTCGACGTGCTGCTCCGTCGCGGAGCCCACCGGGCGGAACGTTCGCTCGTGAAGGGCGCGCAGCAGTGCGACCTGGGCGCGCTGGCTGAGCGTTTCCGCCTCGTCCAGGAACAGCGTCCCTGCGCCCACGTGGGCGAGCAAACCCACGCGGCGCGCATGCGCGTCGGTGAAGGCGCCGCGCTCGTGACCGAAGAGCTCGCTCTCCAGCAAGGTGTCGACGAGCGAGCCACAGTTCACCGCCAGGAACGGCGCCGCTGCCCGCCGGCTCAGTTGGTGGATGGCGCGAGCGACGAGCTCCTTTCCGGTCCCGGTCTCGCCGGTGATCAGCACGGTCCCGTCGGCGCGGGCGACGGTCGGAAGCTTCGAGACCAGGCTCGCGAAGCCGGGGGCGTGTCCGATCAATTGCGCCATGACCTCCGGCTCCGACACCAGTGCCGTTGCCCTCGAGCCCTGGCCGTTGGTGAATACGCGGCTGCTCATGGGTGTCTCCTGCATGGACCCGAAACACTCTCGACCCGCCGGGGCCTCGATCGTCCTCGCCGACGATGGAAAACCCCGCCCTCCTCACTCACGCGAAGCGTATAGGGCGCCGGTACTCGGCGCTAGCGATGTTGGTGGCCGATGCGCCTCGAGACATCCGACATCACGTCGGTGCCTGAAGAGAACCATAGACGGGATGGCCAATACCTCGACGTGCTGGCGGCCCGCCGGATCCTATCTGGCTCGTCTCGGCCCGCCTCCATCCTGCGCTCACGCTGCCGTACCCCCGCGCGCCCGAAATGGGACGTTAGTCCTACGGCACCGCGGGCGCCTCGTCAAACGAGTCGCCCGAATCAGACCTCCAGTGAACACCTGACGACTTGGTCGCGGATGGCAAGCATGACCACCACCGACACCGCGCCGCGGAGGACGCCGTACACCCACCTGGCCATCGAAGGCGCCATGAACACCGCGAGCGCGAGGCCGACGAGATAGGCGGTGAAGCGGCATCGTCAAAGGAGTCGAGACCCGCTGACTGCGGAACTCGATCAGGCCGGAGTTATGATGGCCCCGGTTTCGGACGAACGCATCTTGCCGTCTTTGTACGTGGTGCGGTTCGTCGTGTTCGGGCTCTTCGTCGACCGGCGCGACGATATCGCGCGCGGCCTCTTCGCGTCGTACATCCAGGACCAGGAGGGCGAGAGCGTGCCATGGTAGAGGATCGCCGAGTGGGCACTCCTTCGAAGAACACGCGTTCGATCGTCTTCGATGGCATCTGCACCATGGCGATGAATGCGCTCGTGGCCGGTCCGTTTCTTGCCGCTTTTGCGCTCGCCTTGGGCGCGTCTCATTGGGAGATTGGGCTCATCTCGGCGATCGCTTTTCTGAGCATGCCTATGCAGCTCGTGGGACTCTATGCCGTTGACCGATGGAAGCAGCGGCGCAGGCTGGTCGTCGTGTGCGCCTTGACCGCGCGGCTCCTGTGGATCCTGATCGTTTGCCTGCCGTTCCTTCCCGAAAAAGATTCGGTGCGTTTCTTGCTGGCAGTCCTGGTCTGTATTGGCCTCATCGCAGCGATTCCGGGTCCGGCATGGCATTCGCTCGTGCGCAGCTGGCTACCCGCGGATTCACTCGGCAAGGTTTTTTCCAAACGGCTGGCGTGGGGTACGGTCATCGGGCTGACATTGACCCTGGCGGGAGGGTTTTTCGTCGACGCCTGGCCGAATCTTACAGGGAGACCACCCTTCGAGGCTTATTCGGCACTCTTTTTCATCGGAGTTCTATTCGGGCTCATGGGCGTACGCGTCCTCACGCATCTACCTGAACCGCCAACGGAGGGCGAGCGCTCGGAATCCCTTCGTGCCTTGATCGGGCTTCCTCTTCGCGATGCCAGTTTTCGCCCTCTGCTCGCATTCATCGCGTTTTGGAATTTCTCCATCAACTTGGCCACGCCGTTTTTCGTGGTCTTCATGCTGGAGCGTTTGCTATTGCCGATGCGGGCCGTGACGGCCTTCATTGTGCTTCAGCAATTGGTGTCTGTGCTCTCGGTCAGGATCTGGGGAATCTTGGGCGACCGGCTCTCGAACAAAGCCGTACTGGTGACAACCGTTCCGCTCGCAATCACAGCCGTTGCCGCCTGGAGCTTTACGACACTTCCTGAGCGATACGCGCTGAGTATCCCATTGTTGATCGCGATCCAGATCGGTATTGGGTTTTCGCTTGCCGCCATCCCGTTGTCCATCACGAATCTGGCGTTGAAGCAATCGCCTCCGGGCCTGACGCACGCGTACATGATGATCGCGGATCTGGTAGGCGCCCCGAGCGGTGCGATCGCTCCTCTGATTGGCGGGTGGATGATGGACGTCTTCGCTGCGAAGCATTTCGCCGTGACCTTCCAATGGTCTGGTCAGACGACCCAACTATCAGCATATGTGCTCAGCATCCGCGGACTCGATTTCGTCTTCTTGATCTCCGCACTCGCTGGGCTCATCGCCTTCCAGTGGCTTGCCTTGATCCCGGAGTCTGGAACCCCAGGCAATATCTGGTGGAAGTTCAAAGAGGAATTATCGCTGCCGTTCCGCCGCAGTCCTGCCACGGCTTCGTTCCGAGAAAATGATCCTTTGGGAGTGTGAATCTGGAGAGGGCGAGAGCGAACATGGTCAGCTCACATACGGTGGTACGATGGCGCGTAGACGGGACGCGGTTGGGATGCACATCAGGGTCGAGCTCGACAAGGCGACGCTGAAGCAGCTGCTCGCCGAGATGCTACCGATCACCATTGCGCTCGACGAAGCGCAAGGTCTCGACGGCTCGTGCGTCACGATCGACCCCGTTCGGGAGCTGCAGATCGGCGCCGACGAGAGCATTCGCCTGATCACCTGCGGAGAGCTGCGCTGGATGGTCGGTTTCTTGCGCGTGACCACGACGGTCGAGCGGCTGGTGTTGGTCATCAGGCCGACCGTCGTGGGTACCGGCGCCTCGAGCCGGTTGCTGTTCCGGCCGATGATCGAGGAGGCCGACCTGCGCTACCTGCCCGCGCTGCTCGACCGGGGCCTGGTCGGACTCGTCAATGGCGCCCTCGCAGCACGAAGTGAGCGCTTGGCCTGGGACGTCGGGCGAACGCTCGCGCTCCGCTTCGTCCTGCCGAACGTCTTGACCCCGCTCGAGTCCGCTGCCGCCGACGTCGAAGCGGCGCAGCTGCGCGTACGCGACGACGCGCTCGAGCTCACGGTGACGCTGACGATGCACATCAGCCGCCTCGACGCCGATCGCGCGAGGGCGTCGTCCGCAGCCTGACGGCGGAGAGCCTCGAGCAGGCGCCCCATGACTGCACGATCCATCGTTACCGCGGGGACTCGGTCGAAGCGTGCGCCCCTGCGTGTCGATTTCGCGCTACAGGGAGGAGGCGCGCACGGCGCGTACACGTGGGGCGTGCTCGATCGTCTCCTCGAGGAGCCGTGGCTCGAGATCGACGGAATCTCCGGCACGTCGGCCGGGGCGATGAACGCCGCGGTGCTCGTGGCCGGCCACGCCGAGGGCGGAGCCGAATGCGCCCGCGACGCGCTGGAGAGCTTCTGGCGCCTGGTGGCGCGCACCGGCTCCTTCAGTCCGCTGCGGCGAGGACCGCTCGACGTCATGCTGGGCCGGTGGACGCTCGACAGCAATCCGATCTATATCGCCCTCGACCTCGCCTCGCGGATGTTCTCGCCGTACGACATGAACCCCGGCGGGTTGAACCCCCTCCGCCCGATTCTGGCGCCGAGCGTGGATTTCGACCGCCTCGCCACGGCCCCGATCAAGCTGTTCGTCACGGCGACCAACGTCCGCACCGGCCGCCTGCGCATTTTTCGCAACAAGGACGTCACGCCGGACGCGCTACTGGCGTCCGCGTGCTTGCCGTCGATGTTTCAGGCGGTCGAGGTCGACGGTGAAACGTACTGGGATGGCGGCTACGCGGGCAACCCGCCGATCATGCCGCTCGTGCGCGAATGTGACTCGCAGGACACGATCCTGATTCCGATCAACCCGATCGAGCGGCCGGGTACGCCCCGCACCGCGCGCGAAATCATCAACCGGATCAACGAGGTGTCCTTCAACGCGAGTCTCCTGAAGGAGCTGCGTATGATCGCACTCCTTCGGAAGGTGGCGGACCCCGGCCACGAGGAAGGTGGCCGGTGGGCGCGAATGCGCATCCACATGATCGCGACCGAGGCCATGAAGCGTCTCGGCGTGTCGTCCAAGCTCAACGCCGAGTGGGAGTTCTTCTGCTTTCTGCGCGAGGAGGGCCGTCGAAGGGCCGACGAGTTCCTCGCCGCCCACGCCGAGGACCTCGGCCGCCGTTCCACCGTCGACATCGAACAGCTACTGAGCGACTGAGCGTCCACGACGCTCAGCGGCTTCAGCCCGCTCCTGCCGTCTGTCTTGTCCGCTCGCGACCCATCGGTGGCGGGTGCTTGCGTGCCATGGTACTGGACATCTTAAGGGCCTTCGCCAGGGACGGTGCAGAGCTGCATCGCACCGCGGTCGCGCGAGCCGAACAGGAGGAATCGCGATGGAGCACGGGATGCTCTGGCGTGGAAACGCTTTGAAGGCGACCGCGGCGGTCGCCCTGGCGGTCTGGGTACTCACGGGCTGCGAAACGATCCCGGGGCACCAGAAGACGGCCATCGGCGGGCTCGGAGGCGCGGCGGTGGGCGGTCTGATCGCGGCGGCAGCAGGGGGTGGCGGCACGGCGATCGCCGCGAGCGTCATCGGCGGCGCCCTCCTGGGTGGGCTTGCGGGCAACCTCCTCGACGAGCGCGACAGGCGGATGGCGAACGACGCCGCACAGCGCGCGCTCGAAACGGCGCCGTCGGGAAAAGCGGTCGCGTGGACCAACCCCGACAGCGGACATTCTGGAACGATCACGCCGGTCCGCACGTACGAGTCCAGCGGCCGCTTTTGCCGAGAGTTCCAGCAGACGGTGACCATCGGCGGCCGGCCGGAGAACTCCTTCGGTACCGCCTGCCGTCAGCCCGACGGAAGCTGGAAGATCGTCAGCTGAAGATCCGCAGCCAGTGGAGCCCCGAGACTCCGCCAGGCAAGGAGGTCGCGCAATGCGCATGGCTTGTGGAATGCTCCTCCTCGCGACCGCAGCGGTCACCCTGGCCCTTGGTGCTCCTCGCGTCGGCGCCCAGACGGGCACGGTGCCACCGGATCTCCGCGCGGCCTTCAAGGCCGCCGACAAGAACGGTGACGGCCGACTCGATCGCGAGGAGTTTCGGCAAGCGGCCATCGAGGGATTCTACTTTCGCGACAAGCAGCACAAGGGCTACCTGACCGCCGATCAATTGCCAGAAGCCAGTCGGGACGCCTTCAGGGCCGCCAATGTCAAAGGTGACGGCCGGCTGTCCCTGCAGGAAGAAGTGAACGCTCTGCTCAAGGATTTCGACGCCGCCGATGTCAACAAGGATGGCGCGCTGACCTACGAAGAGTTCGAGGCCTACGTCAAGGGGTCGAGCCGCTGATCGCCGCGCGTCAATCGCTCCACAGGATCCAGTAATCCACTCCCTGTCTGGTGCGCACGGCATGGAGACGACGGCTCACCGTGTTGGCCGGTTCCAGCAGATGACGATAGAGATCGTCAAAGAACTCCGGTGAATCGGTAAAAAAGTGGTGCAAGTTCCTGGTACGGTTGACCGGCGTGGCGTCTACCACGGCGAGGTTCCCCAATCCCTTCGCCTGCAGATCGAGCAGCTCCAGCGCCTCCTGAAATTGGTACTGTCCGGTTCGCGTCTCGGGCGGCACGGTGATCTCCGCGGTGCGCCCCAGCCGTCTTTCGCGATTGAGCCAGTGGCTCATCAGCAGGGCCCGATCGTTCGAGCTGACGTACACCGTCAAATGGCGCGCGAGCGCCCGGATCAGGGCCGAGAACTTGTCATCGAACGCCTGCGCCGAGACATCCGGCGCCGACAAGATCACATGGTCGATCTTCGGCTTGCCTTCGAGCAGATCGGGTTGCGTCGCCAGCCAGGCCAACGCGTCGCAGATCGTCTGGCTGCCCAGGCTGCTGCCCATCAGCCAGAGATGTTCGGCTCCGGTTTCGCGGAGTGCGCGCGCGAGCACGCGGCCCAGGTCCGGCGCGGACCGCGCGGAGATCTCCTGGGCAGCCCGGTATCCGAAGAGGCCATCGCCTTGATTGCCCGGCCAATCGAACAGCAGCACCGGCGTGTTGATGTCCAGAACGTAGGCCGTGTAAGCGGTCCTGAGCGCCGCCGAGCGAAACCAATCCCGGTAGCCCCAAACGATCACGAGCAGCGATTTCCGGGGTGAGCCTTGAACCGCCATTCGGAGCCGCGCTAAAGCCTCATCCTGAGCCAGCGCCTGCCGGTCTGCCCACTGCATTTGCTTGGTATCGAACCATACCCACGGCTGGATGGGCATGTAGGGAGAGATGCGCACGTCGTAGGTGCCCGTCGCGATCGTGGCACCCAGCTTTTTCCCTCGGCCATTGAACGTAGCGTCATCGTCGGCGGTGTCGCGGTTGGTCGCGTAAAAGAACTGGAAGCGGCGCATCGCGCCGTCGGGAGTACCGGGCAGTCGCCCCGCGAAAGCCGAGCGCGTTGGCACCGGCCCGATGCCCGTCAGGTTTCGACCGATGTACCAGGCCACGAGAGCGACGGCGGCCAGCGAGACAACGTACATGCCGACGAGAAGCAACCAATGCCGCGAAAAGAACGTCATGCATCCCTCCGCGACGACGAGGACACGGGCCGGCTGGCTCCTCTCAGTTCTCTCATCGACTGGCTGGGAGACGAACGATCAGGAACGCGAAGCTCAGCATCACGAGGATGGCGCTACAGATCAGCGTCAGCTCGGGAACGAATTGGTAGTCTGCCTCCTGGCGCGTGACCACGAAGGCCAGCAGCGCGTAGACGAAGCTCGCGAGAAAGAAGCCAATGGTCACCTGGGTGATGCCGTCGCGCACGAAGCGATAGAGGATGCGCGGCCCGAACTGGGTCGTGGCCATCGAGAGTACAAGGAGCGCCACCGAAAAGATCAGTGCCAGGACGGTGCTGACCGCGCCCAGGAGGGCCCCCAGAATGGCCCGCGCATCGTCTGGACCGCCCATGGAGAGCCAGCTCGGCAGGGCTAGCGTTCCGCGGGCGACGGATCGGTCCACGGCGACCGTCGCCACGAACAGCAGCACCGTGGCGAGACACATGGCGAGTGGCACTCGCCATAGATCAGCTCTGAACCTCAGAAGATCGTGGGAGTGTGCGCGGCTCGCCATGGCAGGAATAGTACATAGCACACCCATTAAAACTTTCTGATCCATTGTTCAGGTTCACGACGAACAGAGGCGGCGACGGCGAGGTTGGTGCTCAGGTCTTTCCT
>Ga0306921_10004973_pt1 | contig 13760 bp, 9 predicted proteins | sample sta12Cox44000080_FD_203760 | JGI IMG/M metagenome (GOLD analysis project Ga0306921, IMG submission 203760) | Lab enrichment of tropical soil microbial communities from Luquillo Experimental Forest, Puerto Rico - statoxic.12C.oxic.44.000.080 (v2)... | ecosystem: Environmental > Terrestrial > Soil... | reverse complement strand
CCGGTACCGAGCACGGGCAGCTTATCGAACACCCAGACTTCGGCCGGAATCATCAGATCGGAGGCATGTTTCGACTTGGCGAAGCTCTGGAAATCGGATCGCGTCGCGCCCTTCTGCTGCGTGAGCAGAATGAGCCGCTCACCCTTGCGCGCATCGGGCACCGCGACCACCGCGGACAGCGCATTCGGCCACAGCTCCGACGCCAGCGCCTCGACCGCAGCCAGCGAGATCATCTCGCCTCCCACCTTGGCGAATCGCCTAGCGCGGCCTTTGATCGTGAGAAAGCCCTGCTCGTCGACGGTGACGATATCGCCGGTATCGTGCCAGCCTTCGGGCGGCCGCTCGAGCACCCCGGGATTGTCCGTTTTCAGATAACCGAGCATCACGTTCGGTCCGCGCACGTAGAGCCGCCCGCCCTCCTCCACGCCCTCGACCTTCTCCAGCCGCGCTTCCATGCCGGGCAGGATGCGCCCGACGGTGCCGAACTTGTTGAACATCGGCGTGTTCAAGGCGAGCGCCGGCGCGGTCTCGGTGACGCCGTAGCCTTCGAGAATGCGCAGGCCGAACTTCTCCATATAGACGCGTCGCGTCGTTTCCTTGACCGGCTCCGCGCCCGCGAGGATGTAGCGCAGCGAGCGGAAATCATAAGGATGCGCCGCCCGCGCATAGCCCGCGAGGAACGTGTCGGTGCCGAACATGATGGTGGCGTTCACGGCATAGATCAGCTCCGCCACCGTGCGGTAGTGCAGCGGGGAAGGATAGAGATAGACGCGCACCCCGAACACCAGCGGCAGCATCACGCCGACGGTGAGTCCGAAGGAATGGAACACCGGCAACACGTTGAAGACCTTGTCTTCGCGGCTGAAATCGATGCGCGCCGCGGCCTGCGCGGCGTTCGCCAGCATGTTGCGGTGGGAAAGGACGACGCCCTTCGGCACACCCTCCGATCCCGACGTGAACAGGATCGCGGCCCAGTCATCGGGCTTGCGCTCGACCAGCGGCTTGTTGGCGTCAAGGAGGCCGCGGATCTTGTCGCCGAGCGTGATGCTGGCACGAATGTCCTCGAGATAGATGATCCTGACCGACTTTTCGATCGCAGCGACCAAGTTGGCGAGCCGCGCCCTCTCGATGAAAGCGTGCGAGGTGAGGATGGTGTCGATTTGCGCGGCCGTGCAGGCGGAAAGAATGTTGGCGGCGCCGGCGGTGAAATTGATCATCGCCGGCACGCGTCCTGACGTCATCAGCCCGAGAATCGTGACGACGGCACCATTGGCGTTCGGCAGCATGACCCCGATGGCGCGTCCCTCCGCCGCGATCGGCATGAGTTTGGCGCCGAGGACGGCGGCGCCGACGAGGAGGCGTTTGTAGGAGAGCGTGCCGGTCACAGGGTCTTCGATCGCGATGCGGCCGCGCCCGTGGGTTTCCGCTGCCTGCATGATCGCCTCGACCATGGTGCGGTCGGTCGAGGTGGTGCGGAACACGAGATCGGACATGATGCCGTAGAGCGCGGCGCCGGCGGCGAGCCGCCGCTTGCGCCCCTTGAAGTCGGGATCGACGGTAAGCCGCACCGGCTCGAGAATCGTCACCCGCACTTTGGGAAACCAGCGCCGCCGCACTTGGCCGCGGCTCAATCGGCTGAACGGGGTCTGCTCCAGACCCTCGATGCGCACGGGCACGATCTCGGCCTTTCCCTTGTCGGCGATCAGCGCAGCGCCGTCATAGACCTTCATCAGGCTGCCGGTGACGGTGATGCGACCCTCGGGAAAGATGATGAGAGGGTTCCCCGCCTTCACCGCCTCGATCAGCGAACGCACCGCCATCGGTTTGAGCGGATCGAGTTGCATCGCGTTGGTCAGCTTCAGGAACGGCCGCACCCACCACAGCTTGGCGATGCCGACGTCGATGGCGAAAACCGGCTGGCTGTTGAGCAGCGACAGCGCGAGACCGGCGTCGAGGAAGCTCACGTGATTGAGCGCGATGATTTGGTTGGGCCCGGCCTTGTTGAGATTGTCGATACCTTTGACCTCCATCCGGAATAGCGCCCGGTAGATGATCGAGAGCGCGTCGCTGAGCGCGCTCGCGGGCATGGTGCGGCCCACCGCAATCGCGACCAGGAGGCTCGCAACGCCGAGCAAAAGGAACAGCTGCGACGTCGTCATGCCCGCCTCCTGCAGCAGGGCGACGATCACGGTGCTGCCGGCCATGAACGCGGCGTTGAGCACATTGACCCCGGCCACGACGCGCGCGCGGCGGTCGGCGCCCGCCCAGGCCTGCACCGCCGCAAAGGTCGGCACGATGAAGAGGCCGCCGGCGATGGCGAGGCCGGCAAGATCCACCGCCAATCGGATGCCGCGGCCGCTCGTGAAAACTGCCAGATACCCGTCGAGCCCGCGAATGGGAGCAGCGCCGAGGGCCGAGAAGCCGAGATCGATGGCGCACAGGCCCAGCAGGACGGCGCCGATCACCGTCGGCAGCAGAATAATCCGTCCGGCCGCGAGCCAGGCCGCAAGGCCTGAGCCGATGGCGATCGAGATCGAGAAGATCGCGAGACAGGTGGTCACCACCTCCTCGTTGCCGCCGAGCACGTTCTTCACCAGCGGCGGCATCAGCGACAGCGACACCGCGCCGACCAGCCAGAACCAGCTCGTCACCAGCGCGCCCCACCACAGCCGCCGGTCCTCGCGCAAGAAATTCAGCAAGCCGATGGTCGAGCGCAGAACATTCGCCTGCACCTTGAGGGAGGGCGCGGCTTGCCCGGTGCGCGGAATGAACAGGCTCGCGCCCCAGCACAACAACGAGAACACGATCATCAGGAAGGCGAAATGCGAGGGGTCGCCGCCGTCCTTGGCGGCAATCCCGCCGACGATCGTGCCGAGCAGGATGGCAATGAAGGTGGCGCCCTCCACCAGCGCGTTGCCGGAGGGAAGCTCGGAGCGGGCGAGATGATCGGGAAGGATGCCGTACTTGATCGGCCCGAACAGCGAAGCGATGACGCCAAAGAGGAACAGCGCGACGAACAGCAACGGCACCGAATGCAGGCCGAAGCCGACAACGGCGATGAAGGCAATGCCAATCTCGCTGAATTTGAGTCGCCGCGCCACCACCGCCTTGTCGTAGCGATCGGCGAGCTCGCCGCCCAGCGCGGAGAGGAAGAAGTAAGGCGCAATGAAAACCGCGGCGGCAAGCGTGATCAGCGCCTCGGCGTCGGCGCCGCCGATATGGAACAGGATGAGAAAGACCAGCGCGTTCTTGAGGAAGTTGTCGCTGAACGCCGAGAAAAACTGGGTCCAGAACAGAGGCGCGAAGCGCCGCGTCATCAACAGCGACGAGGACATGGTTTTTCCGCCGGCTCCAAAACGGGCGCGGGGGGCGCCCCTCACCCCATTCACATCATGGCAACACTATTGTGCCCTCTCCCCGCAAGCGGGGCGAGGGCACGTGTCAGCCGATAGCCAGCTTAAGAGACGACAATTTGGCCAAGACGACAATCGCAGCGGCCGCTCAGGATTGAATAGACGCGGGAAAGCGGGCCTGCAGAAAAATAGTGCGGGCGGCCCGGGGCCGCCCGCCGCTCAGGTCCCGCCATGTTCGATATCCGCTACCAGCGCAGGAGTTGATGTCCTCCGCGTTCCATCATCACGGCTGCCACGCTCAGGCAGACCGCCGCTCCACACGCCAGCGTAAACAGCGAAATCCACATGGCGTCCCTCTCCTACTCCGCGTCGATCGTCTATCGAGCCAGCAGACAACTCCGAAGTCGTTAATCCGTTCCCGGAACTTCGCCAAAAACCAGGTATTTTGATACCATTTCTGTCAAAAAACGACTTAGCCCAAGAATTAGGTGCAACCGCTGCTTGATCCGTCCTCGCAGCTGCCACCGGACCACGCCGCTCGTCGTGACGACTTTTGACCTTGTCCAATCGATGCGCGACTATTCCTGCGGCGGTTCACAAATCCTTCCTCCTCCTCTGGGCCGCTCCGCCGGGGTTCGTCGTTCGCGTGCCATACCGTTCGCCAGACCTGAAAACAGGCGCGCGAGCCGCGCCGGTGACGTCTGTATGAAGTTCACCGGCGACATACGGCTGAAAGCGCCGCGCGCGGCGGTGTTCGCGAAGCTGCGCGATGCGCGCTTCTTTGCCTCGTGCGTCGAGGGCGTGCAGGATTTGCACGAGATCGACGGCGACCATTACACCGCCGTGCTCGATACCAAGGTCGCTTACCTCAAATTCAAGTTTAATGTCGCAGTCGAGGTGGCGCGCGCCGATCCGCCGCGCGAGATCGAAGCCAAGATCGAGGGGACGCCGCTCGGCATCGTCGGAAGGCTCACGGCGCGATCGCTGACCCGCCTCGCCGAAGAGGATGGCGGGACGAAAGTGAGCTACGAGATCGACGCCGCGCTCACCGGCAAGCTCGGCAGCCTCGGCCAACCGGTGCTGCGCGCCAAGGCCAAGGAGATGGAACGGCGCTTTGCCGAGCGCATGCGCGCGGCCTTCGCCGATTCCCAGTCTAACTCCGAGCCGGCCACATGATTCCCTTCGAACTCGTCGAACCCGCGTCGCTGGGCGAAGCGATCTCGCTGCTCGATCCCGAGGACGCGACGGTGCGGCCGATCGCCGGCGGCACGGCGCTGATGCTGATGATGAAAGCCGGCGTCTTTCGCCCGACGCGGCTCGTGAGCTTGCGCAAGCTCGCCGCGCTGAATTCACGCATCGCCATGGGAAAGGACGGGGCGCTGCGCATCGGCGCCATGACCCCGCTCGCGCTGGTCGAGCGCTCGGCCGAAGTGGCGCGCGCCGCCCCGGTGATCCCGCGCGCCATGCGGCGCCTCTCCAATATCCGCGTTCGCAACGTGGCGACCATCGGCGGCAACCTCGCCCATGGCGATCCGCACATGGACCTGCCGCCGATCCTCATTGCGCTGCGCGCCGATGTGACGGTGGTCGGAGCCAACGGCGACAAGCCCGCCGAACGCACGATCGCGGTCGAAGACCTCTTCGCCGGCTATTTCGAGACCGTATTGGCGAAGAACGAGTTGATCAGTGAGCTGCGCATCCCGCCGCAAGGCGCATCCCGCGCGGCCTATCTCAAGGTCACAACCGGCTCGGCCGAGGACTGGCCGGCGCTCGGGGTCGCGGTCGCGCTCGAGGCCGAAGGCAAGGCGGTCAAATCCGCGCGCGTCGTCGTCAGCGCCGCGACCGAAAAGGCGACGCGTCTCAAGAGCGTGGAACGATTGCTTGCCGGCGCGGCCATCGACGAGAAGATGCTCGCGCGCGCCGGCGATGCCGCCGCCGAGGAAGCCGAGTGCATCTCGGATGTGCGCGGCTCCGCTGCCTACAAGCGCGAACTCACGCGCGTCTATCTCGGGCGCGCGCTGCGCCAGGCCCTCAACAACAACGGAACGAGCCACTAATGGCAACGAGCAGCACGCAAGCGGGTCAGGCCGGCGGGCAAACGGGGGCAACAGTCGGCTCCCAGATCGGGCGCTCGCTGCCGCGGCTCGAGGCGCGCGACAAAGTCACCGGGCGCGCTGAATACACCCACACCATGCGGCTTCCCGGCATGCTGCACGCCAAGATCTTTCGCAGCACCGTCGCCCACGGCCGCATCAAGTCGATCGATACGAGCGCGGCAAAGAAGGTGCCCGGCGTCTATCGCGTCGTCACCTCCGAGGACATTCGCAAGGTCATCCCCGAGCCCTATTACGGCCCGGCCTTCCACGACCAGCCGATCCTGGCGATCGACAAGGTGCACTATGTCGGCGAGCCGGTCGCCGTCGTGCTCGCCGCCGACCCTCATGTCGCCGAAGAGGCGATGCAGCTCATCGTCGCCGAATATGCGGAGCTGCCGGCAATCTTCGACGAGGTCGAGGCCACGCAGAACAAAATCCTGGTGCACGAGGAGCTCAAGCCCGCCGGCATATTCGCCGACCTCAAGCACCTCAAGGGACGCAAGGGCACCAACGTCGCGCTCGATTTCAAGCTGCGGCGCGGCGACGTCGATAAGGCCTTCGCCGAGGCGGCGCACGTCTTCGAGCACACTTTCCGCACGCAGAAGGTGCTTCACCTCGCGCTCGAGCCGTTCGCGTCGATCGCGGATTGGAAGGAGAGCGGGGTCACGCTCTACAGCGCCTCGCAGGGCCCGTCATTCGTGCGCACCGAGATCGCGCGCCTGCTCGGCTGGCCCGAGAACCGCGTGCGCATCAAGGTGCCGTATCTCGGCGGTGGCTTCGGCGCAAAGCTGTACATCAAGATGGAGGCGCTCGCGACCGCCCTCTCCATGATCGTGCGGCGGCCGGTCAAAGTCGCGCTCACCATGGAGGAGCAGTTCTACACGATCACGCGCCACCCCAGCACGTTCCGCATCAAAACCGGCCTCGACAAGAACGGGCGCATCACCGCGCGCAAATGCGAGGTGTATTGGAACGGCGGCGCCTATGCCGATGTCGGTCCGCGCGTGACGCAGAAGTCGGGCTTCACCGCCTCCGGCCCCTACGACATCGATAATGTCTGGATCGACTCGTACGCGCTTTACACCAACTTGCCGCCGGCGGGCGCGCTGCGCGGTTTCGGGGTTCCGCAACTGGTGTGGGCGTATGAGAGCCACATGGACATGATGGCCCGCGCGCTCAAGCTCGATCCGCTCGAGTTTCGCCGCAAGAACATCCTGCGCGAAGGGCGGCCGCACGCGACCGGTCAGATCGTGCAGGACGCCAAGCTCGAGGCGGTGCTCGACCGCGTCGCCGAGCGGCTCAATTGGGGCAAGCCCATCGACCGCGGCAGCGGAGTGCTGCGGCGCGGGCGCGGCATCGCCTTCGCCAACAAGGCGGTGATCTCGCCGACCACCTCGGTCGCCAACCTCATTATTGCCGCCGACGGCAGCACCACGCTCTACTGCGGCACCGTCGACATGGGCCAGGGCTCCGACACGGCGATGGCGCAGATCGTCGGCGAGGAGCTCAACATTCCCCCCGAGAGCGTGCGCATCGTGCCGCGCGACACCGATGTCACGCCCTACGACATGGGCACGCTCGGCTCGCGCTCGCTGTTTCACATGGGCCACGCCGTGCGGCGCGCCGCGCAGGATGCACGCGAGAAGATCAGCGCGATGGCGCGCGAGGTCGGCGAGCCTGAGGGCAGCAACATTCCGCTGCCGGATCTGTTCAAGAAGCGATTCGGCATGCAGGCCGGCAATATCGTCGGTACCGGCACCTTCAAGCCGGACTACGTGCCGCCCGATCCGGCCACCGGGCTCACCCCGAACGTGACGCCGTTCTGGATGTGTAGCGCCTCGGGGGCAGAGGTCGAGGTCGACACCGAGAGCGGCCACGTGCGCATCGCGCGGCTCATCACCGCGGTCGATTGCGGGCGTGCGATCAATCCCAAGATCGTCGAGACGCAGATTTCCGGCGCGGTGCTGATGCAGCTCGGCTTCACCATGTTCGAAAAGATGTATCTCGATGCCGGCCAGGTGACCAACGCGTCACTCGCCGACTACAAGATTCCCGCGATCCTCGACGTGCCGCAGGTGATGGAGAACGAGACGGTCGACGCCTATCAATCGAATGGCCCTTACGGCGCTAAAGGCGTGGGCGAGACCGCCACCTTCTGCGTGTCGCCGGCCATCGCCAATGCCATCGAGGACGCCTGTGGGGTTCGCCTGATGGAGCTTCCGCTCAAGCCCGAGGCCATCTTCCGCGCGCTGCGCGCCAAGGCCAACAAGCCGCTCGAGGAAGAAGCATGAGCCGCACCATTAGCTTCACGCTCAACGGCGAGAAGGTCGCGGCCGAGATCAAGCCGCATCACAATCTCGTCGAGCTGCTGCAGCGCGAGTTCAATCTGATGGGCGCGCGCGAGAGCTGCGGACAGGGCATGTGCGGCTGCTGCACCGTGCTGGTGAACGGCGCGGCGGTCTCCGGCTGCCTCTATCTCGCCGCCTTCGTCGACGGCGCCGAGGTGCGCACCGTCGAATCGCTCGCTGACCCGCGCACGCAAGCGCTCAGTCCGGTGCAGGAGGCCTTCATCGAGGCGGGCGCCTTCCAGTGCGGCTATTGCACGCCGGGATTCCTGCTGATGGCAACGCAGCTGCTCGATGCCCATCCCGATCCGGACGAAGACCAGATCCGGCATTATCTCTCGGGCAATCTCTGCCGCTGCGCCGCCTATCCCGAGATCGTCAACGCGGTGAAAATCGCCGCGCGCAAGCGCAAGGGAGCGTCGCCTCGTTGACCGTCATGGCCGGGCATGACGAAGCACCGATTAAGCCCGTGGCGGCCCGCGTGGTATAGAGTGTCGCATGCTGCAAACCCGCCCCCAGGATATGGCCGTTGAACGCAAGCCCGCCGCCTTCGGCGATCTGCGCGGCTGGATCGCCGCGCTCAAGGCGCAAGGCGAGCTCGCCGAAGTCAACGCCGAGGTCGATTGGAACATCGAGCTCGGCACCGTCATGCGGCTGGCGCAGGGGCCGAGCACGGGGAAGGCGCTCCTCTTCAACAACATCAAGGACTACAACGCGCCGGCAAGCCGCTGCCGCCGCATCTTTGGCTCCGCGCTCAACAATTACCGCCGCATCGCCATGATGCTCGGGCTGCCGCCCGACACCCATCCGCGCGAGCTGGTCAAGATCGGGCGCACCATCCTCAGCGGCAGCGTCGCGCCGAAAATCGTCGCTAGCGGACCGGTGAAGGAGAACATCCTCAAGGGCGCCGACATCGATCTCTATGAATTTCCGGCGCCGCATTGGAACCGGCTCGACGGCGGCCGCTATCTCCTCACCTTTGGCGGCTGCGTCACCAAGGACCCGGAAACGGGAATCATGAATGTCGGCGTCTATCGCGGCATGGTCGGCGGCCACGACCGCATCCCGATCCTGATGTGGCGCGCCCAGCATATCGGCCACCACGTCACCGCTTGGCAGCAGGGCGGCAGCGCCGAGATGCCGATAGCGGTGGCGATCGGCGCCGAGCCGTCGCTCGACTTTTGCGCGGGCGCGCCGGTGTCCAAGGGCGTGTGCGAATACGACGTGATGGGCGCCATTCGCGGCGCGCCGGTCGAGCTGGTGAAATGCGAGACCGTCGACCTCTACGTGCCGGCGTCGGCCGAGATCGTCATCGAGGGCTATCTCGGGCTCGATCCTTCGACTTACATGATGGAAGGCCCCTACGCCGAGTTCACCGGCTACGTCGCCGGCGACCGCTCGCGCAAACCGACCATTCGTGTCACCGCCATCACCCACCGTAACGATCCGATCCTGCGCGGCACCATCGAAGGCTCGCTGCCCGGCAGCTATTCCGAGAACGCGGTGTGTTCGTCGATCATGCGCGCAGCCACCGCCTGGAACGTGCTCGACCGCGCCGGCGTGCCGGGCATCACCGACGTGTGGTGCCCGCCGGTGCACGCCGGCATCAATCTCTTGATCCGCATGCAGCAGAGCTATCGCAACCAGGCCAAGCAAGCAGCGAATGCGATCTGGGGCTCCTCGGCGGCGCACGTGCGCTACAAGCACATCACCGTGGTCGACGACGACATCGACATCCACGATTACGCGGCGGTCGACTGGGCGATCGCGCACCGGGTGAACGCCGGCGAGAACGATGTCGTCATCATGCCATCCACGTTCGGCATGGGCATTGATCCTTCCATGCGCAAGCGCGACCGCAATCCCGCGCTGTTCGGCACCGGCAAGTGGAACCGGGTGCTGATCGACGCCACCATGAACCTCGACTACGATCCCGACCCGGACCTCGGCGGCGCCCGCTTCCCGCCGACGGTCTGGCCGGAGCAGGACGACATCGACAAGGCCTATGCGCGCTGGAGCGAGCTTGGGCTCGGCAAACCGAAAGGCAAAAGCGAATAGCCGCAGGTTGGGTGGAGTTCTTCAAGATCCAACACTTGCGGCCAAGAACGTGCAACGCGGGCGACAAGCTCGGCGCCATTGCTCTTTAAGTCGAGACAAACCAGACACCCGGAACACAGGCCACGTCCATGACCGAACAACCCGTCACCTGTTCCTCCGCCGGCCTCAAGCTCTCCGGCGTCGTGCATGTGCCGCGCGGACTTAAATCTTCCGAGCGGCGCGGGGCGTTTTTGGTGTTGCACGGCTTCGGCAGCAACAAGACCTCGTCGAACACCATGCAGCCCACGAACGTGCTGACCGATCTCGGCTACGTCGTGCTGCGTTTCGACATGCGCGGCTGCGGCGAGAGCGAAGGCGAGTTTGGCCGCGTGATCTGCCTCGAGCAGGTCGAGGACACGCGCAACGCGCTTGCCTTCCTCGCCCAGCATCCGGCGGTCGATCCCGCGCGCATCGGCCTGATCGGATCGAGCTTCGGCGGCGCGGTTGCGGTCTATACCGGCGGCGTCGATCAACGCGTCGCCGCGGTCATTTCCAACGGTGGCTGGGGCGACGGCGAACGCAAGTTCCGCGGCCAGCACAAGAGCCCAGAGGCGTGGGCGCGCTTCACCACCATGCTCAAAGAGGGCCGCGAGCACCGCGCCAAGACCGGCAAGTCGCTGATGGTGCCACGCTTCGACATTGTGCCGATCCCGCCACATCTGCGCAGCAACCTCGCCAACAAATCCATTGAGTCTTTTCCGGCAGAGACCGCGCAGAGCATGTTCGATTTTCGCGCCGACGATGTGGTCGGCCGCATCGCTCCGCGGCCGCTCCTCCTGCTGCACGCCGCCAACGATTCCGTCACCCCGACCGAGCAATCGATCGAGCTGTTCAAACGCGCCGGGCAGCCGACCGAGCTGCATCTCATCAGCGGCGCCGACCATTTCATGTTCGGCGAGGGCAACACCCGCGTCTGGGATCTCCTGCGCGGCTGGCTCGACACCTATTTTCCGGCAACTGCGGCGGCGACAAAAGTCGCGGCCGCGACGCACGCGTGACCGCGGCGTCACGCGCCAACGAACATGCGAGTGAAGGAATGCCCATGCCTCTAATCAGAATCATTGCCGCGGTCGCGGCGCTGCTGGCGGCGACCGCGCCCGCAATGACGCAGGACTGGCCAACGCGTCCCGTCACCATGGTCGTGCCGTTCGCCGCCGGCGGCGCGTTCGATGTCATCGCCCGGGTGTTCTCGCCGCAGCTGAGCCACAGCCTGGGCCAGCAGGTGATCGTCGAGAACGTCGGCGCCGCCGCCGGCATCGTCGGCACCAACCGCGTCGCAAAGGCAACGCCCGACGGTTATCAGTTTCTCTTCGGCAGCGTCGGCACCCACGCCTATAACCAGACCCTCTACAAGAAGCTGCCATACAACGCGGCAACCGATTTCGCGCCGGTCGCCCTCATTGTCGAGCAGCCGATGGTCTTGCTCACGCGCAAGGACTTTCCGGCCAACACGCTGCAGGAGTTCATCGCCTACGTGAAGGCGAATTCGGCGAAGCTGCAATACGGCTCCGCCGGCGTCGGTTCGACCACCCATCTCTCGTGCGCGCTGCTCAATAGCGCGGCCGGGCTTGACATCACCCACGTGCCATACCGCGGCGGCGGGCCGGTGACCGCGGATCTGATCGCCGGGCAGATACATTACATGTGCTCCAATAGCGCGAGTTCCTTCCCGCAGATCACGGGCGGTACGCTCAAAGGCATCGCGCTGTTGGCGCACGAGCGCTCGCCGCTGCTGCCGAGCCTCGCAACCGCGCACGAGCAGGGTCTCGCCAATTTCGAAGCCATTACCTGGAACGCGTTCTTCCTGCCCAAGGACACGCCCGCGGCCATCGTCAAGAAGCTCAACGAGGCGACCAACGAGGCGATGAACACGCCGGCGATCAAGGAGCGCATGCACGAGCTCGGGGTCACGCTCGTTGCACCGGAGCGCCGTTCGCCGGAATACCTGCAAAAATTCGTCGAGGGCGAGATCGAGAAATGGGCAGGGCCGATCAAGGCCGCGGGGATTAGTGTGGATTAAGGATTGTCATTGCCGGGCTTGACACCGCAAGTCGGGTTTACCCGACTTGCGGCACTAATTAGTGTGGAACTCGGACAAGCCCGAGTTCCAGCGCAATCCATCCTTCTTCGAAGAAGTTTTCGCAAAGAAGATGGATGCGCGGGTCAAGCCCGCGCATGACGGGCCGGGAGAGGAACGGGATACGAACGAGGAGACGTCAGCCATGCAACGCAACGGACGGGTGAATTCCGGCGACGTGTCGATCTTTTACCGCGCCTTTGGCGCGCGCGGCCGCACGCCGATCCTGCTCATGCACGGCGCCAACTATTTCGACTCCTATGACTGGATCGGCGTCGCCGAGGCGCTCGCCACCGATCGCGAAGTCGCGAGCTTCGACAAGCGCGGCTTCGGCGAAACCGGCTGGAGCCCGAGCAAGGACTACTCGGTCGACGCCAATATGGGCGATATCCTCGCGGTCCTCACGGAATTGAAATGGGAGCGGCCGATCGTCGCCGGGCATTCCGCCTCGGGGCGGCTCACCATCTCGTTCGCCGCGAATTTTCCCGACAAGATTTCCCGCCTCGTCGTCGTCGACAGCGGCCTTGCCCGCGAGGAGGACGGCGCGCGATCGCCGACCGGCAATCCGCCCCTCGTGTTCGAAACGGTCGAGGCGGCGATGGCGCATTTCGCCAAGCTCTCCAACCCGCCGCGCATTGCGCACGACCGCGAGCGCGCGCTCGCCGCGCTGGTCAAGGTGGACAAGGGTTTGATGCTCAAGCGCGATCCGGATTTCCAGAACAGCAACCCGCAGGGCGAAGGCGCCAATCTTCCCCAGCGCGCGCGGCGCGACGTGTGGCAGGAGCTATCCGCCGTCAAATGCCCGATCATGATCGTGCGCGGCTTGCGCTCCGACCGCTACACGCCCGAGATCATCGCGCGCATCAGTCACGATTATCCCGCGATCGAATGGGCCACGGTCGATTCCCAGCACGACGTCGCCGCGCAGGCGCCGCAGGCGTTCGTCGCCGCCATCCGCAAATTCGCCGCCGGCGCGTAACCCCTCTCGAGATTTGGTATGCTCCTCCTGCAGACTCGGTCGGCTCCCTCCCCCCTTGTGGGGGAGGGGTGGGGAGGGGGGTCCTTCAGTGAGGCTCCCAGGGTGCCACACCGCACCACCCCCACCCCCAACCCCTCCCCACAAGGGGGAGGGGAGCACACCGAGTGCGCGGCACGAGCTGCGTCATCACTTGCAGAACCGATCGCGCCATGACCGCCCCCACCCAAGACAAACAGAAGGAAATCGCCTTCTTCGACGGCCATGCCGCCGCGGACGACTACGACGTGTTCGAGCCGCAGGCGAGCGCGCGCATCGTCGATGCGTTCGTCAAGCTCACCGAGCTGCCCCCCGGCGCGCGCGTCATCGACCTCGGCTGCGGTTCCGGCACGTTCTGCGCGCTGCTGGCGCGCGCCGGCTACGACTGCGTCGGCCTCGACATCAACGCGAAGCTGCTCGAGGTCGGCCGCCGCAAGCATCCGCGCATCGAATTCGTCGCCGGCGACATCGAGCATCTGCCGTTCCCCGCCGAAAGCTTCGACGGCGCGCTGTTGAGCGGCGTGGTGCACCACTTCCCCGACCCCTCGCCCTGCGCCGCTGAAACCTTCCGCGTGCTGCGCCCGGGCGGGCGCTTTCTCGCCTTCGATCCCAACCGGATGAACCCGTTCATGTGGCTCTACCGCGACCGCTCCTCTCCGTTCTACAGCTCGGTCGGCGTGACCGCTAACGAGCGGCCCGTGCTCGCGCGCGAGGTGCGCATGGTATTCGCCCGCGCAGGCTTTGCGGTGACCTCGCATTACCTCGCCGGCCTCGCCT
>Ga0306921_10004967_pt1 | contig 13767 bp, 18 predicted proteins | sample sta12Cox44000080_FD_203760 | JGI IMG/M metagenome (GOLD analysis project Ga0306921, IMG submission 203760) | Lab enrichment of tropical soil microbial communities from Luquillo Experimental Forest, Puerto Rico - statoxic.12C.oxic.44.000.080 (v2)... | ecosystem: Environmental > Terrestrial >... | reverse complement strand
AAAGGACCTCGGCCAAATGCTCGGAATCGTCAACTGTACGGGCGGCTGGACCGTTCTCCACGATGTGTCTGTCACCATGGGGAATCATCACGATGTCGCCCGCTTCCAGACTCAAGCGCTTGCCATCGTCCAATCGCACAGAGGCATGTCCTTCACTGAGCAAGTGATAGACGATCACGTGCTCCGCGTCTGTCCCGTAGTAACGGGCCAGTTCTTGCGATGAAGCTGCGTAAACGCTCCACGGGGAGGAGAACTCGCCGTTGTAGAAGAGCGCTCCCTGGAGCTTTACCACTTTCAGCACTTCGGAAAGCACATCCATTCGACGTCTCCAGCAACTCTCGGCAAAGTCCTTGGGACTCTGGGTCAAGCCATCTTACGGCAACTGTGCTGTGAGCAGGAAATGCGGACGCGCGGACAAGTATGCAGGCGAAGCCTGCGCCATAGTGAGGCTATCGGACAGGCGTACAGAAAATTGCCAGTCCTAGATTGATCAAATTTCAAGCGTAAGGAGATAGACCAAATGTCATCCAATCAAGAAAAAGCAACCGTAGAACTCCTGGAACCGGGCTCTCAGGCTGAAAAGATCGTGAACGGCGTCAACGTGACCGCGCTGTTCCAGACGGTCGAGGCAGTGAAAGCCAACCCGGTGATCGCGAAATTTCGCTTCAATGTGAAAAATGAGTGGCTTGATGGAGCACACAGCCGCTCGACCATCAACGGATTTCACGGAGCCATGCAGTATATCGAGCGCTCACAATCGTTTCAGCTCGATGCCGACGAGCCCGCGATCCTACTGGGCCGCGACCAGGGTCCGAATGCCGGTGAATATCTGCTGCAAGCCCTGGCCGCGTGCGTGACCTCAGCCCTGATCTATCACGCTGCCGCCAGAGGGATCGTGATCGAGGAGGTGGAGTCGAAGGTCGAAGGCGACATCGACTTGCGTGGGTTCCTGGGGACCGACAAGAGCGTGCGCAACGGATTTCAGAACATCCGCATGAGCTTCGACATCTGCGCGGACTTGAGCGACCAGGAATTGCAGGAACTCGCCAAGCTCGGGCCAGCCTTCTCGCCTGTGCTCGACTCCCTCACCAAAGGGGTTCCCGTCACGGTTGAGGCACAACGAATGAGGAAGAAATAGGAAGAAATAATGGGTGCACAAGGGGAATCGCTCAGTGGAAATGTTTCAGCAAACTGGAGCCGGAGACCAGGATCGAAGCGACGACATTCAACTTGGAAAGTCGACGCTCTACCACCGAGCTACTCCCGCCGCGACCAAGGTCTGAGTGCCACCTTGGCGATTAAGGAGTCTGAGAATCGTCTGCTCGGACTGACTAATCTTCGTCTGTCAATGACCCGGAAGGTAGAGCAAACCTCAGCCGCCGATTGAGGAGCACACGGGGGTAGGATCTTCATCCACTCGGGCCGCTTGTTCTTGGAGGACCTGCGAGATATTGAAGGTCGATGTTGCCTCAAAGTGAGTGTTGGAGTCGTCGTCGTTACATCTATGAAGGAGAGACTGTCATGTTACCGAAAAGATTTCGGTTCTGGTTGTTTGAAACCCTGTCACTTAAGACCATGCGTTACGTGCACGCGATTCCGCGACGCAATGCCGCCGGGCTCGTAGCCCAAGTCTACGAAATGATCGAGGACGACTTTTTCATCAATGGCTCGCTCACCAGTCGCTCGAAGGTACCACCGCTAATGGCCGGCATCTGGACCGCCGGCCGCGAAAGTATCCTAGTGGGCGACCACTTGGATCGCACTACCAAGGAAGCGATGAATGCCGCACTGTCACAAGTCAACGACTGCCCGTACTGCGGCGACATGTTGATAAGCCTCGTTCATGCCGGCGGCAAGCACGACGCGGTCTCATCCATCTTCGCCGAAAACGAGTCGCACATCAGCAATAACACGTTGCGCAACCGACTCTCCTGGGTAAAGTCAGTCGCGACCCCAGGGACAAAAATGGACATGCCGATCCCGTTCACGGCTGAAGAACTGCCAGAAGCCATAGCAGCTTTGATGGCGATGAGCGATATCAATCGCTTCAGCCACGTGGTGATGGATGGCTCGCCGGTGAGCGCTCCCCTGGGGCTCGAGAGCGTCAAGGCCGGAGCACTCCGTCTGTTCGGTGGCGAGTTGAGAGCGACCCATGTCAAACGGCTCACGCCCGGACGCGCCCTACCACTGCTGCCACCGGCCGCGCTACCCGAGGATATGCAGTGGGCCACACCAAATCCTCGCATCGCGGATGCCCTCGCACGGTGGTCAGCGGTCGTCGAAGGTGAGGCTTCGTGTGTCGTCCCGACGGAGGTTCGGAGACTCATAGACCGTAATCTACAACACTGGAACGGTGAGATGATGCCCCTCAGCCGCAGTTGGGTGGACACGGAGGCCGCGGTGCTGACCGGACAGGATCGGGCGACTGCGCGGCTGGCGCTCGTACTTGCGAAGGCGCCCTATCAGATGGATGAGACACTGGTTGAGGACGTCCTCCGAGAAGACCGGTGCGAAGAACGATTCATCCGCATTCTGGCGTGGGCGTCGTTTTCGGGCGCGCGTAGGTTTGCCCAGCGAATTGCTGAAGCAACAGCCCGCGCTCTCACAGAGTCGATGTATTCGGACGCCGGACAGTTCGAAGATAGTGTCAGTTGGCAGAAAGTCCAGGGAGTGTAGGTTCCCCAGTTGCCGACCAACCGGCCAGAATCGAGGCGTCACACACCGAAGCGATGGAAAAAGGCAAGTCATGGCTGTGTTGGAGCGGGAACTGGGGGGCAAGGACAAGATGTTCCGCGGAGCGGTTGCGCCGCAGTTCTTCATGTCGAACGGAAGCGAAGCAAGGGTGCCGCACCTGTACCAGCAGGCCGTCTTCAAGATGACCGAAGCTGTTACCTGCACGAAATGCAAGCACCACCTGCTGGAGCCACCGTCATTAGAAATGTCGGTGGCGGATCTTGAGAGCGTGAAGGTCTCGGCGGCGGTGGCGTAATCGTGTTCAACGATTCCGACCTTCCGACCCAGTTGATCAGCTTGGGACTGGCACTTTTCCGTCCGGATTAGCTGCCGCTTCTGGGCTGATCGGATGGTGTCGAAACTGAGTTTGTGAAATTTCAGCACCCGTACAACATGCGGGTTTATTGCGGCGGAGTCCGAAAAGCCCATCATTCGCGGTGTTGGCCATTGACGGCGGGTACGCGCCTGAGACGATGCTTCCGAATCGACGTGTCGTCGGGCAGGGCGAATTGTGTTGTGCCGCCTTTCCGCCACGAACCAATTGCAGGCACCCTGGCTTAATCTGCGTAAGAGGCGCCCATCGGTCCTTGCCCCTGGGCTGCGAGTCAGATTTGGCAACTCTCCACGGCCAAGGGCATTATTCCAGTTATCCTTCTGCACAAGCGCAGCTAACGCGATCCCTGAATAATAAAGAGCTATAAGACTAGAGTTGGTATTCAGGTTGCACACCCGGTGGCAGCTGGGTGTTTGCCGAAACGGGAGGCAACGAGTTATGCCTACCGTTTATTCCGGGTTTCGGCCATAGGTTGAAGGACGAGCTTCTCCCAACCTTGGTATTCCGAATGAGTCGAACAATGTTGCCTCCCAGCACCAGGGCCTCATCCTTCCGTGACAGTCCGAGGACGCGAATTTTGTGGAGTTCGACGGCAGGGTGCAGCCACGGCCCGTCCGACCCGAAAAGTACCTTTTGGGCTCCGCCACGCTTAATAGCTTCAACGATGTAATCGAACCGCCGGACTCCTGCGGTATCGGTGTAGACGTTGGGATAGCGGCCAACCTGTTCCGCCACTCGCTGCTGCGCGCGCCAGTCGTCCGAGAAACTACCGAGATGAGGAATGATAAAGTTCACATCCGGATATTGCGGAGCGAGCATGTCCACGACGTGGGCCTGTCCAGCCACATCGGCCAGAATCGGCAGGCGGAACGCTCGTGCTGCTTCGCACACTTCGCGGTTGGGCATTGCATCATGCCCGTGTACTTTGATCCCGCGGAACCGCCATTTCACGACTGCTTGCTGTACCATCTCGAAAATGCGCCCAGCATCCCTATTGGCATGAACGAATGCAAAGCCGATCAGGCGATCCGGGTAGCGGGCGATGATCCGTGCGACATCCGCGTTGGCGCGTGCGTAGTCGGTATGAAAGGGCGCGAAGACGACCGTTTTATGGATACCGGCGGCGCGCGCGCGACGCAGATACGATTCGATCGGCGCATCTGTGTTCCAGGGCGCTGTCAGCAGGTCACCCTTCCCCGCGTGGCAGTGGCAATCAATTACCATGGTTGGTCCTTTCTTCGACGGGGGACTTCGCTGAGCGCAGACGCATCGATCCGACCGCCGATAGAAACCAGATCGACGTCGCGATGCCATTGAGGAAATTCGGGAGATAGAAGCGTTCGTTGGGTGCGTGGATGTGATCGTCGGGAAGTGCAAATCCCATGAGCACAGTAGGGATTCTCAACGTCTCCTGGATCGTGTTGACAATGGGAATCGTCCCGCCGCAACGAAGAAATAGGGGCGCCCGGCCAAATCCCTTGCGATATGCCAGATACGCAGCCCGTAATGCTGGATGAGAGCGATCGACCACTGCGGAATTAGATCGTGACAAGGTGTGCACTCTGGCATGCACGGTCGTTGGACACACACGCGCAACGTGCCGGCGCACAAGGCGGTCAATCTCCAGTGGAATCTGGTCGGGAACCAGGCGGAAACTAAGCTTCGCGAAGGCACATGCGGGAATTACACCTTTTCCGCCAGGACCCTGATAGCCTCCAGAGATTCCGTTGACCGTGAGGGCGGGCCGCAAGGTGGTGCGCTCATACAGACTGTATTCCTGCTCGCCCCAAGCCTCTTGGTCCTGTGCGTCGTGCAGCACCTTGTTGTCAGAAGGCCCGGTTTGCCGCATGTAATCTCTCTCCCTCGGACTCCACCTCGCGGACCCGGTCATAGAATCCCGGCATGGCCACCTTTCCATTGTGATCGTGAAAGCTGGCAATGATTTCGCACAGCGCCTGCAAGGGATTGTGAACCGCTCCTCCGAAAAGCCCGGAGTGCAGGCGCGTCGAGGCCCGTCACCTCCAATTCCAGGCTCAGTCCGCCGCGCAATGCATAGGTGATCGCCGGGCGATTCGGCCCGGGAATCGGCATGTCGGACATGACTGCCACATCAGCAGAGAGCGCTGCTCGATTGCGTACCAAGAAGCGTTTCAGCTGCGGGCTGCCGATCTCTTCTTCGCCTTCGAACAGGCACTTGACGTTGACAGGCAGCCTGCGGTTCGTTTGAAGAAAGGATTCGAGCGCCTTGACATGGACGAACATCTGTCCTTTGTCGTCGCAGGCACCCCGTCCGAAACGGGAATATGTATACCTCTGCCGGAGTCACGGCCGGCATCGATCTCGCGCTGGCGATGGTAGAAGAGGACCAGGGCGCTTCCGTGGCATTGGATGTAGCGCGCGGCCTTATCGTGTTTCTGCGTCGGCCTGGCAGTCAGGCGCAATTCAGCGTTTCCCTATCAACGCAAGCTTCGGGACGTGAGGCGCTACATGACCTTCAGATGTGGATGGCAGAAAATCTGAACAAAGATCTCTCTGTTGATGCACTCGCCAGTCGTGCTGCGATGAGTCCGCGGAACTTCAGTCGCGTCTTCAGAAAGGAGACTGGCATTACACCCGCTAAATTCGCAGAACGCTTGCGCGTGGAGGCTGCACGCCGACAGCTGGAACAAACTGTCAGGGCCGTGAAGGAAATCGCTGCTTCCTGTGGCTTCAGCAGCTCTGAGATCATGAGACGTACTTTTCTCTCACAGCTGCAGGTTACACCGGGCGCTTATCGGCTCCATTTTCAACGCCGTAGTCCATCTAGGACAAGGCGCTCGTATCGCCATCAACTCCCGAATTGTCGCTAGCCTTGTGGTCGGCAATCTTTCCCTTGTCAGACTCGGAAAGGGTTTCACTCGCCAATGACTGAAACAGTCAGAAGCTGCGCAAGAGAAAATCTCTTGCGCTTCCGAGCACTTTCTTTCGTATCGCGGGATCTGGCAGCATGCGAGCAATTTCAATTGCCCCCATCATCGTTGAAAAGATCGCAAAGAACGCCCGCTCCTTGTCCACGGTTCGCCTGCCAGGCATAAAACGGCACCATTCGGCTTTTGTACTTCACCAGCTCCGCAATGATCTGAGGCTTCATCCTCTTATCTACCCGCGCTAGTTCCGGCGCCAGTGCGGCCAAAGGGCAGCCGCTGCTCGGGATGGTCGTACAGTTCGGGGCGCAAGTAGGTCTTCACAATTGTCTTCCACCCTTCCCCAGGAGGCGATTGTTCGGCGGCAAGAACCAGGTCATCGGTGAATTCCCGGAAAGCTTCGCTCAGTGATTCGACAAGCAGATCGTCTTTGCTCCCGAAGTGCTTGTAAAAGCCTCCGTAAGTCAGGCCGGTGTCCCGCATCACAGCCTCAACCCCTTCGGCCGACGAACGTTTTCGCGCTGCTCTTCGGCGCGAGATGGTGAAAGCGGGACTCACCTAATTCGGTTTCGCGCCACTTCTCAATTCAACTCACAGGAGACAACCCCCATGCAGAAGACTCTGCTGATCGGATATCTGGGCAAAGACCCGGAAATAAAGTACACCCCGGGTGGCACAGCCATCGCCACCTATCTTCTTTATACAGTCCGGGTTTATACAGTCCGGCCTTGAGCACCCCGGTGCCATTGACAGTCACAGGATTTAGGGGCAGGATCACTACTCTCAAGTGTGACTAACTAGGGAATGGGCACATTTACGAGCAACCATGTAGGCCCAAATTCTGCGAGGACGAGACCACTGCGAACTTCCAAGTTTGAATCTGTGCTGTTGCTGTTATTGTTCGTCCCGCTTGCGGTCTCGATAGCCCAGAACCCTGCCAGCGGGAATACGGTGCCGTTCAGATTACACGATCGTGGCGCACTCGCCGAGCAGTCTACCGGCAAATCGCCTCCTACGATCCCCGATGGGTTGCGGAATTTGAGTCAGAGCGGGAGCGGATTGCACACGCGCTCGGAACACTCGCCCGACGCATCGACCACAACGGTTCCACGGCTGGACGCGAAACCGATCATTGACATTCAGGTCTCCGTGAACCGGTTGCGGCCCGCTCGGGTTTACGCAGAACCGCTCGTCCAGCTGGGTTACGTCCACGTTCCACATCCTGACGATGCGGTCTGTCCATTTTTTCATCGACCGCTGGAGTGGCCGCACACACATCACATCCACGTGGTTCAATTCGGCGGAGCGGAGGAACGCCGCACGTTGGCATTCCGCGATTTCTTACGCGAGCACAGGAATGTGGCGCGGGAATATGTCCTCCTCAAAAAACAACTTGCCGCCGGAGTCGATGCCGCGGGCGCTTCCGCTCGCGAAGCATATGCGAACGCGAAGACCCAGTTCATCGAGCGCGTCGTTCGGATCGCACTTGCGGCGGGCTACCCACACAGCCTATGAGGGACTGCCGCTACTCCTTAGCAATGAACTCCGGAGGCGAAGGATGGGGCACCCACGTCTAAGAACTATGCGTTTGTCGACGGCAATTTCAGCTCAGCGATTCTCTGAAATTCCTGCGTTTGCTGGTATGCTTGGCGCAGCAGTTGCGAAGCGGCCTCACTGAGGTGGAGGTCATTGCGAATCAACAGATTTTGTAACGTCGCGCGTAACAGCAGCGTATGCTGTTCGCATTCCCGCTGTATCCTGTCCAAGGTCTCGGTTAGTTGCCGGTACTGGCGCTCACGTCGGTTTGTTTTCCAGAGTAGCCATCCAAAAGCTAGCCCCAACAGGATGAAGACTGCGCGATACAACATCACGGCCGGACGCTCCACCACTTCATCGCCCACGCTGTTGCCGTTGGATAGAGCGTCCACTCCGGTGTCAATCACCATCGCCACGATGCCGAAAGCGAGGCCGAAGAAAATCTCTTTGTACTTCTTAAGCATTTCGGATCCACCACTTTCTCACGGGCGCTGATCTTTGGAACCCATGATCCGAGAATACTATTTCGCCGTCGTGGGGTCGATGCGGGTCTTGACCTCGCTGATCTTGTTGGCAGGCAAGCCGCCCGGCTCGGCACGTTGGCAACCGTCGCCCCGTCGGGCGCGATAGATGCAGTAGATTTTGTGTTACAAAGACCTCATCGGCGCTTTACCCCAGCAATTCGTAACCGCAGACGATGTGGGAGTTGTGTGAGAGGTTCGGCATCAGCCGGGAGACGGGCTACATGTGGCACGGCGGACCTGGCGCAATCTCCAGACCAAGCTCCGGACCAAATCGTGAGCGCAGTATACCTGTTTTCAGATACTTACAGGCGCTCGGCGGTTCTTGAATTCCCCGTAAGTTGTCCTTTAAGCCTGAATAGTTCCGCTCTGTCACCGCAGAGGCAGCGGGTTCGAGCCCCGTCGACCCCGCCATTCTATTTATTTCCTTACAGCCCCAACCCCTTCCCGACCACGGGATATTAATTTAGGGGACGACAATCGCAAAACGCGACTTCCTGACCGCGAAATCAGTCCCGAGCCACGTTCATTGGTTCAGCTTGACCGTGGGTAACAAGCCCGGAGGCAGGATGCCATCTCTGGTTATTCGATCGTGGCTGGCGAACCCCGCGGCATATACGTGGGGACGGTCATTCATCAGCATCGCACCCGACGTCGATGAGGTCTCTATCAGGTCCATTAGGACGAACCCTCTTATAATTAAGCGGGCACCATCGTATAACTGCTTAAACCACAGTAGGCGGGGTTGACATGGGCCCTCGACCAACGAGGATCGCCAGCAGACGATAGGGAATGAAACGCGAACAAAGGTTACCGGCAGTTGGTCTTACCTGCAGTGATTATCAGTGACTTAGCGGCACAGAGCCGAAATTCCCAACCCACGATCTAACCCACGATTCGCAGGTCTGACCCACGGTTTCTCACTGAATCCTCTCCGTGAGCAGGCGAATCCTGTCGCCCAATAACTGCTCCAGGAACTTGCCCTGCGCATCGCGCATCGCGTCCATGTCAGACTGTGCATAGAGTTGCATGGTCGTCCCGAAGTCCTCGTGACGCAGTATCCCCTGCACCGTTTTCGCATCCACTTTCAGCTTCACCGGCGCCGTCGCGAGAGCGTGCCGGAAGTTGTGAAACCCGAAACGTACTTTGTCGCCTTCCTTGATGACTCCCGCCTTCACCGCCGCCGGTCTGAGGTACTTCTGCACCATGATGGACGCGGACAGCGGCTTCTTGCCATTGAGCATGACGCTCGAGAACACGAAATCGGTGTCCTTGCCGAATGGCGTCTTGTCGCGCCAAGCGAGAAGAAACCCGCCAAAAGCGGATGCATGGAAAACCGGGGCCTTCCATGCCTTCGACTTCGGCACCTTGAACCTTCCCCACACATATGCACGCCTCACGTACATCGCCAGGTCCTGGAAGTCCAGATCCGCCCACGTGAGGGGCAGCAATTCCGACACTCGCAGCGCCAACACGCAGCGCCGTAGTCCAACGCGAAACAGTCATCGCTTGGCAAGGCTTCCGTCTTGTCTGGACGTGGGTCTCACCGATCTGAATGCCAAGTTTGAGCAGTTCACCGATAGAGCCGCCGAGGTTCACCCTTGCGTGGACAGATCACTTGCTAAATCAACCGGACATATCATGTGCTAACGACATAGCGCCCAGAAAACACACGCAAAAAGAAGATTACTGACCAATCTCGTAGGGTCTCGGGCATCGGAGATTAGCCGCCATTAGGGGCCCTCTCAGTTCACAATTTGTTGCAATTTGTTGCTTCGTCGTAACACCTGCCGGAATCCCTTACCCTATGCTCATTTCTGACTGATACCAAGAGGCACGACATGCTGAAGTTACAGATTCGACGCTGGTCTGAACGGACGAGGATGCTGGTCCTTATGTTGGCAGTCGTACTGCCGGCAACGGGGCTCGTTGTTGCATTTGCCAACCACTTGAGATCAATTCAGCGTGAAAAAGGAGTCGAAGCCGTCATTCAAAGGGAGTATGAACACCTCCTCGCTATCGCGGAAAAACGTATCGCCGAGCGGGCTTATGAGATGAACCAAGCGGCGATGGCCAAGTTTCCAGACGTCGATCACCCCGAACAACTTGAGAGCTTTCTTGCGGCAAATCCTGATATTGCTCATGCGTTTCTCTGGAAGGGAGAAGGGAAGCTTGCCTTTCAATCTCAGCCACGGCGGACGAGCGATCCTGAGTTTCGCGACGAGGGCAAGAGGCTCGCGTCCACTGTACAAAACTGGTTCGACCTCAGTTCGAAAGAATATGCGCTCAAGTTGAAGAAATTCGAAGCGAGTGAAGGCCGCAAGGTTTATATCACCTCGAACTGGATAGCCAAGGGCGACAAGTGGCAGTACCAGTCCGTGGTACTGTTCGTTCCCCGTGGCACCACCTCGGATCATCCGGCACTGGCCGGCTTCGCGTACGATGCCGATTATCTTGCGAATACGTTCTTTCCACAGGCTCTTAATGCTGTGTTGCCGAACCAGGAGCCCGACGATACCTCACGTCCGCAAACAGCCATCATGGTGCGCACCGCTAAAGACGAAAGTCCGTTGGCAGCTTCCATCTGTTGGGACGGCGGGCCGCCGGAGGTGGAGCACAGCTTTGAGAGCGTATTCCCCGGGCTGGTCCTCGGAATGAAACTTCGCGGGACGACCATCGAGGCTATGAGCGCCAAGTGGCTCCGGACCAGCTACATCATTCTGGGGGGACTCTCGCTGCTCCTTGCTGCCGGCGTGTGGCTCAATTATCGCAATGTCACGCGGGAGCTTGCGCTCGCCAAGTTGAAATCAGATTTTGTCTCGAACGTGTCTCACGAGCTAAGGACCCCGCTGGCACTGATTCGCCTCTATTCCGAAACACTGGAGTTAGGGCGCCTTACCAATTCCTCGAAGCAGCACGAATATCACGAAATCATTCGCAAAGAGAGCGAGCGCCTTACGGCGTTGATCAACAACATTCTCGACTTCTCGCGGATCGAGGCCGGAAAGAAGGAATACACGTTCCGCGAAACCGACGTAGCCGACCTGGTTCGTAGCACGCTCGAGTCCTACCGTTTCGAAATCGAGCAGAATGGATTTCGCTTGGAGGAAAAGATCGAGGACAATTTGCCGCCGTTACAGGTGGACCGCGAGGCCATTGCGCGATCGCTTTTGAATCTCGTGAATAACGCTGTGAAGTATTCGGTCTCCGACAAATATCTGGGAGTGAGTCTCTATCGACGCAACGGTGGTGTCAATCTCGAGGTTGTTGATCACGGAATTGGCATTCCGCCGAACGAACAGGCCAAGATCTTTGAGAAGTTTTATCGGGCGTGCGATCCACTGGTGCATAACACGAAAGGAAGTGGACTTGGGCTCTCGCTGGTGCGTCACATTGTAGAAGCCCATGGCGGTGAAGTTGGGGTGGAGAGCTCGCCGGGCAAGGGCAGCAAATTCACCATCACACTTCCGGTACAAAATCCTGCAGGACAGCAAGCACAAGAGGCGTCAGCATGAGAGCGGAGGAACGTGTGAAGTCAAATGCAGGGCAGGCGACTGCCAAGATCCTGGTGGTCGAAGACGAGCCCAACATGGTCGCTGGGCTGCGTGACAATTTCGAGTTCGAGGGATACCAGGTCATCACGGCACGCGACGGCGTGGAAGGTCTTCAGAAGGCGCTGGATGAGTCTCCGGACCTGGTGGTGCTCGACGTGATGATGCCGCGGATGAGCGGACTGGAAGTCTGCAAGCAATTGCGCGCAAAACGGGGCTCGATCCCGATCATCATGCTGACCGCACGCGGACAAGAGGTCGACAAGGTAGTTGGCCTCGAGCTTGGGGCAGACGACTATGTGACCAAACCTTTCTCGATTCGTGAGTTACTGGCGCGAGTGAAGGCGGTTCTCAGGCGAAGCCCCGTCGTTCCCCAAGATCAGGACCGCCGCAGTTTTGGAGAGGTGGAAGTCGATCTTCGTAAGTGTCGGGTCCTTAAATCAGGTAAGGCGATCGATATTTCTTCGAAAGAATTTGAGTTGCTCAAATATTTCATTGTTCACTCTGGCGAAACCCTCAGTCGCGATCGCTTGCTGGAAGACGTTTGGGGATACGACAACTATCCCACTACGCGAACAGTAGATACGCACCTCGTGCGTTTGCGCCAGAAGTTAGAACCCAATCCCGACCAGCCGCAGTACTTTTTGACGGTACACGGGACGGGATACCGCTTTGTCGGCTAGAACGAAACAAGGGAGTCACTGAACACTGCTTAACAACAGGGCCACGTGAAGATGGAGATTTGCATGCCTAGGAGTCGAGTTAAGCCGCGTGAAGGTAGCCGCTTTCGCAATCGAGACATTGCGAAGGCAACGGATGCAGCAATGGTCGCTGTCAATGTGCCGCTGCTTGAGGAAATGGATTCACTCGCAAGGGAGCGCCTCGACCTGCACGCGCAGTTGTTCGAAGCGGCGCAGATCCAACGTAAGCTGAGCGGCCCTCGCTCGGTGCAATGCGGATGTATGGAGTTCGCCAGCGAAGTTTTCGCGGCACGGTATCTTTCTGGAGATTTCGCAGTCCTGTCTCAAAATGGTTCCAAGGTGGTCGCGATACTCGGCGACATTGCCGGGAAGGGCTTCGCAGCGGCCATGTGGTTCACCAACCTCGCCGGGCTGCTGCAGAGCTACGCTCACCCCGATTCCGACCCTGCAGAAGTCGTTAAGGAGATTAACCGCCACCTTTGCTACTTGCGTCCTGCTGCGCCATTTGTAACCGCCCTTCTCGCACAGATCGACTGCGATTCAGGGGAGACGACATACTGTAACGCGGGTCACTTTCCTCCGATTCTGGTGCGCGCTGATGGTCAAACTGAGTTGCTGGAGGTTGGCGGTCCGCTTCTCGGCGCTGTTGAGGGCGCGATATATCAATCAGGTCATGCGATCCTCGAGCCGGGAGACATGGTCCTCGCCTATTCCGACGGAGTGCTGGAGTGTCGCAATGAATCCGGTGAAGAATTCGGTTCAGTCCGGCTGTTAACAGCTTTGGAGCAGGTGCAGCAATTGACTGCACGGAACGCGCTTGTGACGCTGCTTGCTGCTGCGCAGGACTTCGCGAACGGCAGGCCGTTGTCGGACGACATCAGCCTGACGGTAATTCGGCGCAACCATTGAAGAGTATTAAGTTCTTGCAGCGAAGACATAGGCCTAAAAAGTGGCACACGGAACCAGGCTCGAAGGATTCGGCGTCGGTCTCCATCGAGGAGATTCGACCGTCTCCCGATTGGTTGTTGCAGCGCAACGTGGTGATGCGGCATCGTTTCAGGAACTCGTCCGCTCCTATGACGCGGTGGTAATGAGCGTGGCGCTTGCGCTTACGGGTTCCGAAGACTTGGCGCAAGAGATTTACTTCCGAGTGTTTCGTGACGCCTTCGCTTCTGTAAATAAGCTGGGGTCCACCGGTTCAGTTTTTGTGTGGCTGTATCGAATATTAGTTAAGCACTGCATTCAACATTGCAGGCGCAACCGCAGTGCCGTACCAGCTTGTGTCGCAAGAAGCGCATCGCTCTCACTAGCCGGGGTTTTGCGCATGCTCCCGCCCAGGGAGCGTGTCATCTTTTTGCTAAAACACTCTCGAGGGCTGAAGATCCGCACTCTGGCGGAAATCTTTCAGTGTTGCCCAGAGCGCATCGCCAGTATCTTGCAAAGTGCCACAAGCAACCTTAGGGCACAATTAAGATCGTCCTTTCATCA